>ERZ856578.4838-NODE-4838-length-17384-cov-5.127058_pt1 | contig 17384 bp, 18 predicted proteins | sample MGYA00514384_ERZ856578 | MGnify/ENA primary metagenome ERZ856578 (study PRJEB29103, sample SAMN06111958) | human gut metagenome | biome: human gut; feature: ankylosing spondylitis patient; material: healthy_person | host: Homo sapiens | place: China:Hangzhou...
GACGAATGGAGGCGGAAGTACATGACATTCGAATATATGCTCAAAGAACGCGAACGCAAAGGCATAGAACAAGGACGTGCCGAAGGGCGTGCAGAAGGTCACGCAGCCGGGCTTTCTGAGGGCCGCAGCGAAGGCGAAGCCATCGGTCTCAAAAAAGGACGCAGCGAAGGCGCTGCGCAGAAGCAGCGCGAGATTGCGAAGAATCTCAAGCATGCAGGGATCTCTGTTGACGTCATCGCGGAGAATACCGGTTTGACGGCGGAGGAGATTGAAAATCTATAGGTTCGCTGAAAAAGTTTGTCGTTGGCAAAGCTGAAAGCCTTACAAGTAAACACAAAGACCGCAAAGCAGGAATGGGCGAGAAACGTTCGTTCCTGCTTTTTTGTTGATGGTTTTCTCAAAGATGATAAAGCAAAACTGTGTTCTTCTTTGCTTCTTTGTCGAATTTTGTCGAGAATTTCTTTCTTTGTTTCCCATATTATCCCTTGCATTTTCTCCTTGCTTGTTTTAGAATGGTTTTACAGATTCTGTATTTTCTATATGCGCCGCGGACATATCTAAGCAAGAGCATGCCGGCTGTTTTTGCTGTGACACAGAATATCGGCTGCTTTCCCGCTGCCGTTATTCGGAAAGGAGCTTTGATGCAAGAAAAATATGATAACAACACCATCCCTTCCATCACAACGCTGGAGTGCATCTGTGATGCTTTCGGGATCACCTTGGCGCAGTTTTTTGCTGAAGATGCCATGCTGGTGCATCTGAGCGCTGAACAGAAGACGCTCTTCGATCAATGGGTCACCCTCACACCGAGCCAGAAGCATCTGCTGGCACAGCTGGTCAAAGAACTAAAAAGAGTATAAATTCATCCGCATAAAGAGAAAACAAAAGCCGCCTGCAGTGCGTAATATCGCAACCTGCAAACGGCTATTTTTTTGCCCTCTATGGTTCTATAGTATACGTCTAAACCTCTTCGCCCGTAGACGCCTTATACTCCCGGATCTGCGTACGGATATTGTCGATATGATGCTCCAGCATAAATTGCAGGAAAGCCCCCTTGTCGCCGCTCTCCTGTGAAGCCGCAAGGCTTTGGATATACGCTGCCCGTTTTTCCTTTTTTACGATGGACGGCACAAGGCCTGCCTCATGCTGCAGCAGATTCATCACAAGTCTGCTCATCCTGCCGTTGCCGTCTGCCCATGGATGGATCGATACCAGACGGTAATGCGCTTCAAAGCTGAACAAATATACGCATGTCGGGTCAGTGCTGCCCAGTTCCGTTCTGTTTTCATTCAGCCAGCTGCAAAACTCTGCTAGCCTGCCGGGCACTTTTTGCCACGCGATATAACTTTTCCCGCCGCGGCCGGCACTGACATTCAAAAGCCTGAAATCACCATCGGCACTGCTGAAAGTCCCCGCAATGGTGTTGTATACTGAACCTGTATTTTTCATCAGCAGACCGGACAGCTCACAAAGGATCTGCGGTGTGATCTCTTCGTGTCCTTCCGCTAAAGAAAATGCGCTTTCGTAAGCGTGTTTCAAATCCAGATTCATCAGCTGTTCCGGCATTGGTTTCGCCGCAGCAATCCCCTCATCAAAAAGCAGCTGGTTCTCGATTTCGGTCATGGTCGATCCTTCGATTGCTGTGGAATGCGTAATGATTGAGTACAGATAAAATTTTTCATAATTTATCTGCTGCCGTATGCCAAGCCGCTCATATTCTCTGAGCACCTCGCTCAGTCTATCCATTTCCAACACCTGCCCATTTCATCTATCTTCCGGATATTTTCCGAAAATTGCATCACATGCCGCAATCAGACTACAGATCCCGATGTTCCAGTGTTACTCTGCGCCCTTCTTCCTCAAAAATCCGATAAACTTCATTGGCGACCGCCACCGAGCGGTGATGTCCGCCTGTGCAGCCCAGGGCGACCGTCAGGCTGTATTTGCCCTCCTTGATGTAGCAGGGGATCAGGCGGCGGATGATCTCCACCATGCGGTTGATAAATTCCTTCGTGATGTCATGTTTGAGCACATACTGCGAGACCTTTTTATTGTTGCCGGTCAGATTCTTGAGACTCGGCACATAATAGGGGTTGGGAATGAAGCGTACATCGAGCACCCAATCGGCCTCGATCGGGATGCCGTGCTTGTAGCCAAACGACATGAAATTGAGAATAAAAGAATCCTTCGCCTCTCCTTTGGCGAACAGCTTGTCCAGTTCCGCATTGAACTCGGCGACCTTGAGCGATGAGGTGTCGATGATGTAGGTCGCGTGGCTTCGGAGCTCCGCCAGTTGTCTGCGTTCCTCGTCGATGACCTCCGGGCTGATGGCTGCTGTGGAAAGCGGATGGATGCGCCGGGTCTCGTTGTAACGCCGGATCAGCGCTTCGTTCGAGGCTTCGATGAAAAGGATCTTGAAATCCACGTTTTCGTCGCTTTCGAGTGCTGTCACGCTGTTTTTGAGATCGTGAAAGAACAGACCGCCGCGCACATCGACCACAAAAGCCGCCTTGGTGACCTGTTTCGTACCGGACAGCGCCAGATCAATAAAGTTTTTGATCAGTGCCGGCGGCATATTGTCAATGCAGTAATAGCCCTTGTCCTCAAACCAGTCCGCTGCTTTGGTCTTGCCTGCACCGGATAATCCTGTAATGATAACGACTTCCATTCTTGTTTCCTCTCCCTTTACTTCTCTTTCGTGCCGACGCGGTATCGCTGCGCAGCGCAGCTTTTGGCGTACTGCCGGATCGATCTCTCCGCGCTGCGTAACGTGCCGATCGTGCTGCCAAATCGCGGACGCATCTGCGCGATCCGCGTCTGTCATGTCTTGTGTCAGCTTTTTTCAATATTGACGATCCGCGCAGGCTCCAGCCCCGCTTCCAGCGCGCGCGCAAGCGGTCCCTCAAACGAACCGACCTTTTCCGGTACATGCGCATCGCTGCCGATGACAAACTGCACGTCATATTTGGCGGCGATCCGAATCTCCTCGATGGTCAGATGCTGATGCTTGTCGTTGATCTCGATCAGCGTGCCCGTATCCGCGCAGGCCTTGGCGATATCCTCGATGTCAAACGGGCCCTTGTCGCCCGGATGCGTCAGAATATCAATGTGATTGCCTGCCTCTTCATTGGCGTACAGACTGTCGAGAATCATCGCCGTATTCTTGACCAGAAGCGACGACGTCTCGCTGTGAAACAGTCCTGCATGCTGATACAAGTAATTGGATACCATACCCGCATGGGCGATGCCATAGTGATAGCCCGCCAGCAGAATATCAAACTGCGGGCGCTGCTCCGGCGCCACGTCCAAATAAGGCGGCACGCGCAGTGTATTCGCCTCCACGCCTAGCAGGATCTCCATCTCCGGAAATTCTGCCTTGGCAGCGGCGATATCCGCCCGCATCTGCGGGATCTGTTCCATTTTGATGCCGTAGGTCAGATGCCCCGGTCCATGGTCAGTGATGGCGATCGAGCGAATGCCCTTCGCTGCCGCCACGCGCACATTGTCTAAAATCGTACCTTTCCCATGCGAGTAGATCGTATGGGTATGGTGATCGTAGATCATGCGATATTGTTTGATGATGTCATCGTATTTTCCCATAAATTCTTTGTCCTTACGTGTTTTTGCCTTTGGTTGACAAAGGCATGTATGATCTAAAATCATCCCTTGCTGCAGCACACAGGTGCTCTGCGTAAGGGCACAGCGCGCTTTTAGCCGATGATCCGTACCTCCGGCTCCAGCATCACGCCGAAGCGGTCATATACCGTATTCTGCACCAGACTGATGAGCTGCAGGATGTCCGTTGCCGTCGCGCCGCCGCGATTGATGATGAAGCCGCTGTGCAGGGTCGATACCTGCGCACCGCCGACCGTCACGCCCTTGAGTCCGGCGTCCTCGATCAGCTTGCCCGCGAAGTGTCCCTCCGGCCGCTTAAACGTGCTGCCTGCGGACGGGTACTGCACCGGCTGCTTGCTGTTGCGCTTCTGATTCAACTCCCGCATCGTCAGCGCGATCGCCGCCGGATCACCCTGCGCAAGCTGCAGTGACGCAAACAGCGCGATATAGCCGTTATCGGACAGCACACTGTGACGATAGCCGAACTGCATCTCTTCATTGGTAAAGACACGTTCCTCACGACCGTCCGGCGAGATCGCCAGTACGCCGCGCACCACGTCCTTGAGCTCGCCGCCGTAAGCGCCCGCGTTCATGAACAGCCCGCCGCCGAGCGTGCCGGGAATCCCGCTCGCGAATTCAAAGCCGGTCAGCCCATCCCGCTGCAGAATCTTGGCCAGTGTCGCCAGACTGATGCCGCATTCGACACCGACCACATCCGCACGCTGACTTTCCTCCATGCTCATGCCCGGAAACGCCTGCTGCGGTTTCTGCACGACTCCCGCGAAATTCTCCATTTTGATGACCACACCGTCGTAGCCGCTGTCGCGAAACAGCATATTGCTGCCGTTGCCGATCATCAGGTGCGGCAGCCCCGCGTCGCTGAGCATGCGCAGCGTGGTCTTGAGTTCAAGATTGGTTCCCACATGCACCATGGCGGCGGCATGCCCGCCCGCCCGAAACGAGGTGTGATCCGCCATCGGCACATCGTATGCGATTTGAAACGCGGTCAGATCTCCGATCTCCGGATTTTCCGGATCAGCGGGATCACTCTCGCTGCGCAGGTTTTGTATCGCGCTCTCCAAGTCGGCGAGCAGCTTCAAATCTTTCTTTTCCAAAGATTTCCTCCTTGTCAATATGATATTTGCTGAAATCCTCATACACCAGCGTATCCGTCGGCATCTCCTTTTCGCGTAGCTTGTTGTTGATCGCGCCGGAGGTATAGGCGTAAATAATCGCAAAGACCGGAACGCCTAAGATCATGCCCGGCAGACCGAACAGCCCGCCGCCCACGATGATCGCGAACATGACCCAAAAGCTCGCCAGCTTGGTCGTCTTGCCGAGAATCTTCGGTCCGATGACATTGCCGTCGAGCTGCTGCAGTACCAGTACCATGATCGCGAATTTGAGCGCCGCAATCGGTTCCACAATCAGCAGGATCAGGATCGACGGGATCGCGCCGATAAACGGTCCGAAGAACGGAATGATATTCGTCACACCGACCACCACGCTGATGAGGATTGCCATCGGCAGCTTGAGCACAGTCATGGCAAAGAAGCAGAGGATGCCGATGATGATCGAGTCGATGATCTTGCCGTTGATGAATCCGCCGAAGGTTTCGTTGCAGATCTTGCCAAACGTAAATATTTTTTCCGCTTTCTGCGGCTTGCATACAGCCAGAACCAATTTTTTGCTCTGCCCAGAGAACGTCTCTTTGCTGTTTAAGATATAGATGCAGATGATCAGTGCGACGAAAAAGTCTGCAACGACACTCAAGGTTCCCACCACGCCGCTGAGAATCGCGGTTGCACCCGGCAGGAGCTTCTGCTGCGCCCAGTCGATCGCCATGGTCGAGATATTCTCCAGCTTATCTTCCAGTAAATCCACCAGCGCAGGATTCTCTACAATATGGTTGTTGATCCAATCCTGTACCTTCGCAGTCGCGTCGGGGATGCCGAGCACCAGCCCGGTCACACTGTCCCAAAGATCCGGCCCGATCAGCGCAAAGAATCCGGTCACAATGCCTAAAATCGCCGCCACCGCGACGATGGTTGCAAAGAATTTTGCCAGCCGCAATTCCTTGACCGGCGTCTTACTCCGCCCCTTCTTCGCGCGGTATATCCCCCGCACCGTCGCGTTGTACAGCGGACACATCAGATACGCCATGATGATGCCCAGGTAGAACGGCATCAGAATATCATTGATCTTCGCCACACCGGACGCGATCACAGCGACATGATTAACGCAGTAATAGGTCACGATCAGCGCGACGCCCACCAAAAAATACAGCAGCCCATGCTTCAGAAAGGATTCCTTTAATTTCAGTTTATTTGTCGTTTTTTCATCCATGTCACATTTATCCCCTTTCCTCCATCATACGCTAATTTTCGTAGTCCGTCAACCGCAGCATGCATGCCGAGCTTTACCTTCGATATCTCCATGATAGCATATTCCCCTGCCCTTTGCCAATGCTATTTTCCAAGTTTTGCATGATCTTCACTCAAGAAAAGCAAAACCCGATGCGGGGCAGGATACGGCACTGAGGTTTGTCGAAATATGTCGAGAAGTTTCTCGTTTATGCTAGGAAATATAATGTATTTCACCCTTGAATTGGTAATTTGTTTGTGTTATAGTAATCTTAACTTGACAAAGAAATTATTGGCATTACTGATTAAATTTGTAACACAAAGAGAAAGTTGTGCGACAAGGAGGAAGTCTATGAAACTGCAAACATCATCAGAAAAAATCGATTTATTCAAGGACACATTCCGCGCCAGTATGCCGCTGACCGATGATTACGTCTTTCACGCGGTATTCGGGCGCGATACCGAGGAGTCGCGGGCAGCACTGATTGAGATTTTAAACATTATTTTAGAGCGTAAACAGGACCCGATCCGCGCTATCGTCATCAAAAATCCGATCGAGATCCCGGAACGTGAGGCGGACAAAGAAAGTGTCATGGACATTCGTGCCGAAACGGAGTCCGGCGAGTTATTAGATATCGAGATGCAAGCCGGAGATTTGCAGTTTTATCAAAACCGCGCGCTTTTTTACGGCAGCAGGCTCGTCAATTCGGCATTGCAGGTCGGCGAAAACTATGATAAAATGAAAAAAAGCATAGTCATCTCGATCACCAGCGGCAGACTGTTCCCATTTCTGGCAGGCTGTCACAACATCTTTGAGATGCGCGAGCGCGAGAGTGGGCTGCTGCTCTGCGACCGACTGGAGCTGCATTTCTTGGAGCTAAGCAAGATAGACGGCAGGAAACCGGTCAGTGCCCTGACACAAATTGAACGCCTCGGCGCCTACCTCAAGTTTGCCAGTGTAGAGGATCGTCAGGACTATGTACAGCAAATCCTATCATCGGAGGACATCGCTATGACAGAAAATGCTTATCGCAAGGTCACAGAGGACGAGCTCGAATATGAGCGCAGAGAATCCAGATTTAGATACCAACTGCAGCGCAACACCGAGCTGTCTGTTGCGCGCAGTGAGGGCCTTGCCGAAGGCGAAACGATCGGTCTTGCAAAAGGCCGCAGCGAAGGGCTTGCGGAAGGTGCGGCGCAGAAACAGCGCGAGATTGCAAAGAATTTCAAACATGCAGGGATTCCCATCGAGGTCATCGCCGAGAATACCGGGCTGACGGCGGAGGAGATCGCACAGCTTTAGGCTGCCGACGCGCAGATGCCGCGGGAAAATAAATACCCACAAAAAATGAGACAGGCGCAGCTGCGGATGTGATTCGTGACTATGCCTGTCTTTTTCGTGCCCTAAAATTGTTTATTTAGACCAGATTCTTGATTCATAGCTGCACTGCTTCAGCGCACTCTTCGCCACCAGCGTCTTGCCGTCATAAACCAGCACACGGGCTTTGTAGTAGTACTTTGTGCCCTTGGTGCCTTTGGTGTTGGTAAAGGTGTTGGTCGTCGTATTCTTGACGGTCGTCTTGCTTGTCGTAATCGTTCCGGTCTCATCACCCGGTTTGGAAGTCATGTTGTCCTTGGTTTCCTCTGTAGTTGCCTTTGTAGTTGCCTTTTCCGGTAACGGTCAGTTCGTAAGTTACGGCATTGGTTTGGGTGTTTCCGGTAACGGTAAAGTCTGTGTCTTTCACAAGCGTTGTTTCACTCAATTTGACCTCAATGGTCGGAGACTGCGCACTGCCATTGTAGGTCAGGTCGCTCTCGTCCGCCCATGCGACTGTCAGCATCGTGGCGAGGCAGAGTGCCAGTATGAAAAGTATGCTTCCGATTCGTTTTTTCATCCATGTCATATTTATCCCCTTTCCTCCATCATACGCTAATTTTCGTAGTCCGTCAACCGCAGCATGCATGCTGAGCTTTACCTTCGATATCTCCATGATAGCATATTCCCCTGCTCTTTGCCAATGCTATTTTCCAAGTTTTGCATGATCTTCACGCAAAAAAGACTGCCTCGGGTCTTACGGCGCACACCTGAGAGGGCGCGTCCTGCAAAGCCTGATACAGTCTTTCGTTTTCTTTTATTTTTTTCTCTATCGTGTTGTTGTTTGTGTTGTTCGCGTGCATTCTGCGCGCAGCGTGGACGGCAGGGTCCGGGTCGCGTACGCGGTTTACTGCTTCTTATTGGATTCCACGAAGCGTTTAATCTTCTTGCCGGTGGTCTTTTCAAAGTCCTCTTTGCGGACGTTGATCTGGCGGATCTTTTTGAAGAGCGGCAGGTTTTCATTGACCTTGTCGACCATACTCCACAGCAGCGCCTCGACCTTCTGCGGGTCCTGTGCTGCCTCCTTGCCAATCTCTGCCTCCACTTCCTCCATATCCGGCTTGATCGTCGCTACGATCACAGCGTCCTGTCCGGCATCATCCTGTGATGCCCAGACCATGGATTCCGAGACCAGCGTGCTCTTGCCGAGATAGTATTCGAGCTCCTCCGGGAACACGTTCTTGCCGTTTCTGGTGATGATGACGTTCTTCTTGCGTCCGGTGATATAGATATACGGACCGTCGGTGTAGCCGAGGTCGCCGGTGTGGAACCAGCCGTCCACGATAACCTTGGCAGTCTCCTCCGGCATGTTGTAATAGCCCATCATGACATTCGGCCCCTTGAGGCAGATTTCTCCGATACCGTCCTCATCCTTGTCCGCGATCATGACCTCCATGCCCGGCAGCACATGACCGACCGAGTCGTTGCGTGGGTTAACATCCTGATTCAGTGCCGCCATCGGCGCACACTCCGTCAGACCGTAGCCCTGCAGCGCCATGATACCCAGATCGCGGAAAAACTGTAAGATCTGCGGGTCGATCGCCGCGCCGCCCGCGATCATCATATCCATCCTGCCGCCAAAGACCTTAAGAATGTCCTTGAGGAAAATTTTATTCAGATGCAGACCGAACTTCGACGTCGTCTTGTTCAGCTCGAGCACTTTCTTGACCGTCGCCTCCTTGCCCTGCTTGCGGATATTCTTCCAGATCGACTTATACAGACACTCGAAGAACAGCGGCACGCCGACGAAGAATGTCGGCTGGATCTCCTGCAGATTCTTCTGGATATATTTGAGTCCCTCACAGTACCCGATGCAGGCGCCCTTGTACATCGGCATCAAAAAGCCGCAGGTGCACTCATAGGTATGGTGGATCGGCAGCACACTGAAGAAAGTATCCCGCTCGTTGGTATCCAGCATCGTCGGGGCACTCATCAGGTCACAGCAGATATTCGTCTGCGAAAGCATGACGCCCTTGGCGATACCCGTTGTGCCGGAAGTAAAGAGCAGCGCACCCATCTCGTCCGGATAGACCTCTGCATCCAGATAGGAACGATCGCCTGCTGCAATCTTTTCCTTACCCTCAGCGATCAGACCGGTCCAGCTCTCGACACCGTCCGCCGCCGCGTCCGCGTTCAGATCGACCAGTACACGCAACTTCGTCTCGCCGCGCTCGCGCATATCCATGAAGATGCTGCGGAATTTTTTCGTAAAGAAGATTGCCTCGCATTCCGCTTCGATGATCAGCTGCTCCAGCTCAGACGCGCCCAGCTCCTTGTCGAGCGGTACGATCACGCCCACGCCGCCGGTGACCGCCAGATAAGTCGTCGCCCACTGATAGCAGTTGTCGCCGATGACCGCCACGCGCTTGCCCTGCAGACCGCGCACCAGCATCGCCGTACCCAGCGCGTTCATATCGTCCAGCGTCTGTCCGTAGGTGATCTCGCGGAACGGTTCGCCCTTCACAAAACGCTGCTTGAACGCCACGTGATCTCTGCCGTAGCGCGCTACACTCTGGTTCATCATATCCTTCAGATCCGTAATCGGATGGCTGACCTTATACATAATGGCCGGGTCCTGCATCGCATTGATGCTTGCGATGAAGTCCTCAGCTCTCTTGCGCTCCATTTGTTTTCTCTGCTGATAATCCATGGGCATTTCTCCTTTATCTTCTATATTTATTCTTTTGTGATTTTATCCATAGTAAAATGGAAACCGATTCACCTAGTTTCCGTTACTAGATTAACATGATACGCGCGCAATGTCAACCTTTACACCTGTATTTTTCTGTGCTATGATAGTGCTTAAGAGGCTAAAATTCGACCAGAAAGGCGGCAATTTCGTGACAGAACAGAGTAAAGAACGCAAGCAGGCGTATGCGCAGCAGATTGCGCAGCATTTTCATATCCCGCGCTGGGAGCAGCTCCCGAGCATCGACCTCTATATGGACCAGCTGCTGGTCTACATGAACGAGCATTTCGGCGGCTATTTCGCCTGCACCGGTGCCAGCGGACTGACCAAGAGCATGGTCAACAATTACGTCAAGGCGAAGATCGTCGATGCGCCGGTCAAGAAAAAATATCCGCGGCTCTCTGTCGCGATGATTATCGTCGTCTGTATCCTCAAGAACTGCTACGCGACTGAGGAAATCGGCAGGCTCATCCGGCTCGGCATCTCCCTGCAGGACACTGCACGCACCTATGACCGCTTCTGTGAGGCGATGGAAAACGCCGTCCGCCTCGTGTTCAGCGGTGAAGTGCATCTCCGGGAGGAATCCATTCCGGGTCGCGACAATAAATATCTGATGGAGAACTTCGCGCTCTCCTTCGCCGGCAAGTTGTACGTGCAGTGCATGTTCCTGTACCCGCAGCCAGACACAAAAATCAGCGCTGCTATAGAGCGCTGATTGTCTTGACAAGATATGGCGTTTCCTGATATACGAAATAGTTCAGCCAGTTGGAGAACAGCAGGTTCGCGCTCGACCGCCAGGTGCAGGCAGGCGCTTTCGTGTCATCGTCCTGCGGGAAATAGTTCTGCGGTAGCTGAATCGCAAGCCCTTCGCTCTTATCCCGCAGATATTCGTTCTGCAGGGTATCCGTATCATATTCCGAATGTCCGGTGATGAAGATCTGCCTGCCACTATCCGTCGAGATCGCATAGATACCGGCTTCCGCACTCTCCGCGAGCACTTTCAGCTGCGGACAGCTTCTGACATCATCCTCGATGATTCCCGTATGGCGTGAATGCGGCACCCAGAATTCGTCATCAAAGCCGCGAAACAGGATTGAACCTTTATGTACCACCTTGTGCCGGAACACGCCAAACATTTTTTGATCCAACAGCACCTTACGCACGCCGTAGTGATGATACAGCGCCGCCTGCGCGCCCCAACAGATATGTAGCGTGCTGTAGACATGCGAACGGCTCCAGTCCATGATCTCGCAAAGCTCGTCCCAGTATTCCACCTCTTCAAATTTCATCTTTTCCACCGGCGCGCCGGTGATAACCATACCGTCGTAATACTGATCCTTCACGTCCTCAAAGGTCTGGTAGAAGCTGATCATGTGCTCCTTCGCCGTATGCTTCGGCATCCGGCTGACCGTCAGAAGCTCCATATCGATCTGCAGCGGCGTGTTGCCTAAGAGGCGCGCGAGCTGCGTTTCGGTGACGATCTTGGTCGGCATCAGATTGAGCACCAAAATGTGCAGCGGTCGGATGTCCTGACTGGTCGCCCGCTCGACGTCCATGACGAAAATATTTTCCTCCTGCAGCGTTCTGGCTGCCGGCAGGTCTTTGGGTATACAAATAGGCATAATTTCTTCTCCTTGATTTACGCATACACGCGCGTGGCATTGTCTGCACACGCGCGCATTGTTTTCTCTTATTTATTATGCAGGCAAAGGCTGCGGTTTGTCAAGCCTGTCAGACCGATCAGACCTGTGATGCGCCGCAAGACCTCTGCTGTCTCTGCTTAGACTGCCGCGAAGCCCTGTTCGAGGTCCGCGATGATGTCGTCGATATGCTCGGTACCGATAGACAGTCTGATGGTCGATTGCGTGATATTCTGCTCCGCAAGCTCTGCCTCGCTCAGCTGCGAGTGGGTTGTCGTCGCCGGGTGGATGACCAGCGATTTGACGTCTGCCACGTTTGCCAAAAGCGAGAAGATCGAAAGATTGTCGATAAAGCGGAATGCCTCGTCCTTGCCGCCCTTGATCTCAAAGGTGAAGATGCTCGCACCGCCGCTTGGGAAGTAGCGTTCATACAGCGCGTGATCCGGATGCTCCGGCAGCGACGGGTGGTTGACTTTGGCGACCTTTGGATGCTTCGCGAGGAATTCGACAACCTTTTTGGTGTTCTCCGCATGGCGTTCCAGACGCAGGGAGAGCGTTTCGGTTCCCTGCAGCAAGAGGAATGCCGCGAATGGGGAAATGCATGCGCCCTGATCTCTGAGCAGAATCGCGCGGATATAGGTGACGAAGGCTGCCGGACCTACCGCATCCGCAAAGGATACGCCGTGATAGCTCGGATTCGGGTCAGCGATCGGCGCGAACTTGCCGCTCGCTTTCCAATCGAACTTACCGGAATCAACGATAATGCCGCCGAGTGTCGTGCCATGACCGCCGATGAATTTCGTCGCAGAATGTACCACGATGTCAGCGCCGTGTTCAATCGGGCGAATCAGATACGGTGTGCCGAACGTATTGTCTACAACGACAGGCAGACCCTGCTGATGCGCGAGCTTCGCGATGGCGTCGATGTCCGGAATGTCACTGTTCGGGTTGCCGAGCGTTTCCAGATACACTGCCTTGGTGTTCGGACGGATGGCAGCCTTGACTTCTTCCAGATTATGTGCATCGACGAAGGTCGTTTCAATGCCGAAGGCTTTGAGCGTGTGGGCCAGCAGGTTATAGGTCCCGCCGTATACGGTCTTTTGGCAAACGATGTGGTCGCCCTGCTGCGCGAGCGCCTCGATGGTATAGGTGATCGCTGCCGCGCCGGAAGCAACCGCCAGTGCAGCCACGCCGCCCTCGAGCGCCGCGATCCGCTGTTCGAAGACGCCCTGCGTGCTGTTGGTCAGTCTGCCGTAGATATTGCCTGCGTCCGCTAAGCTGAAACGGTCTGCCGCATGCTGCGCGTTATGGAATACATAAGAAGTGGTTGCATAAATCGGTACGGCTCTTGCGTCCGTAACCGGGTCTGCCTGTTCCTGTCCTACATGAAGCTGTAATGTTTCAAATTTATAGTTACGCATTGTGATGTTCCTCGCTTTCTTTGTCTCTTTCATTGATTTTATCTGATTTTATCAGTTTGTTGTGTTGTTTTGATGTTATCTTTTTATATTCTGTCTGTATCTTGTTTTGAGATTTCTAAGCGTACATCACATTCGTCCGTTTCGAAAATTCCGGCGGACGATCCTGCTCCATCTGATCTGCATGGGCGCTTCCTCCTTGTTTATCCTGATCCAAAAAAATAACCGGGGCTTTCGGCAAAGCTCCCGGTGCAGACGGTCCTCATCTCGGCTCATCGCCGCGTTGATTCTTGTCTAAGCCCTTGACGGAACCCGCACCGAAAGATTTACAGCACAAAGCATGCACATGCCCATGCACATATCTGCCATATCCATCATGCCTGTCTGTCCGTAAATCTTCTTCATGGTGCGTTCTCCTTGTGTGAAATAAATCCTTATCAAACTCTATCGGTTCTCTAGGTTATGTTTATATTATCACGTATTTTGGTATCTGTCAATAAGCTTTTTTATATTTTTTGTGTTTTTCTACAAGTTTTTTTGATTTCTTTTTTTTATGTAGGAAATATCGCATAGCGATATTTCCGGAATAACGACAAAAGTACCTTGCGAAGCGGCGCGCATCCATGCGCGCCATGTGCGCATAGAAATCTCGGTTTTCGTTATGCGCGCTTTGTCTTTTGGCTCAGCGCAGAGCGCTCCCAACCCGCGCGCATCCATGCGATAGCAGGCGGTCAGTCTACATCCGCGCGAGCTTTCGACGCGTCGTTCACGCCCACGTACGCCTTTTGTATGTCCTGTCCGCCTCCGCGCGGCTCTTACAGCAGCATGCGGTCGTTGTCGATGCTGAATTTTTCGATCAGCTTCTCGACAGTCATCGCGGCGCGCTCCTCACCCGTAAGCTCCATCGCGACGCGTCCGCTCTTCATCAAAATCGTCTTATTGCCGTAGCGCAGCGCGTCTTTCATATTATGTGTGATCATCAGCGTACACATGCCCTCCCGCGCGGCGAAGAGGTTCGTCAGTTCCAGCACCTTCTCCGCCGCTGCCGGATCAAGCGCCGCCGTATGTTCGTCCAAAAGCAGAAGCTTCGGATTTGCGATGACCGCCATAAACAGCGTCAGAGACTGCCGCTGCCCTCCGGAGAGCAGCTTCACCTTCTCGGTCATGCGGTTTTCGAGTCCCATGCCGAGCAGCGCGAGCTTTTCGCGGAACAGCGCGCGGTCTTTTTTGGAGATGCCGGGCTGCAGACCGCGCGGTCGGTTCTTGTAATAGGCGATCGCCAGATTCTGTTCGATCGTCATGTCAAAGGCCGTACCCTTGAGTGGATCCTGAAACACGCGGCCGATCTGTCTGGCGCGTTTGTATTCCGGCTCTTTGGTGATGTCCCTGCCGTCCAGCGTGATACTGCCGCTGTCGATGGGAAACACGCCCGCGATGCAGTTGAGCAGGGTGGATTTGCCCGCACCGTTGTTGCCGATGATAGTGATGAAATCGCCCTCGTTCATGCGCAGGCTGACATCCGCGAGTGCCGTCTTCTCGTTGATGGTGCCCGGACTGAAAGTTTTGCGTATCTGATTGACGTTCAATAATTCTTTCATTTTTGCTGCGCCCCTTTCTGCTTGCGTGTAAGCTGCAGTTTGCTTCCCTTTTCACCCAAAAGTCCCAGCGAAAGCGCCACCGCGACGATAGCCGCCGACACGAGCTTCATATCGGTCGTTTCCATACCAAGATACAGTGCCTGCGCCATGAGGATGCGGTAAACCACTGCGCCCAGCGCTGCGGCGATGAGTCTTCGCAGCAAGGTTTTTGTGCCAAAGATAACCTCTCCGAGAATGACAGAGGCTAAACCGATGACCATCATGCCCACGCCGCTGTTGATATCCGCAAAAGCCTGATTCTGTGCCAGCATGCCGCCCGCCAGACCGACCAATCCATTGGAAAGCGCCAGACCCAGCAGCTTCATACTGTCACAGGAAACGCCGCAGGCTTTGACCATGTCCTCATTGTCTCCGGTCGCGCGGAACACGAAGCCGAGCCGCGTCTGCAGGAAGAGATACAGCACCGCGATGATCACCGCCAGCAGGACCAGATTGAGTACCATGCCGGCGTACTGCGGAGGCAGCAAACGATCCGCGATCTTGTAAATCGTCTCGCTCTTGGTCAGCGGGATATTCGGGGTTTTGCCCATGATGCGCAGATTCACCGAATAGGAAGCCATCATCACCAGAATGCCTGCCAGAATCGCCTGGATTTTAAGCTTGGTATGCAAAAGTCCGGTCAAAAGCCCCGCCAGACAGCCGCCCGCAAAAGCGCCAAGAAGCGCAAGAAGCGGATGCCCGCCTCCTGCGCAAATGACTGCCGAGATTGCCATGCCTGTGACGATGGAACCGTCCACCGTCAGATCGGGCATGTTTAAGGTTCGAAAGGATAGGAATACACCCAGAGCCAGGACCGCGTAGATCATGCCCAGCTCCAGCGAGCCCAAGAGGGCGCCGAATGTCATCATCTTAAATTCTCCTCCATATTTCCCCTGTTTCTCCGGGAAAATGTTCTGCTTCTTTTTGTTTCTTTGCCTCAGCGCCGCGGATTATTCCAGCACCGTCGCTTTGTCCATCACGCTCTGCGGGATTTCCACGCCGATGGCGTCTGCGGTCTTGGTGTTGACATAGACGGTCATGTCGCTCATCTTGACCACCGGCATTGCGGAAACGTCCGCACCGCCGAAGATTTCCGCGACCATCTTGCCTGTTTCCTTGCCGAGTACCGTATAGTCGATGCCGTAGGTCGCAAGTCCGCCGTCCTGTACCATGGAATCCGCGCTGACATAGAACGGAATTTTGGCTTTGTTGCATACCTCGGTTGCCACTGCCATCGCGGAAGCTACCGTATTGTCGATCGGGGAGTAAACGATATCCACCTTGTCTGCCAGATACTGCGCAGCCTGCTGTACTTCGCTGGTGTTGGTCACAGTAGATTCCACAACTTCATAGCCGTTGGCTTCCGCGTATTCCTTCAGTCCCTTGATGACAGAATCCGAATTGTCCTCCCCTGTGCTGTAAAGCGCGCCGATGCTCTTGAACTCCGGTGTGATCTCGTTAGCCAGATTCATGATCGCCTCCGCGGATACCTCATCAGAGGTGCCGCTGACGTTGCCGCCCGGATTGTTCAGATCTTCGACCAGACCCGCGTCAACCGGATCGGTGACTGCCGCGAAAATGATCGGAATGTCTGTCGTTTCGCTCATCACGGCCTGCGCCGCCGGTGTGGCGATCGCTACGATCACGTCACAGCCGCCGGATACGAAGGTCTGCGCGATGGTCTTCATATTGGTCATATCGTTCTGCCCGTTCTTATAGTCGATCTCCAGATTCTCACCCTCTACGTAACCCGCGTCCGCAAGTCCCTCGATAATGCTTTCTCTAATGGTATTCAGCGACGGGTGCTCCATCAGCTGCAGGATGCCAACCTTGAAATTCTCGCCCTGCGATGCCTGCCCCTGATCGCCGCTGCCGCTGTCTTTGCCGCAGCCTGTCAGCAGCGCTGCCGCCATCACCAGTACCATAACGACTGTCAATCCCTTTTTCATTGCCTGTTTCATTGTTTTGTCTCCTTTTCAATCAATTCTCTGCCGGGTGCCGCATGCCGCGTTCCCCTGCTTCTAAAGAAATCATTGAAGTGTTCTCTGCCTTCGGCTGCCTGTAAGGCGCTGGCGATCCGCCAGCGCCCGCAAAAACAAAAAACCTGTCCTTGTACCCAAGGACAGGATATTACCTGCGGTGCCACCTTGTTTGACTCACCGGCTTCCCGCTTTCCTGCCTGCCGCCGTCTGACTGTCCAACCGTCTGACGTAATCATGCCCGAAAACTTCTGCCGGAAAATCCTCTCTGCAGAGTGCCGTCACACTCCTCTCCACTGACGCGGGAGTTTCGTCTCAGATACTCATATGATTCCCGTTCTGTTTATCGCGGTCTTTCGCCTTTCGCGATCTGCCTGCGATCCGGCGCGAAATTCATATTTTCCCCTCGCCCTCAGGAGCCCATTGTGCGAATCCTGCATCTGCCCGGCTTCCACCATCCCGGGTTCGCTGTGAGACCGTAAATTCGTTTTACTTCTCCCTCAAAGGTTTGCTGATTCAGTTTATATACGGAGTTTATCACCGTTTTTGTGTATTGTCAATAGTTTTTTTAAGAAAATATGTTGATTATTATAAATTTTATATCTGATTTTTGATTATCCGCATAAACACTATACTTTCAAGCATTTTGAAATATAGGAAAGCACTCA
>ERZ856578.4840-NODE-4840-length-17380-cov-3.758481_pt1 | contig 17380 bp, 6 predicted proteins | sample MGYA00514384_ERZ856578 | MGnify/ENA primary metagenome ERZ856578 (study PRJEB29103, sample SAMN06111958) | human gut metagenome | biome: human gut; feature: ankylosing spondylitis patient; material: healthy_person | host: Homo sapiens | place: China:Hangzhou...
CGGTTCTGGTTTTACTTCTGGCTTTGGAGTTGGTTTAGGTTGTGGCTTAGGCTCAGGTTTTGGAGTCGGTTTTACCTCTGGTTTAGGAGCCGGTTTATTTTCACCATATACGTATTTACCTTGACCATCTTTATCTGCTTGCCAAGTAATGTCACCTTCTTTAGCATGACCAGATGTGATGACTGTAAAACGACCAGATTCAGAACCATCAGATGCAATAGCTACTGTGCCTTGAAGGTTTCTTTCACCATTTACATAGTTATGATAATACATCTTATGTGCCAAATTATCTAAGATCTTATTTACATTCTCTTCGGAAGACATGTCTAGACCTTTTTGAGTCGTATATACATGAGCAGCCGCACCAGGAGCCGCACTTGTAATATGAATATCTCCACCCCAGAAAGAATCTGGAGTCACACCATTATAGGTTTTAGTTGGTGGTTGATAGCTTGGATCCTCAGTATCGCCACCTTCATCATTAGGGTCATAGATAAAGTTTACATGACCTTCAAGCTTATCTACATAGAGTTTATTATGCTCACTTTGGGTTACCATGTTCGCATAGTTGCGGTTATTAGAACCTACAAGTCGATGTACATGGCTAGGTTGCGTACCACCATCTAATTTACCTTCATGCAAGCCACCTTGATAGAAAAGCTCCCAAGAACCATAGTCACCAAGGAATACATTGATATGACTTGGATGCTTTGCATCTTTATCTGCTAAATTAAAGGCTAAACCGTCCCAAAGAGATTCTTTACCAATGATTCCAATATTGATCTCGGATGCATGATTTGGGTCGCTTTTAACGATAACATCACCAACTAAAGATAAGTCGTTACCGATAAAATTACCTTTGTTGCCGTCTACGCCAATATTAACAGTACCACCTTGAGCCACTGCAATAGGAGTACTCACAGTATGAACATCATAAACGCCTTCCTTAAGAGTAACAGTACTGCCACCTTTACTGCTAATAAAAGGCTTATCATTATAGCCAACATTAGCCACTGCTTTATCAATAGTGACTGTACTACCAGTATCTGCCTCAATCGTAGATACGTAGTTTGTCATATTACCAGCCGTAAACTTTCCACCGTTATTTGCAGTAATATATGCACCAGTAGGTGTAGTAACTAATGTACTCCCTGCCATTGCATACTGACCTACAGAGCTAGCAATCGTCAGGGCAATTGCTAAGGATAATTTCACTTTACACATGCGTTTCATAAGAACCCTCTCTCTACACACTATAAACTATTATTAAATATTTTTAATTATAATTTATAATTAAAGCCTTGTAAATATGAGGGAATTTTGCCACATATTGTAGATACCAATATAAAAAGCAGTAACTATAGTTACTGCTAAGGTATACGTATATATATTTTTGTATATTTCTATAAATAGATTCTTATTGATTCGCTTATATGTTCGCCATATAATGGACTTAGGATAGCCGGCGAGGTTGGGCCTCTCTTCGTTAATGAAGGGAGGGTTGTCTATGAGTGATTATGAGTTAATCATGATAATTCTAGAGGTAATGACGGTTGTCATTGCCTTTGGTGCACTTGTGGCGCTTATTTGTCTTGGAAAAGACAAATAGCCCTTCGTTATCCTTGGATAATTAGGTAACTGAAAGGCCATTTCATCACGTATTTATTTCTTGAGATGAGCCCGACGGAACCACTCGTTTGGCTATCTATTTATATTATAGATATAATCATATATATCGTCAAATTACGATGAACAATACTATTGATTTCATTAAATTTGAATTAGTATAGGCAGTGACTAGATCACTGCTTTTTTATGTTCTAGTTTTATAACTCAAATATTAATATCTTAAATAACTTTAAATAAAAATAGAGAAATTCATTTACAATTCACAAAAAATAGTGTAATATTTTAAATATATTTTAAAAGTGTTAGATGTAAGTTCTTAATAAAGTAAGGATATATCTATCTTTTCATATAAATAACGACTGATAAATCACTTATAGATATATTCGTTTATGAAGAGACTTTCACAAATGTGAGTGTAATTGTATTAATAGTTGAGGTGTAAGAGGATGAGAGCAAGAAATAAATTTTTATTATCTGCTGTTATGATGACTTTATTGTCATCTACGATGGCTGCGCCAAGTACATGGGCTGCAGCGGGTCTTAATTCTGATGGCCGCGTATTTGCCGTAGGCTCTGAAAGTAAATTTGAAAGTACTGGTAATACGACTGCCAATGGCGTGGTAGCATCTAACGGTGGTCAAGTTACGATTGGCTCCTTGGATACTCCTAATACAGACCAATTGCCTAAACGCTATCGTCAGCCAGCTTTCATTACAGGCATGCTCGATAACAGTTCCATTCAAGTGGATGGCGGGGTTATGGACGTGACTACTGCACCATGGCAGTCCCCATATCCAGTAGCGTTTGCATATAATAGTAAAATTAATCTCGGCATCGATGATGCGGGTACTGTAAAACACAAAGTGTTTAATATGCAAGGTGATGTGCTGGTATCTGATAAAATGATGCCTCCTCATCAAGAACAGCAACCATCTGTGATTAATATCGGTCTCGGTCGTGCACATAACAGTCCTAACCAGTTCTCCGGTAAAGCTGTGAACACCTTAGAGGATAAAGGTGGCGAGATCAACATGACCTTTGATGGTGGCATGTGGAGTCATGATAGCATGGGCGGCTTGGAATCTTTCAAAATTGATGGTAAAACAGAACGTAGTAGTATTAACAAGCTCACAGGTACTCGTACACGTGAAGGTTTCAGCCGTATTTCCCAAGATTCTCGCAGTGATATTCATGTAAATAAATTGGATGGTCATATCAACGTTATTTATGACATGACTAGCGGTACTGGCTTAAATTATGCTAAACCAGGTTCTAAGAAAAATGGTCTTGATCCAGCTGACATCGAGGGCGGTAACTTCATCGTAAAATCTGCTACGACTGGCTCTGGCGTGCATGGCTATGTAACAGGTGATCATCTTGATACTTCTTCTGAAAGCAATGTAAATAAGATTTTAGATAACTTGGCACATAAATTCTATTATGAAAACTATGTAAAAGGTGAAAGAAATCTTTCTGGTACAGTATCCATCGCTTCTAAAGGAATCGTGTCTAGCTTCCAAAAAGCATTGACTACAGACCAAAAAGAAGGGGATATTACTTGGAAAGACGGTAATGGCCAAGGCTCTTATGTAGTGCCAGAACCAAAACCTACACCGACTCCGGATCCAAAACCAGTTACACCTGTGACTCCAGATCCAAAACCAGTTACTCCTGTAACTCCGAATCCAAAACCAGTTACACCTGTGACTCCAGATCCAAAACCAGTTACTCCTGTAACTCCAGATCCAAAACCAGTTACTCCTGTAACTCCAGATCCTAAACCAGTTACACCAGTAACACCAGATCCAAAACCAGTTACACCTGTGACTCCAGATCCTAAACCAGTTACTCCTGTAACACCTGCTCCAGCACCAGTAAATCCTAACCCTGTTATTCGTGGTGCTTATGATACACCTCATATGCGTGGTATTCGCTCTGCTGTAGTAGGTAATATCAACGCTTGGCGTACAGTAGCTGATGATATGTATCGTCCTCGCGTATTGCAACAAGGTGAACCAACTGGTATTTGGGCTCGCATCGGTGGCGGTAAGTACAGCTACTCTGGCAGTGGTATTGATACAGCTACAGATTACACACGCATCCAAGGCGGTTATGATGCTAAAATCAGCCGTGGCTGGACTGTAGGTGGTCAAGTATCCTACCTTCGCGGTTCTGAAGACTATGTATTCGATGGCTCCGGCAAGGTGAAATCATTCTCCGTTGGTGCTTATGGTTTGAAAGACCTTGGTAAAGATCAATATGTACATGTAGAAACTCAAGTAGGTCGCGTATCTAATGACTTCACAGCTCGTAATGAAATTGGTGAAGCCATGTCTGGCGATGCAAAATCTAATGCGTACAGCATCGGTGTTCGCTACGGCAAAACATTGAAATACGCTAATGGTTTCTATGTAGAACCGCAAGCACAATTGAACTTTACACACTTTGGTGGCCGTAACTTCACTGTAGATAATGTATCTGTTAACCAATCTGGCGTAAACAGTACTACTGGCAAGCTTGGTCTTGAATTGGGTAAACAATTCGGCAATGGTAACCTTTATACACGCTTTGCAGCAGGTCATGCTTTCACAGGCAATGTAAAAACTGCATTTGCTAGCGGTAGCGTAATGAAATTAACAGAACAAGACCTCAAAGGTACTTGGACTGAATTGGCATTCGGCGGCCGTTATGGCTTTAATAGCAACAATAGTGTATTCGCTGACGTTGCTACAGGTTTGTCTGGCGATTACCAAGCAGACTGGGGCGTAAATGCAGGATTTACACATAAGTTCTAAGTGTAGATTTATTAAATAATCTTTTTGTACAATAGCTAACATATATAGCCTCCTAATAATAGAGTTATGACTTTATTATTAGGAGGCTTTTATAGTATGGAGCATAGAATTAACTATATAGCGACCTATACATTTTTCTTTTAATGTTAAGGAAAAACTATATAGACGAAATACGATATATTGTGTATACTAATGAAAATAGTAAGCATACTAGGATTTATTGATAGATGCTTACTGTATAAATAAATTTACCATGCTTAGTATGGGGATCTCTATGGGGATAACCATTCCTATAGAGATAATATCTAGTGTATGATAAATGAAGCCACTCTGGGGAGGGCGGCTTCTAATGAGGAGAACTTATGAAACTAATTAAATTACTACCAGTTATGGCAATTGCTTCTGTATGTGTTGCTGGCCAAGTACATGCGGCACAAGATCCTTTGATGATGCCTGAACAACCTGCGGCTCCTTTGACTGCAGAACAACAAGAAATCTCTCTTGCTGTTCCTAGTGAAGAGGTAAAAGCTGTAGTATCTGAATTTGCAGCATTCCAATTGGGAATGAGCAATGCTTTAATCAAAGACGACAATCGCGTAATGTCTGGTCAACAACGTTATACTAATAACGTGTTGTACTACATGAATGTTCGTCGTGACTGGTACATTACAAGCCATCGCTATAAAAAAGATAGCTATGCTCGCGTAGCATTAGACCGCTTGTACTTAGATTACAAAGAATTCTTCACAAACCACACAACTGTGTCTGACATGAACAAAGCTGAATATGAAAACCAAATTTTGGCAATTCTTGAAAAGAATACAGCTAACATGTCTAATGATGAATTGCGTTTCTACATGAACGAAATGGTAATCTACAGCTTGAAAGAAGCTATGCGTGACGGTAATAACCGCGTTAAACGCATCCGCTAATCAGTATATATAACTATATATCTATGAAAGAGGTAACGGCATAGGCTGTTGCCTCTTTTGTTTTCAAAACAAATGCCCTCGTAGGAACAAATTCTACGGGGGTCTGTTTATTAATTAATTATATTATCTAATCTATTCTTTATGAATTATTATTTATGTTATTTACATATTTTTTCGATGGCAGTATAATCTACTTGTAGAATTATGAGGAAAGTATGAAGGAGAAGTGTTTTGTAGTGTAACAAGGGAGGCGTATGATTATGAATCACGCAAAGAAACTACAATTATTAGCAGTACTCGGAGTTTTGACTATATCTTCTGCTAGCTTGGTCCAGGCTGCAGATATTCCTGTTGTCTCTAGTGGTGGTGCCACTTATAACATTGGTTTACAAGGCTGGTCATCTTTCACCAACTCAGATAATGTACATCTTGGTGGTCAAACTGGGGCGGCTAATAGCGATCCATATTCCCATGCAGGGGATCCAAATGCAAAGGGTAATAATATTGCCATCGGTCGTCTTGCCTTGAATGGTTCTCAAGGTGGTGGTAACGTAGCGCTTAGTTCTAAGACATTTGTAGGCGGTAAAGGTGATTATAACTTCTTAGGTAACTTTGCAGCAGGTTATAATTCAACCATTTCCGATACAATTGCTATAGGCTACTTTACAGGTTCCTACTCTCAAGGTAATAAAAACGTATGGCTCGGCGCTTCTCAAGCTGCCGCTAGTAAGGGGAATAACACTGTATTAATCGGTTCTAACTCTACTGTAAATGGTAATTTTAACTATGGCATGGGTCATGGTGTTATCTTTAAAGGCGATAAGAACTCCGCTATTGGCGCATATAACAAAATTGAAGGTAACCAATCTGGCGCCTTTGGTGTAGGTACGTATAATGTGGATACTGTTAAGGGCGATAATTCCTACAGTGTTGGTAACAAGAACCAAGTGAGTGCTAATAATACATTCGTAGTTGGTAATAATGTGAAAACATCTCTAGACAATGCAGTTGTATTAGGTAATAATTCTACTGCTGAAAGTAGTGATGTAGTGAGCACTCCAAGTTATACCTACAATAATGGTGTTACTGAAAGCTTCGCCGGTACTGCTCCTGTGTCTACTGTATCTGTTGGTGCAGCAGGTCAAGAACGCACTATCACTCATGTTGCAGCAGGTCGTATTACAGCGGATTCTACAGATGCGGTTAACGGCTCCCAATTATATGGTACAAACCAACAAATTGATGTATTGCATCGCGATGTACGCCACGTGGAAAAAGAATCCAACCGCGGTGATGCTCGCGCAGCAGCACTAGCTGCATTGCATCCACTACAATTTGATCCTGACCACAAGGTTCAAGTTATGGGTGGCTATGGTCACTACAAGGGCGAAAATGCATTGGCTCTTGGCGTAGGTTACTATCCGAAAGAAAACCTACTCCTTACAGCAGGTACAACTGTAAGTGGTGATTTGATGACTAATGTAGGCGTATCCTATAAATTCGGTGAAAATAAAACATTGCCTAAGATTTCCCCTGCATCCTATAACGCATTGGAACAACGGGTAGATACATTAGAAGCACAAAACAAAAAACTACAAGAAACAGTAGATATGCTTGTGCAAAAACTTAATGAGAAATAGAATTTAATATTGATAGAGGTTATAAAAATGAGGTAATAACAGTGTTATTACCTCATTTTCATATACCTATATATAACATTAAAGTAATAAGGTTTAGTGACCGCTAATCTTGACATACATATACATTATTCGATACACTAATATATATTTCATTTGTTGTTCATGAATTTTAAATGTAGAGAGTAATGAAACGTATTGTGTGTATCGCCTTGAGCGCCCTATTGTGTTGTGTGGGTACAGCTGAGGCAGAAAAACAACAATTACATAATGATAAGGGCGTAGTGTCTGCAAAAACTGATGCTCAAACAGAGCGCATAAGGGTCGCATCAGAGGGCTTTCACATTACGCCTGCTGCTACACCAGACCATGTGATTGGCCAAGGTGGGCCGCTCATCATGGATCGGCAAGATACTAAGACCGTGCAGTATAGCAATGTGGATGCAGTGAACCGCGCCATTAATGCGGTGGCTATGTCCAATGTATCTAATGCTATGTATGGTGCCAAAGGTAAGCCGTGGATGCGCCGCACTACGCTGAGCTTTCAGTTCCAAGAAGGGTGGAAGCCGCTGTATTCTGCGGAGACTATTCAGCCTCTAGGTCATTACGATAATACCTCTCGTGATGTGTGGTTTACGCAGCAGCGCATTTCTCGCGCCTCTGATACGGGTACTACCCTTAATGTAGGTGTTGGGTACCGTCGTATTTCCAAGGACGACCGTCGTCTCTATGGGGCTCATCTATTCTATGACCATCGCTTCTTAAATCGTCACGATCGGCTCAGTGCTGGTCTTGAATATATGTCTGGTGAAAGCGAGTTTCGTTTTAACTGGTATGGTTCTGCTTCCGATGAGCGTGTTTTGGATGCGAACCTGCATACCTTAGAGCGAGTATCTAATGGTTATACTTTAGAATATGGTAAAACCTTTAAAAATGCGCGCTGGGCTAGAGTTTATGTTGAAGGATATCACTGGAACCAGGATAGACAAGCTGATAAGAATGGTTTGCGCATAGGCTCTGAGATGCAACTTACGCCGCGTGTATCTGTAGATATGGGATACAATAAACCGGAACATAGCTCTGGCGGTGCATATGGTAAAATTACGTTCCGTTTAGCGGGAGCTCCGATGGCTTGGTATGGTGGCAAGCATCGTTTAGAACAATCTGCAACGGTTCGCGATAAGATGCTCAACCTCGTAAGACGAACTAATACGGTTTTTGTTGAACAATAATTTTGATAACTGAATAGACAAATTGAATGGTCATGCCATTTCCTGCATTCATTTTATTTTAATGAAAATTAAATGAAAAATAACCTACTATTGTTCCTATATAAGTGATATACTCTAGGTAAGGGAAACGTTAGTGTTCATATCAATTGTTCTTTAAGATAATGGCTTTTTATAAAAGCCATTATCTTATTATTGATGCCGTGTGATCGCCCGTTCATCTTAGTTACTCTCCAACTATGTGATAATCTTTGTGTTGTGTTTACTTCAAAATCTCTCTCTTAATAACAAACCTATATCATACGGCACCGGTAAGGGGTTCGCCTTCCTCTTACCCAAAAAAGGATAGTTAATCCTCATCGATTAACTATCCTTTTTTATATTCTCTTAATAGATATATAAATTGCTGTTTACAAAATTCGTATACGTGCTACAATATTCATATAAGACTCATGAATAAAAAGTGAATTTTAATGCAAAGAGAGAATGATAGGTTTTGTAGTTTGTAAATGGAGGTTCTAAATTATGAACAAACGGAAACGTTTATTAACTTTGTTAATCAACGGTGTATTATTATCTAGTTTATGTGTTGTAGCGAGTGCAGCCGATACGGCAACGGGCGCTGGTAATGGCGTAGCGTACGGCACAGGTAGCAATGCTCCAAAAGCAGAAAACGTAGCGATTGGTAATAATGCTAAGATTGGTTATTCCAATGGTGCTAGTGCTGCTACAGGGGATATCGTAGTCGGTAAGGATGCTAATATTAATAACTATGCTAGCCAAGGCGGTAGTGTAGCGATTGGTAAAAATGCAAAAATTGAAAATATGGCCGGCGGTGTAGAGGCTAGCTTTGCATTAGGTCAAACAACATATAGTGGTAGTTGGTTCTCTTCTTCAAGAATTCCTGCAGATCCAACAAAGGTAGTAGGCAGTGTTGCAATTGGGGATAATACATTTGCTCGTACTGGTAGTACTATGATTGGTTCCCACAACTATAAAGGCGATCTTGGTGATATTACAGTAGATACATCAACTACTCGTAAATATGCATTGAATGCTTATGCCACTACAGTAGGTGCTAATAGCTTTAGTAATGGCGCTTTTACAACCAATACAGGTACCTATAATATTATCTCTAGTGAATATAATGGTGGCCGTATATCAAATCCTGTTAAGAACTTGGGATCCACTATTAATGGTTCTTTAAACAGCATTGAGTCTCAAACAGCTAATAGCTACTACGCTGGCATTGCTAACAGCATTGTTGGTACAGCAAATAGAACGTTTAATTCTAATGGCTCTCTTATTATGGGTGCTGGCAACGAAATCACTAACTCTGTTAAATCTATTTCTGGAGCACCAGATGATGGCGGTAATTCCGCTAAAGAATTAGCTGAAAAATTGCGCACTGCTGTAAAAGATGCTAACGGCGGTGGCGCTACGATGGCCCTCGGTGGTGGCAACAAGGCTGACTACACATTGCGTACATCAATGATTGGTATTAACAATACTGTAACAGGTACGAATGGTGCTAAAAGCGCAGATAACTTTGTAGTAGGTGTAGGTAATACTGCATCTAATGTACAGCATTTAACTGCTATTGGTTCTAAGAATACTGTATCTGATGCTAATAATACAGTTATCGTTGGTGATAACCGTAAGGTAACAGGTGCTAATAATTCTGTTATTATTGGCTCTAGCGATGCAGAAACTACTACAACTGTAAATGATGCAGTGGCTATTGGTCATAACACTGAAGTATCTGCTGAAGGCGGTGTAGCTCTTGGTAGTAAATCCAAAGCGACTGTAGCAGCTGGTGCAGCTGGTTATGATATTAGCACAAAAGCGGCATCTACTGATACAAGCTCCACATGGAAAGCCACAGCATCTGCTGTATCCGTTGGCGACGTAGCTAATGATGTAACACGTCAAATTACATCTGTTGCAGCTGGTACAAATGATACTGATGCGGTTAACGTAGCACAACTTAAAAAGGTAGAAACTAAAATCTCTACTGTTGAGGCAGATGCTAAAAAACATACTACTGTAGTAGCAGGCGATAATACAACTGTAACACCTGGTACAAATGCTAATGGTGGTGCTGAATACAAAGTAGCTGTTAATAAAGACTTAGTAGAAATGAGCTCTGCTAACTTTGGTAAAGCAACTGACGATGTTCGTGCTCGTATCGATAAAGACAGTGCTCGCTTCTTCAACGGCAGCGAAAATATCGGTATTACACCTACTGATGGTATCAAAATCGAAAACACAGATACCTTAGAACAAGCAAAATTCGATAAAACCGGTATGTATGCTAGTGAAGGTAATACAACTGTTTACTACACTACAAATGCTATCAGTGCTGGCAATCAAATCATTAAGAATGTGAAAGCTGGTGTAGCAGATACTGATGCAGTTAATGTATCTCAACTTAAACGTGTACAAGATGAAATCGCAGCATCTACTAGTGTTACAACTGTAACAGCTGGTGACCACATTAAGGTAACACCAACTGTAAATGGTAATACTCACGACTATAAAGTATCTCTTGCAGATGATATTGCTGACCAAATTACAAATAACACAACAAATATCAGCAAAAACACAAATGATATCAAAAATATCAAAGGTAATTTATCTAAGATTGACAAACGTGTTGATAAATCTGTAGCAGGTGCAGCGGCGTTGGCAGCATTGCATCCACTTGATTTCGATCCAGATGCTAAATGGGACTTTGCAGCAGGCTATGGTCATTACCGCAGTGGTAATGCTGCCGCATTAGGTGCTTTCTACCGTCCTAATGAAGACGTACAACTTAGCGTAGGTTCTACTGTAGGCAGTGATGAAACAGTATTTAATGCTGGTTTATCTGTGAAAGTAGGAGCTCATAGTGGCGTATCTCGTTCTCGTGTAGCGATTGGTAAAGAAGTATTAGCTCTTAAGAAAACTGTAGCTGAACAAAATGCTCAAATTCAAAAATTGACTACATTGTTGAATGGTGTTGCTGGTACTAAGATGAAAGCTGACCACACAACATTGTTCCCAGATATCCCTACAAACCATTGGGCATATGAAGCTGTAAGCGATTTATCTCGCCGTGGTTTAGTAGAAGGCTATCCAGATGGCACATTCGGTGGCGACCGTATGTTAACACGTTATGAATTTGCTCAAATCGTATACCGTGCTATTCAAGACGGCGTAACAGTTAATGATCGCCTTGTAACAGAATTCAGCCCTGAAATGGCATTGTTCCGTGTTGACACTGTAGCTAAAAATGCTAAAGGTGAACCAACAATTGAACGCGTTCGTGTTAATAAAAAATAAGGATACTATTAGTTTATAGTGTTCACACAACTTAATAAGTAGCTACTATGCCATACCTCAACTCCACCCCGAGGTCGCATAGTAGTGAATATAAAAAGGAGTAACTGATTATATCAGTTACTCCTTTTTGTTGTTATATTAGGCTCACTATTCTTTTTATTTGGCAAAATAACCTAGCGATTGGATGTGCGCGATGGACTCGTCTAAATATTGTTCAGAGGACACAATGTGTTTAGTGCCATCATCTTTTGTTCTTTCAACGGTCATGTTTTCGTTCATGGTATCAATTAATTCTTTTCGAGATATTGGCTTTGCCATCAATTTCATGACGTAGGATAGACCTTCATCTACGGAATAGTCTATTTGGTTATACATATTGCCGAGGCACATGTATTGATAACCACCTTTTTCAACAAGTGTGGATACATAGTTGATAAAGTGTTCTGGAATATAGGTTTTGTTTTCCTCAAATGGTAATTGGTCATATTTTTTTGCATATGTGTTGATATGACCGACGATAGCAAGATGGAATAAACGTCTATACATAGCATCAGTATCGATTTCAGAATCAGGATGATGCTCTTCAATATGTTTCATAATATCCGCTACATTGAATGGTCGTTTTGTATCCATTAATTCTTGGATGCTAATGTGCATAACATTGGTCCACTCTGGAGGAACACCAGGCTCTTCATCTAATGCATTGTTGAAGTATAGTGTATCTAGTACTTTCTTCTCAACCCTTTCGTCATGGGAAATTTTATCTTCGTTACTACACTTTGTTAATAGGGCCATGCGGAACTGAGTATCATATACGTAGTCATAATATTGTTCTTTATCAATAAAGTTATCTCTAGCCAATGTTCTAATATTATTTTCGACACTACTATCAAGCCATGTAATGAAGGAACGATTCAATGTTTCGTCACCGATGTAAGCACAACCTTGCTCTTGTGCACGTTCAATAAATTCTGACACATATACAGGATCATTAATAGCTTCTAAGTATTCGTGCCCAACATAATAATCATTAGATTGTAATACACGATTGATATTTTTTATTTTATAATCAGAAATTTGTTGGGAACGTTCATCTAATTTCATTGTTTCTGCAATGAGTTTTAATACATTTTTTGTGTAGACCGTACGCTCTTGTAATGAGTCGTTAGGTGCATGTTTTTCAGAATATAACATAATATCCCGCAATTGCTCTAACCGTTTCCAACCAGGATATGTATTGTATGATACATATGCTACACCACGGTCGGATAGATTTCGGTTACAAATGCTGAGGATTTTATCTTTCACCACGTCAGGCACCCAAGACCAAATACCATGGACGATAATGTAATCGAAGGTACCAAATGAATCATCAATATCCATAATATCTTTTTCTAATAATGTAATATTTTTTAGCCCCATGGATTCAATTAATTCATTCCCATGCTTTACCTGAGTAGGGGATAGGTCGATACCTGTAAATGTAGTCGTTGGGTTATATAGGGCTTGGGGGATGATATTTCCACCACAAGAAGAACCCAACTCTAATACGCGCGCCTCTTCAACTGGTACTGGGTCTAAGCCATAAATAAGAGCTTTTGCCATTAAAGATGTAATACATGTATTGGAAAATGGTTTTGATACGTATAGAAAATCGTCGTAAGATTCCTTCAGGTCGTTAATTTTAGATTGATCTACACTAGTAATGTGTTGTTTACTCATTAGAATATATCCCCTCTATAACTAATACTCGTAAAATGGTCCTCATAATGATTTAGTATATCATAATTTCTATTATATATAATGTAAAATCTGATAGTTTATTCATTTATAAACAGAAGTATGAGAGATTAGTGAAATAGCCTATAAAAAGATAGGATAATTTCATATAGACGTTTTTCAGTGATCTATATTTTATAGATAATATATAAATAAGGTTTGAAATCGAGAAAAATCAATCTCCATAAATCGATTAAACCTTTATTTATAAGTTCAAGTAATGCAGTTATCGAAAATAATAAAACTGAATAGAATAAAATAGATTAGATTTTATAAAATACGTATAAATCGACAAAAAAATGAGTAAAAAAACGGCCATATATTAAATTTTGTTTAACAAAATAAAGGTTCTAACAATAAACTGTGATAATTATGATAAAAAGATGAAGTAAACTATTTACAAGATTTTCGATATATGATATTCTGTTCATGACACAAAATGAAAGAAATATGAAAGATACTCAGAAAGGCGTAAAGGTATGGGAAATTTAGGCTTTTCGTTCTTTTGTATTTAAATGATTTAATTATAAGGATTGTAATTGTGTCTAGTTAAGAAAGGGGTTCATAGTAATATGAATAAAATCTTTAAAGTTGTTTGGAGCAAAACTAAAGAGTGCTACGTAGTAGTTTCCGAAGTTGCAAAAAACAATGGTGGTAAGAAAAAAGCTCTTGCTAGCGTGTTAGCTGGTTTGGCTATGGTAGCTGCTACAGCAGGTACACCTGTACAAGCTGGTGTAGGTTTGGGTGGCAGCTCGGTTAATATCACACCGGATGGTACATTAAATGGCTCTAATACAGTGTCTAAAAACTCTGTTGTAGTTGGTTACCAAAATAATACAACTGGTGGTAGCGGTAATGGTCACATTGTATATGGTGCTAATAACGTAGCAAATCAAGATTCATCTATGGCTCTTGGTAACCAAAACGTAGCAACTGGTCCTGCTGCATCTGCAATTGGCGTAGGATCTCAGGCAACTGGTAGAAATACAATTGCAGTAGGTAATGTGGCAAAAGCTAGTAATACAGATAATATCGCTATTGGCACATATTCTGAAGCATTAACTAGTGGTCAAGATGCATATGCTCTTGCAGTGGGTTCTTATTCAAAAGCTAATGCTCATATGGCAGTTGGTATTGGTGCAATTGCTAAGGCAACAGGTAGTGAATCTACAGCAGTTGGTGCTGGTTCTACAGCAAGCGGTGCTAATTCTACTGCTCTTGGTGCTCGTAATACTGCATCTGGTCTTCGCTCTGTTGCTATTGGTAAAGATAATAATGCTACTGCAGAAGATACTATTGCAATGGGTAAAGCCAATACTGCAGCCGTTGGTGGTGCTGTAGCTATTGGTATGGATAACGTTGCAAACTCTACATTAAATGGTGGCCGTGCTGAAGGTAACTCCATGATTGCAATTGGTAAAGCGAATAAAGCGACCAAAGAAGATACTGTAGCAATTGGTCGTGAAAATACTGCATCAGGTAATGTTTCTGTTGCAATTGGTGCTCGTACTGAAGCAACAAATTCTGGGTCTATTGCAATTGCTGGTAATGGTGATGGTTACAAAACTACATCTACTGGCTTAGGCTCCATTGCGATTGGTATGCAATCTAATTCCACTGGCACTGCTTCCACTGCAGTAGGTGGTGTTGCACAAGCAACTGCTAAAGGTGCTTCTGCCCTTGGCTATAAAGCGAATGCTACTGCTGAAAGTGCGACTGCATTAGGTCAAGAATCTGTTGCATCTGTAAAAGATGGCGTTGCTCTTGGTTCTCAGTCTAAAGCAACTGTAGATAAAGGTGTTAAAGGCTTCAACCCAGCTGAAACTCGTACTAATAAATATGCTGGTTTAGCTGGTACTGCACAAACATCCACATTGGCAGCTGTTTCCGTAGGTGACGGTGCTACTGCAACTCGTCAAATTACAGGTCTTGCTGCAGGTACTAATGATACTGATGCTGTTAACGTAGCTCAATTGAGAAGTGTTAACTTGAAATACGCTGGTGACACTGGCAATGGCGATGTATTGTTAGACGATGGCACATTGAAAATTAAAGGTGATGATCCTACATTTATTTCTACATCTGCTGATAAAAATGGTGTTACAGTAAAAGCTAAAATAGGTGCTGATATCACTACTAATGCTGATGGTAAAGCAGTAGCGCCTACTACAAACGGCATTGCTACAACTGACAATGTAACTCAAGCAATCAACAACTCTGGTTGGAAAGTAACTTCCGCTAATAATGGTGGTACTACAAACGGCACTACTTCTGAAAAAGTAAGCCCTGGCGATACTGTTACTTTCAGCGCTGGTAAAAACATTGTATTAGACCAAGCTGGTAAACAATTCACATATTCCTTGAATAAGGATGTTGATTTGACTAAAGATGGTTCTTTAACAATTGGTGATACTAAAGTTAATAACGATGGTTTAACAATCACAGGTGGTCCATCTGTTACTAAAACTGGTATTGACGCTGGTAATAAAAACATTACTAATGTAAAAGCTGGTGTAAACGATACTGATGCAGTTAATGTAAAACAATTAAAAGACGCTAAAACTAAACTTGTAGATGGTAAAAATACTAAAGTTACTGGTGAAGGTACTCAAGACGATCCATACAAAGTTAATGTAGAAGGCGACTTGAAAGGTATTACATCTATTTCTAATGCTGACAATGGTCCTAAAATGACAATTGGTGGCAACTCCATCAACATCACTGGCGGCCCACTTAACATGGGTGGTAGCAAAATCACTAATGTAGCTCCTGGTACAGACGATACTGATGCAGTTAACGTAAAACAATTGAAATCCGCTAAGACAGAAGTTAAAGCTGGTAATGGCGTAACTGTTGCTAAGACTCAAGATGCAACAGATGGTCATGATATTTACACAGTAAGCTCCACTGGTGCTACTGGTAACACAGATCCTTCTAAAGTTGAAGCTGGTAAAAATACTACTGTAACAGGTGATGGTACAGCAGCTACTCCTTACAAAGTAAATGTAGAAGGCGACTTGGCTGATATCTCCTCCATTACAAATAAAGCTGGTGATGGTAAAATTTCCTTCGCTGGTGATCAAGTTGTAAAAGTTGAAGGCGACAACCCTATTTCCTTAGATGGTAAAGGTGGCTATATAACTGGCTTACAAAATAAAGATTGGGATATTACTAACCCAACTGTTGTTTCCGGTCGTGCAGCAACTGAAGACCAATTGAAAAAAGTAAGCGATGGCTTCAACAACACAATTAAATTAGCAGGTAACACTGGTAACACAGATACTCAAAAATTCAATAAAACTGGTGGTTTGAGCTTCGGTGTAGTTGGTGCTAACAACGGTCAATACATCAAAACAACTGCTTCTGGTACAGATGTAGTAGCTGATTTGTCCGATGACGCAAAAGCTAAATTGAACCATACCTTTGAAGTAGCTCCTGGTTCTAATAATGTAACAGTATCTAAAGATACAACTGATCCTAATAAAACAGTTTATAAAGTAGCTGTTGCTAATACTCCAGCAGCTGGTGCTTCCTCTACTGAAAGTGTAGTTAAAAAAGCAGCTGCAACTGGCGATACTAACATTGCTGATGTTACTGTTGGTAATGGTAAAAACTCTGGCGATCCAGATGCTCAATACGAAGTTAATGTTTCCCGTAATGCAGTTAAAGATGCAGCTCGTGAAGCAGTAACAGTTAACAACGGTGGTACAACTACTGGTGGTAACTATACAGCTGATACAAATAATCCTATCACTGTTAACCCTGTGAAAGATGATGCAAACCATAACACTACATACGAAGTGAAATTCGATGGTGATAAAGCAGCTAAACAAATTCCTTTGACTTACAAAGCTAATGGTACTGGTGACCAAACAGTTAAATTGGATAAAGGTCTAAACTTCACAAACGGTTCCAATACAACAGCTTCCGTAGCAGCTGATGGCGTAGTTAAATACGACTTGAACAAAAACGTTGATTTGACTAAAGATGATTCCTTAACAATTGGCGATACAGTAGTAAACAAAGATGGATTAACAATCACTGGTGGTCTATCC
>ERZ856578.4850-NODE-4850-length-17349-cov-26.839046_pt1 | contig 17349 bp, 14 predicted proteins | sample MGYA00514384_ERZ856578 | MGnify/ENA primary metagenome ERZ856578 (study PRJEB29103, sample SAMN06111958) | human gut metagenome | biome: human gut; feature: ankylosing spondylitis patient; material: healthy_person | host: Homo sapiens | place: China:Hangzhou...
TGGCAACGCAGATGCCGTGCCGCAGCCGCCGAAGCGGTGCTTAAGCCGCTAGGCGGGAATTGTGCGGTGTTGCCATAAAGAACGCACGGACAAAAAATATTCCGGAAATTCATGTACAAATGATGGCGAACGGCAACCGAACAACAGACAGCACAAAAGCACCCCCTGCACCAAAAGCACAATGCTTTCCGGTGCAGGGGGTGTTGTGGTTCAGTTCAGCCGGTCAGCCAAAACCATCAATCTTCGATCGTGATTTTGGTGATGACAGGCATCTGTTTGGGCTTGTTCCAGGTTTCAGGGCCGTAAGTGGGCTGGTTGGCAATGGCGTCCAGCACATCAAAACCGCTCTCCATTTCGCCAAAGGCGGCGTAACGGCCGTCCAGCTTGGCAGCATCCTTGTGAACAACAAAGAACTGCGTGCCGGCGGTATCAAAGTCATCATCGCGCGCCATAGAAAGGGCACCGCGGATATGCTTGAGCGGGTTGTTGACGCCATTTTCCGTAAACTCGCCCTTAATATGCCAATCACTGTCCGTCATGATGTCATTGTCCGGCGAACCGCCCTGAATGACATAATCCTTAACGATGCGGCACCAACACAAACCATCATAAAAACCGCTGCGTGCAGTTTTCACAAAGTTTGCCACGGTGAGGGGGGCATATTCCGGGTACAGCGTAAAAACCATAGTACCAAAGTCCCTGGTTTCAATCGTGCAACGCATTAGCCGACCTTCACATCCTTGAAGAACAGGTTGCCGGAAGCAGTCATGTAGAAACCGCTGATGTTGTCATGCATCAGGTAGTTGTTGGACTTGTAGTACAGGGGCAGAACAGCGTAATCGTTGGAAACGATAGCGTCAGCCTGCAGGGTCAGCTCAGCAGCCTTGGCCGGATCGTTCTCAGCCTTGACCTGCTCAACCAGAGCGTCATAATCGGCGTTGGAATAGAACAGGTTGTTGGAAGAATCGCCGGTCTTGCACAGGGGCAGGAAGCTCATGGGGTTCACGTAGTCAGCGCTCCAGCCCATGGCAGCAACCTGATAGTTGCCTTTCTGAACGTCGTCATAGAAGATGCTCCACTCGTTGGAGGAAACTTCAACATTGATGTTCAGGTTGTTTTTCAGCATTTCAGCCATAGCTTCAACGACCTTCTTGACGGTGTCGTTGTCGTAGTAGCTCAGGGTCAGAGTGGGGAAGCCTTCGCCGTTGGGGTAGCCAGCCTCTGCCAAGGCAGCCTGGGCGCCCTCAACGTCAGCGGTAGCGGACAGGCCAAAGCTTTCGCGGCCTTCGGTGATATCCTTGCCATCAACAGAGTAGCCGGGGGCCAGGAAGCTGTAAGCGGGCTGTGCATCGACCTGCACAACGTTGTCGATGATGGACTGACGGTCGATGGCCAGGCAGATTGCCTTGCGGACCAGAACGTTGTTCACAGGCTCGGCAGAGCAGTTGAAGTCATAGTAAACAGTGCCGTAGCTGGGGCTGGTCTGCACACCGGCATTCTCGGCCTTCAGGCGGGCAAAGTCAGAGGAAGGAATGCTGGCAACGCCGTCAACCTCGCCGGACTCGTAAGCGGTCAGAGCAGTTGCCTGATCCAGAACGTAGCGGAAGGTGACCTTCTGCAGGGAGACATTCTCAGCATCCCAGTAGTTCTCGTTCTTTTCCAGAATGACGTTTTCGTTCATGCTCATGCTGGCGATCTTGAAGGGGCCGTTGCAGATATAGGTATCTGCTTCGGTGGACCACTTGTCGCCGTTGGCTTCAACGGTGGCCTTCTGAACAGGGGAGAAGGTCCACATGCTCAGGATGTCGATGAAATAGGAGGTGGGCTGGATCAGGGTGATCTCCAGGGTCTTGTTGTCCAGAGCCTTCACGCCCAGGTCGTCAGCGGTGGCGGTGCCATCGTAATACTCCTGAGCATTCTTGATGTAATCGGTAGCCATGCTGACGTACTGTGCGGCGGTGGCCGGGGTCAGAACGCGCTGAATGGTGTAAACGTAATCTTCAGCGGTCAGGTCGCTGCCATCACTCCACTTCAGGCCGTCGCGCAGGTGGAAGGTGTAGGTCAGGCCATCGTCGCTGATATCCCAGCTTTCAGCGTTGCCGGGAACCAGGGTGCCGGTGCTGTCATAGGTAACAAGGCCTTCGAAGCAGTTGATCAGAACATACTGTGCGAAGGAGTTGTTGGTCACGCTCGGATCCAGGCCGTCGGGAATGTTGTTCAGAACAAAGGTCAGTTCCTGGGCGGCATCACCGGTAGACTCGGAGGAAGCGGTGGTGGAAGTTGCTTCGCTGCTGGCAGCAGAAGAAACATCGGAGATGTTCTGGGGCTCATTGGAAGCGCCGCAGGCGCTGAGCAAGGAGACCGCCAGCGTGCCGGCAAGAGCGGCACTGATGACTTTCTTTTTCATGTGTATCCCCCTCGAAAAAAATAATGTATGTTTGCCGTTCCTTTGCACCGGCAGGGCGCAGCAAACCGGGCAGGGGAGCCAAAACGGAACAGCACCGTGTTGCATATCCCGCTTTGGCCGCCGGTACCCGTTTGCGGCAGGCTGCCGGAACAAGAAACGGAGAAACCAAAATAAAAAGGCTTAATACAGGTGGCAGGCCACAAAATGGCCGGGTGCGGCTTCCTTCATGGCCGGGGTCTGCTCGCTGCAAATGGGCTTTGCATAGGGGCAGCGGCCACAGAACCGGCAGCCGGGTTTCGGGTTGACCGGGCTGGGCAGATCGCCCTCCACACCGGCGCTCGCATGGGCGCGGGCCAGCTTGGGGTCCGCGATGGGAATGCAGCTCAGCAAGCCCTTGGTGTAGGGGTGCAGCGGGTTTTTGTAGATCTCTTCGGAATCGCTGCTTTCCACCAGCTGGCCCAGGTACATCACGCCGATATCATCCGAAACGTAACGCACCATCGAAAGGTCGTGGGCGATAAACAGGTAAGAGGTACCTTCGGCCTGCTGGTAGTCACGCAGCAGGTTGACGACCTGCGCCTGAATGGAAACGTCCAGTGCGGAGATGGGCTCATCACAGATGACCAGCGCGGGGTTCAGCACCAGGGCGCGGGCAATGCCGACGCGCTGGCGCTGGCCGCCGGAAAACTCATGGGCATACCGTCCGGCGTGTTCTGCCGTCAGACCAACGCGGTTCAGCATGGCAAAGACTTTTTCGTCAACTTCCTGCTTGCTTTTGCAAACATGGTGGGCTTTCAGCGGCTCGGCAATGATATCGCGCACCGTCATGCGGGCGTTCAGCGAAGCATACGGATCCTGGAAGATCATCTGCATGTTGCGGCGCACCGGCTGCATCTGGCGGGGCTTGAGGTGGGCGATATCCTGCCCGTTGAAGATGATCTTGCCCTGCGAAGGCTCATAAATGCGGATGATGGTGCGTGCGCAGCTGCTTTTGCCGCAGCCAGACTCGCCAACCAGGCCAAAGGTGCGGCCGCGGCGCAGCGTAAAGTTGACGTCATCTACTGCATGAACTTCCGCGTGCGGGCCGACAGAAAAGAATTTTGTCAGGTGCTCTACCTGAAGAATGGGCTGTTCCATTAGTGTGCCTTCCTTTCGGCTTCTGCCAGTTTTTCATGCAGAGGATTGCCCTCGGCCGGGGCGTCCGGCTGCAGCAGCCAGCAGCGTGCCTGACGGCTGCCAACCTGGACAAACGGCGGGCACTCGGCTGCGCAGATGTTGCGCGCAAACTGGCAGCGGGAAGCAAACGGGCAGCCCTTGGGGGGCTTGGTCATATCCGGCGGGCTGCCGGGGATGGACTGCAAGCGCTCGCTCTTATCCTTGGTCAGGCCGGGGATGGAGGCCAGCAGGCCCATGGTGTAGGGGTGCAGCGGGTTTTCAAACAGATCGTTGATCTCCGCTTCCTCCATCACAAGGCCGCCGTACAGAACAACAACGCGGTCGCACAGCTCAGCCACAACGCCCAGGTCATGGGTGATAAAGATGATGCTGGTGCCGTATTCCTCCTGCAGGGAGCGCATCTGTTTCAAAATCTGGTGCTGGATGGTCACATCCAGGGCGGTGGTGGGCTCGTCCGCAATCAGCAGGTCGGGGTGGTTGGCCAGCGCCATGGCGATCATGACGCGCTGGCGCATACCGCCGGAAAATTCATGCGGGTAGGATTTCAGCCGCTTTTCGGCTTCGGGAATACGTACTTCGCGGAACAGCTCCAGCGTGGCAGCCTGCAGCTCGTCGCGCTTCATCTCCGGGTGGTGTACATGGATCATTTCGGCAACCTGTTTGCCAACGGGAATCAGCGGATTCAGGCTGGACATGGGGTCCTGAAACACCATGGCGATCTTCTGGCCGCGGATTTCGCGCATCTGCTTATCGCTGACTTTGGTCAGGTCGGTGCCTTCAAATTCAATTTTGCCGTTTTTAATGCGGGCAGTATCGGCCAGCAGGCGCAGGATGGACATGGAAGTAACGCTTTTGCCGCTGCCGGATTCACCAACGATACCAAGGATCTCGCCCTTATGCACTTCAAAGCTGACGCCGCGCACAGCCTGCACTTCGCCGGAGGAAGTCATAAAAGAGGTTTTCAGATCCTCTACCTTCAAAATCGTCTCGCTCATTTTGCTCTCCTTACTTCTTCAGCTTCGGGTCCAGTGCATCACGCAAACCATCGCCGACAAAGTTAAAGGCAAACATGATCACACAAATCATCAAAGCAGGGATCAACAGCTCGTGCGGGCTGGTGCGCAGGTTGGCAGATGCATCGTTGCACATGGTGCCAAGGCTGGCCAGCGGGGGCTGCAGGCCGATGCCCAAATACCCCAGAAAAGCCTCCATAAAGATGGCAGAGGGGATGAGCATGGTAATGGTAACAAGGATGGAGCCGAGCGCGTTGGGAATCAGGTGGTCAAACAGAATCGTTGTGGCAGAGGAACCAATGGTCTTGGCGGCAAGAACGAATTCCTGCTGCTTCAGGCTCAGGATCTGGCCGCGCACAACACGGGCCATATCCACCCAGTACACGCTGCCCAAGGCAACAATGATGCTCTGGATACCGGCACCCAGCACCTGCATGATCAGGATAACATACAGCGTCAGGGGAATGGTGGAGATAATATCCACAATACGCATCATAATCATATCCACGGTGCCGCCCAGGTAACCGGAAATACCGCCGTACAGAATGCCGATGATGAGGTTGACGAACGCAGCCATCAAGGCAACCAGCATGGAAATGCGGGTACCGTACATCAGGCGGGTCAGCACATCGCGGCCCAGGGCGTCAGTGCCAAGGATGTAGGATTTGTTCAACATCGTCTTGGACGGGTAGATGCTGCCGGTGGCTTCATCGGCAATGACATAGGGGCTGCCGCCGTAATACAGGGCAACCTCGGTGCCATCGGCATCAAAGATGGTCATGGATTTATCGGATTCATCGCGCACCTTGCGCAACTGGCCGCTCAGTTTGCCATCCGGGGTAACGGAGATGACTTTCAGGGCGGTGGTAATGTACAGGTAGTCGCCGTTGGGGATCTGGTAAACCTTCATGACCGGCGGAACGTTGACAACTTCCAGATTCTGCACGGAGTAATCATACGGGGTAAACAGGGGGCCGACCAATGCAAAAAGCATCAGGGCGATAATAATTACAAAACCGGCGATGGCCGTCGGCTTGCGGCGGAAACGGAACCAGACGTCACCTGCAAAAGTGCGGCTTTTGGACCAGATTTTTTCACGGTCGCTGTTATCGGTAGCAAGCGGTTCCCACTTGTTCTGTGCGGTTAAATCTGCCATAAGTGTTTTCACCTTTCCTCAACATTACGCGTCAAACTTGATTCTGGGGTCGATCAGGCAGTAGAAGATATCGACCAAAAGCACCATTGCCATCAGGAACGCAGCAAAGAAGATGGTAACGCCCATGATGGTGGTGTAGTCGCGCTGGGTCACGCTGTTTACAAAGTAATAGCCAATGCCGGGAATGGCGAAGATCTTTTCTACAACAAAGCTGCCGGTCAAAAGGCCAGCCACCGTGGGGCCAAGCACCGTGATGACGGGGATCAGCGCATTGCGCAGGGCGTGCTTGGTAACAACGGCGAACTCGGTCAGACCCTTGGCGCGGGCGGTGCGGATGTAATCCTGGCCCATAACTTCCAGCAGGCTGGAGCGCATCAGGCGGGCCAGGTAGCTGACGGAATAGCCGCCCATGGCGATGACGGGCAGGATGTAGCTCTTCCAGCTGTCCAGGCCGAAGGTAGGCAGTACGTTCAGCTTAAAGGAGAATACATAAATCAGCACGGAGGCGATCACGAAAGACGGAATGGTAACGCCAATGGTGGCAATGGCCATCAGCAGCATATCCTGCCATTTGCCGTTTTTCAGCGCGGCCAGTATGCCCATGGGGATGGAGGTAAGCAGCACAAACACCAGGGTGACAAGGCCCAGCTTGGCGGATACCGGCGCACCGGTGGCAATAAAATCGTTGACGGTTTTGCCGGTATATTTATAGGAAGGGCCGAAATCGCCATGCAGCAGGCTGCCCAGATATTTGACAAACTGCACCGGCATGGGCTGGTCCAGGCTGTACTTGGCTTCCATGGCCTGGGTAACCTCTTCCGGCACGCCCTTGGTGTTGGTGAACGGGCCACCGGGAATGGAGTGCATCAGGGTGAAGGTAATCAGAATGATCATAAACATGGCAATGATCATGGTTCCGATGCGCTTCAGGATAAATTTAACCATTACGTTTTCCTTCTTTCGTGTGCACGGCCGCCGCACAGGGAATGGCGCCCCGACGGCTGCTCTGTGGCCATAGTGTGCACATGCGTTGTTCCTGGCGGTGGTACAGACTGACAATCCAGCCGCCTTATAATTATCTTATTATATAGCGGCAGCTTGCGGTTGTCATCAATTTTTATTCATATTTTTTTTACCTTTATAAAAATATCCGATTTACATACAAAACAAACAGCGACGGTGAAAAAATGTGTAGAATAAGACCATGGATTATGAGGGAAAAAGCGATAAGCAAAGCAAATGTGTCCTTGTGATGAGGACAAAAAAAGAGAAAATATGGGAATGAATGCAGTATTGCCGACCCGGAAAGTTGGAAATTCCAGCGGGGCGGGCTTTGTATGGGCGGTTTAACGGTTTAAAGCTCTAGTGAATCGCTGTAATGGTTGAAACAAAGAGCAATGCTCTGCCGCTGGAACGTGGGAAAGCGCTTCCGGCGCAAAATCGTGGGATCACTGCGGAATGGCAGGGGAACAAGCAGCGTACAAGGGGATGTGGTGGACTGTTTATGTGCGGAAAAAGGAAAAGTGAGACGAATGGAGGCGGACGGAGAACATACATAAGCCCAAAGGGATGCCCAACTCATCAAGTGAAACACGGCGCGAAAAAGCATAACGGCCACAGCGAGATGCCCGAAACACAGACCAAAACGCAAAAAGGCAATGGAAACGCAGCAAAATAGCAGAAGTGAGGAACAACAGAGCAAAATATCTGTCCTTGAATGAAATACACAAAATACAGGGAGTGGAAACGGCGTATGCAAGCCCGCCAAAACTGTATATATAACGCAAAATCTCGAATATATATACAGTTTAACGGTAAAGACTCCTCCGATGATAAAAGCGTAAAAATCGGCTATCCATGGCACAGGAAGCCAGGATGGCGGCAGGCGCTGCAAAGTCAAAAGGTGCAGAATCTTTCCCGATATGTCCTCTATTCAAAAACATTTTTGCTCTGCATTCCCGATTCCCGCACCTGTTCGGGGGGAGTTTTGGTATTTCCGTATCAGATAGAAAACAGCTGGCCTGTGCTGCGGCAGTACAGATTTGCGGAGCGTTCTGCTTTTCCTATACCGCAGGGGGGCTGCATATTGCAGAAAAATTACCGTTTCCCCGGTGCAGAATGGATGGCATATTCATTTATAGTGTGATAGAACGATTTCATTGAGTTAGCCAAAGCTAATGCGGCAGCAAAGAGCAGCACCACGAAAGAATGGCTGCCGGAAACCATGCTGGAACCCACGGTCCACAGCAGAATGTTGAACACCGTCACAAAAGCGCTGGCATGAAGTGCAACGGTTATAAAGTTATAAGCAGCCTGAAGGCATTGCCGCACATGGTGACAGGAGAATCTTTAAGTGATTTAAGGAGATTTAGGGATAGGAATGGGGCAATGGGCAGAATGTTTAAGCCAGACACGTAATTTCGCTAAAGCCCGGTTTAGCGAAATATAGAGGAGAGACAGAACAATCATCTTTATCGCACGAATTGCACTACTACTAAAAAGCGCAGAATCCACTGTCGCCATCGAACCAATAGCACCGTACAGTATCAAGATTTTCATCTCATTTTGATACTGTACAATACGATCGGAAGTCTGCTGGATCATTACTTTTGTGGCGTCAATCTGGCTTTGCGTTTCCGGTTCATATCGCGCAGGTTAATGCCGTCTGCCAGAATGCCGCCAGAAAAGCTGGCGTGCGCCGCTGCACAGGCTGCGCTGGCTGGCTTCGTCACCATCAGCATTATGCTTTTGATGGACCCTGCAGTGGATGCAGTGGGCGGCTGGACAACGCGGACGATGTATCAGAGATCATGCAGCACTCACCTGTCGGTTCCCGTTTTGCCGTATAATTCTGCTGCTTTAACAAGAACGAAAATCTTTACGGCGGCAAAGAAATGCTGTATACTAAGGTGTAAAGACACCTTGGAGAAAATACTGTGGACAGGGAGCAAATGCTATGAATGACGAAAAAATCACCCTTGATCTTGTGATTGATGTGCAGAAAGATTTTATTACCGGGGCACTGGCCAACACACAGGCGCAGGCCAATGTGGCGCACCTAGCAGAGACCGCGCGGGCACACGCGCAGGCCGGGCACTGGATGTTCTTTACCCGCGATACCCACCAGGACAACTACCTGACCACGCGGGAGGGCCGCAGCCTGCCGATCGAGCACTGCATTGAGGGTGAGGATGGCTGGAATTTTGCGCCCGAACTGGAAAACGTCATGGCGGACACCGAGCCGGAAGTGTGCCACATTGTGGACAAACCCACGTTCGGCAGTTATATGCTGCCCAGTGAGATTCTGGATGAACTGATGGCACACAACAAGGCTGTTGAAGATATTGAAAAAATTGTTATTTATGGCTACTGCACCGATATCTGTGTGATTAGCAACGCCATGGTACTGCGTGCAGCTTTCCCGGAAACAGAGATCGAAGTTTTGTCGGACTGCTGCGCCGGGGTAACGCCCCAGAGCCACCAGACCGCGCTGGATGCCATGCGGGCCTGCCAGTTTACAATCATATAATAGGTGATGAAATAAAAAATACCGTGCAGCTTTTTTTGAACTGCACGGTATTTTTATCTGTTTGTCAGCTGACGCAGCTGGTTCAGGTCCTCCCGCGTATCCACATCCCTCAGTTCGGCATCGTTCCGGGCGGACACAAGGCAGACGGAACCGGGGTGGGCCCGCGCAACGGCATTGCCGCCGCGGCCATCCGGCAGGTGAAGCAGCTCCGAAAAATAATCCGCGCCGAACAGCACTGGGCTGCCGGGGGTGCCATCGGCAGCGCACAGCCGCACAATGGCATCGGGGGCCGCTGCCAGCGCCAGTGCTTCCACACTTTGCTGCGTGAGCAGCGGCTGGTCCCCCGGCAGAAACAGGCAGCCGCGCAAAGCGGGCTCTTTTCCCAGCAATGCCGCCAGCCCCAGCCGGACCGTATCGCTGCGGTAGGGCTGCGCGTGGCGCAGAACGGGGACGCCCTGCGCGTTACAGAGCGCCTCAACCTCTTCCGAGCGGGTCACGACAATGCGGCAGGCCAGCAGCGGCAGGGCGGCTAGAGCCAGCGCATTGGCGATCAGCGGTGCACCGCAAAAATCCGCCATCAGCTTGTTTCCGCCGAACCGCCGCCCCAGCCCGGACGCCATGACCACGCAGCCGAGAGCGGACGCGGGATCGTCCAAATCCACCACAAAAGCGTCCTGCCGGGCGCGCAGTGCGGCTAAAAATGGGGTATCCTGCTTACGCACAATAGCGAGAACGCGCTTTGCATCCAGCAGCGCTTCCACTGCCTGCCGGAATTCGGGGCAGCTATTTTCCAGGTAACCGAGTTCATCCAGCACCGCCCATTCGCTCTCCCCTGCCGCCATGCGGTGCAGGGCGGGTACTCCCAGCAGCAAAAAGCCGTCCGCCACGGGGCGCATCCGGTTTTCGCCTGGGGGCAGTGCCGGGTCAAAGCGGCCGATCACCGCTATTTTTCCGCCCACACTTTCTCGAATTTCCACACGGTCCGCAGGGTACGCTGCCGTGGTAATTTCCTGTGCCCCGGGGCAAAGCAATGGCACCAGCGCACGCAGCAGGGTGGTTTTTCCCGTACCGCGCCCGCCGGTCAACAGCAGGTGGCGCTTACCGCTCACCCGGAAAGAACTTATAATAGAGCTCGCGGTCAGTCTGTACACAGGCATCACGGTAAGCCTCATACCTTTCCATAAAATTGCGGGCTTCATCCGTCAGGGTGCTGCCCCCGCCGCCGCGCCCGCCAATGGTTTTGCGGGTCAGCGCAAAGCCCAATTCTTTTTCCGCCCGCTTGACCATGCGCAGCGCTTTGGAGTAAGAAAGCCCCATGGCCTGTGCCGCCGCCCGCAGTGAGCCGGTCTCTTCAATCCGGTGCAGCAGGCGGCAGGGGCCTTCGCCAAAAAAGCGCTCGCCGATATCATCGCAGAGCATCACACAAATCTTCGGTTTCATTTTTCTTTCCTCACAACGGCAGCAGCGCCAGCCGCACCCGGCCCGTGCGGTCGGTCACGGGCACCAGTTCCAGCGGGCCGTATACTGCTGCCAGCGCGGATTGCAGCGCTTCAACCGGGTCGGTTCTGGGGTACAGCATAGCTCCAACCTGCCCGTTTTGCAGTACGATCAGCGTATCGCACCAGTCCAGCATCAGCATGGGGTCATGCAGGCAGATCAGCGCTGTTTTGCCGCTTGCATGCACAAATTCTGCCAGCAGCGCCGCCATATGGCTGCGGTTGGCAAGGTCCAGGGCGCTGTCCGGTTCATCCAGTAGCAGCAAAGGCGCATCCTCCACAAAGGTACGTGCCAGAATACAGAGCTGGCGTTCGCCGCCGCTCAGCGTCAGGTAGTCCTGCTCGGCTTTATCCGCCAGGCCTACCGTGCGCAGGGCTTCTTCCGCTGCCGCACACATGGCAGCGGTGGGGCTTTGCAGCACGCCAAGGCGGGGGTTGCAGCCCATCAGCACAACTTCCCGTGCAGACATGGACACCGAAATTCCGCTTTGCTGCGGGATGTAACTGACCGTTTGTGCCAGACACCTGGTAGAAAGGCTTTCCAGCGGCACACCATCCATCAGGCAGCACCCCGTATGGGGCAAAAGCCCGGTCACTGCGCGCAGCAGGGTGGTTTTTCCGCTGCCGTTCACCCCCAATATTCCCACCAGCTGGCCGGGGGTATCTATCGTAAAATGAACATTTTGCAGGATGTTCTTATCGCCAAGACGGACGGCCAGATTCTTCACAGTGAACATTACCGCGTCTCCCTCCCCGGCTTTATAATAAGGTAGAGCAAAAACGGAACACCCAGCAGCGAGGTGAAGATACTGACCGGCAGTTCGGTTGCCGCCACCGTTTTGGCAATGGTATCCGCCGCCAGCAGCAGCGTGCTGCCCACCAGCCCGCTGAGCAGGCTGGTGGAGCGGCGGTTGTGCCCCGCCAGCAGCCGCGCACAGTGGGGGGCCAGCAGCCCGACAAAGCTGATCAGCCCAGTCACGCTGACAACCGCGGCCACCACCAGCGTTGCCAATGTCAGCAGCAGAAAACGCATCCGCCCCACCGGAACCCCCAGCAGCCGCGCTTCATCCTCTTCCACGGATAAAAGCATCACCTGACGGTGCAAAGCAAAAATTACGGCGCAGCAGGAAATAACCATTGGAACGGGGAACCACACCCGGCTTTGCGTTACCCCCGCCAGGCTGCCCATGATCCAATATTCAATGCTGGCCAGCTCTTTTTCCGGGTCAGCGGTCAGCTTTAGCAGCATCAAAAGAGTTTGCGCCAGCGCATGTACGGCAATGCCCGCCAGCACCAGGTTCATCTTGCTGCGCCCCGGCGCGGCGGCCGCCAAACCAAGCGAGAGAAACACCGCTGCCAGCCCGCCCGCAAAGGCGCATACCGTGGTGCCCAGCGTGCCCGAAGAGACAAACAAGATGGCAAATGCCGCGCCAACGCTGGCCCCCGACGATACCCCAATGATATCCGGGCTTGCCAGTGGATTGCGGAAAACAGTCTGGTACACAAAGCCTGCCACGCCAAGACCGAACCCGCCCGCCAGCGCCATCACGGCACGGGGCAGGCGCAGTACCGTAAAGGTGCGCACTGCCATAGCGTCCCCCGCCAGCAGTGCCTGCAGGGTTATGGGATAACGGCCGAAATAAAGTGCCGCACCAAAGGCCATAAAAACGCAGAGCGTTGCGCCCAGAAGGCACAGCGCCGTGCGTTTGCGGTTATTATTCATAAGATTCAGGGGTAAAGCCATAGAAGCTACCATAGAATTCATCGGCAGCGGCGTGGTAATACTCCTCGGTCACCTGCTCCGGGTGCAGCACGCTGGCAAGATAAACACTGCCAAGGAAGCTGGCCGGCACGGGGGAATCCACAGCCTCAACAGCGTGGGGCAGCTGGTAAACATGGCTCTCCTTGACGGCGGTGCAGTCCGCCAGGGCGGCATCGTTCAGAACAGAATCAACGTCATATTCAGCATCGGATGCCAGAATGATGTAATCGGGGTTCCAATCCAGGATCTGTTCATAGGAAACTTCGGCCCAGTAGGTATCTTCCACGCTGGCGGCGTTTGTGCCGTTGGCGTTTTCGATCATCGTGTTCTGATACATGGCGGGGCCTGCGGTTTCCAACACGGAGCTGTTGCCTGCCAGGTAAACGCTGGGGGCATCGGTGCCGGCAACGGCTTCGGCCAGGGCGGCCAGGTTGCTGTCAATGGCCATTTCCAGCTCCTCGCCGCGGGCGGTGGTGTTGGTTGCCTGTGCCAGCAGCTCGATCGCGCCGAACAGGCCGGCCTGGTTTTCCGGCTTAACAGCCAGCACGGTCAGGCCCATTTCCTCCATCTGGGGGATGGAATCCTTGAGCTTGGCGGGCACGATGACAAGATCCGGGGCCAGCGCAGCGCAGCCTTCCAGGTCAAACTCTTTGGCGGTGCCAATGCTGGGCAGGGACTGGATCTCCGGGGCGGACAGGCTGTAGATGTTGCGTTTGTCGGCTTTGGCTTCCACGCCAACCAGCTCGTTCTGCACACCCAGCGCAATCAGCAGGCTGGTGGAAATGTAGTAGCCGCTGGCAAGGGTTTTGGGTTCTTCCTCAATGGTAACTTCGCGGCCCAGCTGGTCGGTAACGGTCAGCGGGTAGGTAACCGCCGTTTCGGCGGCAGGTTCTTCCGGTGCAGCAGTGGCTTCCGGGGCTGCGGTAGCCTCTACGGAAGCAGCCTCGCTGGCTGCGGTACTGCTGGCAGCAGCGGTGCTGCCGCAGGCTGTCAGTGCCATAGCGGCGGCCAGCAGCAGGGCGGTCATTTTGGTCATTTTCATGTTTCTTACTTCCTTCTAAAACCAATATTCCGTTGTGTTTTTCAAGCAACAACGGAATTATAGCAGAATTTGTGGTAAAATAAAAGTAGTACTACACAAAAGTATGATTTTACCCAAAAACGGAGAGCATTCTATGATAACGATTCGAGAATATGCCCGCCCCGCCACACTGGAAGAAGCATGGCAGCTGAACCAGAAGCGCCCGAACCGGGTGCTGGGAGGGATGCTGTGGCTGAAAATGGAAAAAATCAGCGTTGGCACAGCCATTGACCTATCTGCGCTGGGGTTGGATACCATTGAAGAAACCGATACCGAATTTGCCATTGGCGCCATGGCAACGCTGCGCAGCCTGGAAACCCACGCCGCGCTGAACGCGGCCACCAACGGCGCCATGCGGGAGGCCGTGCGCCATATTGTGGGGGTGCAGTTCCGCAACTGCGCCACCGTGGGCGGCAGCGTGTACGGGCGGTTTGGCTTTTCAGACGTATTAACGCTGCTGCTGGCGCTGGACTGCGATGTGGAGCTGTACAAAGCAGGCCGGATGCCCATTGCACAGTTTGCCGCCCTGCCCTATGACCGTGATATTTTGACCCATGTTTACATAAAAAAGACGCCGGGGCTTGCAGTGCATTACCAGTCTGTGCGGGCCACCCAGACGGACTTCCCGATTTTGACCTGCGCTGCTGCACGCACGGCGGATGGAGCCTACCGCTTTGCCATCGGTGCACGCCCCATGAAAGCCATGCTTGTCTGCCCCACGGCCGCCCCGGATGAGCTGCCCGCCGCCGTACAGGCTGCGGTGCCCACCGGCAGCAACCTGCGCGGCAGTGCCGCCTACCGCACCCATCTGGTGGGGGTGCTTGTCAAGCGTGCCGTACAGGCACTGGGGAACCTGGAGGTGCTCTGATGCAAATTCATTTTACGTTGAACCATAAAAAAACAGCTGCTGAGATCGCCCCCGATACCCTGCTGATTGATCTGGTGCGCTCTTTAGGCTGCAAAAGCGTCAAGCGCGGGTGCGAAACCGCCAACTGCGGGCTGTGCACCGTGTTTTTGGACGAAAAGCCGGTGCTTTCCTGCTCTGTACTGGCGGCGCGGGTGGATGGCCGCAGCGTTACCACGCTGGAGGGCCTGCAGGAGGAAGCCGCTGAGTTCGGCGCGTTCATCGCTGACCAGGGGGCCGAGCAGTGCGGCTTCTGCAACCCCGGCTTTATCATGAATGCGCTGGCCCTTTTCCGCGAAAAACCCGACCCCAATGAGGAGGAGATCAAGGAATACCTTGCGGGCAACCTTTGCCGCTGCTCCGGGTACGAAGGCCAGCTGCGCGGGATCCAGAACTTTTTGGCGTGGAAAAAATCAAAGGAGGCTGCCCAATGAAAACTGTGAACCAGCCTGTGCGCAAGAAGGACGCCATGCAGCTTGTAACCGGCCAGCCTGTGTACATGGATGATGTTATCCCGCAGGACTGTCTCATCGTCAAGCTGCTGCGCTCCCCCCACGCCAATGCGATCGTCAAAAATATTGATACCTCCCGCGCCATGCTTGTGCCCGGCATGGAGGTGATTTACACCTGGAAAGATGTGGACCAGAACGCCCGCCGCTACACCCAGGCGGGCCAGACCTACCCCGAAATGAGCCCTTACGACCGCCTTGTGATCGACCGCCATGTCCGCTTTGCCGGGGATGTTGTTGCGATCCTTGCGGGCAAAGACGAAAAATGTGTCGATAAGGCGATGAAGCTGATTCAGGTGGAATATGAAGTTCTGCCCGCGGTGCTGGATTTCCACACAGCGCTCGATAACCCTATTCTTGTGCACCCGGAGGATAACTGGGAAGCCCTTGTTCCCGGCATCGGAGCTGACAAGAACCGCAACCTCTGCGCCCACGATGAATCCGGCGAGGGTGATATTGAGGCGGTGTTGGCTGGGTGCGATGTGGTCATTGACCACACCTACCACACCCGCGCCTGCCAGCAGGCCATGATGGAAACCTTCCGCACTTATTGCAGCATTGATGCTTACGGGCGGCTGAATGTGCTCAGCTCAACGCAGATCGTGTTCCATTGCCGCCGCATTTTGGCAAACGCCCTGCACATCCCCAAATCCATGATCCGCGTTGCCAAGCCGCGCATCGGCGGCGGGTTCGGCGCAAAACAGACGTCAGTGTGCGAGGTTTACCCTGCCTTTGTTACCTGGAAAACGAAGAAGCCCAGCAAGATCATCTATACCCGCTTTGAAAGCCAGACGGCTTCAACCCCGCGCCATGAGATGGAGATGCACGTGCGGCTGGGCGCAACAAAGGACGGCATCATCAAGGGCATTGACCTGCACACCCTTTCCAACACCGGCGCTTACGGTGAGCACGGCCCCACAACGGTGGGGCTTTCGGGCCACAAGTCCATCCCGCTGTACGGCAAGGCCGAAGCGTTCCGCTTTGTCAGCGATGTTGTTTACACCAACCACATGTCATCGGGTGCGTACCGCGGGTACGGCGCAACCCAGGGCCTGTTTGCGGTGGAATCCGCTGTGAATGAGCTGGCCGACAAATTGGGGATGGACCCGTTCGAGCTCCGGCAGCGCAACATTGTCCATGAGGGCGATGTTATGCCCGCCTACTATGGCCAGGTCAACACCAGCTGTGCGCTGGACCGCTGCCTGAAAACCGTGCATGACAGGATGGATTGGGACCATAAGTACCCCGTGCGCGAGATCGGCAACGGCAAGGTGCGTGCTGTTGGCATGGGCATGGCCATGCAGGGCTCCGGCATCGACCATGTGGACGTGGGCAGTGCCACGCTGAAAATTAACGATGACGGGTTCTATACCCTCTCCATCGGCGCAGCGGATATGGGCACAGGCTGCGATACGATCCTGGCGCAGATTGCCGCCGAAGTGCTGGAATGCCCGCTGGAAAACATTGCGGTTTTGGGCGCAGATACCGATTCTTCCCCCTATGATTCCGGTTCCTATGCGTCCAGCACAACCTATGTGACCGGCAAGGCCGTGGAAAAGTGTGCGCTGGAACTGAAAGATAAGATCTGCACCCTGGGGGCACAGCTGCTTGGGTTGGACAAAGCCGCCGTGCTGTTTACCGGCGATGCCGTGACGAGCGAGGATGGCACCCAGCGCGTACCGCTGGCCAGCATTGCAGCGGCATCCCAGTGCGGCAACACGGTGGCGCTGGAAGCCACCGTGACCCACAGCTCGGAGATTTCGCCCCCGCCGTTTATGGTTGGCGCCGCCGAAGTGGAAGTTGACCTGGAAACCGGCGAAGCCCAGGTGGTGAACTATGTGGCTGCGGTCGACTGCGGTACCCCTGTAAACCCGAACCTGGCCCGCGTGCAGGCCGAGGGCGGCATTTTGCAGGGCATCGGCATGGCGCTGACCGAGAATGTGACCTACAATGACCGCGGCATGCCGCGCGAAAGCTCCCTGATGCAGTACAAGATCCCCTGCCGCACTGATATTGGACATATTGACGTAAGTTTTGAGAGCAGCTACGAGGGCACCGGCCCGTTTGGCGCAAAGTCCATCGGTGAGGTCGTCATCAACACCCCGCTGCCCGCCGTGGCCGATGCCATCTACCACGCCACCCACAAACGCTTTTATGAGCTGCCCATCACCCGCGAGCAGATCGCAATGGCGTTTGCTTTATAAGCATACGGTTTGCTTCATTTTTTCCCTATGGCAATACCGCACAATTCCCGCCTAGCGGCTTAAGCACCGCTTCGGCGGCTGCGGCACGGCATCTGCGTTGCCAAAATGCTCG
>ERZ856578.4856-NODE-4856-length-17334-cov-6.972243_pt1 | contig 17334 bp, 14 predicted proteins | sample MGYA00514384_ERZ856578 | MGnify/ENA primary metagenome ERZ856578 (study PRJEB29103, sample SAMN06111958) | human gut metagenome | biome: human gut; feature: ankylosing spondylitis patient; material: healthy_person | host: Homo sapiens | place: China:Hangzhou...
TTAAAGTACGGCACATCCTCGCCTCCTTACTTTGGTAATTCTTTAAAGGATAACAGCTTATCCCTGTAATATTCATACTGCTTCTGACGTGCTTCAATTTCTGCCGGAAGTCCTGCGGACAGATCATTGCAAATACTATGAAATTTATTCAACACATTCACAATCTCTTGCTGTTTTTCTATGCTCGGAATAGCAAGTTGATACTCTGCAATCGTTTTTCCTGTTAAGGATGCCCTGGTTGTAAATGCACAATTACTTGTAACATACTTTCTGAAATCTTCCGTAGCAAAACAAAATGCACAATACTCTGGCAACAGATAATTTGTTTTTGGAGTTGCCTTAATCGTAAATCCATTAAATACACAATCACCAATATCATCAAGCATTACCGATGACCAACCAACATCTTCTGCTGTCTCTGATGTTCTGGTAAAAAACACATCTCCACGATGAACTCCCAACTTTTCAATTTCTGCAGGAGTGCATTCAACCAGTGCGGTAATATCCTCTCCCTTAAGAAATCTGTTATTATAAACATCAGTATATCGGATAAAAGGAATACCTGAACCAAAGAAATCCTTTCCTTTGCTCAAGCCATTACGGAAATCAAATAGACTTCCCATCGGCAGTATAACATAGCCAAACACATACTGAATGAGCTTAATTGCGCTCAGCTCTGTCTGTCTGTCTGTCTGTCTGTCTGTCTGTCTGTCTGTCTGTCTGTCTGTCTGTCTGTCTGTCTGTCTGTCTGTCATGAGCATGCTGCCTGTTTCAGCAAATGTCAAGAGCAAATCACGATAATATTCATATTGCTTCTGGCGTGCCTCGATTTCTGCTGGCAAGCCAATATTCAGGTCAGTGCAAATGGACTCAAATTTATCTAGAACATCAACTATTTTCTTCTGAATTTCAAGCTTTGGAACTGGAATTTTTGTTCTTAATATCAACGATGTATTCAAATCACCTCTGGCACCTTGCTTTTTTGAAATGAGCTCATCCTGCTTGCTACAAATGCAATAATATACATACTTATATAATGCTTTCTCAGCATCAATTTGCATATTAAGACAGTGCTGATTTGTTGTCGCCTTAATTTTATTAATTGCACATCTTCCCGCTGTTGCTCCGGAAATAGCAACAATAACACAGTTTTCTGGAATCCATTTTACCGCAGTTTCTTCCACTGCCTTTTCTGTAATGAATGAATCTACCTTTGTAATTTCATTAAAACGTACATCCTGTGTTCTTATCCAAGGGATTGTTCCATCTTCATAGTACTCAGAATTACCTTTAGCAGGCGTTGCTCCTGCACAGCTTTTTTTCACTACTTCTTTAATTGGAAGTAATGGGATATCACTTTCAAAAGTCAGAAGTTTATCTCTATAAAAATTATACTGTTTCTTCCGAGTTGTAAGCTCTGCTGTAAGCTTGGCTATAAGCTCTGTTGTAAGTAACATGAAAGAGTCCAAAATATGGACTATTTCATGTTGTATCTCCAGAGGAGGTACAGGAACCTGCATAGAAAGCAGAGCTTTTTGAGTAACATGTTTTAATGTTGAACCAGTAAACTTTTTACTATATTGATTATAAGCCTCTTTACCTGAAAGATAATAATATAAAAATCTACTATCAACCAAACTACATAATGGCTTAATCACATATATTCCTTCGTTAACTCCCCAATTTTCAGGCGTTTCAATGACTATTGCCATTTTTCCAACTGTTCCCGTATTAGAAAATAGGATATCACCTTTTTCAATATTAGCTCTATCCATTATAACTCTGATTGCTTCATCATTAATTGTATCTGTCTTTTCATATTGTTTAACACCCTTGAGTCCATTCAATTCACGAACAGTTACATAGAATCCCGTAGCATCATCCGGATTTAATTTAAAAAATTTTCTAGGGTTTATCCCTATATTTATCGCAGATGTAATTTTTTCTAACGTTAAATACTTTACCCCATTAGGACACATTTTTTCAATTAATTCATATAATTTACTCATGCGTCCACCTCAATTTCTGCGATAATCTTATCAATCTCATCACGAAGCACTTGCTCACGAGCAACAATTTCCTTAATTTCTGCATTCAGCTTCACGATGTCAATTTTCTCTCTGGTATCTTCAGCTTCAACATAAGTGGATACAGATAAATTATAATCATTAACGGATACTTCTTCATAACTTGCCAAATGTGAAAAATACTCCACTTCCTCACGCTTAGCAAATACATCTACAATACGGTCAATATTCTCTGGTGTCAGCTTATTATTGTTGGTCACCTTCACACACTCGCTTGTGGCATCAATAAACAAAGTTTTATTATCCGTCTTATTCTTTTTCATTACCATAATACAGGTTGCAATCGATGTACCAAAAAAAAGATTACTCGGCAACTGAATAATACAATCCACATAGTTGTTGTCTACCAGATATTTACGGATTTTTTGTTCTGCACCACCACGGTACATGATTCCCGGAAAACATACGATGGCAGCAGTTCCGTTGGATGCAAGCCATGATAAACTGTGCATAATAAATGCCATATCCGCTTTACTCTTAGGTGCTAAAACTCCAGCCGGAGCAAAACGAGGGTCATTGATGAGCAATGGATTTTCGTCTCCCGCCCACTTGATAGAGTATGGCGGATTAGACACGATCAGTTCAAACGGCTCATCATCCCAGTGCTGCGGACTGATCAATGTATCTTCACATGCTATATCAAATTTATCAAATCCCACATCATGCAGGAACATATTAATACGGCACAGATTGTAAGTTGTGATATTAATCTCCTGCCCATAAAATCCATTACGAATAGCGTCCTTCCCAAGAATTTTCTCAGCTTTCAGAAGCAATGAACCCGAACCACAAGCCGGATCATATACTTTATTGATTTCCATTTTCCCTACAGTTCCAAGACGTGTGAGCAGTTCGGACACATCTGCTGGAGTAAAGAATTCTCCACCAGATTTTCCGGCATTCGATGCATACATAGTCATAAGATACTCATACGCATCACCAAAGGCATCAATGGAATGATCTTTCACATCTCCCAGATTCATTTCACCTACACCATTCAGCAGCTTTACAAGTTTTTCATTACGCTTTGAAACCGTAGAACCCAGTTTATTGCTGTTTACATCATAGTCATCGAACAGTCCTGCAAAATCGCTCTCTGCCTCACTGCCTTTCGCTGATTCCTCAATGTGACGGAACACACTCTCCAGTGTTTCATTTAAGTTTTCATCGTTCGCAGCATTAGCACGGACATTACAGAAAAGTTCACTCGGAAGGATAAAAAATCCTTTTTCCTCTACCAGTCCTTCTCTTGCTTCTTCTACCTCCTCGTCAGGCATTTTTGCAAAGTCAAAATCAGTGTTACCCGCATCAATCTCACCGCTGTTTATATAATTACACAAATTTTCGGAAATATAGCGATAGAACATTGTGCCAAGAACATAATTCTTAAAATCCCAACCATCAACTGCTCCTCGAAGTTCATCTGCAATTGCCCATATCGCACGGTGCAATTCATCACGTTCCTGTTCCTTCTTAGTATCAACCATTCTCTTTTCCTCCGTTATCCTCTGGTACAAATTCCAGAATATCGTCAACACCACAGTTCAGAACACGGCATATACTCTCTATGCTTTCGAGTGAAATATAACTGCTACGTTTCAGCCGTGTTACAATATTTGCGGAGAAACCAGCCTCCTGCTGTAACTGTACATTCGTCATATTTTTTTCTTTTAATAACTGGAATAATTTTTTATAACTTACAGCCATGTTATCCCTCCATTATTTTGTTAACAGATATGATAAAATCATATCACGAAAACGTGATTTTTTCAATTTAGACAAAAATAAATCACTCCGTCCCAAACACCAGAAACGGAGTGATTACACACAATTTTTCTATATTTAAACTCTAAAACATCATTTATAATAATACTATATGTATCGTACTTTTTATATGTCGACGTTTACCCTAATACCATCCATAGCATGTTGTTATTATCTATTAGTAATAAAATACCAATTTTTACTACTAAAGTTTTTAGAGTCTTCCATGACATTTTTTATATTTGAGTCCACTACCACATGGACATTTTTCATTAGGATAAATCTTTATCTTTCTTCTTTCCTTTATAGGAAATTCAACTAGCAAAGGTACTACCCCTTTAGCAAGCAATTCTAATTCTCTTAACCTATAAAGGTATTCTGAAATAACCAAAATTGCTTGAAACATACTTAATGCTTCAATTTCAAATTCAAGCAAATATTCAGACAGTTTGTTCTCTCTCTTTCTGGGATCTGGAATATATATTATTTTTTGAGTTACCGTTTCATACTCAACATCATTATGCCCTATTGCATTCCGAAGTTTTTGATTATACTTTACATCTATTGTACGCATATAAAGTTCATTCCTATTATACAAATGAAATCTATTACCTTTTTTTGCAGTTATAAATTTATTCAAAGAAACAATTCCCGCATCATTTTCAATAAAGTTATTTGCATCACCTCTATTTTTTATATTATCAATCGCTGCTGGAATAATCAGAAGATTTCCTAAAGTCTCATATGTATCTAAATAAAACTGCTTTACATCTTCATAAGTACTTGTTGTAGTCCCCTCCAGTTCAAAATCTACACTTCCTTCATCACAAAATTGTAACGACAAAGCTGGAATCAAATAAGGATAAGCCACTATAAACTCGCCTAATAGAGTATTAATCTGTTCCTGCATCTGTTTTAAAGAATATCCATCGTGTGTATTAAGATATTCTATAAGACAATTCATTTTTTCTTTATCTAATTTCAGAATATCAGATCCAATTTGTGGAAAATCCAATATGACTGGTTTTAGCGGTGACAGGAATCCATGAACTTCAATCATGCGAACTGCTCTCATTATTTCAAGTTCATTTCTACACATAATATATTCTTCTGGAAATAGTTTCTTTATCTCTTGTTTAAGATATTCTTGATTTCCATCTTTATACAATTGTAAAACACGTTTATATTGAGGCCATATACTAGCCGTTTGTTTTAGCGTATTCACACTATTTCCAAAACTCTTATAATTATCAAAATTACCACTTTTCTGCTGATATCTTATAAATGGTGTAATAAGATTTTCCTGTAGGCACCATCCATCACACATCTTAATTGTTGTGAATTCTCCTGAACACTCTACTACATAATCTGGAATAGTTGTTGGAGCGGCATTAACTCTTTCAGCATTTTCAAATTCAAATTTAAGCCCCAAGGTATCTTGTCCAATCTTTACTTTTCCTTTTAATGATATACCACATTTTCCGCAAGTTACAGCAACAGGATGCTCATCAAGCCATCCAACCTGCAATCTAATTCTTGTTATACATCCGCAGACTTCACACCTAATAAATTCGTTATATACCAAGCTTTTCACTCCAATCTTTTATATTATATAATCTCCTTAAAATCTCATGAAATCAACCAGTTTCATTATATCTATACATGCAGCTTTTCTGCACCTTTAACAAATACATCAACCAATAGGACAAGTATTTACATCATTTCGCACACTTACCACAAGATAAAGTCTCTTGTCAAACAATAATTCCTTTTCTATACATTCAGGATCCAGTGGCTAAATCCCGCTAAATGCAATATCCAGTTCGCCTTTTTCAAGCATTTTTCGCAACTGTTCTGCATTACCAATAACACCTCTAATGTCATAATCATTGTACATTTCTTTTAACTTTCTCATAAAAGAAGGCATAATCATGCGAACCCCCCTCTGTTATTCCTACTCGGATGGTTGATTTGTGCACTATCATTTGTCTTTATTCAACTCCACCATATATCCTGCTGTTATTATGCCTGCCGGCAATGCTACAATTGCAATCCAAACACTGATGATATTATCATAATAACCTTTCCTGCCATCGAAACTGCATATATGTCTCCATAACCTATTGTTGTAAAAGATACTATAGCCCAATATATAGCATCAAAAAAGTTATTAAAAGTTTCTGGTTCTACATTAAATATAACAAGTGCTGAAATAAATATATATATCCAACAGCCAGAACACATACAACAGTCAAAGATTCTTTTTGCCTATGAAAGACATTTTAAAAAAAATTGAATGTTTTTTGAGTATCTGAATGATTTAAAACTCGAAACACACGGAAAGTCCTGAACAGCCTAAATATTTTTAACAACTTCAAACTCCTGCCTCAGTAAATAATCTGCATGTTTACCCTATATGTAACTCTTAAATTCTGCAAATTGTATCTCTATGTGTTCTCATCTCTTAATTTATATTCAACACTACCAGAAATTCCTTTAAAATTTAAGCTTACTTCAAATCCATGTTTTTTATAAAAATGAGTTGAGCGAGAAAAATGTCCGCTATCAACGGGTGATAACCAACCAGTAATCTTTTTTGCGTCTGTAAAACGTTTGCAATAGTCTATAAAATACGGCATCAAGATTGAACCGTTTCCTACATTGTTTTCTTCCACTATAATATCATCAATTCTCACATATGAATCTTCATTATAAATATTAACATATGTCGCCATTATTCTTGGGTGATTGCTTATTGTTTTATATTTATTACTATATAACATAAAATCAATGCTTTTTCCATATACATGTTGAACAACAAATACATGTTCTCCCTCTTTGTTATCTGCCTCACCGACTATTGAATGATTCTTCTCCAACAGAATTCTATGAATAGTCTCAAAATCCCCGTTTTTCTTATTTGCCTCATATTCAATTTTTTTTACTTCATCAGAATAGTCCTTGTAAATTTTGATTAATTCATTTTTGAAAAATGTATTTAATAACCAACGCTTAAACTTTTCCACTTAAATATCCACCAACTTTCATATGTTATACAACATGTCTTATCTTTTTTAATTTAACAACAATTTAATTTTACTATTTATTTTAATTTCTGTATCTACAATAATCTATTTCTCAATTTCTTAAAACTTATACCACCTTTATCAAACACTTCTTTGCATATTCATCATTACATCCTCAGCATGCAAATCATAAGTTACTCTATCTAATTGCATTTGTTTCACAGGAATATTATGCTTATTAGCAATATTAATAATTGCATTTTTACTTTCATTATCAATACGTGCTCCCAAATAAATACATGTTATTGGAGGCATTATTAATTCAGAACTTCTTTGTTTTCTAATAAATATTCTCCATTCTTTTTCATAACTCCAAACATTATCTTTAGTTAACAAACTTAATAAAATTTTTTTCTTAGCCTCTTTTATGCTACTTTCAGATTGATCAAATGCAATACTCCATGGAAACAATGGTCTTTTATTATCATACAGTACTGGCAAAAGATATTGATCATTTTGTATTTTTTCTAAAGCACTAAAATCATACTCTATACAGAATCCCTTATGACAATCTGCATAATGTGACCACATGAGTCTATTCTTAAAATCACTTGATAAACATCCAACCAAATATAATTTATTTATGCAGCTATCAATCTCACCACATTTATCACAAAAAATTTTCAATACTTTTTCTAGTATTTTTTTGAATTGTGGACAAAGTTTCTTCAATACTTCTGAGGTTAAACTTATTTCATCTACATCCTTAGAAATTCCATTTGCTATGGCAAACTCATTCATGTTAAAATCTTCATTTGCAAGCATATCCATTGATTGTTCATTCATATTATCCAATATTAATTTTAAAAGCCCTTCATCAACTCCATTATATTGTTTTGAGTCTCCATCTAATAAAGCAATCATTATTAATTGTATAATATTATTTTTGTTGTCTTCTAAACTAATTTTATCTTTATCAGCATTTTCTTTTTTAAATGCTTCCCAAAAATCCATAATTTTTCTATTTTGCAATAACTTATTAATTTTTCTTTGTTCTTCTTTATTAAAATCTTTAATTCCTTTATCCCCTTTAAGTACATATATAGCCTGTTCAAATATATACATCTTTTCACTTATTTCTTTTTCATAGTCCCTACTCATTTCTTTGTACAAAGCTTCAAATGAATACCCAAATTTACTATCAAACGGATCATTAAATGCTTCCACCAAAGAACAATGTAAAGTTCCTTCTTCAAGATTCTTAAGAGAATATCCATCTTTATCAAAAGACCTGTATTTATATAATTTCCCTCCATTAGTGTCTTTTAATAAAAGTTGTTTTAACTCCAATTTTGACTCTAAAGTATCTTCTTTCTGACATGCAATCTTTTCAATTAATTGTCTTTTTTCTTCAAATATATCCATGTAACCCTTTCTCTTAGATATGAAAATCCTCATCATCTATCTCAAATGTACTTTAAACTAATTATAAAGAATTATAATTGACTATTCCAGAACTATTTTTACATTAATCCACCTTCTCTATAAACTCCTTCATATCATTTATAACCTTATGTTTAAGAAGCACATCAACATATATTCCATATTTATCTGCATTTAAGTCAACAATAATTGCAGAAACAACATCATATCTTGTATTGTTATTCACACTATTATTAACCATTCTTCTTCCTAAATTCAACAACTTTTCTATATTGGGATACTCTTCTCTCAATCTTTGATTTAATTTAATAGCATCACACTGATAATCTCTATTTATTTGCAGATTTCTAATCATATTATTAATGTCATTCACATCTGTAAATGCCTTCAATTCATCACTTTTACTTTTCCCATCTATTAACTCAATTGCCTTATTTACTAAATCTTTTTCAAAATACATCATTGTCCTATCCTCCATACTAATAGTATATACCTGCTATAACATATGTTTTGTCGTATTTTGTCGAAAGAAATAAAAATATCTCTCCTATTACAATTTATTTAATCTGCTCCACAACCGTGTATTTTCTTCTCTTGACTATCTCATACATATTTTATAAAATACTAATTAAGAAATGGGTTTTTGACTGAGTAAAGTCTCACGACTGGAAAAGGATGCTCGTTTCTTTTTATTTTCACCAATTCTACAACATATAAAAAACAGCACCCCGGCAGTACCCATCTACTGCCGAAGTGCTATCCACTCCATCAATTATTCCATTAAAATCTACCCAAATATACTCATCAGATTAGCCACAAGCAGGCCGCCGCCGGTTCCGATGACATAGCCGAGCAGCGCCATCATGATACCAACCGGTACGAGGGCATTAGAGTATGCGCCGGCGAGGACCGGTGCTGTTGCTGTTCCACCGATGTTTGCGAGGGAAGCAACACTGCATGTGAAGATGTCGAGTTTCAATATCTTCGCAAGTGCAATCATGATTGCCACATGAATAAGGAGGATTACGAATCCTGCGAGAAGCCATATTGGGGCATTGCCGACTGCTCCGAGGTCTGCTCTTGAGGCGATTAAGGCAATGACTATATAAAGCATTACATTTGAAATCTCCTCAGTTCCCTTAATCTTGCCAAATGGTGTCAGGGCAAATACGATACCAAGCACTGATACGATAAGGACTGTCCATGTTGTGCTGTCAAAGAATGATAAATGTGCATTAATCATGCTGCCAATTTCCATTGAAACTGCCGATACTAAGAATCCTGAACCGAGCAGAAGAATGATGTTCTGCCATACGAGAGGCTTTGTGTTGGCTTTTGCTTCCTCTTCGAGTGCAGCTCCAACGCCGTCGATTATGCTTGTGTCTGCCTTTGTCCATTTGTTGAACTTCTCGTGATTTCCGATTGCCCACAGGAGGAACATTACATAAAGTGTCGCGCAGATTGAATCCATAACAAGGGCGTAAGCCATTGTTGCTTCGTCAACATCAAGTGCTGCCTGGATTGCGAGCATATTGCCGCCGCCGCCCATCCAGCTTCCGCACAGTGCACCGAGCGCTTTCCATGAACCTGCGCCTAAGAGCTGATGGAATATCGCATATGAAACGAAGAATCCAAGTCCGATTGACAATGTTGCTGCAAAGAAACCGATAAGCATTTTAGGTCCAAGCTTGATGATTTTCTTCAAATCACATCGAAGCAGCATTATGAAAAGCATCGCATATAATATCGGGTTCTTGACTGATTTGTACACAGCGCTTGTTGCACTAAGGTCCCACACTTTCATTGTGCAAAGAAGCATAAGCCCCAGGTATATAAGAACAATCGGCGGTGCAAAATTAAAGAACACCTGTGCCTTTTTCCCTTTAAAAATCTTAGGCAGATTTACTAATACTGCGGCTGCAAATATAAGTGCCGCAAGGTATAAAAATCCATCTTTTATCATGTATAAATTCTCCTTATGGTTAATCTATAACATATTCTGCCCATTTTTCTGTAGTATATAACTAAATTTGCGGAAGTAAATGTGATGCAATCTGTCGTCACACACTTACTCCCGCAAATTTAGTTATATACTTTTAAGTATCTCCAGCAGATATTCCCATGTCCTCTGTACTGAAGCCACGTCCATACACTCATCAGGCGTATGCACACTTTCAAGTGTCGGTCCAAATGATATCATATCTACTCCCGGCATTTTGCCAGCGAGTATGCCACATTCGAGTCCGGCGTGGATTGAGGTCACTTCCGGTTCATGGCCGTACACATTTGTAAAGCTATCAACGCATATCTTTCTTAACTGCGAATCACTCTTGTATTCCCATGCAGGATAGTCCGACATTGTGACTACATTTCCTGACAAATGTTTTACAAATGTATTAACTCTCTCAAGCAATAATTTCTTTCCAGCCGCTGTATTGCTTCTTATAAGATATTTGTACACGAGCTTGTCATCTTCAAGATACGCTGTGCCCAGATTAAGTGAAGTCTGCACCATGCCGTTGATTTCCTGACTCATTCTGTACACACCATCAGGACTTAACCCGAGGGCATATATTACATTTTCAGTGCTATGGAAATCTAGGACTTTGTCTGCTGCAGCGTCTGCCTTGCCAACCTCAATCTTAACATGTGGCTCTGTCGCGCTGATTTCCTGCATCCACACATCTGCACTCTCTTTGATGCTTTGTTCAAATGTTGTGGCATCGCAGCTTCTGACACTTACAACTGCCTTTGCTTCTTTTGGAATTGCATTTTCCTTGCCACCACCTGAAAGCGACACAAGACGGAAATCTGCTGCCCCGCTGGCATGTGAAAGTAATGAAGCAAGCAATCTTATCGCATTAGTATGCTGTTTGTGAATCTCAACACCGGAATGACCCCCGGCAAGCCCGCTTATCTTAACCTCAAAGCAGACCTGGCCATTTCCTGCAGCATCTGATGCATTGTCATCCTGCTCTCCACCTGACACCCAGCCCACTGCGTCCTCATACACAACCGGAATGTCACACTCAGCTCTTACACCACCAGCACAGCTTACATACAATATTCCCTCATTTTCAGAATCAATATTGATAAGCCTCTTTGCTGTAAGTTCAGAAGTGTCGAGGTCTCTTGCGCCAAGCATTCCAATCTCCTCATCACTTGTAAGCACTGCCTGTATCGGAGGGTGTGCAATTGTATCCGAAGCAAGCACTGCCAGTATAAATGCAACAGCAATTCCATCATCAGCGCCAAGCGTAGTGCCGTCAGCCCATACCATCTTACCATCGGTGCAGGCCTTAATGCTCTGCACACTCATGTCAATATCGCAATCCGGCTCTTTCTCACACACCATATCAAGATGTCCCTGCAAAATCACAGGCTCACAGTCCTCATATCCAGAGGAACCAGCCTTAAATATAACAACATTATCAGCCGCGTCCTTCCTTGCCTTAAGTCCATGCAACTTAGCAAACTCCAGACAATAATCCGCAATCATCCCGGTATTCCCTGAACCATGCGGAATCGCACAAATCTCCTGAAAATAAGAGAAAACCTCTGATGGTGATAACTCATTTATATCCATAAAAAGCCTCCTAAACCTACTTTTTCATCAATTTTCACAATCTGATAGGTCTTTTTTACATTGTTAGTTGGTTTATTATGCTTCTTTCCCCATTAAATGCCTACTAATTCATCATATTTAGCAAGATTAGTAGGTCTTTTCCTCATATGTTTACAATATTAGACATCTCTTGTCAGCCAAAAAACCTACTATTCTCGCATAAATCATAAATTTAGTAGGCAATTTTCTTTTTTCTTCTCTATTTTCATCATAATTTCTTCTAAATAAACCTACTAATTCATCACATTTAGCAACATTAGTAGGCTTTTCCCTACTTATGCGCTGATTTCATGTGCTATTTGACACTATCCCAAATGAACAAAGTCACATAACATACACTAATCCCAGTACCTGCAGTGCAACGCCCAGGTGTGTCCGCACACCACCCCTTGAAGGGCAGTCGCCACATACACCCGCCTGAGCTTTCCAGATTAGCCAGACACCCTCTGCTGGTGGGAGTGCGAGGCAGATGCTTGAATAATGACGAGCTGTGTAGAAGTTAATGCCGCCAGATGCAAAAGTTCAGTGTGCGAAAGCTCGTTCAAGCGAAGCGCGTTTGCTTTCGCACATTGTAAAAAGCTCTGCAGCTGGCGGCATATACTTCTACTAAGCGAGGAATACTGAAAGCAGATGCCCCGCACTCCCCACCCGCAGAGCAGGCTGTCTACACCCTACACATGCAATATCTCATGAGCCCTGTGTGACAACGGTTTCCCAAAATACTCCTCATAGCACTGCTTAACCGATGGATTCTCATGTGAGAATCTAAGATTATCGCGCTTATCAAGCCCGTACAGCACATGACGTCGCTCCTCAACCATCACAGCGTCTTCCTTGTAAGGCTGTCCGCCTCCGTTGATACAGCCGCCCGGACAGGACATGATTTCAACGAAATCATAGTGAACCTCGCCCTTCTTAATAGCATTCACCAAACGTCTTGTGTTGCCAAGTCCGCTGGCAACAGCTACATTTATACTTGTTCCATTAAGGTCAAATGTTGCTTCCTTCCAGCCCTCAAGACCTCTCACTGACTGGAACGCATCCGCATCAGGATTATTTCCTGTCACAAGATAGTAAGCACTTCTGAGCGCCGCCTCCATAACACCGCCTGTCGCGCCAAATATAACGCCAGCACCTGTTCCTTCACCTAAAGGATTGTCGAACTCGTCCTCATCAAGTTCTTCCGGCTTTATGAAAAATGCTTTGAACATTCTTTCAACTTCTCTTGTTGTAAGAACTGCGTCAACATCTTTGCCTCCGTCCCATGTACACTCGTCCTTTTTTGCAAGACAAGGCATGATTGACACACAGAATATCTTCTCCGGGTCAACCCCAAGCTTTTCTGCATAATACGACTTTGTTATTGCACCAAACATCTGCTGTGGTGACTTTGCTGTTGAAAGTCTGCCTGCCATCTCAGGGAACTCGCTCTTTACGAATTTCACCCATCCTGGACAGCATGATGTGAACATTGGAAGTCCTGACTCCTTGATTTCTGGAAGCCTTTCAAGAAACTCGCTTCCCTCCTCCATAATTGTCATGTCTGCTGCAAATGTTGTGTCAAATATATAATCAAATCCTATTCTTCTAAGTCCTGCAACAAGTCTTTGTGCTGTCGCATATTCCTTAGACATACCAAAATCTTCGCCCCATGCTGTTCTTACTGCTGGTGCAATCTGTACTACTGTAATGATATCCTCATTTTCAATTGCATCAAGCACGATTCCGACATCGTCTCTCTCTGTAAGTGCACCTACAGGGCAGTTGCTTACACACTGACCACAAAGTGTACATGCAGTCTCCGCAATGTTCTTGTTTGCACGCACATTTACAGTTGTACGCGAACCTGTATTTACAACATCCCATATGTGCATTCCCTGAATATTATCACACACCTGCACACAACGCATACATTTGATACATTTCTGAGCATCTCTGATAAGTGGAAATGTTTTATCCCAATTATCTTTTTCTAAGATTGAATCATATGGCATCTCTGATATATTAAGTTCATTTGCAATTGACTGTAACGCACAGTTACCACTTCTTATACATGTACCACATTTGTAATCATGCTGTGAAAGTATGAGCTTTACATTAGTCTTTCTTGTTGTACGCACTTTTCTTGAATTAGTGTAGACAACCATGCCTTCTTCTACGAAGTTATTACATGCTGTAACACATCTGTCAGTACCCTCTACTTCAACAACACATACACGACATGCACCAATTGCGTTGACTTCTTTGAGATAGCAGAGTGTAGGTATTGTCTCTCCTATTGTTTTGGCAGCTTCAAGAATGGTAGTTCCTTCTTTTACTGATACAGCTTTACCGTTAATTGTTAAATTTACCATTGTTTCTCTCTGCCTCCTCTGAATGAACCAAATCCAAAATGATCACATCTTAAGCAGCGTCCAGATTCCTGACATGCTTCCTCGCATGAAAATCCATATTCAATAGGTTCAAAGTCTTTCTTTCTGTCTGCGGCATCACGCAGTGCGACCTCAACTCGTCCGCAAGGTACCTTGTCCTCATATCCGGCATAAGGTATCTCTACATCTGAAGTTATCTCGTGATGGTAGCCAAGATATTCATCAATGTTGGCTGCCGCAACCTTTCCGGCTGCTATAGCCCTGATTACTGTTGCAGGCCCTGTTACGCAGTCTCCTCCTGCAAATACTCCTTTATGTTCTTTAATCTCGCTTGTATCAAGTGCCTCGATTGTTCCTCTCTTGACTGTAACGCCATGCTCCTCAAAATATCTTGTCTCGATACCCTGTCCGATGGCAACTACGATAAGGTCACAAGGAATAAGGACCTCGTCCTTAGCTGCAGTCTTAGGTGATGGTCTGCCGCCTTTTATCCTGCTTATCATCTGTGGCTGAACCCATAAACCAACTGCTGCGTCATTTTCATCTTTCTCTATTCTGACTGGTGACATAAGTTCAAGAACATCACAGCCCTCTGCCTCTGCACCTTCAACCTCTTCCGGAAGCGCCGTCATGTCGGCTTTTCTTCTTCTATACACAATGCTTACTTTCTCAGCACCTAATCTTACAGAAGAACGGGCAACATCCATTGCTACATTTCCACCGCCAATAACAACCACTCGCTTGCCAGTATAGTCAGGCATTTCATCATCACCAATTGCACGAAGCATTTCTACTGCTGATGTTACGCCTGTTGTAGCATCCTCACCATCAATTCCAATCTTCTTGTCTGCATGTGCTCCGATAGAAATGTATACTGCATTATATTCTTTATTAATATCCTCAAGCGTAATGTCTGTTCCTACGCTTATATTTTTCTTGACTTCTATTCCTGTAGACAATATAGCGTTAATCTCCGCATCCAGCTTTTTTCTAGGAAGTCTGTAGTTAGGAATTCCATATCTTAACATTCCGCCAAGCTGCTTTCTCTGCTCAAATATAGTAACCTTATGCCCCATAAGAGCCAGATAATATGCGGCACTGAGTCCTCCCGGACCACCACCGATTATTGCAACCTTCTTACCTGTTGGCTCATTACATGCCGGAACCGGAACATCACCGGCATTATCAACTGCCATTTTCTTAAGTCCCCTGATGTTGACCGGCGCGTCAATAAGTGTTCTCTTACATCTGTTTTCACATGGATGCTCACAAATGTATGCGCATGTTGTAGGCATTGGATTGTCTCTTCTTATAAGACGAACCGCGTCTGCATATCTGCCTTCATGCACAAGTGCTATGTATCCCGGTATATCTACTCCTGCCGGACATGACTTCACACATGCAACCGGCTGGTTACTGTTACATGAACAAAATCCTCTCTCAATATGTGATCTGAAATCATCCTCGCAGCCATCAATACATTTTAGTACAAGCTTTGCTGCCTCATATCCGATTGCACAGTCAGCGGAATAATAGATTCCCTCTGCTGTAAGCCTGATAACATCAAGAGTTTCCTCTGTTGCGTTACCATCAAGCACATCATCAAAAAGTCTCGCAAGCTGTCTAAGTCCCACACGGCATGGGACACATTTGCCACATGACTGTGCAAGACACATTTTTATAAATGACCTCGTAAGGTCAATAGTACACAATCCCGGTGGACTTGCTACTATTCTTCTCTCTAAATCCTGATATAAAGACTCCATTGTAACCTGAGCCTTATCCTTAGTAATAATTGTTAATCTGCTCAATTCCCGCTCCATTTCTGCATATTGCGTATGTCGTATTGCTGCTTGCCAGTATACCGCTAGGCAGTTCCATGTAACATTTTACACAATATATGTTAATTTGAAAAGGAAGGTTATTTTTTTCACACAATAACCTTCCCTTCATCCATTACTTATGGTCGCACTTCATGCACTGGCTCGATTCTTTGTCAGTTTCTTTCTTGTAAAATGCGCATGACCAGTCGCATATACTTTGCAATATCGGCATTACAGACAAGCCCTTTTCCGTAAGTGAATATTCAACTCTTGGCGGAATCTCATCATATGATTTCCTTGATACAATATCATCCGCAATCAGTGCTTTTAATGTTGTTGAAAGAACTGCATCTGTAATATTCACCAGTTCTGTCCTTAACTCACTATATCTTAATGTCTTCTTATCCGCCAGAACACATATAACTCTTGATTTCCATTTGCCTCCAAAGACTTCCAGGCCGTATTCCAATGGACATCTGATATCTGATTCTAATTTCTTGTGATACATACACCTCTCCTTTGTTTTTTGGCATTTCTTTATAATATCATAATAACAATTATTTTAAAATCAAGTGTGTATGTCAGATTTTTATATATTCATCGTCATATATGGAGGAATGCATATAATTCCATCTTTTACAATTAAATTTCTTGGATGAATAATATAACTTTCGTATTCGTTTTTTCCAAATTCTTCGCAGATGGTAGACTTTCCCATACGTCTGGCGCCTTCTGTCAGTAAAGCTTTTTTCCCCTAACATTCATTTTTCCATTCCAGTAGTTTTTTATATATTTTTCTTTTTAATATCATGGTTCCTCCAGATTATGCGCATATATGTTAGTTCTATTATGATTATACGCACATTCTAAACAGGTTTTGAATTTATTTGCAGGGAGGCTTTTATATGTCAATGAATATTAACAGTTTGATTCGGACGGAGATTTACTGAATGCAAACGGTGTTGCAGGTATGGATGTTACTGTAATCGTTTAAGTGGTACATGGACTTTAGAACAATATGAAGGACAGTACAGATCTGCTATGTACGCAGCCGTAAAATCAGCCAATCCAAATTGGAAGCCCGGACAATCATTTGATACAGGCATTCTTGATAATATCACAAGAGAATCCGTAGAAGCTACACTTGTCCAAAATGGTAACAGACTCGTTCGTAATTCTATTGATGTATCGGTA
>ERZ856578.4862-NODE-4862-length-17301-cov-4.574141_pt1 | contig 17301 bp, 15 predicted proteins | sample MGYA00514384_ERZ856578 | MGnify/ENA primary metagenome ERZ856578 (study PRJEB29103, sample SAMN06111958) | human gut metagenome | biome: human gut; feature: ankylosing spondylitis patient; material: healthy_person | host: Homo sapiens | place: China:Hangzhou...
TATCATCCCACTTTTATGCTCATATCGGGGCGGGTCCTAAGGTCTTTCACCCACCTATGAGCAAGCTCATGTGGGCTCAGACCTTTTGACCCTGGCATCATATAAATAAAACAATATAAATAAAAGTGTGCAATTCTGCGGCAGTATGCCAAGGTTGCACACTTTTTTGCATTTGGTCATAGATTTCATAAGGACAAACTTTGTCCATACGGAAGAGTATAATAGGGACAAATGTGAAAGAAATTTTCAAAGGTCTGGAACCGGGATGTATCTGGAGAAAGGATGGATTTTTTTAAGAATGATTATACAGTATGAGCTTCTTTTAATAATCGTTCCAGTTCGGCGATGCGAGCCTGGTCGTTTTTTGTTTGTTCACGAAGCTTCTGATTTTCTGCATCTGATTCGATAGCTGCTTGTTTGGATTTGATAGCATCTTGTTTCAATTTATCAACTTCAGCCTGCATCCGTTCCACCTGGTATTTAAGAGTATTTTCATCCATGCGTAAAAGTGCCTCGGACCACATATCGAATACCTCCTCTGGTTTGCGTCGAAGAGCGGCAATTTCCTGATAGATGGGTTCCAGCCAAGGATAATCCAGAATCAGGCGTTCTGCATCTTTCAAGGTTTCTGTAGAAAGAAGCAGTAACCATGCCGACTGTGTGCATTTCTTAAGTTTAGAATACGGGATTTCACGGAAGACGTCAAGAGAAATGATACAGAAACGTTCAGGCATATGTAACTCCAATCCGGTGTCAAAAGTGGTCTTTCCATAATGGATGTAACTGCTGTTTTCAAGACGGAGTTCCGGGGTGGTGTGTTCAAAGATCACGATCACATAGACAGGTTTAATATCCCGATAGGAAAAATCATGAGGGGAATGGCCATGTGATTTTTTTACTTTGATATACTGACGAAGAAGCAGATCAGATGCGTAGCAGGACATTCGTTCACCTGGGAAATCGTATCCCTGTTTTTGAATTTCTACATTGATAATGGAACCATCTTCCGTTCGTGCGACCAGATTCATGATAAGGTAGCTTTCGCCATCCATCAGAGTATCTTCCATGGAAAGAACTTCAACAATTGTAATCTGAATACCCAGAATACTGGATACAAAATCAGAAAGTCGATCCTGATGATAGTCTGGATTGAAAATAAATTTGAAAAAGGGATCATAGGTGAGAGGGAGAGATTTTTGACCAATTAGAAAATCAGATAGACGACCTTTCCATTTACGATTGAGCCGTTGGTAGCGGTCATAAAGAGTTGGATTTTTCCTGAGGCGGGAGGAAAGTTCTTCAGTGGTGTCAGCTGGTTCCGACCAGATTACAGGCGGACGCTGAAAAGGAAAGTCAGATGTCATAAGCATGCTCCTTTGTAAAAAAATATGTAGTTGGATTCCATTATCAGGGATAGTGCTCGAGATGAGCAGTGAAATGAGAATGGAAATATAAATATAAATTGTTGAAATTAAGTGTAGCACAGAGCAATGTAAAAAGCAACATATTTATTTAGTGCACCACAGAAAGGTAAGGTATCTGTTATGAAGAAAATTTTAAGTATGCTGAACGAATTTTTCAGCAAGTATTGATTTCGACTCCAAAGATGAACAAGCAACGGAATGCCGTTCTCATTTCTCTACTATAAATATATAAGCGAAAATTATAAAATAAATTATATATATTAAATTTACTTATCAGAAAAGTTGTGGTATGATAGACACAAAAAGGTACGCATACATACAATGGAGGGAAATAGCATGGTAAGACGCGTCTTTGTTGAGAAGAAACAGGCATTTGCAGTAAAAGCAAAGGAACTGGAAGAAGAGATCAGAAGCTATCTGGGCATTCAGACCGTGACGGGAGTCCGTGTGTTGATTCGCTACGATGTGGAAAATATTGGAGATGAGACCTTTGAGAGAGCATGCCAGACGGTATTTTCAGAGCCGCCGGTAGATGTACTGTATCGGGAAGAGTTTGAGACTGCACCGGGTGCAAGCGTCTTTGGCGTGGAGTTCCTTCCAGGACAGTTCGATCAGAGAGCAGATTCTGCTGTACAGTGTGTACAGTTTTTAAATGCTGCAGAAAAACCGGTGATCCGTACTGCAACGGTCTATGTGATCGAAGGAAATGTGACGGCAGAAGAGTTGTCTGCTATCAAATCCTTCTGCATCAACCCGGTGGATTCCAGAGAGACCGGCATGGTGAAACCAGAGACATTGGTGACTGTATTTGAAGAACCGGCAGATGTTAAGATTTTTGATGGCTTCAAAGACATGACAGAAGCTGATCTGGAGGCACTTTACAAATCCCTGAATCTTGCGATGACATTCAAGGATTTCTTACATATTCAGAACTATTTTAAGAAGGAAGAGCACAGAGATCCGTCTATGACAGAGATCCGTGTGCTGGATACCTACTGGTCTGACCACTGCCGTCATACCACCTTCTCTACCGAACTTAAGGATGTAACCTTTGAGGATGGCTACTATCGTACACCGATCGAGAAGACTTATGAGCAGTATGTGGCTGATCATAAGGAGATTTTTAAGGGCCGTGATGACAAGTTCATCTGTCTGATGGATCTGGCGCTGATGGCTATGAGAAAGCTGAAAAAAGAAGGTAAACTTCAGGATCAGGAGGAATCTGATGAGATCAATGCATGCTCCATCGTGGTTCCGGTAGAGATTGATGGAGAAGTAGAAGAGTGGCTGGTCAACTTTAAAAATGAGACTCACAACCACCCGACAGAGATCGAGCCGTTCGGTGGTGCTGCTACCTGTCTTGGAGGAGCCATCAGAGATCCGTTGTCAGGACGTACGTATGTATATCAGGCAATGCGTGTGACTGGCGCTGCTGATCCAACGGTTCCGGTATCTGAGACACTGAAAGGAAAGCTTCCGCAGAAAAAACTGGTGCGTGGTGCTGCCAGCGGTTATAGTTCTTATGGTAATCAGATCGGACTTGCAACCGGCTATGTAAAAGAGATCTATCATCCGAACTACGTGGCAAAACGTATGGAGATCGGTGCTGTCATGGGTGCAGCTCCGAGAAAAGACGTGATCCGCGAGACTTCTGATCCGGGTGATATTATCATTCTGCTGGGAGGCAGAACCGGACGTGACGGCTGTGGCGGTGCAACCGGCTCTTCCAAGGTTCATACGGAGGCTTCCATCGAGACCTGTGGAGCTGAGGTTCAGAAAGGAAATGCACCAACTGAGCGCAAGATCCAGAGATTGTTCCGCCGTCCGGAAGTGACCAGACTGATCCGCAAATGTAACGACTTTGGTGCAGGCGGTGTGTCTGTTGCCATCGGTGAGCTGGCAGACGGACTGGTAGTAGATCTTGACAAAGTACCGAAGAAATATGAAGGTCTTGATGGAACCGAGCTTGCCATCTCCGAATCTCAGGAGCGTATGGCAGTGGTTGTAGACCCGAAAGACGTTGATGAATTTATGAAATATGCTTCTGAGGAGAACCTGGAGGCTGTCTGCGTGGCAGAAGTGACCGAAGATCCGAGACTGGTTCTCAAGTGGAGAGGCAAAGAGATCGTAAATATTTCCCGTGCATTCCTGGATACCAACGGTGCTCATCAGGAAACAAGCGTGGCAGTTGATATGCCGTCTGAGGACGAGCGTTATTTTGAAAGAAAAGAAGTTGGCGATATTCGTGAAAAATGGCTGGCTGTTCTGAAAGATCTGAACGTATGCTCCCAGAAAGGTCTGGTGGAGATGTTCGACGGATCCATTGGAGCAGGAAGTGTACTGATGCCTTATGGTGGAAAATATCAGCTGACTGAGACCCAGGCAATGGTTGCAAAACTGCCGGTACTCAAAGGAAAGACGGATACCGTAACTATGATGAGCTATGGATTTGATCCATATCTGTCCAGCTGGTCACCGTATCACGGCGCAGTTTATGCTGTATTGGAGTCTGTGGCAAGAATCGTGGCGACCGGTGGAGATTACAGCAAGATCCGTTTTACCTTCCAGGAATATTTCCGCAGAATGACAGAAGATCCTCATCGTTGGAGTCAGCCGTTTGCAGCACTTCTTGGTGCATACAGTGCACAGCTTGGATTTGGGCTGCCGTCTATCGGAGGAAAGGACAGTATGTCCGGTACATTCAATGATATTGACGTACCGCCGACTCTGGTATCCTTTGCAGTAGATATTGCAAGCTATAAACATATCATTACACCTGAGTTCAAGAAAGCAGGCAATAAGATCGTTCTGATGAAGCTTGGCCGTGACGAGTATGATCTGCCGGATTACAAGGAAGCAAGTGATCAGTATGGAAAATTCTTCGAAGATGTAAAAGCAGGCAAGATCGTGTCCGCTTATGCACTGGATGGAAATGGAATCGTTCCGGCAGTGAGCAAGATGGCATTTGGTAATAAGCTTGGTGTGAAGCTGGAGCACAACCTGGATCCGAGAGATGCATTTGCACCGGGATTTGGTTCTATTGTTGCAGAAGTTCCGGCTGACAAAGTGGGCGAGCTGTCCATCACTTACACTGTGATCGGTGAAGTGACCGAGAAGGATTTCTCCTATGGAAATGTATCCATCAGCTCCGATGAGGCGCTGACTGCATGGAAGGGCACTCTTGAGAAAGTATTCCCGACCGTGGCAGTTAAAGATACAACTAAGATTGAGACTCCGATCTACAAAGCAGACAGCATCTATGTATGCCGTCATAAAGTGGCAAGACCGAAGGTGTTTATCCCGGTATTCCCAGGTACAAACTGCGAGTACGACAGCACAAAGGCATTTGAGCGTGCCGGTGCAGATGTTGTGACAAAGGTATTCAAGAACTTAAGCGGAAATGATATCCGTGAATCCGTGGATGCATTTGAAAAAGCTATCAGTGATGCACAGATCATCATGTTCCCGGGTGGATTCTCTGCAGGAGATGAGCCGGATGGATCTGCAAAATTCTTCGCAACTGCTTTCCAGAATGAGAAGATCAAGGAAGCAGTAATGAAGCTTCTGAACGAGCGTGATGGACTGGCTCTTGGTATCTGTAATGGTTTCCAGGCACTGATCAAGCTCGGACTGGTACCGGGCGGCGAGATCGTTGGACAGAATCCGGATGCACCGACTCTGACCTTCAACACCATTAACCGCCATATCTCCAAGATGGTATACACCAAGGTAGTCAGCAATAAGTCCCCGTGGCTTGCAGAAGCTGAGCTTGGTGGCGTATATGTGAACCCGGCTTCCCATGGAGAAGGACGTTTCGTGGCTCCGAAAGAATGGATCGACCGTCTCTTTGCCAATGGACAGGTGGCAACTCAGTATGTGGATCCGGAAGGAAATGCAAGCATGGATGAAGAGTGGAACGTCAATGGTTCTTATGCAGCCATTGAAGGTATCACAAGTCCGGATGGTCGTGTGCTTGGTAAGATGGCACACTCCGAGCGTCGTGACACTGCGGTTGCCATGAACATCTACGGTGAGCAGGATATGAAGATCTTCGAGTCTGGTGTGAAATATTTCAAATAATAGAAAAACTTGCACAATAGTTTTACCTATGATAGAATAATAAAGGTGAGTGCAGATGCACTCACCTTTTTGGAGACGTATCGAAGTGGCCATAACGAGCTTGACTCGAAATCAAGTTGTCGGGCAACCGGCACGTGGGTTCGAATCCCACCGTCTCCGCTGCCAGAAGTAGCCAGCAGTGTGTGTTTTACTGCTGGTTATTTTATTTGGCTTTTCATGAAATATGGTTTAATTATATGTTTCCTGTTGAAAAATACTAAAATATATAGTAAGATTATAAAAGAAAAGTTAAAAGTTGCTAAAAACACAAAGGATGACAATGATGTATCTCCGCAAATGCGGGGATATTTTTATGCAATTCTTTATGTTAAAAAAATGGCAATGGTATTCCGCATGGTTATGCCAGATGGGAATAATATCCATTGACACGGAAAAGGCATACATGGTACTTTTGGCAAATAACAAGCGGCATAAGATTCCGCCGGGAGGTGAAAGATTATGAGGATCGGAATGTCTGAGCTGGTCGTGATCCTGGTTGTTGCTCTGTTTGTACTGGGACCGGATAAACTTCCAGTCTATGCAAAAAAAATGGGAGAAGCGCTGGCTCAGTTCCGTAAATATTCAGATGAAGCTACAAAAGAGATCAGAGAAAGTGTGGTAGAGCCGCTGCAGGAAGCACAAAGACCGCTTCGGGAAGCAGTGGAGCCATTGAATGAACTGGATAAAGCAGTACGTTCAAATGTAAAGGATGTACAGAAATCGCTGGCTGATATCGGAAAAGTGACGCCGGAAAAACCGGAAAAAGAAGTGCAGAAAGAGTGTACGGAAGAAGCAGAGTCTGTGGAAGAAGAACCAACGACAGATGCAGAAGAAAATAAGGACGAGAAGCAGAAAAGAGGAGAACTATGAAAATTGGAACAACAGAACTTTTGATCATTTTAGCTGTTGTAGTGATCGTATTTGGACCTACACAGATCCCGAAGCTGACCCACATGTTTGGTAAAAGTGTAAAGGAATTCCGTAATGGAATGGAAGATGCGGAAGAAAAGGAGAAAGAGAGTGCCGACAGAAAGGACAACTAAGCACTCCAAAGAGCAGGAACAGGATGGGGAGATGAGTCTGTCCGGGCATCTGCGGGAATTGCGGAACCGAATCCTGGCCTGTGTGATCGTGCTTGTGGTGGCTATCCTGGCGGGACTTCACTATGCACCGCAGATTGTACAGGTTTTCCTTCAGATGGGAGAAGGCCTGGATTATGAGTTCGTATATATCGCACCGCAGGAGTTGATGCTTCAGTATTTTTATGTGTCATTCCTGTTCGGAATCTGTGTGACGATTCCGGTACTGCTTTATCAGGCATGGGCATTTATCCGGCCGGGGTTGAAAAAAAGCGAAAATTTTCTGTTTCTGATCGCAATGATATTTGGATTGTTGTGTTTTGGAGCAGGTGCATGTTTTGCATATAAGATCATGCTTCCATTTATGCTTTATTTTTTCAACACTTTAAGTATTGGAAGCGGAGTCAGTGCTTATATCAGCGTACAAAACTATCTGTCTTTTTTGCTGATGGTACTGATTATATTTGGAATTGTATTTGAACTTCCGATGGTATCAGTCGTATTAAACCGGCTGGGACTTTTGAAGGTGTCCTGGATGAAAGCAGGACGCAGGGTGGTGATCGTGGTGATCTTTGTAATTGCGGCACTGATCACTCCACCGGATATTGTATCGCAGATCACAGTGGCGGTGCCCGTGATCCTGTTGTACGAACTGAGTATTTTCCTTTGCTCGGTCTGTGAGAAGATCGGACATAGGAAAGAAGATCCAGAAGAAAATGAGAACGAAAGAGAGTAAACTATGGCAAACAAAATTTCAAGAAGAACATTTGTAAAAGGTCTGGCAGCGGGAGCAGCCAGTGTAGCTGCACTGGGAGTGCTTGGCAGCGTGGAGATGAAATATTCCGCAGAAGGTTCAGATGCCGGATCCGGAGCAGGAACCATTCCGGTGCCAGCAGGAAATATGTCTTATACACCGGGAACCTATTCTGCAAGTGCAAAGGGAATTGCCAGTGACGTAACTGTCACCATGACTTTTGATGAGACCAGCATCACAGATGTACAGATCGATGTATCCGGCGAAACACCGGATATCGGTGGAAAGATCGGGGATGAGATGAGCCAGAAAATCCTGGCTGCACAGTCCTGCAACGTGGATGGTGTATCAGGTGCAACTGTAACTGCAGATGCCATTAAAGCCGCAGCTGCTGACTGTATTTCCCAGGCAAGTGGTCAGACCGTTGCTGTGGAAGAGGCACAGGAGCCGGCATCTTCCGACTGGCTGGGAACAGCACCGGAGATCGCAGAGGCAGATATTACAGAGACCGTTGACACTGAGGTACTGGTAGTCGGATGTGGAACCGGTGGATGGATCACCGCCATGACTGCTGCTGAAGAAGGTGCAAAGGTTCTGGTCGTTGAGAAGAGAGAGACAGCAACCGGTATCCGTGAAGATATCGGAGCGATCAATTCTAAATTGCAGCAGGAAGCTATCCAGGAAAATCCGGAGCTGGCCATTGATAAAATGGAAGCCATGCAGGAACTGGTACGTTACGGTGCCGGTTATGTGGACAGTGATCTGATCCGTGTATGGATCAATGAATCTGGTGAGATGGTAGACTGGCTGACAGATCTTCTGGAAAAATCCGGAAATTACTACATGAGTCTGGAAGGTGGTATTGGAAATACAGCTGATCCGGGAAGAGACAAGGCGTATGCCACCGGACACAGCCCGCATAAGACAGAAGCTGCAGCTAAGGATGATGCGATCACTCTGAACAGCACCTTCCAGCAGCATTGTGATGAACTGGGAGTAGAGTGGAAGCTTTCCACTTCTCTTGTAAAACTGGAGCAGGATGAAAATGGAAAAGTGACCGGTATCATTGCTCAGGATGGAAATGATGGACATTATATCCGTATCAATACTTCCAAAGGTGTGATCATCTGTGCAGGCGGTTATGCATGCAATACCGAGATGATGCAGGCACTGCAGCCGCAGACCCTGGAAATGAAGATTAACTACTCTCTGGGTTCCACCTGTGATGGATCTGGTATTAAAGCCATGATGTGGGCAGGAGCAGGACTGGATCCGACCCATGCATCCATGATGTTCAACCGCTGTTGCTGTCTGCCGACAGAGACTGCAGGTTATAAGACCAATGGCAAATGGTTCTGGTTTGGCGAGCAGCCGTTCCTGAAAGTAAATCTGAATGGAAAACGTTTCTGTAATGAGTCTGGCCCTTACGAGTTCATGCTTCATTCTATGGAGATGCAGCCGTATCATACCTACTGTGATATTTTTGACGCAAACAACAAACAGTATGCAGAGCAGTTTGACGAAGTGGGATGCTGCCGTCTGTTCCCGTTCCCGAACGGAGCTGCCAGCAACATGGGTTATGACTATGTATGGAGCAAAAATGAAGAGCTGATCGAGGCAGGATATCTTCAGAAAGCAAATACGCTGGAAGAACTTGCTGAAAAATTAAATATTCCGGTCGACAATTTTGTGGCGACCGTAAATCGATATAATGAACTGTGTGCAGCAGGTGTGGATGAGGATTATGGAAAAGAAAGACATCGTCTGACCCCGGTAGACACTGCACCATTCTATGGAATCCGTACGGGTGCATGGCATCTGACCACTCTGAACGGATGCCGCATCAACACAGATATGCAGGTACTGGATACCAATGGAGAGCCGATCAAGGGACTCTATGCGACCGGAGACTGCACAGGCGGTATGTTTGCTACCACTTATCCGAACCTGTTCACAGGACTTGCCTGCGGACGTACCATGACCTTTGGCCGTCATGCAGCTAAGCTCGTGGCAGCAAAATAAGATCAAATTTTTGCATACTTAACAGCCGTATCGCAGCAATGTATTGCGTGCAGGCTGTGTGAGGTATAGAAGGAGGAAAAGCCATATGTATAAGAAAACATTTCATGGCGGCGTGCATCCGTATGACGGAAAAGAATTTGCGCGTGATATTCCGTTTCAGACCTGGCTTCCCAAAGGCGATCTGGTTTTTCACCTGAATCAGCATATTGGAAAGCCGGCAAAACCACTGGTTCAAAAAGGAGACAGTGTACTGGCGGGACAGATCATCGCAGAAGCGGATGGCTTTGTATCAGCTAACATTATCAGTTCTGTTTCCGGAACCGTAAAGGCAATCGAGAAACGGGAGAATGTGCTTGGTACGACAGATCTTTCCATTGTGGTTGTGAACGACGGGCAGTATACGCTGGCTGAAGGCGTAGGAACAGAAGTGGACCCGACCACTCTGACCACACAGAAGATTCTGGAAAAAGTCAAAGCAGCAGGCATCGTAGGACTTGGCGGAGCAGGATTTCCAACTCATGTAAAGCTGGCACCGAAGGATCCGGCGGCGATCAAATATGTGATTGCCAACGGTGCTGAGTGCGAGCCCTATATTACCTGTGATGATCAGCTGATGCGAAACTATGCTGACGAGATCGTTGGGGGTCTGAAGATCATGCTTCAGCTCTTTCCGAATGCAGAAGGCGTGGTGCTGATCGAAGAGAACAAACCAGAAGCAATCGCAGCAGTTCAGAAAGTATGCGCCAATGAAAACAAGATCCATGTTCACCCGGTACATGTAAAGTATCCGCAAGGTGGTGAGCGCGCCATTATGGATGTGGTTGCAGGCAAGCATATTAAGTTAGGAATGCTCCCGGCAGATGTTGGATGTGTGGTAGATAACGTGGCAACGGTTCGCGCCATCTATCGTGCAGTTGCGAAAACAGAGCCGTTAATGGAAAGAGGATTTACAGTATCCGGTGACGGTGTCAACAAACCATGTAATCTGATCGTAAAGATCGGTACCAGCTTTGAAGAGATGCTGGAAGCAGCAGGCGGATTCAAGGATGGTGAGGAGCCGGAGAAGATTCTGTGCGGCGGTCCGATGATGGGATTTGCAATGCCGTGGCTGTCAGCAGCAGTGAATAAGAATAACAACGCTCTGACTGTTCTGAAAAAAGATCCGGTGGCTGAGGCAGAGAAGCAGCAGACCGCATGCTTACGCTGTGGACGTTGTGGTCAGGTCTGTCCGATCGGCCTGGTGCCGCAGATGATGGCGGCAGCTGCCGAGAAAAAAGATTATGCACGTTATGAGAAGAAACTGTATGGCCTGGAGTGTATTGCCTGCGGTTCCTGTACATTCACCTGTCCGGCAAAACGTCCGCTGATGCAGCTGTTCAAGCAGACAAAAGCCGAGATCATGGCGGCTAAGAGAAGATAAGGGGGAGGAAAAAGATGAGTAAATTATACAATGTTTCTTCCAGCCCGCATGTAAGAAGCAAGCTGACGACCGGAATCGTTATGTATGATGTGATCCTGTGTCTTCTGCCTGCAACCGTCATGGGTATCTGGCATTTTAAACTGCAGGCATTACTGGTGATCGCAGCTTCGATCGTATCAGCTATGCTGGCAGAATTTGTATTTAATTACATAGCACATAGAAAAAATACACTGAGGGATGGCAGTGCCATTGTGACAGGACTTCTTCTGGCACTGTGTCTTCCAGCAAGTGTGCCGATCTATATTCCGTGTCTTGGTGCAGCATTTGCGATTATCGTTGCAAAGAACCTGTTTGGAGGCCTGGGACACAACTTTATGAACCCGGCACTGGCCGGACGTTGTTTTCTGCTGATCTCCTTCAGCGGCATTGTTGCAAATTATGCAGTGGACGGATACAGTTCAGCAACTCCGCTGGCTCAGATGGCAGCAGGCGAGACAGTAAGCATCACTCAGATGTTTGTTGGAAATACCAGTGGTGTTATAGGAAACTCCGCGATTGCTTTATTTATCGGCGGTATGATTCTGTGGGCAATGGGTGGCATCACCTTTGAGATCCCTGCAGCGATCCTGGTAAGCTTTACCGCATTTGTCGTACTGTTCGGCGGACAGGGATTCAATTTGAATTTCCTGCTGGCACATCTGGCAGGCGGCGGTGTGATCATGGCAGCCTTCTTTATGGCAACCGATCCCGTAACCAGTCCGGTAACATCCACCGGTCAGTTGCTTTATGGTATTCTGATCGGTATCCTGTGCGGTGTATTCCGTATCTTCGGAAGCGCTGCTGATTCCGTCAGCTACGCAGTTGTCATTGGTAATATGGTAACTCCACTGATCGATGAGATCTCCGTACCGGTTCCGTATGGCTGCAGAAAACAGAAGGAAGAGGGAGAGAAGAGATTCCCGATTCCGAAAGCAGCTGTGATCCTTTGTGTAATCACCCTGATCGCAGGTGTCTGCTTGAGTGGTGTGCATGAGATGACTGCTGAGACCATTGCAGAACAGCAGCTGGCAGCAAGTGCAGCTTCCTACAAGGAAGTATGCCCGGAGGCTGAGACCTTTGAGCATGATGATACATTGAGCGCAGCAGTAGAAGCACTTGGTGGAGAGGTATATGGTACTTCCTACGGAAAGGTATATATTAATGATATTATCGTAGGAAAAGATGCATCTGGAAACACCGCAGGTTATGTATTCAGCGTGACCAGCGCAGATGGATATGCAGGAAATATCACAATCTCTGTTGGAATCTCTGCAGATGGTACAGTGAATGGCATCTCCTTCACTGAACTGAACGAGACTGCAGGCATGGGTATGCTCTGTGCAGAGCCGGATTTCAAGGATCAGTTCAACGGCGTACAGACCGATCAGTTCACATTGAACAAGGCAGGAGATTCTACATCTGAGACAGATATCAACTCTGTATCCGGTGCATCCACCTCTTCAGGAGCTATTGTCAACGCAGTCAATGCTGCACTGGATTTCTATGCAGCAAATGTGAAGTAGGAGGTCTGGAATATGAAACCGTGGGTAGAACGTATCTATAATGGTATTGTAAAAGAAAATCCGTCCTTTGTACTGATGCTTGGTATGTGTCCGACGCTGGCAGTTACCACGTCGGCTTCCAATGGTATCGGTATGGGACTTTCCACGATGGCGGTACTGATCGTATCCAACCTGATCATTTCACTGGTTCGTAAGATCGTTCCGGATGATGTACGTCTTCCGGCATACATTGTAATCGTGGCTTCACTGGTAACAGTGGTTGAGCTTCTGATGGAAGCCTATACCCCGTCCATTTACAGCGCTCTAGGAATCTACATTCCGCTGATCGTTGTAAACTGTATCATCCTTGGACGTGCAGAGGCATATGCATCCAAGAATCCGCCGTTCCTGTCTGTAATGGATGGTGTCGGCATGGGTCTGGGATTCACGATCGCCCTGCTTCTGATCGGTATGGTCAGAGAACTTGTGGGAGCAGGAACCCTGTTTGGTATACAGGTAACTCCGGAAGCATATAATCCGGTCGGTATCTTTGTAAAAGCTCCGGGTGCATTTCTGGTACTGGCATTCCTGGTTGCGATCATGAATGCAGTAGGCATGAAAACCCGCGCCAATAAAGTGGTGGAAGGCTGTGACGGCTGCTGTGCTGCCTGCTCTCAGTCCTGCACGGATAAGAAGGAGGAAAAAGCATGACATCCTTGATTATGATCGTGGTGAGCAGTGCTCTGGTCAGCAACGTAGTGCTCAGCCAGTTCCTTGGAATCTGCTCATTCTTAGGTGTATCCCGGCAGATCAAGACATCAGCCAGCCTTGGAGGCGCAGTTATCTTCGTTATTACCATTGCTTCCGCAGTGGCAAGCCTTTTATATGATTATGTACTGGTTCCGTTGAACCTTGATTATCTGAAGACTATCGTGTTCATTCTGGTTATCGCAGCTCTGGTACAGTTAGTAGAAATGTTTCTGAAAAAGACCTCCCGTGCCATCTATGAGGCACTGGGAATCTATCTTCCGCTGATCACTACCAACTGTGCAGTTCTCGGTGTGGCACTGACCAATGTACAGAATGGTTACAACCTGCTTGAGAGTGTTCTGTGTGGATTTGGTACAGCACTTGGTTATACCATTGCTATTGTACTTCTGGCAGGTATCAGAGGCAGACTGGATGAAGAAGCCATCCCGGCACCGTTCCGCGGAGCTCCGATCGTGCTTCTGTGCGCAGCTCTGATGTCAATTGCATTCATGGGCTTTAGTGGTCTGTAACAGGGGGATAAGAATATGCAGGAAATTATCATTACGACTGTAGTGATCGGTGTGATCGGTCTTATTATCGGCATTGCACTGGTAGCTGCAGGAAAGAAATTTTATGTGGCAGTGGATGAGAAAGCCATTGCAGTCAGAGAGTGTCTCCCGGGAAACAACTGCGGTGCCTGTGGTTATGCAGGCTGTGATGCAGTAGCAGCAGCGATTGCAGCAGGAGATGCTCCGGCTAATGCCTGCCCGGTCTGTTCTGCAGATGCAGTAGCTAAGATCGGTGGAATTATGGGTGTGGAAGCAGAAGCAGCCCAGAGAAAGACCGCACAGGTTAAATGTTCCGGTGATTGTGAGCATACTTCTGCAAAATGTAATTATGTGGGAATCGAGGACTGTCGTGCAGCAGCACTGGCAGGATTGAACACCGGATCCTGTACTTTTGGATGTCTGGGTTATGGTTCCTGTGTAAAAGTGTGTACCTATGATGCAATCCATGTAGTAAACGGCGTGGCGAAAGTGGATACATCCAAATGTGTTGGCTGCGGCATGTGTGCAAAAGCCTGCCCGAAAGGTCTCATTGAGGTGCTGCGTGCTGACAGAACATTTGTAGTTCAGTGTTCTAATAAGGACAGAGGTCCTGCAGTGAAAAAGGTATGTTCAGCAGGATGTTTAGGATGCGGAGCCTGTGTAAAACAGTGTGAGCATGATGCAATTCATTTGGAAGGAAATCTGGCATATATTGATTATGATAAATGTGTGGGCTGCGGTAAGTGCGCAGAAAAATGCCCGGCAAAAAATATTGTCAGACAGTAATTATGGATCGAAGACCGATATTATTCGGACTGGGAATTGTGACAGCCGGCATCATTGCCGGTTGTTTCCTTCAGTACCGGAATGAAACAACAAATAAAGAATGTACCAGGCAGCTATTTGCCATGGATACGGTCATGTCTTTCACTGCTTATGGAAAGAACAGTGAGCAGGCTGTGGATGCAGCCATGAAAGAAGTTCAGAGACTGGATGACCTGTTGTCCACTGGTAATCCAGACAGCGAAGTATCTCAGATCAATACCAGGGGGAACGGAACACTGTCAAAAGACACGGAGGCGATTCTGACAGAAGCCATGGAGATCTACAAGGAGACGGACGGACTCTTTGATGTGACGATCTATCCGCTGATGCAGCTGTGGGGTTTCCCGACACAGAAATATCATGTGCCTGCGGAGTCAGAGCTTCAGGAAGCACTGGCGAAAGTAGACGCATCTCAGGTTGTGATAGATGGAAATCAGGTGTCTCTTGGAATCAATCAGGAGATGGATCTGGGAGGAATTGCCAAGGGATATACATCTGCACGGGTCATGGAAATCTTCCGGGAATATGGTATTACATCAGGAATGGTGTCTTTAGGTGGAAATGTGCAGACATTGAACATACGGCCGGATGGAAAACCATGGCAGATCGGAATCCAGAATCCCAATGGGCAGCAGGGATCTCTCCTGGCAGTCTTGTCTGTGGAAAATAAAGCAGTCATCACGTCCGGTGGTTACGAGCGATATTTTGAAGAAGATGGAAATACGTACATTCATATTCTGAATCCGAAGACCGGTTATCCGGCAGACAGTGGACTTGTGTCCGTGTCAGTTATATCAGAAAATGGCATGCTTGCAGATGCACTGTCCACATCCCTCTATCTGATGGGAGAAGAGCAGGCAGCGGGATACTGGCGAACTCATGCAGATGAGTTTGACATGATACTGGAGACTGAAGACGGAACACTGTATGTTACAGAAGGAATCAGTCAGGAAATTCAGACAGACAACGCTACGATTGTGTTGAATACAGAAGAATAAAAGTTTTGGAATACAAAATAGCCACGGCTGTCGAATATAAGCTCTGGAATAGAAACATAGCCACGACTGTCGAATAAAAGCTCGTATGACGTGTATCGGACAAACCGGCCCGGTATATTGCCTGGAATCGTACACGAGACGTGTACGCTCCCGACAATATACCAAACCAGTATGTCCGCTCCAAGTCATACAGCGCAGTTTATTTCGACAGCCGCGGCTATTTTTTGTGTGAAACTTTTATTCGCTGTCTTGTATGAGATGTTTTTGAAGCAAACAGGAGTGTTCCAGATGCTATAAATGAGAATTATCTGTTTTGAATTTTTAGGTAAATTCGATGTTAGATGGCTATGAATCTTTTAGAGATATTCGGGATAACTTTACGAAAAAAGTTTATGTATTTTATAAAAATTAATCAGTTGACACAAAACGAAAAGCGTCATAGAATAAAACTAATATTTGACATTTTGTAATCCATATAGTAGGCCGATTGACGAATTTTCAGAAAGAAAAATTTAGCTAGAGGAGAATCAAGAGTGTTTGAATTGCTAAAGTATGAAATATAAAATCTGATTCCGCTTGAAGAAAGTAAGAATAGGAACATTCTATGATGATTTATAGTTTCAAGTGAAAATGAAATATAACTTTAGTGAAATAGATGCAAAAGCATATATTTGAATGTTTAGTATTAAGGTTGAAATAGAAAGGAATACAAGCTTTAGTTTTGAAACAAAATATTTTTTGACAATATAGCTTTGGAGTAGTCCTTGTTTTTTTTGACAATTAAACATATAATCATAGCATATAAATATAAAATTATTGCATTTATAATATCGAAATATATAAGTTCTGATTTCTGGTAAAAATTAAGCTGACAAATCTAATTCAAAGTATTTTTAGTTCATATACAGATTTTCTGAGAATAAAAGATTTAATGATATGTTATTAGTTATAATATATAGCTAATAAAGTATTGAGTTAGATATGAAAAATATAGCAATGAAAAGAATTTAGAACTGAGACAAGTATAATATATATTAGAACAGGAACAAACGCGTATGATAAGAACGGACATGATTTCTACTATCGGTAGACCATATTTAACAAGCAATATAGAAAATGATGAGTTTAGTTATAAAAAAGCATTTTCACAAGCTGAACTTAACTTTTCGCCTATCAGGAATTGTTCGGGGCGTGCTTATGAAAGGCTTGATATTAGGTTTGTGAAAGATAATATTACGGTATTAATTGAAACAAAACCAAATTTTTCAAATAATGATCAGGAACAACTTTCGGCATATGTAGAGTATGAGAAAGCGCTTACTGGTAATAAGACAGTTGCTATACTTGCAAATACAACGAACAATAACATTAAAGTGTGGCGTGGAGTTGTTTCTGATAGCGATTTAATGCCAGAGGAAACAGCTTTACGTTCAATGGAAGAGTATGTTGACTTTTATACTTCAAAAATTAATGATAAAGAAAAAGTTATGCAGAATACATATAAGTTGAATGAAATGTTACATCGACATAGCGTGCCAGAAAAACTTCGGAGCCAATTTGTGGGGACATGTCTTCTGGCATTGAAAAATAATTTATGTTATACGGCATCAACATTGACTGCGGCTCAAATTAGAACAAGAATAAAGGAAGTACTTGAAGAACTGCTTAATTCTGATATAAATAAGGCAGAAAAGTTAGCATTACTTAATCGAAATGTATTGGAAAATCAATATATTTCCAAACTTAATCCGGCATCATTTAGAGAAATTTTGGGGTTTATAGAAAAAAATATTTTGCCTTTTATTAATGATAAAAGTACAT
>ERZ856578.4865-NODE-4865-length-17292-cov-4.072960_pt1 | contig 17292 bp, 18 predicted proteins | sample MGYA00514384_ERZ856578 | MGnify/ENA primary metagenome ERZ856578 (study PRJEB29103, sample SAMN06111958) | human gut metagenome | biome: human gut; feature: ankylosing spondylitis patient; material: healthy_person | host: Homo sapiens | place: China:Hangzhou...
TGCGCAATCGATGGGCAAATACCGAGCGCTTCATCTTGTTGGCGTGCATACTATCCCCTCGCTTGTAGGTTCAGTATACCATCTGTCGTCCGAAATTTCATTACCGCTTTTTGCCATGTGACAAATGTTCACATCATCCGGCGAAGCCCCTCCCGCAAGATTTTTGAGAAAATCGGCCTGGCCTCTTGACGAATCGAGAACGGGTTTGCTATAATAATCCCGTTCATCTGGCGAGAATGCTTCGTTCAAGGGATCCGCCTGCCGGTTTTTACCGGAATGGCCCGCATCCCCCATTTGCTGGTGTGGCTCAGTCGGTAGAGCAGCTGATTCGTAATCAGCAGGTCAGGGGTTCAAGTCCGCTCACCAGCTCCATACCTGCGGTGTACATGACGCGCACCGCAGGTTTTTCTATGAAAAGGCTGCATTGCCTGCGTATCAGCGGCCTCTTTTTTGCCAGTGGATCATAAAGGAAAACGCCCGGAAACCTCGCCGTCAGGCGGGGTTACGGGTGTTTTTTCTTTGTGAGGGATCAAACCCGTTTCAATTCTTGCGCTCCGTGCGGAACGCGTCGCACCAATTGCCGCCTCGCCGAGACCACCTTCATACCATAGGCCAAAGCCGCGGATACCATGGCGTGCCCTAGTTTTTGTGGGTTTCCCCCGGCAGATTAAGCATCGTGCGAATGACCCGTTCCAGAATGATCGCCAGGCAGTCCTCGACTGTCCTTTTGTTCATCTTGGCAATGTCTTCGTATATGGTTGACAAATCCTCCGATAATGTCACCTCATATGTTTTCATAATACCCTCCTCACATCCTTTATCAATTATTTACCACCCAGTTAAATGATAACATAAGATTATCCCGTTTACATTTCCCAATTTATAGGTTATCCTCTGTAGGGGTAATTCAATAATATTAATAAAGTTAGGACATGATACGCTCGGCTTTAGATGGGGGCGGCACCCCATTTCCGCAAGAAACCGGCCGCTGTATGGCGGTCGACTTCTTTTCCTTTCTGTGCTATAATGAAAACAGTGAGTTTGAGGGGGGCAAAACATGAAAAAATCCTATAAGATCGTCTTCATAGGCTCATTGCTGCCGTACGTGTGCGTGCTTATTTATGCGGTTTATTCAGCGATCAACGGTATAGAATACTCGTTTATGATGACACGTGAAATAATTTACGGTTTTAACGGGTTTGTCCATGCACTTATCGAGGCCTTCATGTGGAATCTGTTTTTCCCCCTATTGCCGATATGCTTTACATATCAGCTCACCTTCCTGCTTTTCAGGAAAGCGGAAAACAAAAAGCCGATATGGATCATCACCCTGGCTATCGCGGTGGTCATGTGTTTACGCGCAGCTAGATTCATCTGGAACATATTTTCATAACTGTGCAAAATCGGCATCCTCCCCGATATACCTGGAAAATCCCCCGGAACCGACAAGGTTCCGGGGGATTTTTTGCTGACGGGGGCATTTCCCAAGGCGCTTAGCGTTCATCCCAAAACCGATCATTTGCCCCGGACGATTGAAATAGCCTTTTCAGCGCCGTGGCGGTCAGATGTGTGCAATCGGCACTCTCTTCCTTACATCGTTTCCGCATGATAATGATGGGCCTTTTCCAGCATCATATCCTTGACCTTCATCAGCCGGGTGCGGCTGGACCGGTCGTTTTCCTCGAGCTTCATCGTAATATACCGGATGGTTTCCTGCAGCCGCGGGATCATGACATGCTCGAGCGCATTGACCCGCCGGCGGGTCTTTTCGATTTCAGCGGCCAGCAGCCGCGTGGATTTCTCACACTCCGCCAGCCGCAGCATCATCGGCAGCAGCCCGGACAGGCGCTGCACCGCGTCGTCCAGCTCAAACGAAGTGAACGCGAACCCATAGGGATAGATATCGGATGGATCGGGCGTTCGGGTGACGGGGGAAAACACGGGGATATCCACGCTCATGACGTTGCGGGTGGATATCTCGACCCCCACCTCCTGCTTGGGGGAGAGGAGGGCGGCATCCATCTGTTCCCTCTGCATCACCGCACTGGCCAGCACAAAATGCCGGTTCGCGTCTGTGATTCCCGCCTCCACCTGTTCTCTCAGGGCCTTGTTTTCCCGGATCATCTCGAGGAACTGCCGCATCAGCTCGTCCCGTTTATCCTTGAGCAGCTTGTGCCCTCTGGTGGCCGTGCTGAGCTGCTTTTTCAGCCGGGTCAGCTCCATACGGGTAGGGTTGACATTCATCACCGCCATGGGCGTTCCCTCCTTTCCGGGCATCCATGCAGGCGCCCCTGGTGTTTAGGACGGGTCATAATACCGGTCGAGCATCTCGTCGCTGATCCGCTTGAGCTCACTGCGGGGCAGGATGCGCAGCAGCTTCCATCCGAGCTCCAGCGTCTCCTCAATGGGCCGGTTGGTCTCATAGCCCTGGGAGACGTACTCCTGCTCAAACCGGTCGGCGAACGCGGCGTACTGTTTATCGATCGCGGTCAGGGCGGCCTCGCCCAGGATCACCATCAGTTCCTTCGCGTCCTTGCCGCGGGCATAGGCGGCGAAGAGCTGGTTCATGGTGCTGGCGTGGTCCTCTCTGGTGCGGCCCTTGCCGATTCCCTTGTCCTTGAGGCGGGAGAGGGAGGGCAGCACGTCGATGGGGGGCGTGATCCCCTTGCGGTACAGCTCCCGGGAGAGGATGATCTGCCCCTCGGTGATATACCCGGTCAGGTCGGGGATGGGATGGGTCTTGTCATCCTCCGGCATGGTGAGGATGGGGATGAGGGTGATCGACCCATCCCGGCCCTTCTGCCGTCCCGCCCGTTCGTACAGGGTGGCGAGGTCGGTGTACATATACCCGGGATAGCCGCGGCGGCCCGGCACTTCCTTGCGGGCGGCCGAGACCTCCCGCAGCGCGTCGGCGTAGTTGGTGATGTCGGTCAGGATGACCAGCACCTGCATCCCCCGGTCGAATGCCAGGTATTCCGCGGCAGTCAGGGCCATACGGGGGGTGGCGATCCGTTCCACGGCCGGATCGTTCGCCAGGTTGACGAACATCACCGTCCGGTCGATGGCGCCGGTCTCCCGGAAGGATTCGATGAAATAATTGGATTCCTCAAAGGTGATGCCCATCGCCGCGAAGACCACGGCGAACCCGCTGTCGTCCCCCAGTACCGTCGCCTGCCTCGCGATCTGGGCCGCGAGCTGGGCGTGGGGCAGGCCGGATGCTGAAAAGATCGGCAGCTTCTGACCTCTTACCAGGGTGTTCAGGCCGTCGATGGCGGAGACGCCGGTCTGGATGAACTCCTGCGGATAATTCCGGGCGGCGGGATTCATAGGGGTCCCGTTGACATCCAGCCGTTTCTCCGGGATCAGTTCGGGTCCGCCGTCAATGGGCCGCCCGAGGCCGTCGAACACCCGGGAGAGCATGTCGGGGGACACCGGCAACTCCATGCTCCGGCCGAGGAACCGCACCTTGGAATTCGCGAGGTTGATCCCCGCGGCGCTTTCAAAGAGCTGGACGAGCGCGTTTCCCCCGTCGATCTCCAGCACCTTGCAGCGCCGGCGTTCCCCATCCGGCAGCTCGATCTCGCCGAGCTCGTTGTACTTGACGTCCTCCACTCCGCTGACCATCATCAGCGGGCCGGCGACCTCCCGGATGGACCGGTATTCCTTAGGCATCCTCTTCCCCTCCCTTCCCGACGGCCTCATCCCGGCCGGCCGCTTTGCGGGCGTCGTCCAATTCTTCGTCGAGCATGGCCATGGCGTGGGCGAATTCCTCCGCCGCGGCGTCCTCGGCCGCGTATTTCAGCCGCCCGATCCGTTCCCTGGCGGGCAGGGAGACCAGGGTGTCGATGTCCACCCCCGCCTCCAGCGCGGCCTTCGCCTTGTCGTAGAACCCAAGGATCGCGGTCATCAGCAGATACTGCTTGTCGAGGGACGTATAGGTGTCGGTATCGTGGAACGCGTTCTGATGCAGGTAATCCTCCCGGATGGAGCGGGCGGCCTCGAGCTTGAGACGGTCGGGGGCGGACAGGGCATCCATGCCGACTAACCGCACGATCTCCTCGAGCTCCGCCTCCTCCTGGAGCAGGCCCATCAGGCGGCCCCGCAGAACGCTCCAGTCGTCCCGGATATTTTCATTGAACCATCCCGAAAGGGAATCGGCATACAGGGAATAGCTGGTCAGCCAGTTGACGGCGGGGAAATGCCGCTTATATGCCAGGGAGGCATCCAGCCCCCAGAACACCTTGACGATCCGCAGGGTGGCCTGGGAGACCGGCTCCGAGATATCGCCGCCGGGAGGGGAGACGGCCCCGATGACGGACAGGGCGCCCTCGGTATTCTCCGATCCGCTGACGATCACCCGGCCCGCCCGCTCATAAAACTGGGCCAGACGGCTGCCGAGATAGGCGGGATACCCTTCCTCGCCCGGCATCTCTTCCAGACGGCCGGACATCTCCCGCAGCGCCTCGGCCCAGCGGGAAGTGGAGTCGGCCATCAGGGCGACGGTGTACCCCATGTCCCGGAAGTATTCCGCGATGGTGATGCCGGTGTAGATCGACGCCTCCCGCGCGGCCACCGGCATGTCGGAGGTGTTTGCGATCAGGACGGTCCGTTCCATCAGGGAATTGCCGGTGCGGGGATCCTTCAGCTCCGGGAACTCGTTGAGCACATCGGTCATCTCATTGCCGCGCTCGCCGCAGCCGATATAGACGATGATGTCGGCTGCGGCCCATTTCGCGAGCTGATGCTGCACCACGGTTTTGCCTGAGCCGAACGGCCCCGGGACCGCGGCCACGCCGCCCTTGGCCAGGGGGAAGAGGGTGTCGATGACCCGCTGCCCCGTCGTCAGCGGCACGTCGGGAGACAGCTAGCGTTTATACGGCCGCCCCACCCGGACCGGCCAGCTCTGCATCAGCCGTACCGGCAAAAGGGAACCATTCGGCGAACGCAGGGTGGCCGCCGTCTCCTCGACGGTGTAGTCCCCCTCCGCGATGCTCTCCACCGTCCCCATCAGCCCGGGCGGCACCAGGATGTGATGCCGCACCACGGGGGTTTCCTGCACAATGCCCAGGGTATCGCCGCCCCGCACCTCGTCCCCCGGCTTTACCGACGGGACGAAATGCCAGCGCGCCTCCCGGTTCAGGGAGGGGACCTCGATCCCCCGCTGCAAATTGGTGCCGGATACCTTCATGATCTCGGCCAGAGGACGCTGGATCCCATCAAAAATCGAGCCGATCAGGCCGGGGCCCAGCTCCACGCTCAGCGGCGCGCCGGTGGATTCCACCGTTTCGCCGGGCCCGAGCCCCGAGGTCTCCTCGTATACCTGGATGGAGGCCTTGTCTCCATGCATTTCGATGATTTCGCCGATCAGACGCTGGCTGCTCACCCGCACCACGTCGAACATGTTGGCGTCCCGCATCCCCTCGGCGATGACCAACGGGCCCGCGACCTTGGTTATCGTACCTGTCGTCATATGGCTGATCGTTCCTTTCACAGGGGCGTTTTTTGTCTTTCACGCCCGATCGTATCTGTCGGCACACCGTCCGGAGACGGCTCAGGATCCGAATAGGATATCGGAACCGACGGCCTTCTCCACACAGGCCCTCACCCGTTCCAGACCGGCGCCGGTATTGCCGTGCACGCCCGGGATCGGGATCACCGCCGGGAGCATCTGCCCGTCCAGGGCATCCAGTTCCCGTTCCAGCAGGGCCGCCAACCTTTCGGTCAGATAAATGACGCCGTATTCCTCCCGGCCCGGCTCTCCGGCCGCCGCCAGCCTCCGGAGCAGCGCGCCGGCCTCAGCCGGGTCGTCGCAGGGGAAGATATCGAGGCCCACGGCCGCGAACCCCTGCACGCTTTCCGTATCGCCCATCACCGCACACCGGCGCATGGCAGTCTCCCTCATTTCCGCATAGAATGAACCCCGCACCGGTATCCGACTTCCCATCCGGTGCTGATTCTGTGATTTTATGGCCGCCCTATCTCCGGCGGCCCTTTATCCCCGCCCGGCCAGGCCTTACGGATACAGCTCCCGCAGGCGGAAGCGGATATCCGCTTCCGCCTGACCGGCCCGCAGCCCGGAAAACAGGATGTGCAGATCCTTTTGCTGCATCTCCTTCGCCACGAGATACCCAAGCAGCGGTTCGGGGCCCAGGGTAACGCCCCGCCCCTTCCGGGCCACCTCCATCGTCCGGTCGTCGACAAATTTTTCAAAAGACGAGGGAGATTCCCGGTACCGCTCCGCCGCCTGCCTGCTGCCGTACGCATCGAGCTCCTCCATGCAGGCGAGCACCGCCTTTTCTCCTGCGGCGGCCGCTGCGGCCAGCGTCCCGATGTCCAGCCCGGGACAGGGGCAGAGGGCCTGTTCGAGATAAGCGGGCGGTTTTCCAGCCCGGGCCGCCCGCAGGGCGGTTTTGCAGTCGGCATAGAATACCTGCGTCGCCATAAGCTCCCGCAGCATCGGCACCCGCGATCGGTCCGCGGCTGCCAGCATTGCGGCCATTCCCGCCCGGTCCAGGACCGCATCGGCGAGCTGCGCGTCGGCCGCGTGGGCCAGGATCTCATAGGCCCGGCCGGCCGCTTCCCGCAGGAATGGGGGCAGCAGCTCGAACGCCCCTTCCCGCACGGCTTTTTCCAGATCCTCTGGCGGGACCGACGACGGTTCGAGCAGCAGCGGCTGATACGCCCGCCCCGACAGCACGCCTTTGATCACTGCCTTGCAGTTGTGGATGTCCTGCCGGTAGAGAAACGCGTCGTAGAGGGAAAAATCCGGGGAGACCTCTTTCAGATACCGCCACAGATCCCGGGTTTCCTCCCGGAAGAGGTCTTCCATACCGGCGTTCCCGCCCTCCGGCATGGAACCGCCGAATCCCCTGTCCCGCAGGGCGGACAAAAGCTCGGCCACATCGGATACGCCCAGCAGCTGCTCCATGTCCGGACGGGTGAGCAGGGCTGGTTCCCTGGCGCGGACATTGCCGACCGCATATGCATACGATGCCCCCATGCCGCCGCCTCCCTTCGTGAATAGAATCGGTTAGCCGAACAACTCCCGGTTGAGCAGGTCTTCCAGCCGCTCCCGTTTCTCCTCCAAGAGGGCGGAAAACGAACTGTTCATCTCCAGCTCCCCATACTCGAGCAGGAACCCGCCGTCGATGGCGGCCGGTTCCTCGGACAGCCGGATGCTCCGGCCGCCGCCCAGATCCCGGGACAGCGCCGCCGTCCCCGGCCGGGCCAGATCCCGCGCGTTCAGGCGCAGCACGCCCTCGCCCGTCCTCGCGGCCGCTTCCGACAGCCGCAGAAGCAGCGGCAGATACGTTTCATCCGGCAAAGCCGCAAGCGCCCGGATCGTGCCGTCCAGGGCGTCCGCGATCAGCCCCCGCCGTTTTTCCAGCAGGATATTGCGGCGGATGAGCTCGGCGGCCGACCTGGCGGAACGCACGATGTCCTCCGCCTGCTTCGCCGCTTCCTCAGCCGCTCGCCGTTTCGATTCCTCCGCCTGTTCCCCTGCCTCCTGCAGAAGGACTCCGGCCTTGTTCCGAGCCTGTTCTTCGATACGTGCTCCCTCCGCCTCGGCGTCCGCGAGGATGCGCGCGATCATATCCTGCGTGCCCGACATGGTCATTCCTCCGTTCGCGTTGGATTAGCCCAGGCGGCTGATGGCCAGCACCGACAGCAGGGAGACCAGGAAAGACAGCAGCGCATAGATTTCCACCAGGGTGGTGGAGACCATCGCCTTGGAAAACTCGCTCTGCCGTTTGGCCAGCAGGGAAATGCCCGCCACAGCGGCCCGGCCCTGCGCGATACCGGAGATCAGCCCGCCGATGGCAATGGGCAGGGATGCGACGATATACAGCCAGCCCACTTCACTGGCGATATTCGCGTTGATCCCGCCGAAAATGCCGATGTTCATCAGGATCAAAAAGGACACGATGAAGCCGTACAGGCCCTGGGTGCCGGGCAGCAGCTCCAGCACCAGCAGCTTGCCGAACTTGGAGGGATCCTCCGCGAGCACTCCCATGCCGGCTTCCGCCGACATCCCGACCCCTCGGATCGAACCGATCCCGGCGAACACCGTCGCGATCGCGGCGCTGATCAGCGCCAAAATGGTTCCCAGACTCATTGTTTTGTTTCCTCCTTGATTCTGATATAGTGGCTGCGCAGGGCAAAAGGCCGGAACGGCCGGCCGCCGCCCTCATAGAACTTGGAAAAGAGCTCCACGTATTGGAGCCGGATGGTATGGACATACGCCCCCAGAGCGTTGAGGCCGAAGGAAATGGCGTGCCCGACCGGGAAGATGATCAGCATCAGGATCACCCCTCCGACACCGCCGCCCATGATGGTGCCGAGCTTATTGAAAACCGAGGCCATGGCGCCGGTGGTCAATCCCAGGGCCATCAGGCGGGAATACGACATCAGGTCGCTGACATAACTGGTGGAGTCGTACAGGCTGGCGAGCCCGGAGACGAACCGCATCGGTCCCTTTTTCGCCCGGCCAGCCGTCAGCACCAGCCCCAGCGCCGACAGGATCGCGGTCCACATTCCCACCGTCGCCAGCACCGGCGTCAGCATCCCGCCGGCCAGCCACAGGCCGATGCCGGCTAGCCCGGTCATCCAAAAGCCGGTGTCGAACACCGCGCCCCACCGGTCGCCGCTTCTCCACTGCACATAGAATTTGCAGCCCATCCCCACCATGATCTGGAGGAAGCCCAGCACCAGGCTGAGGACCAGAAGCTCCACCGCCTGGGTCATGGGATCCAGCAGCCGGGGCAGATTGACCTCATGCCCGAAAAAAGTCCCGGAGATGAGGGGGATCGCATCCCCGAAAAAACTGCCGAAGGCCAAGCCCCAGAAGATGGTCGCCACCCCACAGCAGAAAAATAGCTGAAGATTCCGGCGCATCCCCGGCTCGGGACGGCATTTTTTGATGAGAAACCAGCTGCCCAAGACCAACAGCAGGCCGTAACCCGCGTCGGATAGCATCATACCGAAAAAGAGGTAATAGAAAATGCTCATTACCGGTGTGGGATCGATATCGCTGGCCAGGGGCAGGGCATACATCTCGGTAATGGTTTCGGCCGGCCGGACAAAGGCGTTGTTGCGCAGCTTGACCGGCGCTTTGCCGTCTTCAGCCGGTTCCGCCTCCAGCAGCAGGGAAAACCGGGTTTCCAGCCGGTCCTTCAGCAAGGGCAGGTCCACTTCCGGGATGTATCCGGTGACGAGAAAGGTATGTCTCGTGTGCCCCAGCTCCCCGATGATCCGGTATTTCTCGGCCCTTACCGTGTAATAATCGATGGTATTTTCAATCCGGCGCCGGTTCGCCGCTGCTTCCTCGATCTGACGCGTCAAATCCGCCCTTTCCTCTTCGAGGGCCCGCCGTCTGTCCTGCAGCCGGTCGATTTCGTCCGTCGGCAGCATTCCTTGTTTGGAGGTGCCCGCCGTAACCGGCGGCCTGGAAAACCCCATGGACCGGAGTGTCTGGCCAAGGGCGGCCGCGTCCTCCCTCCGGCAGAGGAGGAACAGGCAGGTCTGCTCTGGGGAGGTGTGTAGGACTTCCACCTCAAATGCCGCGCCCGGCTCTTTCCCGGCAAGCGTGTCCCGCAGCTCCGTTTCGCTGAAACGGGCGGGCAGCACCCCAATGAAAGCCGCCGTGGTCCGCGTCCCGCCGAAACGGAAGGGTACGTCCAACGACTGCCAGGGGGCCATCTGCTCCAGGCTTGTGCTGATGCGCTGGATGTCGGCGGCGCACTCCGTTCTCCGCTTCTGCCAATCGAGCACCTGATGGCAGAGATCCATGATCTCCCGGCTGTCCGCCACCGTCTGTTCAAAATCTTCCGCCGTAATCTCCCGCCGCCCCGATAGGCCGGCGAGCAGGCCCTTGGACTCCGGCGCGGCTTCGTTGAGGATCCCGAGCGCCTGTGCCGCGACCGCCGCCGCCCGTTCGAAAGAGGCGGTCTGGCTGCGGGTATCCGGACGGGTGAACCCCTCTGGAAGCGTTTCCTCGGAAGCCGCCGCGGACTCGATGTCCAGGACCCCCATCCACTGCAGGGCCTCCAGCAGCGGCTTCCGGTCGGACCGGAGGGCCACCATGCCGACTCGCATCATCTGCATCTTTGCCAATACAACACACCTCCGCCGTCCTGTGAATTTCCGTAAAGGGATGGGGGACGGCCCGTCAGCCCGCTGGCAAAACCGGCGGGAAACGACGCGCTATCTTTAGCGTCACAGCCGCAGATCTTCCACCCCGGTCAGGCAGGCGGCCGCCTCCCTCTGCGCCTGTTCCCGGCGGACGGCCGCCTGCTGCGACAGAGCCCCGGCTTCTGTCTCCGCCCTTTGCTGCGCCTCCGCCCGGATGGCTTCGGCCTCGGCCTGTGCCTGTTCCAGCATCTCCCGCCGTGATTTTGCCGCCTGCGCGGCGGCTTCTTTCTGCAGGGCGCCCGCCTTTTCGGCGGCCTCGCGGAGGATCCGGTCCGCCCGTTCCTTCGCGTCCTGTTCCACCTGCTCCGCCTGCAACTCCGCTTCGCGGATCTGTTCGATCATCGACAGTGCCATCTTTTCACCGGCCTTTACCCACAGGCACTTTTTCACGTGCCCTTAAATTTATGTGAAACTTTACCTATTTTAGCATAAAACGCCAGATGTCACAACTCTTTTTTAATATACCCGGCATCGTCCTTCTTCATGAATTTCTTCCGATAATTTATGAAAATTGACTGATCTTCCCTTGTGGCGGATCGGTTCTTTCTGTGGTATACTAAACATAAACGTGGGGTGTACTCCGCATTTGCGGGGCTGTTTTGCGCCCTTTTCCGCAAAATTTGTCGAAACCGCCTGTTTTCCGACCCTTTTCGCTCATTCTGCCGTCCGGTCCGTCATACCGGACCGGTTTCCGGCATACCATAAATCATCGGCCTGTCCCCGCCGGTTTCCGGACGGGATGTCCGTCCATTTTACCTGCCAAGCGCAAAGGAGATGCCGCCATGCCCGCTCAATCCCCCGTCCGGGGCCGGATGGCCCTGATCGCCGCTTCCCTGGCCGGTCTGCTGCTGCTGTTCGTCTTGGGCACGGTCTTTTCCTCCGGCCCTGTGATCGAAGCGGGGGGAACCGTCCCGGCCGCACGGGTGGAAATATCCGAATACATGACCAGCAACGGCTCAGCCTATCCGGACGGTAACGGGCTTTTCAGCGACTGGGTGGAGCTGCATAACACCACCGGCTCGCGCATATCCCTCGCCGGCTGGGCGCTGTCCGACGGCAATACGACCTGGCTGCTGCCCGCCCGTACCCTGGAAGCGGATGAATACCTGGTGATTTTCTGCGATGGGGACGGCAAGGATCCCCTGCACGCCAACTTCCGTCTGAAAGCGGCCGGCGGCGAAACCCTCTCCCTCAAGGACGCCTCGGGCGATGTGGAGGATACCACCGTCACTATTCCGCTTCAGACGAACGTCTCGGCCGTCCGGACCACCGCGGGCTTTTCCGAGTCGGCGCACAGCACGCCGGGATACCCCAACACCGACGAGGGCTACGCCGCCTACCGCGCCACTCGGGTCGGGACATCCGACGCCCTGTTCCTCAGTGAAATCCTGGCCCAAAACACGTTGACCCTCCCGGATGCCGACGGGGCCTATCCCGATTACATAGAGGTCGTCAACCGTTCGGATGAACCGGCCGCGCTGAAGGGCTATGGGCTGACCAACGACCCGGACGAACCCCTCAAATGGCAGTTTCCGGAACGTACCCTGGCCCCGGGGGAAACCGTGCTGGTCTTCGCCTCGGACAAGGGGCACTCCGCCGATCCGGAAGAGCTCCACGCACCTTTTAAGATCAACCGGTCGAGCGACACCCTCTACCTCTCCACCCCCGCCGGTGTCCTGATCGATCAGGTGGAGGTCAATGGCCTCGCCGCGGACGCCGCACTCCTGCGGGATGCCGGCGGCGCCTGGTCGGTAGGCGAGCCCTCCCCCGGTTATCCCAATACCGAGGAAGGGATCCGCGCACACGCGCAGAGGGTGGACACCATCCGCCAAAGCGCGGTGCGGGTCTCAGAGGTCATGTCCCGCAACACGACGGTCGGTGCCATCGACCGCAGCGATTGGGTGGAGCTGCAGAATATCTCGGATGCTCCGGTCAGCCTCGCCGGCCTCTTTCTCTCCGACGATCCGGAGCTGCCCGGCCTTTTTCCCCTGCCCGACGTCACCCTGCAGCCGGGTGGGCGGGTGGTATTTTACTGCAACGAAGCCAACCTGCCGGATGCCCGGAACCGCCAGACCAATTTCCGCCTCAACGGCGACGGCGCCGTCTATCTGTATGACGCGGACGGGCGGCTCCTCGACGGGATTTCCTACACCGGCCTGCCTATGAACGTCAGCCGGGGCCGGATGGACACGGAACCCGGGCTCTTCTACTTTTCCTCCCCCACCCCCGGCGGAGCCAATACAGGTGGGCTGCGCCGCCTCTCCTCCGCCCCGGAGGCCGCGACCCCCGCGGGGGTGTACGCGGCGGGCCCGCTGGAGGTTTCTCTTCTCGGCGAGCATCTGTATTATACGCTGGACGGCACGGTGCCCACGTCGTCGAGCACTCCCTATACCGGCCCCATCACCCTGGATAAATCCGCATCCCTGCGGGCGGTTTCGCTCGAGCCAGGCGCGGTGCCGAGTGCCTGCTCTACCTTTTCCTATATTATAGGAGAGAACCATACCATGGACGTCGTCAGCGTCACCTCCGATCCCGACGGCCTGTTCAGTCACGACCGCGGGATCCTCGTCCTGGGCGGGGGTTCACCGGCCTATCCCCACAACGGAGCCAACTTTTTTCAGGATTGGGAGCGCTACGCTCACGTCGAGCTGCTTCCCAAAAATGGCCCTGGCGGGGAGGATCCCGGTTTTTCAGCCGATTGTGGCCTCAAAGTCTTCGGCGGTATGTCCCGGATCTATGAAAAGAAATCCTTAGCGCTCAATTTTCGGGATTGCTATGGAACATCCTCCCTCGACTATCCGGTCTTCGACAGCCGGGACTTCGGCGAGTATGATAACCTGATCCTGCGCACCTCGGGTCAAGACCGCCTCCTCACCGTGATGAAGGACGCGATGTTTACGAGCGTGCTCGACGACGCGGGGGTCGGCTTCGTCCAGGCATACCGGCCGGTCGTGATGTATTTGAACGGGGATTATTACGGCGTCCGCTATATCCGGGAACGGCTCAATGCCGATTATGTCGCCTCCCACTGCGGTGTGTCGGCCGACACCGTGGATCTCCTCCAGGGGAACCGGACCGTCAATGCGGGCAGCGACGCGGCCTATCTGGAGCTGCTCAACTTCGTCAAAACCCACGACATGGCCGATCCCGGCAATTATCGGTATGTCACCGAACGGATGAATGTACAGAGCTACTGCGACTACCTGATCAGCGAGGCCTATTGCGGCAATCAGGACAGCGGCAATATCCGTTTTTTCCGCTCCCCCGATTATGACGGCGGCCGCTTCCACTGGATCGTGTACGACGTGGACCTCGGTTTCCAGAACGCCGCGGTGCCTTATGGGTTTTATCACATCCTCAACCCGGACGGGACCGGCGCCGGAAATTCGCTGAGCACCGTCCTGGTCAACCGCCTGCTCAAAAATCCGGAATTCCGGGCCACCTTCATCGAACGGATGGCCTATCTGATGCAAAACGTGTTTACCACAGATAACCTGATCGCGCATATCGACCGCTTCGAGCAGATTCTGAAACCCGAGATCGGTCGGGATCTGGATAAATGGGGCGGCTCGTCCGGCAGTTGGTCCTCCCGGGTGGAGGGGCTGCGCACCTTTGTCCGGGGACGGCAGGCGACGCTTGAGAAGGAAGTGCGCACGAGCAGCCAGCTCCGCTCCATCCTCGCCTTGACCGACGAGGAAATCGCCGCGGTGTTCGGATAAAGGAGGGGTACCGATGGACGGCTTCCGTCACGAAGAAAAATTCTTTATCAGTACCGCCTCCGCCCGGATGCTCCAGGGGCGCCTGCGCGCGGCTTTGGGACGGGATGGCCACGCGGGGGAGGATGGACGCTATTTCATCCGCAGCCTCTATTTCGACGATTATCAGCAGAGCGGCCTCTTCGACAAGATCGAAGGCGTGGAAAAACGGGAGAAATACCGCATCCGCTTTTACGATATGGACGACCGCTACATCCGCCTCGAGCTCAAGCAGAAGCTCGGCTCCCTGACCCGGAAGCGCAGCGCGCCGCTGACCCGGGAACAGGCTGACGCCATCCTGGCGGGCGACACCTGGCCGCTGTGGGACAGCGACGACCCCCTGCTGCGGAATTTCTATCTCAAGGCCCGCACCCGTCTGCTCCGCCCCACCGTCATCGTCGATTATATGCGGGAGGCGTACGTGTTCCGGGATGTCCGCATCACATTGGACAGCGACCTGCACTCGGGACAGTACCGCACCGACTTGTTCAGCCCCGAGCCCGATACCCTGCCTGTGCTGCCGGGGGACCGGCTGGTGCTGGAGGTCAAGTACGACGATGCTCTGCCCTATGCCGTCCGGCAGCTGCTGCGGCCCCTGTCCGCTGCCCGATGCGCCATTTCCAAATATGAACTGTGCCGCGGCCTGCAGTGACCCGGCCGAAATAGAAGAGGAGGATCCCCCATGGGTTTTATGGACATGATCAAAAAGAGCGTACTCGAACAATTCCAAAGCGTGACGGTCGGCCAGATGGCGCTGTCGGTCGGCGTCGCCTTTCTGATGGGCATCTTCATCCTGCTGGTCTACCGCCAGACCTTCCGCGGGGTGCTCTACTCCAAGGGCTTCGCGATCTCCCTGGTCCTGCTCGCCATGGTCACCGCCCTGGTCATCCGCACCATCAGCTCCAATCTCGCTCTCTCCCTCGGTATGGTCGGCGCGCTGTCCATCGTCCGGTTCCGCACCGCGATCAAGGACCCGGTCGACACGGTGTTCATGTTCTGGGCCATCACCTGCGGCATCATGACGGGGGCCGGGCAGTATCTGGTCGGCGCCTTCGCCTGCTTCGGGGTGGGGCTGCTCTATTTTGTCATCTCCCTGTTCCACAAGAAGTTGCAAAGCCCCTATCTGCTGGTGCTGCGGTATGAGCCCGACAAAACCGCCAATATCGCCAAGGCCCTCAAAACCCTGCCCCGCCATCGGGTGAAATCCCGCACCATGACCCGGGACGGCGCCGAGCTCACCCTCGAGATCTCCCTGAAGGACAACGAGATGGCCACCATCGACCAGTTCCTCCAGGTGGACGGTGTCCTGGATGCCAGCTTGGTGAGCTACGAGGGCGAATTCGGACTGTAAAGTTAAAAGTTATTACCAATCGTATAATACATATCAGATTATACACATGAATTTGCATGAATTGGGGGACTTTCGGTGCAAAAGCTGCAGAAAGTGGTGGAAGAATGGAACGAAACCGCCCGTTCCGCATGGTATATGAGCTACCGGACCGACGCGGTGATACAGGGGATTCTGCAAAACCCCGCGTCGGCGTTCCATCCCACCACCTGGACCGTTTGAACGAGGCCGTGCCGGATTGGCGGCGGGGTCTCTCTCCGCGCTGCGAAAGAGAGTACGTAAAGTCTATTTTTGATTATTAATAACATTTCGTAAATCATGCTGAATAAGAGCCTATCCGAAGACGGCATCGGATAGGCTCTCTTTTATATACGCTCATACCATAAAAGCACAGCCTGTGCTTTGGCCCTCCCTTTCAAAGGGCCGGTTTGAGCGTGGATACAAACGTGCGAAGTCTGCCCCGGCCCCCGCAAATGCCCACGCGTTTGCCCCAGGTGATTCAAATAGGGGAGGTGGAAAGAAGCGTCAGGGGGGAACCCCCTGAACCCCCGGGCGGCTTTGTCGATTTTCTTTTCAGGAAAATCGACTATGGCCATATTGCCTAAATCAGCCCGTACAATGAGGGGCCCGAGGCCCCCGGGGTCCGGTTGGGCGCGGGACTGAAAACATGTGGCGGCCCCGTGAATGGAACAACCTCCCCTTTTATTTATCAGGTCTGACATCTGGCAGGCCTGATTATCCGCAGTTCCCGTTTCAGCTCCCGGGCCATGCGAACCGTCGCCGCCGTCCCGCCCCGCGCCCGTCCGTCGTATACCGCAATCACCCGTTCCGAGCGCTCCACCATATAGCGGTTGCGGGCCATGAACACATCGGGGGTGAAGGCCTCGCGCAAGACGGCGACGCTGTCGCAGGCGTGCAGCAGGGCACGGGTCCCGGGCTGTTCCATCAGCCGCGCATACCGGCCCCGGTAGGGGATCGCGGCTTCCAGCCGAAGCTTTGGGTTGTCCCGTTTCATCCGGGCCACGATCTCCGCGAACAGCAGATCCGCGCCCTCCGCAAAACCCGAGAGGAAACAGTTGAAGCCGGCCGCGACGGCTTGCTCCACCTCTGTGGCCAGCCGCGGGCGCAGCAACTCCATCTCATCCTCGCTCAAATCCCGATGCCCCGTTACACAGCAGATTTTTTCGGTCATCGTCATATCCCCTTTATCTTATAGTATTTTAAGCACTATATAATTCATAATATAGTATTTTATACTATATGTCAACAAAAGTCGATGATTATATATCACATAATCCCCTTTGTTAAGAGATAGAATATTATAAACAAAGGGGGGGGACGATCCATGTACGAGAATTTTACACAGGAACGAATTGCACAACTCCGACTGCGAAAGGGTACATCTGCACGAGATATGTCCCTGACATTGGGTCAAAATGAAAGCTACATTAATCAGATTGAAAATAATCGGGCGCTGCCCTCTTTACAGGGCCTATTTGTCATTTGTGAGTATTTTCAAATCACGCCCCAGGAATTTTTCGATGAAGGAAACGCCTATCCCGACCGGCTCCGGGAATTTATCAGGGAGGCAAAAAAGCTGGATTTGAAGGAGCTCGATCATATCCTGGAAATCATGAAGGGCCTCAACGGCAAAACCTGATGCCGGAGGCCCTTTTTTTGGTTATTCCATGATGGCCTCCTTTGCGGAACCACCCAGCCCTGGGGCCGCAGCCCCTCATCGAATATCGTTGGTTCAGGCGGACGCGCCCATGCCGGTTTTCCTAAAGAGAAAACCGGCCGATTACCTCGGGGTGCTTAGGGGGGAACCCCCTAAGCGTCTCTTTGCGTCCTTTCTCCACGCGGAGAAAGGACGTGGCCGCGCATTCAATATCCTTTTTGGCAGGATTGCGTTTTTTATACGCGGACATACCGCAACAAAAGTCTAGCCTGCGGGCCACCTTCTTTCTTTACACGAAGAAAGAAGGCAAAGACGTGCCA
>ERZ856578.4868-NODE-4868-length-17281-cov-4.207336_pt1 | contig 17281 bp, 17 predicted proteins | sample MGYA00514384_ERZ856578 | MGnify/ENA primary metagenome ERZ856578 (study PRJEB29103, sample SAMN06111958) | human gut metagenome | biome: human gut; feature: ankylosing spondylitis patient; material: healthy_person | host: Homo sapiens | place: China:Hangzhou...
AGCTGCCAGAAGGAGAAAGTCTCCCCCGGCCGAATGACGATGCCGTCCACCGTGGCGGCCGCCAGCTTCAGATTATCCACCTTGTTGCGCTGGTACGCCATGTCGTGGCCGCTGTTCTCGTTGAGGAGCAAGGTCCCGGCGGAAAACACCTCTTCGGGCAGGGGCGCCGCCGTCCCGCGGGCATACCGGTTCCCGTCCAGCCGCATCCGCAGGTAAAACCATTTGACCTGAAGGAAGCGGCGCAGGGGGGCTAGAAACGGGAACCAGGCTTTCAGTTTGTCTTTCAGTTGTCGAAGCATTCAGGATTCCACCTTTTCGAGCTCGGGAAGCGGCTCGGCCGTTTGAGGGCCCCCGTCCCTGCGGGCGGTCCCACGGGTGCCGTCTTTACGGCCGATGCCCAAAAGGATGGTGACCACCATGACGGCCAGCATGGCAAAGGAATAAAAGACGAAGGGCGACACCTGCATGGCTGTCAGGGGATGGGCGCTGTCCGCGGCAAAGCCCAGGGTGTATACGACGGCCGGGGTCCAGGGCAGGCAGTAGCACAGGGTGTTCGACTGGGCGTCGAGGAGGTTGGCGGTGCGGTAGGGGCTGATGCCGTACCGCTTGGCAAGCGGCGCCGCAAAGGAGGCGCCGATGGCGAGGATGGCCGGGGCGTTGAGGCCCATCAGGGCGGACAGGAGGATGACCATCACCGAGATGACCACCTCAGCCCCCCGGGGACCCCGGACCACCCGCCCTAGGACGGCCAGCAGCTTCTCATCGCCGCCCCCCGCCCGCATGATCGACGTACAGCCGAACAGGAGCAAGGCGAGGACGATGACCTGGATCATGCTGGAAAGGCCGGTATAGAGCACACCGCCCACAGCGCGGTCCAGCCCCTCCCCCGATACTGTGAACAACGCGGGCTTCACCGCGTCGGCCACGTCAATCTGTACAACGTCCATCAGACCCGCCGCCACCGCCACCACCGCACCTGAGACGATTCCGATCGTCGCTGCGATGATGATATCCCCGGATTTGACCGCCACGAAAATGGTCGCGGCCACCGGCAGGAACATCAGCAGGGTCCAGGGATTGTAGGCGGGGGTCTCGCTCCCTCCGCCGCTGCCGGAGAGGACCAGGCCGGCGATCACCAGGCCGGCGACGGTCAGCCCGCCGGCGGCCAGCGCGTATTTCAGCCGGGAGCGGACCACCCCGGGCACGTCCACCCCCTGGGAGGTGGCGGAACAGATGGTGGTGTCCGAAACCGGCGCCAGATTGTCACCGAATGCGGCGCCCGAGATGATGGCGCCGGCCAGCAGGCCGGGATGCCCGCCGAGAGCCAGCCCGGCCGGATAGAGCACCCCCATGCCCGCCGCGATGGTGCCGAACCCCGTACCCGACGCGGTGGCGAACAGGGCGGAGGCGATAAAGGTGATGACGGTGAACAGCGTGCCGCCGACCCCGATGCCCGCGGCGATCCCCGCCACGCCGGCGGCCAGGCCGGATTCCCGCAGGATCCGGGAAAAGACGCCGGCGAAAAGCCAGCACACCACCGGGATGATCGCCTCTTTGCTCGCCATGCCGGCGATCATCGTTTCAGCATACTGCCGCTTGTTTTTGGCAAAGAAAAAGGCGACGATCAAGGCCAGGAAGGCCGGCAGCCACAGCGCGCCGTCGGATATCGACCCGAAATGGAAGGTGGTAAGCACGATCAGCACCAGGAAAATCACAAAGGGCAGAAAGGACATCCATGCCCCGCCGTAAAACTCCAGTTTTTTCTTCTCTTCCAAACCGAAACCCCCTCCGTTTATTGTCCGTTCGATAGCATACCACCCTTTTGTATGAATTTCCGGAGGAAAACTCTTAAGGTTTTCTGAAGGAATTCAGAAGATAATTCAAAAAGAGCACGGCAAAGGGGGCTTTGCCGTGCTCTTCTTTATAAAACTCATCTCACCGTCTTGTTAGCTGTTTTGGCCGGTTGAGGTCTCCGAGCTCTTCCTCTCCCCCTCTTTTTCCTTTTTCGAGGATTTGCAGAACAATTCCTTGACCCCAATATACAGCAGCAGCACACCGAACAGGCGGCGCAGGAGGCTGACGTCGATCGCGGCGGCGGCAAAGGCCGCGCCGACCGACGTCACCACGCCGGTGACGGTACAGAACAGGACGGTTTTCCAGTCCACCAGTTTATTCTTGATATGGGATATCAGGGCCGCGGGGGCGCAAAATAGGAAATACAGGAGATTGAGCCCGCCGGCGGTGTATTGATCCATCCCCGCAAAGGCGGTCAGGTACAGAATCAGCAGGGAACCCCCGCCGATGCCGAACCCGCTGATGACGCCGGTGACGAGGCCCGCCAACAGGCCGATGACCCATGCCCAGCTCATAAGAGAAACAGCGCCTTGACGCCGCCGTAAAGGATGAGAAGCCCAAAGGCGCGGCGCAGCAGAGTCACCGAGACCTTTTTGAACACCAGACCGGACAGGATCCCCCCCGCGAGGCCGCCGATCAGATAGGGCAGCGCCGCCATGAAATCCAGGCCGCCTTTCATCACGAACACCACCAGCGACACGGCGGACAGGGGCAGAATCACCGCCACCGAGGTGGCGAACGCCCGGCGTTGCTCCAGGCCCAGCCATTTGGTAAACAGCGGCACCAGGAACAGACCCCCTCCCGATCCGAACAGCCCATTGGCAATCCCGGCAAGCGCCCCGGTCACCAGGCTTTTCCCTGTGTTTTTCATCCACATTCCCCCTGTTCTCTCGTTAGGGTGCGCCGGACCAGGGGAAATATACGGCGAAAAACGCCGCCTGCCCGCAGATGGGACGGAATACGGGGAACTGGAAAGTATTGCAGGAAAAGCGAGACTGTGATATGATGAATCGAAGCATATCCGCCCCAAAAACAACCCATATTATTTTAAAGATACGTAGGTCAAAGGAGACGGTACGATTGAGCACACACGACGGCCGGCCGGTATTTCCGAAGCGCGCCATTGTCACCAGCGGGATGCCCTATGGAAACAAGGACCTGCATTTCGGGCACGTCGGCGGGGTATTTATCCACGCAGACATCTATGCCCGGTTCCTGCGCGACCGGATCGGCCCGGAGCAGGTGCTGTTCATCTCCGGCACCGACTGCTACGGCTCCGCAATCGAAATCAGCTATCAGGACTTGAAGCGGGACGGCTTTGACGGTACCATCCGGGACTATCTCGCCGCCAACCACGCCCGGCAGAAAGAGACGCTCGACGCCTATGGTATCAGCCTCGATATCTTTGCCGCTTCCGCTCTGGGTGAGGCGGGGGAGACCCATCGCCGCCTCTCAGAGGAGATCTTCCGCCGTCTATACGACGGGGGCTATCTCCGGCTCGAAGAGGTCCAGCAGTTTTATGACGAGGAGTCCGGCAAATATCTCAACGGCCGCCAGGTCACCGGCCGCTGCCCCATTGCCGGCTGCCGTTCGGAATCCGCGTATGCCGACGAGTGTTCCCTGGGGCATCAGTACAGCCCGAACGAGCTGATCCAGCCCGTCAGTGTCACCACTGGGAAAACTCCCTCCTTAAAAACGGTCCGGAACTGGTATTTCGATCTCGAACGCTTCGCCCAGGCGCTGAGGGACCGGCAGCTTGAGCTGCGCTCTCTGGAAAACTGCCGGCAGAGCCTAGTCAACGTCATTGAGGAATTCCTGAAAAATCCCATGATCTACGTCAAAAACGACGACATGGAGGCTGTCGAGGAGCTACGCACGGCGCTGCCGGAACACACGCTCGACGCCGACCCGCACAAGACCTCGGCGGCGTTGGTGTTCACCTCCCTTTCCGACCGGGAGCAGGCCTGCCGCGTCCTCAAGGAGCACGGCATCCGTTACCGGACAGGCAAGACCCTGGTCCCCTGCCGCATAGCCGGCAGCGTGGAAGGGGGGATTCCTGTACCGGAGGAGGAGGGGATCAACGGCCTGACCTTCTGGGTATGGCCGGAATCGCTCTGGGCTCCGGTGTCCTTCTGCAAAACCATCCTCAAGCAGCGCGGGTGCCCCGACGGGGACTGGGCCCGCTGGTGGAAGGATCCCGACGCGGACGTCTACCAGTTTATCGGGGAGGACAATATCTATTTCTACGCCATCGCGGAAATGGGGCTGTTTATGGCTCTTCACGCGCTGGATGGGCAGGAGGGCCGGCCGCATCTCCCCATCATCGTGCCCAATCGCCACGTGTTCTATGGTAATAAGAAAGCCAGCAGCTCCAGCGCGAACAAGCCTCCCCGTGCCATCGACCTGCTCGACCATTACACGGCGGAGCAGCTGCGCATGCATTTTGCGCATATGGCGCTCGCCAACCGCAGCGTCAGCTTTACGCCGAAATCCGTCATGGAGGGCCAGAGCGGCTTCGATGCCACCCTGGTGGAGGGAAACATCCTGACGAACGTCTACAACCGCCTCGTCCGTTCCTGCTTCTATACCGCGCAGAAATATTCAGGCGGGAAGCTTCCCGCCTGCCCGGTCAGCGGTGAGGTCCTGGATCGTTCGGAAGCCCTGATCCGGGACTACGAATGGTGCATGTACCGGATCGAGCTGTTCCGGGCGATCGATCTGATGGACGCCTATCTGCGGGATGCGAACAAAAACTGGGCCGCCGAGACCAAACGGGCCGATGCCGAAAACGATGAAGGGATCCGTTCCCAGATCCTGGCCGATTCCTTCCACGTCGTGCGGGTGGCCGCCACCCTGCTGCACCCCTTCGCCCCGGAAGGGACGGAGATGGTCCGGGAGTATCTCGGCGTGGACGAGCGCCTGTGGGACTGGGCCTATATCTTCGAGCCCCTTTCCGCGTTTATGGGCGACGGCCATGCCTTCCGTTTCCTGGAGCCGCGGGTCGATTTCTTCCGCAAGCATCCCTCCCAGCTCGGCTTCTGATCCCCGATCCTCCCGCTCATGCCCGATACCCGCGAGTCTGTAATGTCCTCTTATTCCAAGCCGTCAAACGAGTCAGGAGGGTCAGCCAATCATGGACAAACTGCCATATGATCGGTTCATAAAGGCGCGGGACTACATTTTCGCTCACTCGGAGGATATCGGCCGTGCGTGGTTTCGATACAATTTTGAGGACGGCGATACCGATGTGTTCATGGATGTGTTGGCGGAATACCAGCATGAAAACGGCGGATTCGGCGGGCTTTTTTATGAATTTGATTATCAGGGCCCCTGCCTGAAAAGCACCGAGATCGCTATAGGGTATCTATTGGGTCTTCGGGAAAGGCCGCCGGCCAGCCACCCGGTGATTCAAAATATGATGCGGTATCTATTGGAGCGGTATCACCCGGAAATCGGCAACTGGGGCGATCCCGCAGTGCCGGAGGTGAATACCGGCGTTCACTGCCGATGGGTCCGATACAGAGGAGAGGCCATAGCCCCCATTGAAAGCGTGGACGAACGGATTAAAACTTACGATGCCAACGAAAAAGTCTGCTTTGCGGCGTTTGTGGCGCTGTATGCCGAGCTTGTGCCCGACGAAGTATACAAAGACATCGTGACATATCCGGCAGAGTATATCCTGCGGTATTGGGATAAACATTCGCCGGATTACCGACGGGGGATTTTTGACGATGGTACGCCCTATGATATCGCGTATTTCCAATGGTTCGTGCCATGCCTGAAGGACAAGGCGCTTGCCGGCAAATTGACCTCGGTTTTATGCCAAAACCCGACCGCCTTTATGGAGCTTGATTACGCGAAATCGGACGGGGATTACGTGCATTTGCCGTGCGATGTCGTGGGTTCGCCGGACAGCATCCTGTATCCGGCGGTAAAGGACCTGGTGGAAGAATCGCTGGACTATCGGATGAAGCAGCAAAGCGAGGACGGCCGGTGGCCGCTCGGCTGGTCGTTCGGAAGCGGAGCGGGTTTGCACAACCTGCAAATCCGGTATGAAGCATACCGCACCCTCCTCATGCTGGTAAAGCTAAAACGGTTCGGGAGAATAGAAGCTTAACGCGGCCAACCGGCGCATAACCCAGCCCTTGCCGCCTACGATTGTAGGCGGCCGTATTCATCCTCTGCCGGACACTGCGCAATGCTAGGAATATCAGGCTGACTATCGGTGTTTTTTATCCAATCTAATGCTATCTTTTCAATCTTTTTTATATATTCGTCTTTTCCGTCACAATAACCGCCTATATCGTATGGATATTGTTCTGCAAGTGACTTTTTTAAGCTGGCATATGCGCTGCAGGCCTCTTTGTGTGTTCTTAGGTAATCCCGAAGTGCCAAATGCCGCTTAATATCATCGGTTCGCTCCTCGGAAAAGATGTGGATTTGATGAGTCCGCTCATCACCGCCTTTGCGCAGGTAACGCCTGCCGGTAATCCCAAATTCGCCGAGATACTCATAACCGATTTCCTCAAAGCTTTTTCTGACAGCGTCGACTCGTTCAAGGCTGTGGACCACGGGCATGATGTCAATAATTGGCTTTGCGGCAAGGCCTGGAACAGACGTGCTGCCGATATGATGAATCACAAGGCAATTATCTCTAAGAATACATTTGATAACGTATGCCTCTTCTTCGAACATTTTTCTCCATAAAGGGTCATATTCCGTTACTACAATATGTTGAGCCATGGGTTTATCCCTCTGCAAACGATGATTTGTCGTGCCTATCGTACCACTATCATTTTTGAGTGTCAAATCGTATGCTAATGAGCGATTGTAAGGAATTATTCGTTGTATTCCGCTGGGCACACACAATCGAATTGGGACAAAAAAGAGAGACGTCATGTGACGTCTCTCTTTTTATTTGAATGAGCCTCGTTAGGTTTCGGTGCCGTTTACAGGCATTTGATTCCGATTACGGAAACAGTCTTACCGGGTGGCCGGCAGACCCGCCGCCCCGGCCGTGTACCCGGCCCCGGCCAGCAGATCCCGCGCGTTCCGGTACAGGATATCCTCGATATCGCCGTCCGACAGCTTGAGGTCGAAGGCGCACCGCTTGAGCGCGCGCAACTCCTCGTAAATCATCAGGGTGATGTCGGTCTCGTCGGTCTGACGCATATGCGGATCGCCCGACACGTCGCCGTACAGGCCCCTGGGCACCACGTTGCGGTACACCCCGCCTTCCACCACCCGGTACATCCGCATGATGGCGATCGGCAAATCGGAACCGAACAGCAGCCGCTTCGTCCCTACCGCCCGGATACAGGCCTTGATCGCGTCGTCGCAGACGTTGGCCGTAAAATCGAAAAGCATATGCCGGGTATTCCGCAGCACCTCGAATGCGTCTCCGATATCCTCCTTGGAATAGGCCCGGCCGATATGGGCGACGACCAGCCGGACATTCGGGTATTTCCGCTCGATCTCCATGAGCTGCGCAATGTTGAGCGCATCCCGCAGCCGCGCCGCCCGGGGGATATGCAGCATGACGATCCAGCCGTTCCTGTCCGCGGCTTCCAGATGCTCATGGGGCAGGAAATCGAAAATGCGGATCTCCTTTTCCGGAATATAGGGCGGGCAGTTGCTCAGGTAGGGTTTGAGCCCCAGAAAGCCGCCTTGCCGGACTTCCGATTCGAGAAAATCGGGCGGCATGTCGTATGTCGTGCGGAACAGGGTGGGAAAGCCATAGGACTGCGCGGATTCCCGGACATAGGCGTTGCACTGCCCCACGTCGTGGGAAACGCCGCCGAAAACCAAGGGCGTGACGGCCTGGCCGGGAAAGAGGGCCCGGAAGCCGCCGGTCAGATCCTCCGCCGTCTGTTCGTCCGCGACCAGGTCGATCCAGGTGGATCCGCCGTTGGGCTCTCCCTGCGGCCGGAAGGTGTTTTTCCAGATATGGGTGTGGATATCGATCAGATTGTCCGGCAGAAACCCCCGCAGTTCCGTCTCGTACACGCGGCGGTCATAGTCGGTCAGATTCAGCTGAAACATGGCATGACCCCCTTAGTCCTCCCGCAGCGCGGCAAACGCCGCGGCCTCGTCCCTATACAGCCCGGCCGCGATGCCCGCGACCATCGCGGCGCCCATCGCTCCGGCGTATGATCCGTGCATGACCCGGACCGCCAGCCCTGTCATCTCCCCGATCACCCGGACCCAGAGCGGGTTTTCCGATGGGCCGCCCACCATGACGGCCGATCTGGCGGAGATGCCGTTTGCCTCCAGCTCCCGGAGTTTATCCCGGAGCAGGCGCACCGTCCCCTCCATGATAGCCCGGGCAATATCCGGCTTGGCAAAGCCGCGGACGGTTCCGTCGTCGGGCTCCTCCAGGGGGTCGAGCACCAATCCCCCCGCGCCCGGCCCGCTCCGGGCAGCCTCGGCGGCAAACGCCCGGAACCGGCCGTCGGAATCGTCGATATACCGGCGGATATACCGCTCGATCCGCGGTGAAATGGACGGGATCGAAACCATCCCGGCCCAGCAGCCCTCCGGGGACAGGAAGGGGTCCACGATCATGCGGTTGGCGATCCCCTTTTGCCGGTCCCTCAGGGGAAAGAATCCGACCCAGGATGTGCCGCAGGAAAGGAGCATCTGCCCCTCTTGCAGCACACCGGCGCCTCTGGCGGCGCTGGGATGGTCGAACGTCCCGAGCAGAACGGGCACACCCTCCGGCAGCCCGCTCCGCGCGGCGCCTTCCTTTGTGACCGCTCCCACCGCATCGCCCGCCCTGCCGACCGGCGGAAGCTGCTCCTCCCCGATCCCGAAAAGGCCGAGCAGCTCGCGGTTATATTCACCGGTGCGCTGGTCGAGCAGATAGAAGGGGGAGCCGGCCGAGGTGCTGACCCCCCACCGGCCGGTCAGGCGGTAGACGAGGTATTCGGTGCTCATGCACACCTTGGAGGCGTGTTCCAGGAGCTCCGGACGATGACACTTGATCCAGCACAGCATGGCCAGCGGGAAGGTCTTGTAATCGAAAGGCCAGCCGGTCTGCCCGTACAGCGCGCCGGCGTCGATCCGGCCGAGAACGGTTCTCGCTTCTTCTCCCACCCGACTGTCCTGCCAGTTGAAAATGGGGGTGGAGGGGCGGCCCGCCTCGTCCAGAAGCAGCAGGTTGCCGCTGGCCGACGCAGCCGATATCCCCCGCAGGGCGCCGTGTTCGGGCAGGGCCGACGCCAGTCTCCGCAGCACCGAGAAACAGGCGTCCAAATACGCTTCCGCGTCGATCTCGATCCCGCCGTCCTCCCGATAGGTATAGACAAATTCGGCTTTTCCCGTCGTTTTTTCCGTGCCGTCCTCCGCGACGAGGACGCCCTTGACCGACGAGGTGCCGATATCCAGGCCGATGATGTAATTCAAAGCCACGCACCCTTTATCCGTTATTTGCCGCCGATCACGGCAGTTTCCAGCCCCAGCCGCCGGCCGAAATACACGATTTCATCCGCCGTGGCACCATAGACGAAGGCGCTGTGATGCGTCGCACCGTTCCGGCTGAGCTCCTCCAGGAACCGCGCGGTGGTGCAGCGCGGCCGCATCCAGCCGCGCATGGTACGCCCGAAGGTATCCTCGTCCACCGACAGCATCTCAGCCGGCGCCGCCACCAGTTTGTAGTCGTCCCGGCCGCGGCAGACGTTCACATACACACCGGCGCCGCCCTTCATGCGGGCGTACCCCACATAGGGAAACCCACCCGGCGTATAATTCACACCCGCCCGGCAAACGCAGGGCTTGGTGTCCGCAATGCGGTAGTTGATCTCTCCCATGTGGCTGAGGAAGAGGGTGCCGTTCTTCCAGTCGGGGCAGAAGATCTCGACAAAGGTGGTATCGGGATATCCCCGCATCAGCGCCCCGACGAACGCGGCGGTGAGCGCATCCCCCTCCCCCGCATAGCCGATGCCGCGTCCCATGGCTTTGCAGCATTCCAGAAACGGCATGGATTCCAACCCGGAATCGCCGCCGATGCAGGTGAAATTGACCGAGAAGGAGGACAAGCGGTCCTCCTCCAGGCAGCGGCGCAGGGTCAGGCAGGAGCGGACGGCCGCCCGGTATTCGTCCGGGTCGACGCCACCGGCAAAATCGAACGCCTCCGCGTTCGCGGACATTTCGGCGTCGATCTCCGCCTCACTGACGGCGGCGTTCCACCCTCTCATCCGCTCGGCCTTCTGCTCGACCACCTCGACCCCGAACCGCTCCTTCAGTTCCTCATAAGGGACCCGGAAGTCCCCCATGCCGTCGAACGCCCCGCCGACCAGCCCGACCCTGGCCCCGCGGAGGGCCCCGGCGGCCTTCGCCGCCCGCACATAGCCGCACACGCGGTCGAGGACGTCGGAATCCCGGTAATGCCCAGCCGCGACGGCATAGTCCTTGCCCTCTCTGGTGAGCATACTGCACATGTCCATGACGCCGTGGATGCCGTGGTTGTAATCGATCTCCACGGGATCCTGCCCATTCGTAAATTCCAGGGTTTCGGTGGTGTCCAGCACGACGATGGGGAGTGCGGTCCCCGCCAGCACGTCGATGGACTCGAGGGAGGGTGAATAGGCCATGTGCAGGGTGACCAGGGCGTCCACACCGGCGGCTTCGAATTTCCCGACCGCTTGTTCGAATTCGGGTTTCAGGCGGCAGAAGGGGGACGTTTCCACTTCCACGCCCCGTTTGGCAAATTCCTGAGCGATCTCCTGATAAAAAGCCTCCAGGCGTGGCCGCATAGACGGCGAGGTCCGGTCATACAGCGCGATATACAGCGGCAGCAAACCGATTTTCATATGGCAATCCCTGTCCTTTCCGGGATCCACACCCGGTAAAGGGTATAAATCCGCTGTGAAAAAAGGGCGGTTTCGGACCGGCGCCGCCCGCCCTTGTCCGGCGGCGCCGTCATTCCCGTTCCCTGTTCCAGGGCCCGGCGGCCTGTTATTCTCCAATAACCATGACCTGCACCGTGCGTTCACGGGCCCGGGTCTGGTCGAAATCGATGAAATAGATGAAGCCGAATTCCCCGAGGTCGAGGCTGCCGCCGTCGATCACGATGGTCTCGCTGCGGCCCACGATGGAGGAGCGCAGATGGGCGTCGGTGTTGTGGCAGCCCCTCGCGTCCTCACCGTGTTCCTCCGCGAACTTCAGGGCCTTGGGGCCGGGATGGAGATACTGCCCCTCCCGCCGGCAGGTGGGGACGATGGCCTCGAACACATCCACGAGATCCTGCTGGAGGGTTTCCAGCCCCGTCATGGACATGTCGAAGGCGCATTCCTGGGTGATGACACAGCAGGTAGTGTGGTGGGAATACACCACCGCGATCCCATTCTTCACTCCCGAGCGTTCCACGATGTCCCGCGCCTGCCCGGTCACATTATGGAAGGTGCAGGCCTTGTCGTTCGACCGCACCTTGAAGGATTCCTTATATACCATCCCGTCCTTACCTCCTGTTTTTCAGGTCGTCGGCGGCACGCCGTGTCGCCGCGATCATCTCGTCGATCATGGCGAGAGGATCCTTCGCGTTGACGATACCGGAAGCGGCGCCGGCGGCCTCGGAACCCGCCATGATAAAATCGTATACCTGCTGCCCGTTCGTGATCCCCGCGGCCTGCTCGACCAGGATGTCGGGATAGATGGATTTGATGGCCTGGATGGATTCCCGGACAAAATCCATGCTGCTGACGCCGCTCCCGGCCCCGCCGATCAGCTCGGAAGGCTCGGGATTGAGGATATCGGGATGGAGCTGAGCGACCGCCTTGGCCTCCGCGATGGTGTCGGCACAGGCAAACACCAGCATATCCAGCTCATGGGCACGCTGGATGGTTTCCTTGATCGCGGGCAGGGACATCGGCTTCTCGCAGTGGTTGACCACCACCCCCGCCGCCCCCGCGGCCTTGAGGGCTTCCGGCAGGATGTCGGCCATCCCCCGGCCCGGCCGGAGGGTGTCCATATAGGGGGCCAGCACGATGAGATGCTTCGTCTGTTCCACCACCCGGCGGATCTCCACGGCCGGAGTGATGAATAAGACGTCGATGTCATATTTCTCCGCCGCGGCGTCGGCGGCCAAGGCGTATTCCAGCACCGTGTCGCCGTATATGTAATTCTTGGTCCCGATTTCAAAATACGGGGTCCGGATCTGCCGTTTCATGCTCCACCCCTATCTTTCCTGCTGGAAGGTAAACCGCGGGTCGTACGCCGTTTCCTCATCGGTGAATTTGCGCAGGGTGTCGATGGTCTCCCCGCCGTTCCATGTCCGGTCCCCTACGTCCTCCGTGGTGCCCATGACGGTGACGTTGAGCTGGCGGTGCCGGGCCCGGACATGATCCCAGTCGATGAAATAGACGTGGGCGAACTCGCCGCCGTCCAGCGCCCCGTCCTTGATGGTCATGGTCTCGCTCCGGCCGAAGAACACGCTGCGCAGATGCCCGTCGGTGTTCATGCTGGTATAATTGCCGGGCTCCCCGACATACCGGCCGAACTGCGCGTGCAGCGGGCCGGGGTGGCGGTATTGGTTCTCCTCGGTATAATCGGGGATCAACCCCCGCATGATATCGAGCAGGTCGTGCTGGAGGTATTCCAGATCGAAGGAATCCAGGTCATGGGAACACTCCTGGATCATGACCGAGCAGGTCGTATGGTGGGACGCGATGCAGCAGGTGCCGTTTTTGACGCCGGACGCCCGCACGATCTCCAGCACCTCCCGGGTCACGTCGTGGAAGGTGGGGATCCAGCCCCGCGACTGCAGCTCCAGCTCCTTTTGAACCACTTTGAATTCCATGCTTCTCATCCTTTCTGTATACGGGACATCCGCCGGCCTTTGCCGGCAAAGCCGCCGGAATTATGGGGTGCCGGCCGGCCGCGCGTGCTGCTCATTGAGCCGCTCCCCGACCGCGCCGCCGGGATGGATCAGGGCGAACTGCTCATTTTGATAGCCGGTCTCCTCGATGAGCGCGGTCGCTAAGGTGTGGAACAGCACGCACAGCGCCGTCGACGACGTGGTTCCCTGGCTGTTGTACTTGTCGGTTTCCCGGTTGACATATTGCTTGAGCGCCACGTCGGCCTCCATGGCCAGCGTGGAGGCCATATTTTCGGTGATGGTCAGCACCGACACGCCCTTGGCCTTGCAGATCCCCAGGACCGGCAGCAGCTCCTTGGTCCGGCCGCCTCTCGACGCAAAAACCATGACGTCGCCTTTTTGCAGGAACCCAGTGGCGCCGTGGACCGCCTCCGCCGGGGAGATAAAGCGCGCCGGGCGTTCGATGCAGCAGAGCAGATGGGCGAAATGCTGGCACAGGATCCCCGAATGCCCGCAGCCGATGGTGCCGATCCGCGGGGCGTTTTGCAGGAGGGTCACCGCCTGCCGAAACGCTGTCTCGTCAAAATAATCGAGCATGGTTTCGATGCATTCGCTCTCGATTTTGTACACGGCCTTGGCCTGCCGGATCGCTTCCTCTTTGATAACGCACCCCTCCCCCTCGTTCAGAAATCCAGGATCGTCCGGCCGCCGTAGACGCCGGCCCAGTCCCGGTCGAACCCCGTCACCGCCGCGTCGGTCATCGGATGGCTGATCACGGCTTTCAGGATATCCGCGGACACCGTCACGCTCTGGCATCCGGCCATGGCGCACCGATGGACCTGCTCCGCGTTCTTGAAGCTGGCCGCGAGGACGCGGCAGTCCATCCCATACAGCCGGAACTGCCCGGCGATCTCCCCGACCACGCGGGCGCCGTCCCCCAGGATATTATCCAATCGGTTGACGTACGGTGCGACGAACGATGCGCCCGCTTTCGCGGCGATGAGGGCCTGTGCCGGGGTGAAGATGGCCGTCATCGTCACCCCGATGCCTCGTTTTTTCAGCTCCATCGTGGCCTTGAGCCCTTCTTCGCCGATAGGAATCTTGATATACAGCTCGCCGCCGATCCGGGCTTTGAGCAGCTCTGCCTCTTCCACCATCTTCTCCGCCGTTTTCTGCACGGTCTGCACGTGCAGCATCTTGCCGCCACCGATAACGGCGCGGATCTCCCCCACCAGCCGCCAGAAATCCGTCTTTTCCTTGGCGATAATCGACGGATTGGTCGTCACACCCGCCAGCGGGTAGAATTCGTTGCAGTGCCGGATAGCCTCCAGATCGGCCGTATCCAGTATGTACAGCATGCTCATTTCCTCCTTTATTTTGATCGGATGTCCTGTTTACAGCGGGGCCGCGTCGGGCTCCGTCCGTCTTCCCCCCTCGTCCCACAGGTTCCGCATATTCCGATAGACCACGCCCGGGATGTCCGGGTTCCCTTTGGAAAAGGACGGGATCCATTGATCCCCCGCCGTCTTCGGGTCGGTGCACATGGTGTCGTGCCGGTAACGCTCCCGCGCCGCCCGGTCACGCAGATTTGGGATCTCCATCGGGATGCCGCCCCTAAGGACCGAGCGGTAGGCGAAGAGCCCGGGCAAAAACATATCCAGCGCTTCATAGATGCCGATGACGTCCGCATCCCGGCTCCCGCGTATTTTTTTCACAAAGTGGTGCATGGCGTAGTAATCCGAGCCCTCGTGCCCGAAGTCCCCGGCCTTCCCCCGCAGGCCGTCGGTCAGGATGCGGGCCTTCGGCCGGACGGGGGCGTATTCCCCGGAATAGCGGTCGGCGCCGACATACAGGGTCGACACCCCGCCGCCGGCATCGGCGCGCCCGCTCTCCATCCGTCCCTTCGAACCATACAGGCAATACCACACCGAGTCGCGGTACAGGTCACCGTGCAAGCTCTTGAGGAGCCCGCCGTTATCCAGCTCGATCAACTCCATGCCGAAGCTGCCGCCCTTGGCTCCGCAGCGCACCTTCCGCTCGGTTTTCGTCCCCTCGAACCCTGTGACCCGGACCGGGCGCAGGCCGGTGATGTGGAGGAGGGGGCCGATGGAATGGGTGCAGTAGAAGGTGGCATACATGCCGTTGCGCCAATGGTCCGGATCCCCGCCGGTGAGCACCGGCCAGATCGGCTCGCAGTTGTGGACGTACTCGCCCTCGCCGTATTCGAACTCCCCGATCACGCCCTCCCGGTACAGCCGCCTCATCTCCCTGGGTGCCGGCATGTAGCAGTAGTTTTCGCCGTATGCGTAGACCCGGCCGGTCCGTTCCACCGCCTCGACAAGCTCGACTGCCTCCCGCATGGTCTGTGCCGGCAGCACCTCACTGAACACATGAAACCCGGCTTCCAGGCAGCGGATCGCAAACGGGGCGTGCTCGGTGGCATAATTTGCGAGGACCACGGCGTCCATATCCTGCTCCAGGAACGCCTCGAAGGAGGATAGGCAGGGAACCTCCTCCCCCACCCCTTCCTGAAGGCTGCGGAGGATCCGCTCGTCTTTGTCGCACACCGCCGCGAGCTGCGTGTACTCGCTTTCCCGGCAAAAACGGATCATGCTCCGTCCCCGCCGTCCGCCCAGCACCCCGATCCGGATTGTTTTCATCACCAACGCCTTACCTCAGCCCATTTTTATAGTAGTCTCTCCAGCTTCATTATACGGCCCCCTTTTCCGCTCGTAAATGGAATTCATCCACCTTTATATGGTCAAAATCCACTATTCCAATTGACACACCTCTCCGGCGGCGTTATAATAAACGGAGATGGAACGTGTATCCGGCCCGAATGGGAAAAGCGGCGGGCCTCTGGCGGCACACAGAACAAACGGGATGTCCGTCAGCACGGACATCCCGTTTGATTTTTATCTTTCCGCCTTCCGCCCACACGGCGATCGCTGGAAAAGGAGTGGGGCCTGGATATGGACAACAATATCTGTAAATTCGTGCCGACGCGGAGCAGCGGCGATCAGATCAACACCGTCAATTTCGTGTATGAAACCATCATCCCGCAGCGCAACCAGTTCATCACCAAATCCACCTACATGATCTATCTGGTCACCGAGGGCCGGGGTACGCTCTGCCATACCCAGAAAAGCGTGGAAATCCGGAAGGGGGATCTGTTCTTCACCTTCCCGTCCACCCCCTTTGCCATCGAGGTGAGCGACAGCAATCTCAAGTATATTTACATCTCGTTTTTGGGGATCCGGGCGGGACGCATTTTGGAGGAAATGAAGATCGGGTCGGGAAACTGCGTGTTCCGTCACTACGATTTCCTGGAGGAATTCTGGACAGGGGCCTTGGATATCGCCACCCAGTACAACCTGGATATGCTGTCCGAATCGGTGCTGCTCTACACCCTGTCCGTACTGTCGGGCAACACCCTCAAGGAAGAAAAGCTCTCCCGCAATGCAGATAATATCCTCCAGATCAAGAAATATATCGACGACCACTACACCCTTCCCGACCTATCCCTGGAAACCATCTGCGCCCAGTATCAATACAACCGCAAATACCTGTCGGGCGCCCTTAAAAAGGTGCTGCACGTGGGTTTTTCCGAATACCTGCGCACCCTGCGCATCCAGCACGCCTGTATGCTCATCAACGAGGGGCTCTCCAACATCAAGGACATCGCGACCTTGTCCGGCTATCGCGATCCCCTGTATTTTTCGAAGGTGTTCAAAAACGCGATGATGCTCTCCCCCAAGGAATACATTTCCTCCGTCCGGGCCGGGCGGTGACAGGGGCGGGGGCGGATCAAGCGTCTTCTCCCTGCCGCTCTTTTTCCTGCAGCAGGTTTTCGATATGGGTGCAGACGAAATCCAGGGGGCTGAAATTCGCCTTCACGAGGTACGTCTCCTCGATCCGGATATCGAACCGGTTTTCCAGCTCGATAACAAACTCGACAAAAGCCAGGGAATCCAGCTCCGCCTCAAAATGTTCCGGATCCCCGACCCCCTGCTTTTCCAGAATTTCTATAACCGAGCGTTTCACGGATTCCATGGCACGCGTTACCTCCTCGTCCGAATGGGCGGATCCTGCTCCGCCCGCGTTGACCAATGGTCTTTGTGGTTTCAGCTTTTTATGGTATGGGTTTGTGGCCAGCCCCATCCTCTGGGGCCGCGGCCTCTTTCTGTATAAAGGCCGGTTCGGGTGTCGGCGTCCGAGTCGATTTTCATAGAGAGAACCCCAGGCCGGCCCCTGAAAGACACTCTAAACCGGCGGGCATTGGGGCCGGTCACCCGCCATTGTGGTGTCCCACAATGGCCCTAAAAATCAAAACCATCCGGGGCTCCAAGGGAACTCCCCTTGGCACGTCTTTGCCTTCTTTCTTCGTGTGAAGAAAGAAGGTGGCCCTCAGGCCAAACCTGAAAAAGACGAGAATTGTGGTTTGTCCGCGCATAAAAACGCAGTCCTTCTAAAAAGGAGATCGGTTGCGCGGCCACGTCCTTTCTCCGCGTGGAGAAAGGACGCAAAGAGACGCTTAGGGGGTGCCCCCCTAAGCACCCCGGATGGTCGGCCGGTTTTCTTTTCAGGAAAACCGGCGGGGACGTTGACTCTTGA
>ERZ856578.4877-NODE-4877-length-17246-cov-5.478886_pt1 | contig 17246 bp, 14 predicted proteins | sample MGYA00514384_ERZ856578 | MGnify/ENA primary metagenome ERZ856578 (study PRJEB29103, sample SAMN06111958) | human gut metagenome | biome: human gut; feature: ankylosing spondylitis patient; material: healthy_person | host: Homo sapiens | place: China:Hangzhou...
GCAAGCTGTGGGACTATATGCGCCTCCACCCGGAGGTCACGGAATTCTCGACCATCGCCAAACGAACCGGACTGGCACGGAATACGGTGAAGAAGCACTATAAAGTGATAGTAAATATGCTGAAACGTAATATTAGTCTTGAATTAGAGGATTAATCCCACTATGATTCATGCCCGTTACTTCATCGCTACTTTCGCTTTAGCGTTTCCTGCTCGATAGACTCAAGAAGATACGATATTTGTATTTCGTTGGATACTTGTATTATCTCTTGTATTGCAGAATCGAACTCGGCATTAGTAAAGTACACATGCCCCAACTGAAAGGATTCATATATGCTAAGAAGCTTTTTCACACATTTCTCAATATCGGGGCTATATAAAAGATGAACGCTATTTTGAAGTTCCAAATTATTTCGCATTTCAATTGCACAGAACTCAAATAGTTTGTCTGCCTCATTCATCCATTCTTTTTCCAAAGTTTTTTTTGCTTCTAAACTTTCTGCGGAAATAGCACACTTTTTGATCGCATTAATTTCTTGACATATATTGTATTCTTTTGTTCCCAATGGATATAAAAAAGCACAAGCAATTGAACACCTTCCAATATACGATTTGTCCTGTGCGGCAGCCGGAAATTTTTCTATAAAAGAACATATTTTTTGAATCTTACTATATATATCAAATCTTTTCTCCAGTAGGCTTATCTGTGCTTGATGAGTTGATGTTTGAACAGATATAAAGATGGCAACTGCTGACAATACAAACGATAATGTGGCTAAAACTGCGCTTATGAATCCGCTATTACTATTACAGAATTCCACAATTCTCATAAAAGCGTTTACTCCATTACACATTACTAATAGTTATTTATAGAGAAAAGCCACCGTAAATGCAGTATTTACGGTGGCTTTTGGTCCGAGATGGGAGACTCGAACTCCCGACATCTTGCTCCCAAAGCAAGCGCGCTACCAACTGCGCTAATCCCGGATTTTTGGTTATTGAGTTTTGCACCAGATGTGGTCAAACATGTGGTCAGGTGGATTTTTTGACCACCTCGACTTGCGGGGAAAGTGCCTGTATCGTAGGCGTATCAAGGGATTGCGGACATGGCATTTTCCGGCTTGAAGGGGGAGCGACCCGCTCCCAAAGCAGGCGCGATACCAACTTCGCTATACCCGGATATTCAATTTCTTCCATTATACTACGGTGGGGGAGAAAATCAAAGATTTTTCTGTCTGTGGTCATTTATGTGGTCAAAGCCGCTTTTGTGCCGTTTTCTGCAACCGGGGAAAATCCCGCAAACACAGGTGTCACAAGGCTTTGCGGCGTTTCACCTTGCCCCGTCCCGGATACCGCCACAGCGCTCCCAAAGCAGGCGCGGTACCAACTCCGCTATACCCGGATATTTTCCACACCGTCTGTCCGAATTGTGGACAGGCGATATGGGCTTTTTTAGTATAGTATACTTTTGAAATAATTGCAAGTCTTACGTATCTGTGATAAGATAAAAATCCAAGAAAATGACGAGGTGAATTCCATGAGAATGAGAAAAAAACCCAACCTTGGCCCCCGGATGGAGCGGTGCGGCCGGTTTTTGATCGGGGACCCCGCCTCCTATCGGGGACACTGGCGGGATCTGAAGCCTGACGCCGCCGACCTGCGGCTGGAGCTGGGCTGCGGCAAGGGCCGCTTTACTGCTGAGACCGCCCAGCAGCACCCGGACACCCTTTACATCGCCCTGGAGCGGGTCCCTGACGCCATGATCGTGGCCATGGAGCGCTGCATGGACAAGGGTCTGACCAACGTGTTCTTCATCGACGGGGACGCCGCCCGCCTGCGGGACTACTTCGCCCCCGACGAGGTGGACCAGATGTACATCAACTTCTGCGATCCCTGGCCCTCCAACCGCCACGCCAAGCGCCGCCTGACCCACGAAAACTTCCTGGTGCTGTACCGGGGGATTCTGAAAACCGGCGGAAAGCTGTGTTTCAAAACGGACAACCGGGACCTGTTCGAGTTCTCCCTGTTCCAGTTCCCCAAGGCGGGGTATGACCTGTCTGAGGTCACCCGGGACCTGCACAGCCGGGGCATCTGCGGCGTGATGACCGACTACGAGGCCAAGTTCCACGAGCAGGGCGTGCCCATCAACCGCTGCGTGGGCACCAAACTGGCCGTGGACCCGGAGCCCGAGTTCCACCCCATCCCCGGCTGGGGCGATGCCCACCCCGGTGTGCGTCCCGAGCAGGAAGATGCAGACGGGCAGGAGCCGGCCGAGGCCGACAAAGGGGACTGACCATCACCCCCGCAGCCGGAAGATGCGCCCAAGCTCCACCCCCTGGGCGGAGAGGGCGGCCAGATAGAGGACTCCCCCAAATACCAGACAGGTCCCGGCGCTGGACAGCGCCCCAAAGCCGCAGCTGAGGAGCCGGCGCTGGAGCAGAGACGTGGTCAGGGCCGACAGCAGGGCGGCCAGCCCGGGGGCGATGAGCCAGGGGTGGGGCCGCAGAGCCAGACCGGTGTGCCGCAGGGTGAGGGCCAGGCACAGCAGCGCCTCCAGCCCGGCGGAGACCAGTGCCCCGGCCACATAGCCCCCCATGCCCACACCGGGCAGGGGGACCAGGACTAACGTCAGGGCCAGCTGCACTCCGCCCCCCAGCAGGGAGACGGCGGCCACCGTTCCCTGGCGGCCCACCCCGTTTAAAATGGCCCCCAGCACAGAGCAAAAGCAGCTCAGGGCCATGACGGCGGCAAGAGGCAGCAGATAGCTGTCCACCGGGCGGCCGAAGAGCAGCTGTCCCAGAGCTGGTCCCACCACAGTCATCCAGGCCATGGCGGGCAGGGCCAGCACCCCCACGATGGACAGTGCCCGCTGGGCCAGCTGCTGGACCCGGTCCCACCGGTCCAGGGCCCTCGCCCGGGCCAACCGGGGCAGCAGCACCAGATTCAGCGCCCCCAAGAACACCGTGGGCAGGGCCAGCATGGGCAGAGTCATGCCGCACACCACCCCAAGCTGGGCGATGGCATCCTCCCGGGCCATGCCCCCCTCCACCAGCTTTTGGGGGATGAGAGCGGCGTTGGCCGCCCCCAGCAGATTACCCAGCAGGGCATTCAGGCCCACGGGCAGGGCGATGGCGGCGATGCGCCGGCGGCGGACGGCCCCCGGCTCTCCGGGCCCGGACAGAACGCCCCGGCGGCGACGGCGGTAGAGCACCGCCAGCGTGACGGCGGAGAACACCTCGCACAGGACCATCCCCGCCACCACCAGGCCCACCGCCCGCTCCGGGTACTGGGGCAGGAACAGCCACAGCAGCCCCAGCACCGCCGCCGAGCGCACCAGCTGCTCGCACAGCTCGGTGACGGCGGGAGGGCGCACCAGGCCCGCCCCGTAAAACCAGTGCTTGTGAAAGTTTTCTACCCCCGTGAGGGCCACGCAGGGCACCAACAGAATAAGCCCCAGCTGGGTGCGGGCATCCCCCAGCAGAACCACGGATACAAAGTCCGAGGCGAAGATCAGCCACCCGCCCACGGGGAGCAGCATCAGGGCAAACAGCTTCAGGCAGGTCCCCAGGGCCTGGTCCGCCCCACGGGAGTTTCCACGGGCAAGATACTGGGCCGTCAGGTTGGACACCGCTGCCGTCAGCCCCACCGCCGTGAGGGACAGCACCACGGCGTACATGGGCATGAGCAGCTGATAGAGCCCCATGACCTGGGCCCCCACCATGCGGGCCAGGGCCACCCGATAACCAAAGCCCAGCAGCTGGGACACCGCACCCAGCACCGTCAGCAGCACCGCCCCCTGTCCGGCGGACGTGGTCTCCTTGCCCATGGCTTCCCCTCCTCTCCCGGTCAACATATGCCGGGCGGGGGAGGGGTATGCTTTTTCCTCGGCTCTGGTTTTTCCCTTGCCCTGGGCGGCGGGATAGGATATAATGGTCCTGCAGAATGGGGCTGCGGCTTTCCCGGCAGACCCGCTGTTTTTGGATGGAATGATGAAACGAATGAGAATGCAGGAGGTTATTTGATATGTCTTTTGTAACGTTAGAACACCGGGGGCCTGTGGGCCTTATCACCATGAACCGGCCCGAAGCCCTGAACGCCCTGAACGACCAGGTGCTGCGGGATCTGGACGCTGTGCTGGACCAGGTGGAGGCGGACGACAGCATTCTGGTGGCCGTGATCACCGGTGCGGGCCGCTCCTTTGTGGCTGGGGCCGACATCGGCCAGATGTCCACCCTGACGGCGGCGGAGGCCAAGGCCTTCGGCGTGCTGGGCAACCGGGTGTTTTTGAAGCTGGAGAATCTGACCAAGCCCACCATCGCTGCGGTGAACGGCTTTGCCCTGGGCGGCGGCTGCGAGCTGTCCATGGCCTGTGACATCCGTGTGGCCAGCGAGAAGGCCAAGTTCGGCCAGCCCGAGGTGGGCCTGGGCATCACCCCCGGCTTTGGCGGCACCCAGCGTCTGCCCCGCCTGGTGGGCTCTGCCAACGCCATGGAGCTGATCCTCACCGCCCAGAACATCAACGCCCAGCGGGCCCTGGAGATCGGCCTGGTGAGCCACGTCTATCCCGCCGAGGAGATGCTGGATCGGGCGCTGGAGCTGGCCGATGCCATCGCCGCCAACGCCCAGGTGGCTGTCCGCCAGTCCAAGGCCGCCGTGCGCCGGGGTCTCCAGGCCGACATGGCCACCGGCGTGGCCTATGAGAGCGAGGCCTTTGGCCTGTGCTTTGCCACCGAGGACCAGAAGGATGCCATGGCCGCCTTCCTGAAAAAGGAGAAGCTGCCCGGATTCAAGAACAAGTAAAAGAACAAATAAGGGTACAGAACACAGCGCCGCTCCCGACCTGAGCACGGGCCGGGAGCGGTGCTTTTTGCCCGAAAGTTGTTGGAAGCGGCGAAAATGCTCCTTTGGAATTGACTTTCTTTTGTGGCGGTTGTAAAATTATTTTATTGTGCTGACTTGCCTTGCACAGAAATTCATCCGTAGGAAGATGGAGGAGCGAGAACAATGGAGATCTCTAAAGTACACGCCGTGTTTTTCAGTCCCACGGGCAATGCCAAAAAGGTGATCTGTACCGTGGCCGACGCTGTGGGGACAGCGCTGGATGTCCCCGTGGCCTATGACGATTTTACCCTGCCCCAGGCTCGACAGGAGACCCGGAGCTATGGCCCCGGCGACCTGGTGATCTTCGGCACACCCACCTATGCCGGACGCATCCCCAACAAGCTGCTGCCCTTTGTGCAGAGCGGTTTTCAGGGGAACGGTGCCCTGGCCGTCCCGGTGGCGGTGTTCGGCAACCGGAGCTATGACAACGCCCTGATGGAGCTGCGCAATGAGCTGGAGGCCCACGGCTTCCACACCGTGGCCGGAGCGGGCGTCCCCACCGAGCACGTGTTCAGCGACAAGCTGGCCCCCGGCCGTCCCAATGCGGACGACCTGGCGGAGCTGGCCGGGTTCGGGCGCAAGATCGGGGAAAAAGTGGCCCGGCTGGCGGACATTCCCACACCCATCGCCGTGAAGGGTGAGGACCCGGTGGGCCCCTACTACACCCCCCTGGGAACCGACGGAAAACCCGCCAAGTTCTTAAAGGCCACCCCCAAGACCGACCCGGACAAGTGCAGCAAGTGCGGCCTGTGCGCCACTGTGTGCCCCGTGGGCTCCATCCCCGCCGACGCCCCGGACACCTGCACCGGCATCTGCATCAAGTGCCACGCCTGCATCAAGGTCTGCCCCACCGGGGCCAAGTATCTGGATGACCCCGCCTTCCTGTCCCACGTGGCCATGCTGGAGCAGAATTACACCCGCCCCACCCAGGCGGAGTGGTTCCTGTGAGCTTGCAAGAAAAGTGAAATAAAGTAAAAACTGCCGCCTCGTCCCGTCAAACAGAACGGGAGCGGGGCGGCGGTTTCTTATAAAAAACGATTCAGTTGTCGTTCATGCCGAAGGGGATGGACAGTAGCTTTTTCTTCCACAGGCTTTCCGTGTGGATAACTTCCTCATCGGTGGCGGTTTTGGGGAGAAGCTGCAAAATAGAGAACTGGAAGAACTGATACCGATCCGGGTGGTCGCAGAGAAGCTGGCGCATCCGCCTAAAAAGCAAGAACACCACACATTTCTGTGTGATGTTCTTAGATGGTGGAGACAACAGAACTCGAATCTGTGACCTTCCGCGTGTGAGGCGGACGCTCTACCGGCTGAGCTATGCCTCCATAGCGCCAAAAACGTCTAAAAATGTGAAAAACGCTTTATTTTTGACACTTTTATTGTAACATGGCAGAAACGAAAAAGCAAGGAAAATTTGCAGCTCAGCCGATTTGTTGACAATTTGTTGACACGATTCAAGCGACCCCGAGATACTTCTCAAAGAAACTGGACAGTTTCTGGATGATAGTTTGCTTTTTCTCCACCCGATTTTTGCCTCTGCTGCCGAAGCGGGAGACAGGCGGCATGATCTTATCGAAATCTATTCCAGTTGTTTTCAGAGCACCATCCCGGAAAGAGTTATCCACAAAGCGTTTGGCTTCCTCGGGTTTTAACTTTTCTTCGGTGATGATACGTGTAAGGTCCTCCTCTTTTTGCTTCTCCACATAGACATGCCAGTCCCGCTCCACTACGGTGGAGGCGTTCATGGTGTCGATAAAGCCCTGAATCAGGTCTTTTTTACTGCGGAGCTGGATACTGGAGTCGATGGCGCGATCTATAGCCCCCAAAATCTCCTTGTTCTTGCAGTTGGACGCATGGAACTGTTCGGCCAGGGCGAGAATGTAATCAATATTGATCTCCACCTGACGAATCAGTTCTACCTCAAATTCTATGTCATCATTGATATTTTCTCTGTCACCATCGGTCTTGGGGCGATATTGTTGATAGAGGTCGATGTAGGTACTCTGGTAATCTTGGAAGGTCCGTTCGGGCAGAAGCTCGTTCCCGGCAAAGCGGTCAAACGTGCTCAGGATGTTTTTCAGACGCAGGATTTTACCATAGAGCTTGATGTAGTCTTTCTCGTTCTGTTCGCCCACGATGGGCTTTCCTACGGGGAACTTTTCAGTCAGTTCATCGATCAAATCCTGATAGCCCAGGACATCGTTGCCCTTTGCGTCAGTATAACCGAAATAATAAGAATCGTAGTCCTTTAGCAGCACGATACCCGTGGCCTCTTTGTCGCCGAACAGGGCGATGGCCTCGTTGGTCTCCTTTTGCAGGTCGCGGAAGCAGACGATATTGCCGAAGGTCTTGACCGAGTTCAAAATGCGGTTGGTTCGGGAGAACGCCTGAATCAGGCCGTGCATCTTTAAATTCTTATCCACCCACAGGGTATTTAACGTGGTGGCATCGAAACCGGTGAGGAACATGTTGACGACGATGAGAATATCTACCTCTCGGTTTTTCACCCGCAGAGACAGGTCCTTGTAGTAGTTCTGAAACTTGTCTGAGGACGTGTCAAAGTTGGTTTGGAAGGCATTGTTATAGTCCTGAATGGCGGATTCCAGAAAATCACGGGAGCTCTGGTCCAGGGCCTCGGTCTCAAAGCCCTCCTCGGGCAGCGCGTCCTCTGGGTCTGCTTCATTAGGGGCAAAGCTGTAGATGGTGGCGATGACCAGGTTTCGATTCCGTTCGGACAGTTGGCGCTGGAATTCCGTATAATATTTTTTTGCCATCGGGATAGAGCTGACGGCAAAGATAGAGTTGAAGCCCGCTGTCCGCTGGCCTTTCAGGGAATAGAAACTGTTCCGCTTGGTCTTCTGGTCGAAGTGCTCCAGGGTATAGCGGACCACCTCTCGGATGCGCTCCGGGGCCTCCATGGCCTTTTCGGTGTCGATGGCCCGGACCTGGGCATCCTGGATATTTTCCTTTTCCTTGATGGTATTCACGTAGTCAATGCGGAAAGGGAGCACGTTGCCGTCGTTGATGGCATCCACGATGGTATAGGTATGGAGTTTGTCCCCAAAGACCTGGGGCGTGGTCCGCATGTCGGGGGCGCTGTTGGTCCCGGCGTTAACGGCGAAGATGGGCGTACCGGTAAAGCCGAACAGGTGATAATTTTTAAACGCCTTGGAGATGGCCCGGTGCATGTCGCCGAATTGGCTGCGGTGGCACTCGTCAAAGATGATGACGATGTGCTGCTTGAACACCCCGTGCCCCTTGTTTTTGCGGACGAAGATATCCAGCTTTTGAATGGTGGTGATGATGATGTGGGCCTCCGGGTCCTCCATCTGCTTTTGCAGGACAGCGGTGCTGGTGTTGCTGTTGGCCGCCCCCTTTTCAAAGCGGTCATACTCCTTCATGGTCTGATAGTCCAGGTCCTTGCGGTCTACCACGAAGAGCACCTTGTCGATGTAGGGCAGCTTAGAGGCCAACTGGGCCGTTTTGAAAGAGGTCAGCGTCTTGCCGCTGCCGGTGGTATGCCAGATATAGCCCCCAGCCTCGATGGTGCCGCCCTGCTTATAGTTGGAGGACACCTCGATGCGGTTCAATATCCGCTCGGTGGCGGCGATCTGATAGGGCCGCATGACCAGCAGCAGGTTTTCCGCCGTGAACACACAGTAGCGGGTCAGGATATTCAAGATCGTGTGCTTGGCAAAGAAGGTCTTGGTGAAGTCCACCAGGTCGGAGATGACCTTGTTGCTGCCGTCGGACCAATAGGAGGTGAACTCAAAGCTGTTGCTGGTCTTCTTGCTCTTGCCCCGGGCCTCGCTAATCTCCTTGACGTGGCTGTTTCGGGTGGTATTGGAATAGTATTTGGTGTAAGTGCCGTTGGAGATGACAAAAATCTGCACATACTCATAAAGCCCGCTGGCGGCCCAAAAGCTGTCCCGCTGATAGCGCTTGATCTGGTTAAACGCCTCCCGGATGGCCACGCCCCGGCGTTTAAGCTCCACATGGACCAGGGGCAGGCCGTTGACCAGGATAGTCACGTCATAGCGCACGTCGTGCTTGCCCTCCCCCTCCTCATACTGGTTGATGACCTGAAGACGGTTGTTGTGGATGTTCTTCTTATCCAGCAGATAGATGTTCTTGGACGCGCCGCTGTCCTGGCGCAGCACCTGGACGTGGTCGCTTTGTATCTTGCGGGTCTTTTCCAGAATGCCGTCGTTGGCGCTGGCGATGCAGGTCTTGAAAAAGCGGTCCCACTCGCCGTCGGTGAAGGTGTAATCGTTCAGCAGCTCCAACTGACGGCGGAGGTTGGCGACCAGACCGGCCTCGTCGTGGATGGTCAGGTATTCATAGCCCTGGGCCTCCAGCATCCGAATAAATTCCCGCTCCAGCGCCGCCTCGCTCTGATAGCTCTCAGACCGCTGGGCCTGCGGTGTATATTCGGCCACCACGGTGCTTTCAGTGGTGGAGGCGATGAGGTTGTATTGAGGCATAGATTAGTTCCTCTTCTCTCTATTATCCGATATATCTGGCGTAATCGTGCAAGTGTGGGAGATGAACTCTTAGATAGTTTTTGCTTCTGTCATAATTACCGGGATGGTGCATATCATATTCTTGAATAAAATTCCAATGCGGGATAATTAAACGTACTTCATTTTGAAGTGAATACTCTGGAAATTTCCAAAATAGTTCTTCTGGAGGATTAGGGAGTTCATCAAAAATATCATATCGTTGATGTCTGTCATAGCATATTTTAGCCCCATAAAGCGGAGAATCGTTTTGTATCTTACTTAAATAGTATCGTTTTTGTGTTAAATTCTTTTTGTTTTCACTAATGGCGACAGGAATTTGTGCTTGTAATTCTCTATAAAAGCTCAATGAATCGCTAATATAGAGAAATGCTGCGTCAGATGAAGTGTATCCCATGTATTCGGCATATTTTTCTAATTGGAATCTACTTGAATTGGCTGTTGTACCTTCAAAATGGAAGTGTCCGTTAGGAATTGCATTCTCAAATGAGAAGAAACACATCGCTGGAGTCAGCATTGTCGGAACATAGCGTAAGAATTCATATTCTGGTTCTTCCTTATCAGGAAAACGTTGAATATTTGCATCTATAGGTATTCCATAGCGATCAAAAATTGTAATGGGCTTATTTTTGGGAATACGGGAAAAAACACATTCGTAAGAATCACCGATTGTACGATTATTTTTCCAATTTTTGTATTGTACCCAGTTAGCAGCACAGCTGAATGATAGACTATTACTGTCCCAACAATTCTCAATATTTGTTCTTGAATCAACACGAAGCAACGGTGCCGCAGAGAGTGAGCTATGTAATTGCATCACACCTTATGCCTCCAATTCCTTAAACGTCAGCAGCTTGTCACGATAATATTCATATTGCTTCTGACGGGCGGCGATTTCGGCGGGGAGACCGGAGGTTAGGTCGTTGCAGAGGGCATCGAAACGGTCTAGTATTTGCACGATTTCAGCTTGAACAGAGCTTGGGATAGACGGAATAGGAATTACTCGAAAGTCTGCCCCCTTTAGTTTTGGAATATTGCCATGAATCAACTTGGTTATATTTATTGTCTGCAAATAATGATATAAGAAGCGAATACTAAAGCCCTCAGCCTCCCCAATGATATGCGCGTGATTGTTGACCCAGATTTTTCCTTCTGCCCATGTAACAACAGGGTTTCCTCCGGCCGTAATAACGCTTCCGTCCTCTCCAATCAGAACAAAAGTCCCATCAAATATGTAGTTTGAGACATAATCTTGAATTCCGTTTGCTCCATAATATGGATACTTTCCAGCTTCACGAAGCACTTTTGTAACGGGTTTCCTCTTGTTATCTAAAATTTTACAGCAATTTTCTAATGGTATAAACTCGCCTACTTCGTTAGCACATGTTGTCAGCAGCTCATCCCGATAATACTCATACTGCTTTCTCCGCGCCGTGAGTTCTGCCGTGAGTTCTGCCGTGAGTTCCGTGAAGCTGTCCAGAATTCGGACGATTTCTTGCTGGACGGGGAGAGGGGGGAGGGGGATACGGATTTTTCCCATCTTTTCCTTAGAAACATTAAACCGTGTAACACCACTAGCCGTTTTCCCGATTTGATAACGCAATGCAGAAGAACGAAAGAGATGTTTTGCAAAGGCCGGAAGCATTATTTGCGGATCATCAAAACGAAAGAAAAAGCAAAAACTATTAAGATACAGATTTTCTTTTGGATGTTCGCAAACAACGGACGAAAATCCACACTCGTCTGGAGTCTCAGAGGAACCAGTAAAAACTACGTCTCCGTACTCTAAAGTGCGTTGCTTTTCTTCCGGGAATATTTTAACTGTTTCATCTGGGTGTACATTCAAAGCTAGGTTACTGTATACATTTTTATAGCTGATAAATTTGGAGTTTCCATCAACAAAGTCTTCTTTTTTCTTTCCAGTTAATCCTCCGTAGAATTGTCCAAGATTGCCCAAAGATTGATAGTCTACTCCGTTTGGACAGAACTTCTGGATGAGTTCTTCAAGAGAGGAATGTATCATTGTAAATCCTCCTCATCTCTTACGTGCATGTCAACATCAGACGTTCTTTTGTAGAGAATATTCCAATACTCCTCATTTCTGTCGCTTGAATAACAACTGTTTACTACATATCCTAATTTGCAAAGCGTTTTATTAACGTAGTCTAGGCAAAGATTTATTTCTTTAGTATTGACGTTTCTAAAAGGACCGACAAGAAGAGATTGAAGGTAGTCAGGGGAATAGTCAGGGTCTTCAATCCAGGCTTTGGATAAATCACGAGAAATCGGGTCATGCGCTATAGTTACTCCTGCAAGCAGACCGTTTTCTATTGCTTTTTTTAATGCGTTCCATTCAGTGATGTACATTTACTTTCCTCCCTCAATCTCCTTCACGATTTTCTCAATCTCCTCCCTCAGCACCTGTTCCCGTGCCACGATCTGCTCGATCTCGGCGTTGAGTTTGACGATGTCGATGACCTCCCGGGTGTCCTCCTGTTCCACATAGGTGGAGACGGACAGGTTGTAGTCCTGCTGGGCGATTTCGTCGTTGGGCACCAGGCGGGCGAAGTGGGGCTGGTCCTCCCGCTTTGCGAAGGCGTTCAGGATGGTCTGGATATTTTCTTCGGTGAGCTTGTTGCTGTTGGTGACTTTCACGCACTGCTTGCTGGCGTCGATGAACAGGGTGGCGTTGTCCTTTTTGGACTTTTTCAGCACCATGATACAGGTGGCGATGGTGGTGCCGAAGAAGAGGTTGTCGGGCAGCTGGATGATGGTGTCGATGAAGTTGTTGTCGATGAGGTACTTGCGGATTTTCTTCTCCGCGCCGCCGCGGTACATCACGCCGGGGAAGCAGACGATGGCGGCGGTGCCGTCAGTGGCCAGCCAGCTGAGGGCGTGCATGATGAAGGCCAGGTCGGCCTTAGACTTGGGGGCCAGCACACCGGCGGGGGAGAAGCGGGGGTCGTTGATGAGGGTGGCGTTGCCGTCACCCTCCCACTTGATGGAATATGGTGGGTTGGAGACGATGGCCTCGAAGGGTTCCTCATCCCAATGCTGGGGGTCAGTGAGGGTGTCCCCGTGGGCGATGTCAAACTTATCGTAGTCGATGTCGTGGAGGAACATATTGATGCGGCACAGGTTATAGGTGGTGATGTTGATCTCCTGACCATAGAAGCCCTGGCGCACCTGGTCCCGGCCCAGAATCTTCGCCGCCTTCAGCAGCAGCGAACCAGAGCCGCAGGCGGGGTCATAGACCTTGTTGATCTCCGTCTTGCCATAGACGGCGATGCGGGTGAGCAGCTCAGAGACCTCCTGGGGCGTGAAGTACTCGCCGCCGCTCTTGCCCGCGTTAGAGGCGTACATGCCCATCAGAAACTCATAAGCGTCGCCAAACGCGTCAATGGTGTTGTCCTGATAGCTGCCCAACTTCATGTCACCCACGCCGTTCATCAGCTTGACCAGCCGCTTGTTCCGCTCGGCAACAGTGCCGCCAAGCTTGTTGCTGTTTACGTCGATGTCGTCGAACAGCCCCTTGAAGTCGTCCTCGCTGTCGCTGCCCTTGGCAGAATCCTCAATGGCGTTGAAAATGCCCTCCAGGGTCTCGTTCAGGTTCTCGTCCAGCGGGGCATTCTTGCGGATATTGGAGAAGAGCTGGCTGGGCAGAATGAAGAAGCCTTTGGTGCGAATCAGGTCCTCACGGGCCTGCTCGGCATCTTCGTCTGGCAGCTCGGCATAGTCAAAGTCCGGGTCTCCCGCTTCCCGCTCGTCAGCGTTGATGTAGTCGGAAAAGTTTTCGGAAATATAGCGGTAAAACAGCATACCCAGGACATACTGCTTGAAATCCCAGCCGTCCACGCTGCCTCTTAAGTCGTTGGCAATATTCCAAATGGTGCGGTGCAGCTCCTCCCGCTCCTGCTCTTTCTTGTTGTCAGCCATGCCGATGCACCCTGCTTTCTTAGTAATAGATTTCATATTATCTGTTGCCTTGAGTGATAATAATCTTATCACATTTTGACAAGAGTAGCAATATTATGGTTACTTTTGAATCTAAGTAATAGAAATCTTTATACTGGACAGGCGAGGTGATGATCTATGATCGGAGAACGCTTGGCTGAAATCAGAAAGGACCATGACGATACACAGGCTATACTTGCGGACCGTTTGAATGTATCTATTTCATCAATTCGCAGTTGGGAGCAGGAAAAGAGTTCTCCGCCCCATGAGTTGCTTGTGAAAATCTGCAGACTGTATCATGTGTCTGCGGACTATCTGCTGGGATTAACCAGTATTGACCCTGCTTATGTACAGCGCAGACGGCTGGAGTCGTTTTCTAATCTGGAGTTGGAAGAGCTGCAAAACTTTGAAAATTATCTGATTTGGAAGCGAAAATCCCTATAAATAAAACAAGCCCCCAGTCTGGCCAGGTATGGCCTTCTGGGGGTGAAACTTTTATATATTGTAAAGTCCCTTTAACCTGTCATGAAATGCGCAAGCGGAATTGCTGCGGTTCAGGGGCATTGTATTTGGTAGTCTGCCGATATGTGTTCCGTTTAGGTCAGACGAATCGTTGGGGACGAACTGGATTTTATCCATATGCGAGTCCATATATTGAATGAACGTCTGACTTAGAACGTCCTGATACTGCTTTTTATCGAATGTTTGTGAATTGGTGTAGCGATTTACCGGCTCTGAATTTTTAAAGACATGGTATTCAAGTTCTCTCCACATTACCTTGCACTCGATGAGCCACGGAAGCGTTTCGGCTACAAGTTTCTTATAAGCCATGCTCAGCGATGGATTATTAAAGAACTTGTAGGAGGAACTGACATCCTCTTCTTCTATGGAAGGCAACGCCTGTAGATTGTAGAATTTCATATAGGCGTACTGGCGCATAAATGCGTTCAGATTCTCTATGGCTGCTTCCTGTTCTGCCGTTGTCCGAAGTGGAAATTCACTTGGATTATTTGGGTCGCTTGCATAGATTCTGTCCCTGTAAGCGTCATAATTAACTTCATGGGACCAAGCATCAGAATAGATGTTTAACTGATGAAGCGTTTCTGGAAGTAGGACAGAGTTGGTGTCATGCGCCACTTCTTCCAAAAAGCTGTCCCTTTTCTGTTTATCAACCTGGAGCTCATTCAGCGACTTAGGGCGTTTTTGGTGTGTCCCGTCTATATCAATTAGAATAGAAGGAATGAACTGATAGTAATAGTTCCATTCAAGAATGCCATCCTTTTGTAATGAGTCCAGATTTCCTGTGACCGTGTTGCGGATTTGATACCATAGGGTGCTTTTATATTTCTGTACCCCCATTGATGTATTCTCATGAGTTGTCCAAGGATTGAATTCCGTCCAATGAAATTTGGTCGCATTGCCTTGTTCTTGTAGATGAGTATTGAAAAACAGGGGAAAGGTATACTCTTTGAACACACCTAAACGATTTACAAGTGTACATATTTTCCCACGGAAAGAATGGCCACAGGACGTTAATAGTAACGGTCTTAGGTAATCCGCGTATACTCCGTGTTTTCCCCTGTGCTCTTCCAGTATTCGCGGAGTATCGTATATCTTTGTTACAATGAGGGCCCTGGATGAAGTGATATCCGCATTATATTCAGAAGCTGTGCAATAATCAATGTGCTTGTACAGCACATTCTTCACAGCTTGTCGATTTTTTGCTCCGGTAGAAAGCTTTTCACCGGTTACAGCCTTAACTAGCTCAGTAAAGTTTTTAAATACTTGTCCTTCGTGGATATTATTAAAATTATAAATATATTTTTTTGACATTAAGTCCTTTCCGGTTCAAATTGGTAATTCTTGTTTCCATATAAAAATTATTTATAATAAGAGTAAAAAGTACCAATAAGTATTCAATACACAAGAAATTGGTATTTTTTGCTCTGCAATATATAAATAGAATCCAATGCCAGAACCTTTATTTTTAATAGTGTAAACCGGAAAACCGGTTTCTTATGTAATATATACTTTAACGCTTTAAATGTCAACAGCAATAAAGGGGAATTCACAAATAATTCATAAGTTATTTACAACATATACGGTAGAATCAAAAGCATAATATGTGCAAAATAGTCAGAACAGATGTAGAGAAAGGTCCATAAAAAATGAAAAATTAGTCATAAGATGTATAAAAAATTACATAAAATTGTAATAGCCATAAGAAGAAACTTGAATTCTTGCCGTTTGCTCCATGTTTTACATTACGCGGACCTGCTTTGTTTATGCAACTGTGTCGATATCAGCATTTCAGAGGTTTGCAATCCAAAAATATTCCCCCTGTTAAGGTTTTGAAACATGTTAGAAAGTAAAACTCCCAGCGGTGTCCATGGCTGCACATGGTCCTGCTGGGAGATGTCTTTTTACAGATTGAACGCTTCGGCGTATTTTTCGGTGGCGCTGCGCATTTGGGTCAGGTCGGACCGCACGTAGAAGTTCAGGGTGGTGCTGGCGTTCACGTGGCCTAAAATCTCCTGTACGCTCTTGACATCCGCGCCACTGTTCAAAAGCAGGGTCGCACAGCTATGGCGCAGGTCGTGGGGAGACAAGTCAGGCAATCCCTGAGAATTTATAAAGTGTTTGACCCGTCTGGTGACAGCGTCGGGGCTGTGGGGTGCAAACAGGTCAGTCTTACTGGGGAAAAGAAAGCTGTCCTCTAAGATCACGTCCGGGTGTTCCTTCTGGCGCTGCTGCTTCAATCGCTGTAACAGACCCAATGTGCTGCCCATGATAGGCACCATGCGCTGGCTGGCCACTGTTTTAGGGGTGTTGACCACGGTCCCGGATTTGGCTGTATACGTTACATTCCGCTGAATTTTGAGAACTGCTCGTTCTTCGTCAATGTCCTTCCATTTTAAGCCGATGCACTCCCCCCGACGCAGCCCGGTGGTGATGAGCAGATAGAGCATACAGCGAAAATCCAGAGGGCAGTCATTCACGGCCCGGAAAAAGAATACTGCATCTTCTTCGGAGAGCGCTTCCACTTGTTTTCGGGAGAGCCTGGGCTTGTCTACTTCGTCCATGGGATTTTTCTGAATCAGCTTGTTCTTCATGGCAAAGGTGAAGATCATGTTCATCGTGCGATAGTGGTGGTGAACATATTGGGAAGAAAATTTCTGGTTTGTGCGCAAATAGATGAAAAATTTCTGGATATCCGTGGTCGTAAGCTTCTGGAGGATACTCCCCTGAAAATAGCCGACGATGTTCTTTTTGGTGTCCTGGTAGAAAGCGACAGTTTTCGGCTTGTGCTCCCCGTTGTCCACGCAGACAGGGAACCAATCATGCTCTACGAAAGAGACAAAGTCTGTGGTAGCCTTAGCAAGCTCCCGCAGTTTGGCCAGCTGGGGATCGTTCACGTCCTTTTTGTATTCAGTACGGACTTCTTCTTCCCAAGTATCTGCGGCTTTCTGAGCGGCTCTCTGTGCCTTGGAAGGGGTAAGCTGTTCGGGGACTGTCCAGGTCTTGCTTCGGAATACTTGCTTGCCCGATTCATTCCGGCCCACACAGGCGCGGAAGCGATAGGAAATAATTTTGCCGTTTTTGAGATTCGGGGTGATAGCTGCCATAAAAAACATCCTTTCAGGGCGCTATTCACACAGGACGAAAAAGGCGCTTGCCGTTCCGCTTTTGACCAGAGTGTTGACATTTTTGTTGACACAGCCCTGGGCATGGAGCGGGACACTTTTCAAAGTGCATCAAAAAGTTGCAAAGCAAAAAGAAAAAGCACCGAAAACGAGTGTTTTCAGTGCTTTTCGTGGTGGAGACAACAGAACTCGAATCTGTGACCTTCCGCGTGTGAGGCGGACGCTCTACCGGCTGAGCTATGCCTCCA
>ERZ856578.4883-NODE-4883-length-17229-cov-3.644823_pt1 | contig 17229 bp, 15 predicted proteins | sample MGYA00514384_ERZ856578 | MGnify/ENA primary metagenome ERZ856578 (study PRJEB29103, sample SAMN06111958) | human gut metagenome | biome: human gut; feature: ankylosing spondylitis patient; material: healthy_person | host: Homo sapiens | place: China:Hangzhou...
CCCAGCTCTTGGCCGCCAGTTTGGCCCCGCCTTTCTGGTAAGCCCAAGTGGCGAATAGAACGGGCGTCGCTCCGTTTACCCGGATCTGCCCGCAGAGCCGTTCCACGCTGGAGAAGAAGCGCTTAGGAGCGGTGATGGGGCCGTGGCTCATCTCCTGGAGGACCACATAGTCCCACCGCTCCTCCGCCAGCGCCGCTTGGGTCCGGCCGCCCAGGCGGGTTGCCGGGTTCAGCTGCTCCGACAGCCGCGCTCCGCCCCGGGTGTGGTGGACCACCTCCGCCCCAGTCAGGTCAGCAAGCATCTGAGGCATATCATTGGTGAAGGTAAAGCTGTTGCCCAGCATGAGGATCCGCATGGCACTGCTCCTTACTGGTTTTGATTTCTTTCAACTGCCATTATACACGGCTCCGTCGGGCGGAACAAAACCGGGGAGGGCAGAGGGGCCTATCAGATTTTGCGGCGCAAGATACAAAGATAAGGCTTCTGCCGCGTGCGGCGGCTGTGAATGGGTGGTCATGGCCACATATTCCTACAGTTTGCCTTTGCCTCTTTTCGAAACGAATCACGACAGAGACAGGCAAGAAATCGTGTTTACAACGAAAATTTTGAACGAATCCGAAAAAATGCGTTGACCACATTTGAGATTGTATTTGTGCAGAACATCAAGCAAACCATTGCTTAAAAAGTGATAAAAACCGCCTCAAAACATCCGTTTTGAGGCGGTTTTTGGTCCCCCGACCGATTGTAAATCCGAACTTTCAATATCCTTAAAATCAAGCCTTGTTTCACCATCTTTGTAGTTGAACGTTATCAAAATGTAATCATCAAAGATGGTGACGGAGTTTACAAAACTGTCAATCAGCCGCCGCCGTTCTTCCAGTTTGCTCACATCGAATTTTCGGAAACGGCAAATCCAGAATGTCACATCTTCACGGGAGAGCAGGGGCTTTTTGATTTCCTCCTGGATGATATGCAACTCGATTTCCTTTTTCCGTTCCTCCAGCTCGTCAAGGCGCTGTTTCGTGGACTGGTTGACAATCCCCATCTGGATAGCGTTCAGCATATTTTCTATGCCTCGCTCTGTTTCTGCCAACTGCTGGCGGAGGGCGGGAAGCTCGCTGCTTTCCTTACCCTGCAAGTCCATCACAGCGTCCGCTATGTACTCCACAAAATCATCATTCATCACTTTCGCCATCGTTGCGCTTACCACGGCGTTTTCCAACGGCAGTTTACGGACACTCTTATGTTTGGCGCTGCAAGTCTTGTTTTTCTTGGTGTTCACGCAGCGGTAATAATGGTATTCCCGGCCTTTGCTGGCGCTGGTGCCGCTCTCGCCCACCATCATAGCCCCGCAGGTGCCGCAAAAGAGTTTTGTGGTCAAAAGATAATCGTCCTCGGCCTTGTGACGGGCTGGCGCTTTCCTGTTCACCTCAAGCCTCTGCTGTACCCTGTCGAACAGGTCTTGCGGAACGATAGCAGGAATACCGCCAGGGGTAACGATATGGCGGTAACTGTATTCCCCGATATACTTTCGATTTTTCAGCAGACGGGCAATAAAATTCAGGTCGATTTTCCGGCCCCGTACTGTGGTAAAGCCACTTTCCACAAGGTACTGCATGACCTCTTTCATAGTGGCTCCATTGGCGTACCGGGTGAAACACTCCAACACCACGGGGGCGGTGTGCGGGTCGATCTGATAGCATTTCTCTTTGTCGATGATAAAGCCAAAGGTGGGCGTACCACCATTGTATTTGCATTTCAGAGCGTTCTCCGTATGGCCCCGGATGACTTTCTCGGACAGCTCGGCGGAGTAGTATTCCGCCATGCCCTCCAGCATACTTTCCAGAATAATGCCCTCCGGGCCCTCGGAAATGTTCTCCGTGGCAGACAGCACCTTAATGCCATATTTCCGAAGCTGGGCTTTATAGTGGGCGCTGTCATAGCGGTTACGGGCGAAGCGGTCAAGTTTCCAGACGATGATAACATCAAAGAGGCACTTGGCGCTGTCCTTAATCATGCGCTGGAAGTCCGGGCGGTGGTCAGTCTTGGCAGACATAGCCCGGTCAATGTATGTCCGCAGGATGCTTATATTGTTCTTCTTGCAGTAGGCCGTACATTCCCGCAACTGGCCCTCAATACTTTCCTCACGCTGGTTGTCACTGGAATACCGGGCGTAAATCACGGCTTTCATTTCGGCTCTCCCTCCTCCATGATACGGAACAGCGCCTCTTTCAGACGCTTGTTGACTGGGGCTTTCGGGTCAAAGCACATTTCAATAAATTCTCGCATTTCCCGGCTCTGCTCCGTTTTCTCTTTCAGCGCCTGGGGCCGGTAGTCGTAGAGTTTGCCCCTGGGGTCGTCTGTGCGGCAATAGAGATAATCCATTGACACATCGAAATAATCGGCGTACTTGATGAAGATTTCCGGGGCCGGGGTGGTCTGGCCCGTTTCGTAGCGGTTGATCCGGGATTGCTGGACGCCTAAAATCTCCGCCATGTTCACCTGCGTTAATCGGACACCCTCACGCAAGGCTCGGAGACGCTTTCCAATCTGCTCCATAAAATATCCCTCCTATTAAATCTAAAATATCACAAATCAAGATAATTGTAAATGCTCGGTCTAAAAATATTTTGCGGGTGTCAGCCAGCCTGCGGCTGACACCCCTTGATTACCGAAAAGCCCAGGGCACACCCCCTGTCAATGGCGGCACATGGGCCGTTTATCTTGACCATTGACAGGGGGGCGCCCTGGGCTACTGGCAAGAGAAGCAGAAACTACAAGATATAGATTTATTTACACTTTATTCACCGATATATAGGAAAAATGTGATAATGTATAATTGCGGTCAAAAAGAATGTTTCTTGAAATTGAAACCAGCAGTCGAATGAGAGAGCCGCTTTTGCGGCGCACAACGAGGACGCCGTCCTATGGACGGCATGAGAAACCATGCGGAGGGTGGAAACGCCCCAACTACTCCCAAGATGCAGATGGGAAAAGTTTGCTGCACTTGCCAACCCAATATCTGCGGGACAGATGAACGGCGCAGTCTCGACTGTGCCAGACAACTTTGATTAGTGAATGGGCTTTGCGTCGGAGGTGGATAGGAACTATTCACCAAAAGCGTATTCACGAAAGGAGGTGGTGGCTATGGACTACACTTGTATGATTGCCCATAGCATTTGGAAGTATCAACACTTACAGACCACCTCCGGCAATAAGCCCGCATAATTAGATTATAACCAGAGGAACAGGCTTTGGCATGGAAACTGCCAGAGCAGAGCTCTGGTTATAAAGATGAAGCATCAACCCCGGCAAGGTTGATAAGGAAACGCATGAGAGAACTCGGTATGACACAAAAATTTTTGGCAGAGGAAACGGGTATATCCGAAGCCAAGATCAGCCGGATCATGCGAGACAGCACGGAACCTGGAGACTCTTTTGAGTGGACAGAACTGGATATAAACAAGATTTCTATAGTGTTGCAATGGGGCAAGCAGGGACGGGACAAGCTGCGTTACGCCATCTATCCCGAACTTGTCTGCTATGATGCGGCACTGGAAAACAGAGAAGGTATTGTCCGCCTTAATTATCGGTTACAAGACCACGGTTTCCCATTGATAGAGACGAAAATATGATGAAATACCGTCGTTCCCGGCAGCAAGGGGAACGGCGGTAAATTTTTTTTGGAAAATTTCGCTGGAATTTCACCTATGAAATTTTAGGGCAATTCCGGGTGCTATGATAGGCACAACACGAGGCCGAGTGTTCCGTACCTGTCAACCTATGGATAGCGCATCTGCGCTGTAAAGAAAGGACTATTGCCATGAAAATTTCCGATTTGATTATCTCCCCCAAGAGCCTTGGGAACAAGCTGTGGCTTGTGGATGTGTCCCCGGCCTACGAGTACAAGGATGGTAAGCGTACCGATACCGTCCTCGGCTACCGCTACTCTGTCGCCCTGCCCGAAAAGGGCTTGGATAAAGTCGATGTACGCATTGACGGACAGCAGCAGGCAGAGGCCCCGGACGGTTATGCGGAAGTGCGCTTCGACAACCTTGAAGTGTTCATCTACTGGTCCAAGGGTGACTATCGTGTGGGAGCCAAGGCCACGGGTATCCATCTGGTAACTTCTAAGACCTAATGCTATGGGCGGCGCTGGGGCGCAGACGGGGATTAGATATTTTTCCTCAAGAAAAATGTCCCCCGGCGGCAGCGTCAGCGCCGCCCCCGTTGCCATAAGGGTTAGTATTACCCTTATGGCAACCATGTAGCATGTAGCAACAACAAGGAGGCCAACATGGGAAACAATACACAATCTCGCAAGTGGTCGCTGGTCATCAACAACCCATTGGAAGCAGGGCTTGACCACTCTGCTATTCGGGAAATTCTGCCCCGCTTTTCTCCGGCCTATTTCTGCATGGCAGACGAGATCGCAACAACCGGGACATATCACACGCATATCTTCCTGTATTCTCCTTCGCCCATGCGCTTCTCCACAATCAAGGGCAGGTTTCCAACCGCTCATATTGAGAAGGCATACGGCAGCGCAAAAGATAACCGTGACTATATCCGTAAAGAAGGTCGCTGGGCCGACACTGAAAAGGCGGAAACCGCTGTGCCCGAAACCTTTGAAGAATGGGGTGATCTCCCCTCTGAGAAGGAAGAGTCCTCGCCGGATAAGTACAGGCTCCTTCAATCTCTCCGGGAGGGTATGACCCCCTTGGAGGCGGTGGAGGACAATCCTGACCGTTTCTACCATTACCGGGAAATCGAAACTGTACGTCAGTCTATCTTAGAGGATACTTATAGTACCATCATGCGGCAGGTGGAAGTGACCTATCTCTTTGGTGCCAGCGGAACGGGCAAGACTCGTGGGATTTTTGAGCGCCACAATCCCAAAAGTATTTGCCGTATCACTGACTATGGCGGAAAAAATGGCGTCCGCTTTGATTCCTACCGTGGTCAGGAGGTGCTGGTCTTTGAAGAATTCCATTCTCAAATCCCCATCAGCGCCATGCTCAACTATTTGGACATTTATCCCATCATGCTCCCGGCGCGCTATAATGACCGGGTGGCCTGTTATACCACAGTCTATCTCACCAGCAATATCCCTTTGGAGGCACAGTATCAGGAGATCCAGCGTTACCAGTTGGAAACATGGTATGCGTTCCTCCGGCGTATCCACAATGTGATTGAATACCTGCCGGACGGCTCCACCGTCCAGCGGAAGAAAGGGGGCTTTCCCTGTGACCCGAAATGATAAGTTCAACATCCAGCGCCGGACGGTCTGGCGCAACTTCTGGAAGCGGTTAAGCGATGTTCCTGATTTGGCTGTCAAGCTGCTGTTCGTGGCTCTGTATCTCGCTGGAATGGTGTGGGTATGGAGCAAGCAAGAGACGGTCAGCGCCTATGCGCAGAGCGTGGAATTTATGTCCCCTATCATGCTGGCCGCAATGACCCATGTTGTTCCCGCTTACCTCATCGTGGGCGGCGCTGTGCTGGCTGTCCTCATGGTATACCCCTTTGGCAGAAAGGCAGCCCAAGACCAACTGCGGAGCATTGGACTGGTCAACCGTGCCGAGATGGTACCTGAACTGCTGCGAAAGCGGCAGGACAAGGAGCATCCCCGTGTGACAGTGTGGGAGTTTAGAAATCAGAGCATCCCCCTCGCAGTCTGGGAGGAGAAGCAGGCAGCATTGGAAGCGGCCTTGGATGTTTCTATCGTAAAAATCATCTATGGCAAGAGCAAGAGTCGGGTGCTGATTTATGCAGTTCTCACCCAAACCAGTTTACCGGATATTCTGCGGTGGAGTGATAGTTACCTCTCATCAGACAGTTTCGTTCTGACGCTGGGTGAAAGTCTGCTGGGGCCTGTGACCGTCAACCTCGCTCACATCCCCCATATCCTGCTGGGTGGTTCCACGGGGAGCGGCAAGAGTGTCCTGCTGAAACTCCTGCTCATGCAATCGCTCCACAAGGGAGCCGAGGTTTATATCGCTGACTTCAAGGGCGGCGCGGACTTCTCGAAAGTCTGGCACGAAAAATACCGGATGTGCTTCACCGAGGCCAAACTACTGGACACACTAGACAATCTTGTAAGGAAATTAGAGCAACGCAAGGGACTTCTGGCGAAAACGGGATGTCCCAACCTTGACGCCTACAACGAAGCCACGGGAGAGAACCTTCCCCGGCTGGTGTTCGGCTGTGACGAGGTGGCAGAGGTGCTTGACAGAACGGGACGAAGCAAAGGGGACAAGGAACTGCTGGCACAGATTGAGAGCAGGCTTGCAACGATTGCACGGCTGGGACGGGCATTTGGTATCCACCTCATTCTTGCCACCCAGCGACCGGATGCCACCATCATCCCCGGACAGATCAAGAATAATCTGGACTTCCGTGTGTGCGGCAGGGCGGACAATGTCCTCTCTCAGATCATTCTGGACAACACCAGTGCCGCAGAACAGATTCCCAAGGACGCAAGGGGCCGTTTCATCACCGGTGACGGCACTGTGTTTCAGGGCTATCTGTTTGACGAGGGCCGGCTTTAGGACAGGGGGCGGCTCCTATGGCACGGAAACGGAAAATCAACGACCACGGCACTGGGATACCCTATCACGAGGTGGAAGCTCTGGCCCGTGTCCTGCTCCCGGAAATACAGGCGTTTTTCAAAAGCGAGGAAGGACAGCGGGAGTTTGCGGAGTGGAAAGCACAACAGCGGGTCAAACAACAAGAATAGATGTAATCAAGGCGGGGACATGCAGTAAACTGCTCCCGCCTTGACTTATTTGGCACATCTTAAGAGTAAAAAGAAAAACGAAGCAATACCGCACGCTTTTTTCAAGGACTTCGATCAATAGCTGCATCATGCTCCTCTTGCAGCGAGGTCAATATCTCTGAAATATTCCCTCTGGGATAGATCTCCTGGTACTGCTTAATAATTGAACTGAATTCTTGAGTATTCCCATACCAAAACACATCAGCACATGCAATCTCGCGGCAAAGTTCCCTAACGGCAGTTTCGTTTCCAGATTGTCCTCCCCGTGCTACTTGGTCACCAATCAGAGCAAAATAATTCAACACTTTGGTGGGAGCATCCATGAATCGTTTATACAGATTATCCCCAGAGCCTTCTGCACCAGCTCCATCAGTATATAGATGATATGCACAGAGTTTAGCAAGCGTGAATTCCGAAAAATTAGGTGGTTCAATAAATGTTAGCATCTCATAGGTAATTCCATAATCTGATGGATTAATGCTGACCACGTTCCAATCTACTATTTCATATTCAGGAGAAAGACTATGCTCGGCAACGGGCTGCTTTTTTGCTGTGCAGCCGAATACTGCAACCATCATTGTAAGAGCCAGAATGACAGAAAATACTTTTCTCATATATTGCCTCCGAAACTAACAGTTTCTATACTCCCAGCTATTTAAAACTGTGCAATTATTTCTTTATATACTCACTCAGTAGAGGGCTGATGCGAGAGAATATGCCAACTTTCGCCGTTCTTCTGGAGTACCAGCATATCCGAGATTCCGCTTTCCGCACTGGGAGACTCCCACAACGTAACAATGTCACCATTTTTTTCGCCGTAGCGAGGAAGGAACATTCCAGGGCCGAAGTCGCTAGTAAATGTGTAGAAACAGTCAGTTTCTGGGATGTAAAAGGCTTCTTTCAACCAGTCGGTGTGCATATCCTCCACAGTGATTCCTGCATATTTTGTCAAAATCTCATTAATATAACTGCGGGGCAACCGATGACAAGGCACCGGCATTTCCTCAATGGTGAAAAGATGATTATCATCGCCGCTTCGCCAGTCAAGTTTTTCTTGTACAAAGCGGAATTCGTCCTCGTCGCCTGATTCAAGATTGCCTTGTCCAGGACAATAATAAAGGAATTCTTGCGCGTTCATGTCCCGGGGATCATCGTATTGAGAGGTAAAAAAGCAACTAATCTCTGTGGCACTAGTATAGTTGCCCCATTCTTCGTCATAGGTGCTTCTCTCGGATGCAGTATACTCCATAAACCAATCTAGTTCATCCGCTGTGAGAGACACTCCTGCATGACCGTTGTACAGTTCTGCTGTGTACGCTTCTTGATACCATTGTTCAAAGGTGTCCCAGAGCATCCAACTTACCTGTTCAGTAGTGTAAGACTTTTCATCTCCGATGAAAGGGAGGATGAATATTCCGTCACCACATTCTGTTTCTACACGGAGGAGACATTCATTATCATAGCCACACTGGTAGGCAGTGAGAGAAATACCGGGAGTTGTAAATACACAGCGATATCCATCACTTCCGTCCCATTCGGTCGGGATATGATATTCCTCCCATGTAAAATCTTGTAATTTCTCAATGTAGCTTTCGGTGCGAATTGCAAAGTTGGCTTTGCAGGTATTAGTCGTTTCACCATAATAAGTTAACGTGCTTTCGGTCAGTTCTAAATTAGCAAGGATTTCATTCAAATCAGACACACTCAATTTGCCAGGGGCAGGTGTTAGATTTCCAGATACTTGTTCATCAGTGTTACTGCATCCGGCTGCAATGAACAAAAAGAGACCCATAATGATGAGAATACTGCTTTTTTTCATGAGATATCTCCTTTCCATTTGCTTTCATTTATTTATAGTCTCTACTAAATATTTAGACGATATTTCTAGGATTTTGTTTCGCTTATTTTGTTAAAAGTATACAGCGGCACAAATAAAAAAGCAAGGAGAGAAAGATCCCTCTCCTTGCTTTTCCTCGTCACAGAATGCTTTCGATAGAAATGATAAATCCGAACACATTACCCACTTGGATAATGTAGTTCGGATTATCATTGTTTGGTCCGAGTGGGGAGACTCGAACTCCCGGCATCCTGCTCCCAAAGCAGGCGCGCTACCAACTGCGCTACACCCGGATATTTGGTTTTCTGCATGATACCATGCAAAGAAAGAAAAAGCAAGTTTTTCGTGTTTATGGCATTACTGTCATCACGGATAGCACAGCCAAGATTCTTCATCTCACCCATACACCTGCCTAAAAGGTCCCGGCTAAAACCGGGACCTTATTATCATAGCAACTTTCAGGCTCTTTTGCAAGGTTTATTTCTGTAAATCCCGCTTGATTTTTGTCGTGGAAATCTCCGGCGTACGTGGAAGATAGACGACTTCGCATTTTTCTTTCAAAAAGTCAAATTTTCCACTCCAGTCATCACCGATCACAAACGTATCAATATGATATTTCTCCACATCCGTCGCTTTCTGTTCCCAGTTCTCTTCCGGGACCACCAGATCCACATAGCGGATCGCTTCCAGCATTCTCTTACGCTCTTCATACGGAAAATAACACTTTTTCTGCTTGCAGCTCCAGTTAAATTCATCCGTCGAAAGCGCCACCACCAGATAATCGCCCAAAGCCTTTGCCCGGCGCAGCAATTCAATATGCCCATAATGCAGCAAATCAAACGTTCCATAGGTAATCACGCGCTTCATCTTTCTTCCGTCCTTTCCTGCCGCGCACCCCTGAGGCGCATCTGTCGCAGCCTGTCCTTTCAGGCTTTTGTGTTTATTTTCTCCAAGATCCAGTCCGCACAGCGCGCAGAAGCTTTGCCGTCCTCCCGGATGCCAAAGGTCTCACAGAACCCTTTCCAAGCCTGCGCCGCCTCCTCTTCCCTCCACTCCAAAACAGCACGCTCCAGGGCATCGTTGTCTTGTGCCAGCGGGAAGGGCATCTGATCCAGCGAAAAATAAAAATTGCGGTCCTGCCGATACGCTTCGATATCCACGGCAAATTGGAAACAGGGCCGCCCGGTGAGACCATAGTCAAACATCAGCGAAGAATAATCGCTGACCACCGCATCAGCCGCCGCCAAAAGCTCCTGCATATCGTCATAGCGCGTGGCATCAAACGTTGTGTCTCCGTCCAGGTGCAGCGCCCGCGCCTGCTGCATCACATGCGGATGCAGTCGGACCAAGACGACCCAGTCTCCGCCGAAACGCTGCCGCAGTGCGCGCCGCAGCCGGGCATAGTCCACACAGTAGGCGTCCGTGCTCCCATCTGCACGAAAAGTCGGCGCATACAGCGCCAGAGAACGCTGCACCGGTATCCCCAGCGCCGCACATACTTTCTGCTTCACATCCCCTGCGGGGGCAAACAAAATGTCGTTGCGGGGCGAACCGAATTCCGCTACTTCTCCTTCGTACCAAAACGATTCCCGATAAATTTTTGTCATCAGGGCGGAGTTGGATACGATCAGATCCGTTTGCGCACTGTCCCGGGCAGCGTACGCCGCATAGCCTGCAGGAAGCGTCTGCTCGACATCCCGCTCGATCCGTTTGAGGGCAAACCCATGCCAAGTCTGCAGATACCACTGCCCCGGTTTCTTGAAACGCGCTCCCTTACGGTTATTATCCAGCCAAACCTTTGCCGTGCACAGCTCCCGGATTCGGCTGCGCGGCGCATAGGACGCCGCGCGCACACCAGCAGGAAGGCTTTTGGCCGCCGCTTCATCCGCCGTCAGCCATACAATATCAAGCCCGTTCTCCCGCCGCAGCAATTCCTCTACGATAGGCTTCAAATGATCACCGTAGCCCCTGCCGTAAAAATTGGAGACTACAATTTTATTGCCCTGCACAGGCAGCATACGTCCCTCGGCCCACAACGCCGCCGAGGCCAGCCTGGCTGCAATACTCATGTTGCCTCCCCCTCTTCCCTATTGTCCGGGCGCATCCGATCTCGGTAATGCCACACAACAACCAGACGATACAAAAAGATCAGCACTTCCGTGGCCGAAGTCAAAAGGCCCAAAGTAACCATGCTCACATGATTTGTGGCAAACAGGATCACCATCACCACAAGATAAAACACAGAGCCAACAATGGTAGAATAATTGGCATGCTTGGCAAGCCCCATGGGGGAAAGTGTCGGAAAGCCCAAGATATAACTGGGCAGGATCACCACCACCACCGGCAGCATCACCCGCAGCACATGGGCCGCGTCAGCAAACTCCGGCCCGAAAAACCAGCTGCACAGCGGCCGGGCAAAAATCCCAACCACAACACAGCCTACTAAGATCAGCGGCATCAGCAGCATCAGCGATTTTCGAATCAGCCGAAAATCCCGGTTCTTGACCATGTAGGGGTACATGCTGTCGGATATGGGCGACATACCGCTTTTGGCTGTGGTAATCAGTTTGTCCGCCGAAGTATAATAACCCGTCACAGCGCCGGTGCCGCTGATGATGTTCAGCACAATGGTATTGGTGGCGGTATACACGGTGGTTGCGATGCGGGAATAGAAAAAGGGCAGCGAATCCCGCAGCGTAGAAAACACTTCCCGTAAGGTAACACGACAAAAGCCAATGCCCATTTTGCGCTTCAGATGCAGATATACACCGAAAAAAGCCACACCGTTTCCGATGATATTCAGCAGCGGAATCAACCAGTACTGGGTTTCATCGCGCAGAAACACAAAAATCATCACTGTGAAAAACGCCTTGATGCACACTGCGCGCACCGTGATAATCTCCATCTGCTCCAACCCGCGGTACAGATAATCGGGCATCAGGAAGCCGAGAAAAATGTAAATAAATTAGAGAAAATAGAAGACGACATAAACCCCCCAGACAGCGATCAACTGGCACAGCACCGCCAGCACCACCGCACAGACAGCCGCCAACAACACTTTGCCCCACACCACCGCGGTGAACAGGTGAGAGAGATACTTTTTATCCTCCCTATGCAGCGCCACATCCGCTGTCCCGGACAGGATAAAGCCGAAATCAATCACATTTTGAAAATAGATCATCGCCACCATCGCAGCGCCCACCATACCATAAAGAACCGGCCCCAGGACGCGGGTCTCATAAGGAACGACAATAAAACCGAAAAAATAGGTGGAAAATTGCAGGATATACAGCATCATGGTGTTTTTCAGCAATACGCCGCGTTTTCCGTTCATTTTTGCACGCAGATTCAAACTGGTCGTCCTTTCTTCACTGGCCCTTGAAACGGAACAGGAGCCACAGCGCCCAGTATTGCCGCCTTTCCAGCAGGGAAAACGCCAGGCAGCGCGCTTTGCTCAATTCTTCCAAATAAGGGTTCTCCCGGTAATCCGGAAAGTTTTGTTGCATATAGTCCGCAAATACACGCAGCAGCGGGTGTTTGCGATCGATCCGCAGCACACGCACCGAAGCGGCCAGATAGACATGGTCGATGGCCAGTCGGCACAATTCACTGCGATAGCGCGGATAAAGGCCGCATTGACGATAAAAAGAAAGCAAATCATCAAAAGCATCCAGGATCTCCCGGTTGCGGTCGGCCTTTGCATTGCGGGTGATGCTGCCCTGCCGCACCACATAATAATAAAGCGCCTCCGGCACCGCCTCAATGCTCTGCGCCAAGGCAAAGAGCTTCATAGTGGTGCGGATGTCCTCAAACCAGACGCGGCCGGGATACCGCACGCCGCTGTCGAGGAAAAAGGAACGCCGGTAAATACGATTCCAGGCGTTGGGCGACGCGAGCAGCAGACGGGGATACTCTGCCAGCGTGAACGGTATTCCCACCGGCAGATCATCCAGATGCCGCTCGCTGGTATCACCATCTTTATCCACAAAAAAGCCAAACGTATACACATCGCAGTGCGTCGCCTCAATACGCTGGCGCAGCGTTTCCAGCATATGGGGCGCGAGGTAGTCATCGCTGTCGAGAAATACAAGATACTCGCCCCTGGCAGCCTCCATCCCGGTGTTCCGGGCGGTGCCCAGGCCGCCGTTTTCCTGATGGATCACCCGGAAACGGTCATCCCCCTGCCCCAGCACATCGCACAGTTTGCCGGTAACCCCGTCGGTGCTTCCGTCATCCACCAGAAGGACCTCCCAGTCCGCACAGGTCTGTGCACGCACGGATGCAACGCACTTTTCCAGATAATCTGCCACGTTATAAGCCGGGATCACCACACTGAATCTCATTTGGAAGATGCCTCCCTCTTGCCCCGTTTACCGCACGCAAGCCGCGAGGCCACTGTGGTTTCCCCATCATATTTATGGATGCAAACCAGATAATAGATCACCGCCAGCAACAGCGAAAGATAGAACGACGAATTGGGACGGCGCAGCATGCCAGCCGTGAAATAGGCATTGGCAATGGCAATGCAGAAAGAAATACCGAACGCGCCGGCAGCAGGCGTGAAATACTTCCGGGCGTCTTTTTTCAGCGCCCAGAGGATGAGCAGCACAAAATACCCCAAAAAGGCGAGCATCAGGCCCAGCCCCACCGCGCCAAAGAGGAAATAGACGCCGTGGAAATCGTTTTCCACGTCATAGTTTTCCCCATTCCAGGTCATGCGGCCCAGCTCCATACCGAACCATTTACTGGCCTCAGGGTGCTCCTGCTGCAGGAGTTTACAATAGGTGATCTTATGATTGCGGGCATTGGTAAGGTCGGACACCGCATAGGTGTAGTCATATGCCTCAATTACAGTGTTCACCGTAAAGCGGCGGCACAGGTCGTTGCTGTAAAACGCATAGATCGGCGCCAAGACATAGCGCTTCTCCGCATCGGTCAACGTTTTGAACAGCTCCTTGAAATCGACTCCTTCTTCCAGCTCCGGCATTTTCTCCATCATTTCCTCAGCTACATAGCCCTGCTGGGTCGAGGTATAATCGGAATAGTAATTTTGATTTTTGTACATGGGGCCGTATTTCATACACCCTGCAGCGATAACCAACGCCACAAACAGCGCCGCCACCCGCTTCCATTCCACATGCCGCGTGACCAGAAACGTAAAGGCAAGGCCCACCGTCGTAGCCAGCATGGCGGCAAAGGCCAATCGGGTTCCGATGTAGAACAGCTGAAGGTACGCTGCAGCCACAGTGATCCATACCAGCCAGGTACGCTTACTCTCATAGGCCATCCATACCACTACAGGAGTCAGCATACTCACAATGGCACTCTGGGCGTTGCTGGTGGAAAACCAGCCCATGAGGCCCAGCCAACTCAAATCGTACGTGGGCCGGCAAGTTCCAGTGAGCAGGCTCAGAATCAGCACGCCGGTGATGATGAGAAAGTTGACGGCAAAGCCGCGCTTAATGCCCTCAAAGCAACGGTCGTTGCGCTTCATGAACGTGATAAAACACACAGCGAACAGCGGCATCTGGATCACGCGCACATAATTGATCACATCGCTCAAAGGGCTGAGATAACCTTTCTGCAGGCTGGCATAGCAGTGCCCCGCCCACAGGGCGGCGCAGACCACGCCTGCAAGAATATAAACTTTTTTCTGCCGGGACAGGCAAAAACCCATCAACGCCACCACTGCCAGCACACCGAAGCGCAGCGCTAGCGTCAGCGTATTGTCCATGCCGAGCTCCGACTGCCAGAAGGACAGCACATCCATCAACGGCTGCAGAGCGCAGATCACCGTGACGAAAAGCGGCAGGTTCCGGAGCAGCCGGGATTGGCGGTTTTCAAGCTTTGCAGCAGCAGTCATTGGGAAGCATCCTTTCTGTATGTGCCTGCGGGAAACTTTCCCGCTTGTGTTTTCGTTTCTTTATAGCGGCGGAGCTTTACGAGATAATAAATCACCGCCAGCACTACTGATAGATAAAATGAAGCATTTGGCCTGCGCAGAATCCCCGCTGTGGCAAACGCATGCAGCATTGCCATCACCAGTGCCACGCCCCAGGCCCCGGCCTCACTGGTATAATATTTTTTTGCATTCCGGAGCAGGGCTTTCACGATCAACAGGAAAAAATACAGGAAAAATGCGCTCAGCAACCCCAGGCCCACAAGACCGCAGAGCACATAAATACCGTAAAAATCGTTTTCCACATCATAATTCCACGTGCGGTAGCGCATATCCCCCAATTCCAGTCCGAACAGGCGGGACAACAGCGGTGAATCCTCCAGCATCAGTTCACAGTAACTGCGTTTTGCGGTGCGCACGTTGGCCAACTCGGAAACGTCAGTGGTTCCGTCGTAAAGATCGATCACACGGCTGATGCCGTATTTCTCCACCAAGCCGCCCAAATAGAAATGGTAAGCCCCCACCAGGCGCTGACGCTCCAGCGCTTCGCCTGTCAGCCCGTAATCCCTGGCCCAAGCCTCGTCGCCCGCCACCAGCGTGTCGATATAAGCCTGTTTCCGTACGGCGTTTTCCGCCACCCGGGATTGGTTTTCATACATGGGCGACTGAAACACTGTACCCACACACACCGCCGTGCAGACCAGCAACATGGCAATGGCACCTTTTTGTTTCCGGTTCGTTACAAACAATGTGAACGCCAGACCCACACCAGTGGCCCCGATTGCCGCAAAAGAGAGCCGCGTACCGAAACAATACAGCACTGCAAACCCCAGTACGCAGATGCACAGCGGCTGGATCCACCGGCTTGTCCCCTTTCGGATCGCCGCCATGATCGCCACAGGAACAATCATGCTGAGAATCGCACTCTGGGAGTTGGCAAAATAAAACCAGCCCAGAATCCCAAGGCTTTTATTGGGATACGTATAGGGATTCGTTCCCGTGAGTACGCTGACCACTTCCACTGCCGCCACAATCAGCAGCACCAGCAAAAAGCTGCGCTCGATGGCTGCAAACCCTTTCTCCCCACTGCGCTTCAAAAAGGTGATAAAACACAGCGTAAAAACCGGAATCTGCGCCACGCGCACATAATTGGCAAAATCGCTCAGCAGCATCCAAAAGCCTGTGGCTTCCCGCTCACCGGGCAGTGTCTGCAAATCCACCTGAATCACCGCGGCGGCATGGCACAGGCCAAAGCCCAGCAGCACAAGGGCCAACGCCACATAGATCCGCTTGCGCCCGGACAGGCAAAAGCCCGCCAGTGCCACCACCAGCAACATGCCAAAACGCAGCGCCAGTGTCAGCGTATTGTCCGCCCCGGCTTGATCCTGCCAGAAAGAAAGAATATCCAGCACAGGCTGCAGGAGGATCAGGGCCATCATCAGCTGCGGAAGACGGGAAACCAGACTGCCGTTTGATTGTAGTGCTCTTTCGTTCATCCACATTCCCTTTCCGCCGCAGATTCGCCGGGCTTAAACAATCCTTAAAGGTTCAAAAGAAACGCACAGCGCTCCGCCCGGCACAGAATTCACCGGACGGAGCGTGATCGCTGCTTGTTTTTACAGGGAAGCTTTCAGTTTAGCTGCCATATCGGTATGCTCCCAGGGCAGATCCAGATCGGGCCGGCCGAAATGGCCGTAGGCCGCAGTCTGCTCATAAATAGGACGGCGCAGGTTCAGATAGGAGATGATTTTGCCGGGGCGCAGGTCAAAGTTGCATCCCACCAGCTCCGTCAGCTTGTCATCACTCACAGTGCCGGTACCGAACGTGTCCACCACAATGGAAACCGGCTCAGATACGCCAATGGCGTAAGCCAGCTCCACCTGACAGCGGCGAGCCAGGCCGGCAGCCACCAGGTTCTTGGCGACATAACGCGCCATATAAGCTGCACTGCGGTCCACCTTGGTGGGATCTTTTCCGGAGAAGCAGCCGCCGCCATGGGCCGCTGCACCGCCGTATGTATCCACAATGATCTTGCGGCCGGTCAGACCGCTGTCGCCGGCGGGACCGCCCACCACAAAGCGGCCGGTAGGGTTGACAAAGAACTTGGTGCCCGCATCGATGTACCGGGCCGGGATGGTGGGTTTGATAACTGTTTCCACAATGGCCTCGCGCAGCTTCTCAATGGAGATGTCAGGGCTGTGCTGGGTGGACACCACAATAGCGGGGCAGCGCACCACGTTGCCGGCAGCGTCATATTCCACCGTAACCTGGCTCTTGCCATCGGGCCGCAGCCAGTTGAGCTCGCCGCTCTTGCGCACAGCGGTCAGCCGGCGGGCAAGGGCATGAGACAGGGCCAGGGGCGCAGGCATCAGTTCCGCCGTTTCATCGCAGGCGTAGCCAAACATCATGCCCTGATCGCCAGCACCGATCTTCTCATCGGCACTGGCATCATATGCGTTGTTAACGCCCTGTGCAATGTCAGGGCTTTGCTTGTCGATGGTCGTAAGCACCGCGCAGGTGTGGCCATCAAAGCCATAGGCAGGATCGTCATAGCCGATGCGGTTGACGGTGTTGCGCACAATGGAGGGAATATCGATCTTAGCGGTGGTGGTGATCTCACCCATTACCATCACCATACCGGTAGTGGCCGTGGTCTCACAGGCCACGCGGCCCGCGGGATCCTGCGCCATAATGGCGTCCAGCACGGCGTCAGAGATC
>ERZ856578.4907-NODE-4907-length-17151-cov-4.253485_pt1 | contig 17151 bp, 10 predicted proteins | sample MGYA00514384_ERZ856578 | MGnify/ENA primary metagenome ERZ856578 (study PRJEB29103, sample SAMN06111958) | human gut metagenome | biome: human gut; feature: ankylosing spondylitis patient; material: healthy_person | host: Homo sapiens | place: China:Hangzhou...
CTCATGTCCCTTAACACGGTATGCAGCAAATCCAGCAATCAGGTTACATTTTGTCATTGCCTGATAGTTACAGAGTATATCAAGGAGACGGCCTCTTGCACTGTCAAGATTAATGGCTGCAAGTTCTTTTAATTCATCCCATGCAAATATAATATTATATCCGTCCACAAGAAGGTATGATTCACCTTGATTTTGTGGTGTTTCAGAGCCTTTATAGACATATTTTACCGTTGAATCGATTTTTTTAGCACCCGTCCTGTGCAATTTATCATTGTCACCGCGGCTGTTAGAGTAGTAGGTCTGCTTTAAAATAGCATCAATTTCATCGGTTCCTAAAGGTTCGTCTGATACAGTACGGCTTGATGCACGGCTGTTAAGTACGGCTGATGAATTGGCTGCACCTGCATTGAGTCCGCGTTTTCTTAATTCAAGAACACTGTCTAAGTGCATATGTGAAAATACGTCATTCCATTCAATGACTGTGCCTGAGCCGTGAGAACAGAATACTGATGAAGACGGATTTAATGTATCCCGTTCAGCATCATAACCGAAATTTTCAATTACTTCTTCGGCGTTATGGCATGGGTAATAGCCATCCATTCTATATGAAAGTCTGCCAAGCCCTTTGGTATACGATGCAACTTCAGTCTGGTAATCAGAAAGACAGGCAGCAGGAATAGTGCCTGTTATAACTGAAAGAGAAACGTCTGTCTCATCTGACAATGCAAACTTTGCATTCATTCTGTCTAAATCAGTCATTGCACGTCCGATATTTTCAGCAGGAACTTTTAATGTGAAGTTAAAATATGGTTCAAGAAGAACTGATTCTGCCTGCATCAGCCCCTGCCTTACCGCACGATATGTAGCCTGCCTGAAATCACCACCTTCAGTATGCTTAGGGTGTGCTCTTCCGCTGACAAGAGTTATTGTGACATCTGTGAGGGGAGACCCCGTAAGAACTCCTACAGGTGCTTTTTCATATAGATGTGTCATTATGAGACGCTGCCAGTTTTTATCAAGCACATCTTCAGAGCAGTCTGCTTTATATAATATTCCGCTGCCTTTTTCGCCGGGTTCAATTATGAGGTGAACTTCCGCATAGTGTCTTAAAGGTTCAAAATGACCGACCCCTTCAACAGTGTTTTTAATTGTTTCTTTGTACACAATGCTGCCTGATGTGAATCCAACTTCGATTCCAAAACGGTCTTTTATGAGATTTTGCAGTATTTCAATCTGCACGGCACCCATAATCTGGACATGAATCTGTTTTAAAAGCTCATTCCATACAATGTGAAGCTGTGGTTCTTCTTCTTCAAGCATTTTTAATTTTGGAAGTATTAAAAGTGCGTCTGTTCCTTCGGGAAGAACAAGCTGATAAGTCATTACAGGTTCTAGCATAGGAATTTCGCTTTCAGTGTCAGAACCGACAGACTGACCGGCATAAGCGGAATCAAACCCGGTTACGGCACATATTCCTCCGGCAGGAACTTCATTTACTGTTGTATATTTTTCACCGGAATATATTCTTATCTGATTGATTTTTTCATCCGGCGTAATCTGCATGCGGGAGGTGAGAGTTCCACCTGTGATTTTCATGTATGCAAGGCGTGTGCCTTGTGGGTCACGGGCAATCTTGTATACTTTTGCCCCAAATTTATCCGGATATGACGGACAGTTCATATATTTATTTAATCCATCAATAAATTCATCAATTCCTGTAAGTTTTAATGCTGAACCAAAAAAGCAAGGAAAAACCTGTCTTTTTTCAATGCATGTTTTTAGGAGAGCAGTGTCAAGCGTATTATTTTCAAGAAAATGGTTGAGAAGTTCTTCATTGCATAAAGAAAGTTCCTCCATGTCAATTGCATCTTGAATACTGAAGTCAATTATTGCATCAGAAAGCTGATTTTTAAGCTGTTCAAGTATTCTTTGCTTATTGACACCGGACTGGTCTGTTTTATTTACAAAAATAAATACAGGAATTTTATATCTTGCAAGAAGCCTCCAGAGGGTTTCGGTGTGGCTCTGGATTCCATCGGCACCGCTGATTACGAGGATTGCATAGTCGAGAACCTGGAGTGTTCTTTCCATTTCAGCAGAAAAATCAACATGTCCTGGTGTGTCAAGAAGCGTAATACGAGCTTTTTCAAGCTCCACAACAGCCTGCTTTGAAAATATTGTAATTCCGCGGGCACGTTCCTGCTTATTGGTATCCAAAAAGGCATCACGTGTATCAACGCGTCCAAGTTTGCGGATAGTACCTGTTTTGTAGAGAAGAGCCTCGGAAAGAGTTGTTTTTCCGGCATCGACATGTGCAAGCATGCCAATATTTATGTTTGGTTTATTTAAGTCCCCCATATATTGATCTCCTTAGTTAAGACATTTTCTGACTAAATCGTGGTCGATTATAAATACATAAAAAATATTACCATAATAACGGCTGTTTATAAGTCTTCCATGGTCAAGAACAGGAATGACAGTGCCATCTTTTCGTTTAAGGGAAAATGACAGATAATCATTGTTGTCATTCTCAAGTGCGTTAATCTGCTTCCATATATTTTCTTCGACTGCTTCGCGTTCATCTTCTTTGATGATATTTCGGAAGCTGAGGCTTGTATAGTCAATTAATTCATCAAAATTGCTGCAGCCTGTTAGATTTAACATTTCTTTATTAGCAAAAAGAATAGAATCATCTTTTTTGTCAGCTTTGTATATTATAAAAGCACCCGGAAGATTTTCTGAAATATCGCTTAACGCAAATCCAAGTGGTGTGCGTATTTTTTTGTTCATATTCGGATTAAATTCCAGACATTCATGTTTGCCTTTAATTTTTACGTCATATAAGGCAGTATCAGCATCAATAAGCAGCTGTTCTACAGAGCCGTCGTCAGGATTGTATTGTGCGTATCCAACGGAAATATTAAAGCTTTGTGTCTGGTTGCTAGCTATAAAAGAACGAGGCATATCCGTGAAAGCCTCTATTTGTGCTTTTGCATCTTTACATGTGCAGTTTTTCAGGATGATACAGAATTCATCACCACCACTACGACACAGAATTGAATTTTTAGGAAAAGAACTTCTTATTGTGTCGGCGAGAATGCATAATGCTTTATCTCCGGTTGAATGTCCAAAAAGGTCATTAATGAATTTAAAATCATCTATATCAAGTGCAATACAGACACAATGTTCATTACTATGCTTTTTCATATATTTTGTTAAATGTTCCTGAAATCCATTGCGGTTAAGAAGTCCAGTGAGATTGTCAGTAGATGAGAGGTTCAGCAGTCTGATTCCATTGGCCTGAAGCACCATAAGTGCATATGTGAGACCTGTAAGGAGAAAAAGGATAATAAATCCCCCAATAAATACTGTTGTTGTTTGACTGTCTGCATGCCAGCCGTCTTTAGGTGTAACTTCAAGTTTCCATGAACAGCCACCTAATTCAAACTGATATGTAACAGGGCTTATAAATTCTTCACAATTGCTGTAAATTTCCGTAAATTCACCGATAAGAGGTGATAAAGTTTTTGAGAGGCGGTAATAGTATCCGAAATCTTCAAGTGCATTTACCGAATTTGAAAAGATTTCCGGCACACGGATAATTGATATAGTAAATCCCCAGAAATATTTATCACCGGATTCATTTTCAAGATAGACAGGATTTCTTATGGTAATGCCGACACCACCCTGTTTAAGCTGGAAGGGTCCCTGCATAACGGTTATATTATTATCTCTTCCATAGCGTACTATTTCACTACGGGAAGGGTCATTGATTAAGTCAATTTTGCCGGTATCATTACCTTTTTCAGGGTAAATATCTGTTACAACACCACCTGGTGCAAGCTGTATGCTCTGAATAGAATCGGTCATCATATTTTCGGCAACTTTTTCAAAGTGTTCAATCTGTCCATTTTCACTTATAATAATCTGTTCAAGTGACTTGGTGATTGTTATTCCATTATTAAGGTCAGCAATCATGCGGTCAGCGTAACTTACGGCATTCAGGGCTGCCTTATCCCTTACCCGTTCCTGGTTTGTATAGCTTATTTTATATATAACTACACACAGAACTCCTGTGCCGAAAAGAAAGACGAGCAGTGGAATTATAAGTTTGTATTTTAATACATTTAATTTTGGATAATTCATTGTGTAACTCCTGGTATGTGAAACGCCCACATAAATGAAACTGATATGATATATTGATTGCATCTATCAGTAAAAGTAAAAAATAATGCAGGTAATTATATGTTATGATTGTCCTGTAATCAAGTAATATAACTACCTGCATTATAACATGTTTTATTTAGCTGGTAAAATGAAATTTGGTACATTCGTACCTGATTATTCTGACTTATTCTAAAACAAGAAGAAGAGCCATTTTAAATTTACCGTCAGCTGTCACGCTGTGAAGACCATTTTTTTCAAAACGGAAACATTCACCCTCACTGATTGTGTAATCTTTGCCTTCGTAGCCGATTACAGCTTTGCCTTCAAGTGCAAATACGATAGCATTGCCGGGAGCACGATGAGGTGTAAGACCTGTTCCCTCATCGAATGACATAAGGACATATTTCATAGTAGGGTTGCTTACAATGTCCATGTTTGCAATGCTTCCTTCCTCGTAAGAAATAAGATTTTTAAGTGCGAATACTTCGTTTGTTTTAACAATTTCGTTCATAATTACTGAATTCTCCTTTTTAAATATTACTTCGGTATAAACCATTCCGTCTGAAGTTTCCATTCCGCAGAGTGTGGAAGCGGGAATTATTACGGCTGTATCAGGTGTCAGTGTGAGTTTTTTCTTATCGTTTCCAATGATAAATGTACCACTGCCGGCGGCACCGATATACATTGTCATTCTGTCATAACTTTCCTGGCTGATAGAAGTATCTTTGCCCATTGAAAAGAATGTTGCCATGTTGGATGTTCCAAGTTTTGAGTCTCTTGAAACTGTCATTCCATCACGTATTGGACGAAGCTTTTCGATTGTAAATACATTTTCCAACGATAGTTCCTCCTGATAAAAAGTATAGTTTATTATTGCCCATAAACAGAATATATACTATAATTTTGCAAAAAGGAAGTACGCACATTAAAGTTATATACTAACCTAAAGTAAAGCGTGATATTTTTATAAAAGATTTTAGCATTTATCATATGAAAGGAAATGGTTATGGAAGATAATAAGATACCTAAATGCGGATGCTGCCATACAGGTGAAAATATATCGGAGACAGATTTTGGTTATACACTTTCGCTGATTAACGGAAAATATAAACTTGTAATCATTTACTGGCTGGAACAGCATGACAATGTGATGAGATATAGTGAGTTAAAAAGATGTCTCGGAAATATTTCACATAAGACACTCAGTTCGACTTTGAAAGAAATGGAAAGTGACGGACTTATAATAAGAAAGGAATATCCGCAGATACCTCCAAAGGTTGAGTATAGCCTTTCTAAGAGAGGCATGTCACTGATTCCGATTCTGGTGGCAATGTGTGAGTGGGGAAGTATCCATAAAAATGATTAAAGGAGACCAAATATGAATAAAAAAAATAATAAACAGATATTTAATCCGTATCTGCCATCTTATGAATATATTCCGGATGGCGAGCCGCATATTTTTGGTGACAGGCTTTATATATACGGAAGCCATGACAGATTTGGCGGCAGCGACTATTGTGAAAATGATTATGTATGCTGGTCAGCACCGGTTGATGATTTGTCTGATTGGCATTTTGAAGGTGAGATTTATAATAGAAAACAGCATCCATATAGGGAGGAGAGAATGCTTCTTTTTGCACCTGATGTTGTGAAAGGTGCGGATGGAAGATTTTATCTTTATTATTCTATGGCACATTCGTCAAGAATGTCTGTTGCTGTGTGTAATACTCCGGCAGGACATTATGAATATTATGGTGATGTAAAAACTTCAGACGGTCGTATATATGGAATTGACAAAGGTGACATGCTGCAGTTTGACCCTGGGGTATTTGCAGATGATGATGGAAGTGTATATCTATATTCCGGTTTTTGTCCGAATAAGACGGAAGATGAGCATGGACGTATTATGGCAGGAGCACATGTATGCAGACTTAGTGATGATATGATTACAATGAAAGATCTGCCACACGTAATATTTCCAAGAGATTTTAAATGTCCTAAGGAAGCTGGATTTTTTGAAGCTTCGTCAATGAGAAAATTTGGCAGAAAATATTATTTTATATATTCTGCCAGAGCAAACGGACTGCATTATTGTATAAGTGATTATCCTGACAGGGATTTTGTGTATGGAGGCAGGCTGCATGCATCGTCAGATGTCGGATTAAGAGGATACACTCCGTCTGATACTGCATATCCAAACGGTAATACGCATGGAAGCATAATACAGCTCAATGAAAGTTTTTATATATTTGACCACAGATTTACCAATGCATGTTCATATTGCCGTCAGGGTGTGGCTGAAAAGATTGAGATGGATGAAAATGGCTTTTTTAAAGCAGCAGAAGCTACAAGCTGCGGACTTAACGGCGGTCCGCTTGACGGTGAAGGAATGTATCCTTCATATATAGTATGTTTTCTTAAAAATATAAAACTTGAAAAGGATGCATCAAAAGAGGAAAGACTGTCAAAAAATGCATATGTCACGCAGGACGGCGGTGACAGAGAGAGCGGTGAAGATGCCTATATTGCCAATATGCAGGATGGATGTATGGCAGGATTTAAGTATTTTAATATGAAAAAAGGGCATAATAAAATAGCAATTTCAGTGAGAGGAAATGCAGTAGGAACTATAAAAATTACAACGTATTCGGATTATTCGGGTAAGAATAATGAGGATTATCCGATAGCCGGACAGGCATTGCTTTCAATTGAATCACATGACTGGAAAGAAACAGTTGTTGATATAGATATTGAAACGGGCATAAACCCGGTGTATTTTATTTTTGAAGGTAGAGGAAAATTTGATATAAAAAATTTTACGATTATTTAAAATATATAATAATGATTAATAAAATTTAAAAAATAATATTTATATTTCACAAAACATAAAAACAAACTATAAATATCAAAATATAAAGATTTAGACCTATGTGGGCAATGACTATATGGACTTAATATTTATCTATACATATGAAATGTAACGTAAAAGTGCGGAGGATAAATATGGTTGCTTACAAGGACGTTTTAAAAAGGCTTGTAATGTATAGAAAATCTATGGGTCTGATGCAGACAGATATTGCAGAAAAGTTTGGGCTTATGCAGGAGCAATATTCTTATATTGAAAACGGTGGAATTATAATAAGTGGACAGATACTTATGAATTTTTCGGAAATCGGATTTGATTTGGATGAGTTGATAGCCGGTAAAAAGTATGTTTATCATACAAAGGACCTGGATAAGACTTTAGCGAATATAGATACTGAAACACATAGGAATTTTGCTTTGAAGCTGCTGGCTGATATTATTGTAAGCAAATACAGCGGCACAGTTTCAAAAATGAGGGACGAAGATGCGAATAATATGAAAATGCTTCAGTCACTTGCAAATGACTGGAATGGATTTTCAATGACATGCTTTGTCAGGGATAAAATGAATACATCACAGATAGCCATGGCTGAAAAGCTGGGACTTGGAATCAAGAAATATCGCGATATTGAAAAAGAAAAGATATATCCTGATGCAGAGACACTTGTAAGTCTTTATAATATGTCAGAATATCGTCCCACGTTATTTATGAATCTTCAGGATAGAAAGATTCAGATTATTAAAAGCGTGTGGTGTATATTTCCGGCTGAAGACAAACGTAAGATGTTAAATTATGTATCTGATTCTATGAATATTTTATAAATTCTTTTGAAATGTATTTTTGTAAAAAAATTGGTGAAATTGCTGAACAAGGCTTGCATTTAGTGTGCGAGTCTTGTTTTTATTTACAAAAAATGGTATTCTTATCTAAGGTTTTGCGTCAGCAGTTTGACGTATAAAAGTATGCAGTGAAAAAGCAGAAAGAGGCAGAGCCTAATATATGCAGAGAAGATGAAAGGGGATTTTTTACAATGCCAGTAATGGAATATCTTGAAAGAAATGCAAGATTATATCCCGACGAGGTAGCTTTGGTAGAGCTTAATCCGGATGAGAACGATACAAGAAGGATGACCTGGAAAGAATATGCTCTTATACAGCCTACAAGATTCGAGCCGTATAGAAGAGAGATTACATGGAGTGTATTTAATGAAAAGGCAAACCGTTTTGCCAATATGCTTCTTGGAAGAGGAATAAAGAAAGGTGATAAGGTAGCAATACTTATGTATAACTGCCTTGAGTGGCTGCCTGTATATTTTGGGGTATTAAAGACAGGTGCGATTGCTGTTCCTTTTAATTTCAGATATGATTCAGATGAAATTTTATATTGTGCAAAGCTTGCAGAGGTAGATGTGATTGTGTTCGGTTCTGAATTCATAGGAAGAATGGAAGTCAATGCAGATGTTTTAAGCAAGGGAAGACTTCTTATATATGTTGGGGATAACTGTCCAAGTTTTGCGGAAAGTTATAGGGAGCTTGTCGCTGACTGTTCAAGCAAATCTCCTGATATTGAAATTACAGATGATGATTTTGGTGCAATATATTTTTCATCTGGAACAACGGGATTTCCAAAGGCGATACTTCATAAACACAGAAGCTTAACACAGGCGGCACAGATGGAGCAGAAGCATCATTCGACAGGAAGAGATGATACATTTTTATGTATTCCTCCGCTTTATCATACCGGTGCGAAGTTTCACTGGATGGGAAGCCTTGTTGCAGGAAGTAAGGCGGTTCTTCTTAAAGGAACAAAGCCGGAGACAATACTTTCTGCTATTTCAAATGAGCACTGCACAATAGTATGGCTTCTGGTGCCATGGGCACAGGATATTCTTGATGCTCTTGACAGAGGCGATATTAAGCTGTCTGATTATAAACTTGACCAGTGGAGGCTTATGCACATAGGAGCACAGCCGGTTCCACCTTCGCTTATCAAGAGATGGAAAGAATATTTTCCAAACCACCAGTACGATACGAATTATGGCTTGTCAGAGTCAACAGGTCCGGGCTGCGTTCATCTCGGAGTTGAAAATATTGATAAAGTCGGGGCAATCGGCGTTCCGGGTTACAGATGGGAATGTAAGATTGTTGATGAAAATGATAATGAAGTTGCACAGGGCGGGGTCGGTGAACTTTGTGTCAAAGGTCCGGGTGTGATGACATGTTATTATAACGATGAAAAGTCAACAAGTGAAGTGCTAAAGGATGGCTGGCTGTATACAGGTGATATGGCTATGCAGGATGAACAGGGATTTTACTATCTTGTTGACAGAAAGAAAGATGTTATCGTAAGCGGTGGTGAAAATATTTATCCGGTTCAGATAGAAGATTTCTTACGCCGTCATGACAAAATAAAGGATGTTGCTGTAATCGGTCTTTCAGACAGAAGACTTGGTGAGAAGACAGCGGCAATCATAGAAATCAAGGATGGCATGGTCTGTTCAAAAGAAGAAATTGAAGAGTTCTGCCATGCACTTCCAAGATATAAGCGTCCTAAAGAGATTATTTTTGCTGATATACCAAGAAATGCAACAGGAAAGATTGAAAAACCAAAGCTTCGTAAGATTTACGGTGTTGACAATCTTGTTGCAAAAGAAAATCAGATATAAAAATATACAGGTCATATGACCGCAAAAACAAGGAGGACAAATCCTATGCTCCTGCAGGGGCAGTCGGATTTACGCGAGTAATGAGCCAAAGTTTAAGCTTGCTTAAAACCTTGGCGAATACCGCGATAACAAGAAAAACTTTGTTTTTCTTGTTTGCTCCGCAAAAACAAGGAGGATTTATGAAAGAGTTAATGCTTGGCAATAAAGCCGTTGCAAGGGGGCTTTACGAGGCTGGCTGTATGGTTGTTTCAAGTTATCCGGGAACACCAAGTACAGAGATAACAGAAGAAGCAGCAAAATATGATGAAGTGTACTGCGAATGGGCTCCGAATGAAAAGGTGGCTCTTGAAGCTGCACACGGAGCGACTATAGGCGGACGAAGAAGTGCATGTGCAATGAAACATGTAGGTCTTAATGTAGCTGCTGACCCGCTTTTTACAATATCATATCAGGGTGTCAACGCAGGTCTTGTAATATGCGTTGCAGATGACCCGGGGATGCATTCTTCACAGAATGAACAAGATTCCAGACATTATGCAAAGGCAGCAAAAGTGCCTATGCTTGAGCCTTCAGATTCACAGGAAGCACTTGAATTTACAAAGAAGGCATTTGAATTATCAGAAAAATACAACACACCTGTATTTATCAAGATGTGTACAAGAGTTTCACATTCACAGAGTGTCGTCGAGACAGGAGTGCGTGTTGTGCCTGAGCAGGTACCTTATGTAAAGGACCCGGCAAAGGTCATGATGACATTAAATTCAAGAAATGCACATGTAAGAGTTAAACAGCGTACAAAAGACCTTATTGCTCTTGCCGAAAACTGTGATTTTAACAGAGTTGAATATGGTGATAAAAAGCTTGGAATTATCACATCATCAACATCATATCAGTATGCGAGGGAGTGTTTTGGTGAAAATGCAAGCATTTTAAAGCTTGGAATGATTTATCCGCTTCCTGAAAAGCTTATACTTGATTTCGCAGCTTCTGTAGATGAGGTTATCGTTCTTGAGGAGCTTGACCCGTTTATTGAGGAACATTGTAAACAGCTTGGCATAAAAGTAAAGGGAAAAGATACATTTCCTATATGTGGAGAATTCTCACAGAATCTTGTCAGAAAGTGTATGGGAATGGAAGTTCCGGAAAGCTTACATATAGATGACAAAATTCCGCCAAGACCTCCTGTTATGTGTGCAGGATGCCCACACAGAGGAGTTTTCTATACATTAAAGAAAAATAACTGCATGGTTTACGGTGATATCGGATGTTATACACTCGGTGCGGTTGCACCTCTTAATGCTATGGATTTAAATGTCTGTATGGGTGCATCATGTTCAGGACTTCATGGATTTAACAAGGCAATGGGCAAAGAAGGTGAAAAGAGAAGCGTCGGCGTTATTGGCGATTCAACATTTATACATTCAGGAATTACAGGAATTACAGATATTGCATACAACATGAGTAATTCAACAGTTATTATTCTTGATAATTCAATTACCGGCATGACCGGACACCAGCAGAATCCTACGACTGGTAAAAATCTCCGTGGTGAGCCGGCAGGAAAGGTTAATCTTGAAGCACTTTGCCGTGCTATCGGATTTAACAGGGTTCGTGTTGTAGACCCATATAACCTTGAAGAGGTAGATACTGTATTGAAAGAGGAACTTGAGGCAGATGAACCATCAATTATCATAAGCCGCCGTCCGTGCGTAATGATAAAAGGAACTGTTCACAAACCGCCTCTCAAAGTTGATTCTGATAAATGCGTCGGATGTAAATCATGTATGCGTATTGGATGTCCTGCAATTTCTGTAAGAGATAAAAAAGCAAAGATTGACCCTACACTCTGCATTGGCTGTAAGGTATGTACACAGATGTGTAAATTTGATGCATTGAAAGCAGAATAAGGAGGGTTGATATGGATACAAAGAATATTATGATAGTAGGTGTCGGCGGACAGGGAACACTGCTGGCAAGTAAAATGTTAGGTTATGTTCTCTTACAGCAGGGATATGACGTAAAGGTATCGGAAGTTCACGGAATGAGCCAGCGAGGCGGAAGCGTTGTAACATACGTAAGATATGGTAAAAAAGTATACTCACCTGTAATTGATAAGGGTGAGGCAGATGTTATCATTTCATTTGAAAAACTTGAAGCTGCAAGATGGCTTGAATTTCTCAAAAAAGACGGAACAATTATAACAAATACTCAGGAAGTAGAGCCAATGCCTGTAATAACAGGTGCGGCTGCATATCCTGAAAATCTTATCGAGAAAATGCAGGCAGCAGGTGCAAAGGTTGATGCAAAAGATTTTCTTTCAATAGCACAGGAGGCCGGTTCCGCAAAAGCTGTAAATATAGCACTCATGGGAAGATTATCAACATATTTTCCTGAGATAAGCGATGAACAGTGGCAGGATGCTATTGAAAAAATAGTACCTCCGAAATTCCTTGATTTGAACAGAAAGGCATTTGAAGCGGGAAGAAACGCATAATTAAATTAAATAAAAATGCTCCGTTTAGGATAACAGTTAAGCTGTGAATCCCGAACGGAGCATTTTGTTTAGTGATTTATATTTAGGGTTATAGGACAGCGAGCCAAAACGATGCTTACATTCAAAACAATATTTACCTTTAGTCGCCGAGAGCAGTTTTTTGCTCAACGGTTGTCTTTTTGTCATAGCATTTAAAAGCTGATTCCACAAGCTCTTTGTCAGGCTTTGGTGTGAACAGGCTGACTACAGGAACAATTACAAGTCCGGCAAGCATTGCAATAGCACCGCAGTTGATAGGTGACTGCATAATTGTCGGAAATGAGCTCCTGAAGAAAATATTTGCAATCATAAGAACTGAACTGAATATGAAACATACCCAGCATGAAGCCTTTGTGACACGCTTTGAATATAATGAGTACATAAAAGGTGCAAGGAATGAACCGGCGAGTGCACCCCATGAAACACCCATAAGCTGTGCAATAAATGTAATTGAGCTCTTATATTGTATAAGTGCAAGAATTGATGAAATTGCAATAAATACAACGACAAGAATTCTTATTGATAAAACCTGTTTTTTATCGCTCATATCTTTAATAAAATTATCTTTTAAAAAGTCGATAGTAAGTGTTGAACTTGATGCAATTACAAGTGATGAAAGCGTAGACATTGACGCTGACAAAACGAGAATAACAACAAGTGCGATAAGCATAGGACTTAATCCTGAAAGCATTGTCGGAATAATTGAGTCATATCCGTTGGCAGCAACATCAATTTCATCTGAGAAAAGACGTCCAAATCCACCGAGAAAATAACTGCCTCCGGCAACAACAAGTGCAAATATAGTTGAAATAATTGTACCTTTTTTGATGGATTTTTCATCTTTTATTGCGTAAAACTTCTGAACCATCTGTGGAAGTCCCCATGTACCGAGTGATGTAAGTATTACGACAAATAAAAGATTGAGAGGGTCAGGTCCGAAAAATGAAGCAAATATTCCCGGTGTATCTGTTACAGCAGGGTCACTCACTTTTGCAAGACCATCAAGTGCCGCCATAAATCCGCCTTTACTGTTAAGAACGGCAGCTATTACGGTTGCAATGCCAAAAAGCATTATTATTCCCTGAATGAAATCGTTAATAGCTGTTGCCATATATCCGCCTGCAATTACGCAGATAGCTGTAAGAACTGCCATGAGTATAATACAGACTGAATAATCAATGTTAAATGCCATTCCGAAAAGTCTTGAAAGACCATTATAAAGAGATGCTGTATAAGGAATGAGAAAAATGAATATAATTACGGATGCACCGATTTTTAACGCACTGCTTCCGAATCGTTCTCCGAAAAACTGCGGCATTGTTGCAGAATTCAGATGCTGGCTCATAATTCTTGTTCGTCGTCCGAGAACAACCCATGCCAGAAGTGAACCTATAATTGCATTGCCGATGCCTGCCCATGTTGCAGAAATGCCATATTTCCATCCGAACTGGCCAGCATATCCTACGAATACGACAGCAGAGAAATAAGAAGTTCCGTAGGCAAAAGCTGTAAGCCACGGACCAACCGAGCGGCCGCCAAGTACGAATCCGTTGACATCAGTTGCATGTTTGCGGCAGTAAAGACCGATTCCAATCATGACCGCAAAATAGATAATCAAAATTAATAGTTTCATAAAAATCCTCCTGTGTTTCTTTTGAATTCACCCCTTTAAAGTTCAACACTTTAAACAACTAAAATTTTATCATGTTTTTATTATTTTATCAACAAAAATATGACGTTGTTTTGCATATAAAAAATAAAAAAACAGTACATACATTCGATTTTTTGTTGTATAATATTTTTATGAAAAAAATTATGGTATATGGGAATAATATGAAAGGAAACAATGGTATGGGCAGCAGGATATATGTATGTATAGATTTAAAATCATTTTATGCATCGGTTGAGTGTGTTGAGCGTGGTCTTGATACAATGACAACTAATCTTGTTGTTGCTGACCCGGACAGAAGTGAGAAAACAATATGTCTTGCTGTGTCGCCTGCGATGAAAGCTCTTGGCGTGAAGAACAGATGCCGTGTGTTTGAGATTCCCAAAGGTATTGATTATATTATGGCACAGCCGAGAATGCAGCTTTATATTGATTATTCGGCAAAGATATATGGCATTTATCTGAAGTACATTTCAAAAGAGGATATACATGTATATTCTATAGATGAAGTTTTTATGGATGTAACAGAGTATCTTTCTTTATATGGAATGACTGCGAAAGAACTGGGCATACGTATTATGCAGGATATATTTGATACAGTGGGGATTAGGGCAACGTGCGGCATAGGTACTAATCTTTATCTTGCAAAGATTGCACTTGATATAACTGCGAAACATGCGAAAGATTTTATCGGTGAACTTGATGAGGAAAGTTATAAGAGGACGCTGTGGCATCACAGACCACTCACAGATTTCTGGAGAGTGGGTCATGGACTTGCCGGAAGACTTGCACAGGCAGGGATATATGATATGGCACAGATTGCAGAGGCAGACGAGCAGATTCTGTATGATATGATTGGCATTGATGCTGAACTTCTCATTGACCACGCATGGGGGATAGAACCGGTTACTATTGCGGATATTAAGAAATATAAGCCGAGAAGCAGCAGCATAACGAGCGGTCAGGTTCTTGCAAGGGATTATGAACATGAGGAGGGAAGGCTTATCGTCAAGGAAATGGCTGACGGAATGTGTCTTCAGCTTGTTGAACAGGGAATGGTTACGGATTCAGTGACAATCTATATAAATTATTCAAAAGAATATAGTGCAGCCGCAGGAGTGCCGCAGTCCGTGCGTGGTTCAATTATGCTTCCGTCAGCGACAAGTTCATCTAAAAAGATGCTTCCGTTTATTTCAAAGCTTTATGATGAGGTTAAGGATAAAAATATTCCTGTGCGTAAAATCAATCTTATATTTAACAGGCTGACAGATGAAGCCTACAGACAGGTTGGGCTGTTTGATGACGATATAGATGGTGACAGGGAAAATAAATTACAGCATGCAGTGCTTGATTTGAAGAAGAAGTATGGCAGAGATGCGGTATTGAAGGGCATGAATCTTGAAAAGGGTGCAACTGCAATAGAAAGAAATCATCAGATTGGGGGACACAGAAGTGGAAATTAGAAAAAGTACAGTAAATAATACAAGAAAAAAGATGCCGGTCGAAGAACGTGCCAAGCAGTTTATGCCATTTTCAGCACTGAAAGGTCTTGATGAAGCACTTCGTGAACAGGAAATTATTGCCGAAGAAAATGTAAAAATGGAGACTGTAAAAGAGGATGATATATGTCAGACTGAAGATAATTAAGTAGAGGTGCATTTTTGACAGCTTCAGTTAATTATGTGAATAATATGTGCATTTTGTACAGATAAAAGTACAAAATAACCGCATAAATTCAAGGATTGTACTAAATTCAATAATATGAAAATTACTCTTGATTTTACATTGTTAAAATGTTAGTATGCTCTTGTCAGTAATTGTTACTTATTTATCAAAGTTGTTACAAACGCATTTTTGTCACAGAAGAATATCTTAATTAAAATCAATGCATTGCATTTAGAATAAGATATTTTGTTGATTATAATAGCTGACAACATTTTTTATAATGCGGATTGTATACAGTGTACAAAATTAAAACAAGGAGGAACAAGGAACAATGGTACAGATGGATCAGTGGAACGGTTTCAAAGGTAGACTTTGGAAGGAAGAAATCAATGTAAGAGATTTCATCCAGAATAACTACAAGCCATATGACGGAGATGAAAGTTTCCTGGAAGGCCCAACAGAGGCAACAAATAAGCTTTGGGGCAGATTACAGGAGTTACAGAAGGAAGAAAGAGCTAAGGGCGGCGTACTTGACATGGAAACAGAGGTAGTTGCAGGTCTTACAGCTTACGGTCCTGGATATATAGATGAGTCTATGAAAGACCTTGAACAGATTGTAGGTCTTCAGACAGATAAGCCATTAAAGAGAGCATTTATGCCTTATGGTGGTATCAAGATGGCAGAGGAATCATGCAAGAACTATGGTTACGAGCCAAATCCTGAATTACACAAGATTTTTACAGAATATCATAAGACACATAACCAGGGTGTTTTCGATGCTTACACACCAGAGATGAGAAAGGCTCGTCACAGCCACATCATCACAGGTCTTCCAGATACTTATGGTCGTGGTCGTATCGTAGGTGACTACAGAAGAGTTGCTCTTTATGGTATCGATTTCCTTATGGAAGAGAAGAAGAAAGATCATGCTAACTGCGGATGCGGTACAATGACAGATGACGTTATTCGTTTAAGAGAAGAGCTTTCTGATCAGTACAAGGCACTTGCAGGTATGAAGAAGATGGCAGAAAGCTATGGCTATGATATTTCTAAGCCAGCTACAAATGCAAAGGAAGCTTGCCAGTGGTTATACTTTGGTTACCTTGCAGCTATCAAGACTCAGAATGGTGCAGCTATGTCAGTTGGACGTGTTTCTACATTCCTTGATATCTATATTCAGAGAGATCTTGATAACGGCGTTATCACAGAGAAAGAAGCTCAGGAACTTATCGACCATATGGTTATGAAGTTCAGAATGGTTAAATTCGCAAGAATTACATCATACAACGAATTATTCTCAGGTGATCCAACATGGGCTACACTTGAAGTAGGTGGTACAGGTATCGACGGACGTTCAATGGTTACAAAGAACGACTACAGATTCCTTCATACACTTGAAAACATGGGACCTTCACCAGAACCAAACCTTACAGTTCTTTACTCATCAAGACTTCCTGAGAACTTCAAGAAGTATGCAGCAAAGATTTCTGTTGATACATCTTCAATCCAGTATGAGAATGATGATGTTATGAAGGTAACATGGGGCGATGATTACTCAATCTGCTGCTGTGTATCTGCTACACAGA
>ERZ856578.4911-NODE-4911-length-17136-cov-45.168709_pt1 | contig 17136 bp, 23 predicted proteins | sample MGYA00514384_ERZ856578 | MGnify/ENA primary metagenome ERZ856578 (study PRJEB29103, sample SAMN06111958) | human gut metagenome | biome: human gut; feature: ankylosing spondylitis patient; material: healthy_person | host: Homo sapiens | place: China:Hangzhou...
TTATAGAGAACATGGAGAAAAGCCTTGATATAACTGCATTTTCTTTATCCCTGTTGATAGGGAATATATGCACTGGGTCCATCTCCTAAGGGGCCGTTGTGGGTTCGATTCCCGCCGGGAGTACCACGCCGCCGCAAGCAACTGGATTGCTTGCGGCGGTTTTTAAGTTGACAGCCATGCCGGAATGTTTCACATGAAACATTCCGGCATAAAAATATTCCAGCCCCTTTTCCTTCCAAGGAATCTGTGCTATACTATCATGCAGACGCATGTATTCCAGCGAGAGAAAGGCGGTCGTGTCGACATGGCGAAAGTGACGGCGGTGGTCAATCAAAAAGGCGGTGTGGGGAAAACCACCACCACGGTGAATCTCACCTCCGCCATGGGCGCCCGCAGGAAGAAATGCCTCCTGGTGGATATTGATCCCCAAGGCAACGCCACCAGCGGCTTGGGGATCGACAAGCGGCAGGTCAAAGCCTCCACCTATGAACTGCTCATCGGCACCGCTCAGCCGGCGGAGGTCGTTGTCCACACTGCCTTTAAGAACGTGGATGTCCTGCCCTCCAGCATGCAGCTCGCCGGCGCCGAAATTGAAATGGTGGAGCTCAACCGGCGGGAAAGCCGGCTGAAAGCGGCCCTCGCTGCCCTGCGGGATGCGTACGACTATATTTATATCGATTGTCCGCCCTCCCTCGGCCTGTTGACCCTCAACGCCCTGTGCGCGGCCGATACTCTGCTCGTACCCATTCAGTGCGAGTATTACGCCCTGGAAGGTCTGTCCCAGCTGATGGCCACCGTCCGGCAGGTCAAGCGGCTGTATAACAGCACGCTGGAGCTGGAAGGGGTATTGCTGACTATGTATGACGGTCGGTTGAACCTGACACAGCAGGTGGTGACGGAGGTCAAAAAATTCTTCCCCCGCAAGGTGTTCGCCACCGCCATCCCCCGCAGCGTCCGCCTGTCCGAAGCGCCCAGCTTCGGCAAACCCATCAATTATTACGACGGCGGCTCCCGCGGCGCGGCGGCGTATGATGCCCTGGCCAAGGAGCTGTGCGGCAAACGATAACCCGGGCGGCGCGCAGCCTGTCCGCCTGTCTTCCAAGAAAGGGGGCTGTCTGAATGGCAGCGAAAAAAGGGGGCCTCGGCAAGGGCCTGGAGGTCCTGTTCGCCGAAAACTCCATTGAGGAGGAGGGGAAAACCGTTTCCCTTCCCATTTCCGAAATCGAGCCCAACCGGGCCCAGCCCCGCAAGCAGTTTGACGACGAAGCGCTCGCCGAGCTCTCCGCCTCCATTTCCCAGCACGGCGTGCTTCAGCCCCTGCTGGTCCGCCCGGTGGCCGGCGGCAGCTATCAGCTGGTGGCGGGCGAACGCCGCTGGCGGGCTTCCCGCATGGCCGGCCTGACTGAGGTGCCGGTGGTCATCCGGGAAATGAGCGATAAAGAAGCGGCTGAGCTGGCCCTTATTGAGAATCTCCAGCGGGAGGATCTCAACCCCATGGAAGAAGCCATGGGCTACCGCACCCTGATGGAAACCTACGGCCTCACGCAAGAGGAAACCGCCAAATCGGTGAACAAATCCCGCCCCGCCGTGGCCAACGCCCTGCGGCTCCTCCATCTGCCGGACACCATCGCACAGATGGTGGCGGGGGGCGAGCTCTCCGCCGGTCACGCCCGCGCCCTGCTGGCCTTCGCCACCGAGGAGGAGCAGCTGGACGCCGCCGCCGCCGCCGTGGATAAAAGCCTGTCGGTGCGGGATCTCGAACGAATGGCCAAGGCCTCCCGCGCCCCCCGCAAGGAAAAGGAAGCCCCGGCCCTGTTTTCCCGCCCGCCCTTCTTTGAGGAGGTCGAGCTCTCCCTCACCGAACACATGGGCCGCCGCGTGAAGGTCACGCCCCTGAAAGCCGGTGATAAATCCGGCGGCACCCTGACCATCGAATTCTTCGATTCAGGCGATTTGCAGGATCTGGCCGCTCGCCTCGCCCCCGAATCCTAACAGGCAAGAAAAGTAAAAAGGTTCCGCGCCGGCGGACGGCACGGGGCTTGGAAAGGACAAGAAATTCACATGCTGGACATCAAAATGGTACGCGCCAACCCCGACCTGGTCAAACAGGCCATGAAAACCCGCAATAAGGATATGGACGCGCAGGTGGATCGGGTCATCGCCATCGACGCCGAGCGGCGGGAACTGTCCGCTAAGGCCGACGGGGTCAAGGCCCGGCAGAACGCCGCGAGCAAGGACATCGCCCGCCTGAAAAAAGAAGGCGGCGACGCATCCGCCATCATGGACGAGATGAAACGCCTGGCCGAGGAGGGCAAGGAGCTGTCCGCCCGCGCCGCGGATCTGGAAACTGAGCAGCGGAATATCCTGCTGTCCATCCCCAACATCCCCCATGCCAGCGTGCCGGTGGGGAAGGACGATACCGAAAACGTGGAACAGCGCCGCTGGGGTGAGCCCCGCGCCTTTGATTTTGAGCCGGAAGCCCACTGGGACATCGGCAAACGCCTGGAGCTCTTCGACCCGGAGGTCGCGGCCAAAATCACCGGCAAGCGCTTCCATGTCTACAAAGGCCTGGGCGCCCGGCTGGAACGCTCCATCATCAACTTCTTCCTCAACACCCATACCGAAAACGGCTATACCGAAATTCTGCCGCCCTTTATGGTCAACCGGGCTTCCATGACCGGCACCGGCCAGCTTCCCAAGTTCGAGGAGGACGCCTTCAAGCTGACCGATCCCGACTATTTCCTCATTCCCACCGCCGAGGTGCCGGTCACCAATATGCATCGGGATGAAATTCTCGACGGCGCCAGCCTGCCCATTAAATACTGCGCCTATTCCGCCTGCTTCCGCGCCGAGGCGGGCAGCGCCGGCCGGGATACCCGCGGCCTCATCCGCCAGCATCAGTTCAATAAGGTGGAGCTCGTCAAGTTTGCCGATCCCGCCACCAGCTATGAGGAACTCGATAAGCTGACCCACGACGCCGAACGGGTGCTGCAGCTGCTGGGCCTGCCCTACCGGGTGGTGGCCCTGTCCACCGGCGACCTGGGCTTCTCCAGTGCCAAAACCTTTGACATCGAGGTGTGGATGCCCTCCTACGGCCGGTATGTCGAAATTTCCAGCTGCTCCAACTTCGAGGACTACCAGGCCCGCCGCGCCGCCATCCGCTTCAAGCGGGACAAGGCCGATAAAGCCCAGCTGGTGCATACCCTCAATGGATCCGGCGTGGCCGTTGGCCGCACCGTGGCCGCTATTCTGGAGAACTACCAGAACGCCGACGGGTCGGTCACCGTCCCTGAGGTGCTGCGCCCCTATATGGGTGTCGACGTCATCCGCTAAACCCTTGCGGGCCATGAAACGTGGCCCGCATTTTTGTCTTTATGTATACGTAACAGGAAATATACTAAAAGTATAAAGGAGAGTCCTCATGGAAGAGGCGACGATCGCCAGGGATTACACCTGGCCGGTGAAAATCACCACCTTCGACGCGGGGCAGGATCAACGCCTGACCCCCGCCGGGCAGCTGCGGCTCCAGCAGGAGATTGGGGAACTGCATATGAGCACGGGCGGCCTCGGGTATCAAGTGCTCTGCGACGCGGGCATGGCCTTTCTGCTCACCCGCACCAACAGCGTTGTCCATCGCGCGCCCGCCCTCAACGAGGAGGTGGCCCTGCGCACCTGGCACCGGGGCACCCGCGGCGCCCAGTTTTACCGCTGCTATGAATTTCTGGACAAGGCGGGGGAGAAGCTTATCGAAAGCGTCACCGCTTTCGCCCTGGTGGATGTGCGGGATCACCGCCTGCTGCGCCCCGACGCCTTCGAGCCTTACGGCCTGCTCACCCAGCCGGAACGTCGCAACGACTGCCCCGATCCCGTCAAGTGGAAGCAGCCGGACGATATGAAGCCCGCCGGCGACCACGTGGTGCGCTGGTCGGAGGTGGACTGGAACGGCCATTTGAACAATACCATCTATGCCAATTACCTCTGCGATTATCTCCCCGGCGGCATGAAAGGCAAACGTCTCACCGGCTTCTCCATCGCCTTTGTCAAGGAGGCGGTGGAAGGGGAGACCCTGCATATGACGGCGGCTGAGCGGGAAGGGGAGGCCTTCGTCACCGGCGCCCATGACCGGGGCGTCTGCTTCGACGCCCGTCTGTCCTTCGTGCCGGAGCCATGACCGCCCCCTATCTCGATCCCGCCGCGTTCGACGAGGCCCGGCTGAACGGCCTGGCCGGTCTGCGGCAGCGCCAGGGCATCGGCACCCTTGGGGAACGCAGCCTCCACGCTGTAATGAAATACTGGCTGGATCCCGATGACAGCCATCACGAGATCCGCCTGGAGCGCTGTGTGGCCGACATCTTCGACGGTCAGCAGGTGACGGAAATCCAAACCCGGGGCTTTTCCGCCCTGCGCCCCAAGCTGGAACGCCTGCTGGAAACCTATCCGGTGACGGTGGTGCACCCCTTGACCTGGCACAAAACCCTCGTCTGGGTCGATCCCGCCAGCGGTGAAACCTCCAAGCCCCGCCGATCCCCCAAGACCGGCCACTTCTGGGACGCCGCTCGAGAACTTGTTTATATTCGCGCCCTCCTGGGTCACCCCCGCCTGACGGTGGTGCTGCCTCTCCTCGATATGGAGGAATACCGGCTGACCGACGGCTGGAGCGCCGACGGCAAGAAGGGATCCCACCGGGCCGAGCGGATGCCCATCGCCCTGGGCCCCGTGGCCGTCCTGCGCGGGAAGGCGGATTACGCCAGCCTGCTGCCCCCCGATCTCCCGGAGCCGTTCACCACCGCCGATGTCAAACGCGCCTCCCGCCTGAGTCAGAAGGGAACCGGTACGCTGATTAACATATTGTATAATCTAGGCGTTATACAACGCACAGGCAAGAAAGGCAACGCCTTTCTTTATCAAAAAGCCCCATAAGGCCCCGGGTCGCTTTCTTGACTTTTTAACCGCGTCAATATAAAATAACAATTGGCTTTATTCCTTAATAGGGGGTAAAAAGCGCGGAAGGAGCTTTTAGGCGGGGGTTACACCCCCGTATAGTGCCCTATGGCGCGGCTTTTTGTCCCCGCAGGTCAGTTCGAAACCATCCTGACCGGAGCCCCGGCTCCAATCAAAACTATGGAAAGTAGGTCGTATCATGAAAACCCAATCCCCTGTGCGCACCCTGGCGCAGGCGGGGCTGATCGCCGCCATGTACGCGGCGCTGACCCTGCTGCTGCCCGCCCCGTCCTTCGGCATTGGACAATGCCGCATTTCCGAAATGCTGACCATTCTGGCCGTCTTCACCCCTTCGGCCATCCCCGGCCTGGCCGTGGGCTGCCTGGTTTCCAACCTGGTGGGCCTGGGCATGGGGGCCAATCCCGCCGGCGCGTGGGATTTGTTGTTCGGCCCCCTGGCCACCCTGGCCGCCGCCCTGCTGACCTGGCGGCTGCGGAACCTCCGGGTAAAAGGCGTCCCGGTGCTCGCGTCCCTGCCTCCGGTGGTGATCAACGCCGTGGTGGTGGGCCTGGAGCTGACTCTGGTGTCCCCGGTTTTCACGCCCCAGGTGCTGGCGATCAATATGCTGTCCGTCGGGATCGGGCAGCTGCTGGCCTGCACCGTCTGCGGCCTGCTGCTCCACGCCGCGCTGGAGCGTTCCGGTGCCGCCGCCCATCTCTTCGGCCGCCGCGCCCGTATTTAAAACCCGGATTTTTCTATAAATGCGTATACAAAAAAATAGACCTGAGAAAGAGGCCAACCGCGAAATACAGCGGTTGGCCTCTTTCTCTATAAAAAAACTTATGGGGGGACATAAATCATTGCGGAGAAAAGCGATTACAGATAATCCTTCTCAGAAAATACCTACCGCGGTTCCCGGGTTTTAATAGGCTGCCCGCCTGGCTGCAATCCGCAGCGCAGGGCCATCTGGAAGATACAGTCGGGACAAATATTCACTCCCTGATAGGAAACAATATCAAAGGATTCCCCGCAGCAAGTGCAGGACGGGCTGTATTTTTTGAGAAGGATATAATTTCCCTCTACAAATACCTCTATGGCGTCTTTATCTTGAAGCTCCATCTCCCTACGGACTTCGACAGGCAAAACGATCCGTCCCAATTCATCAATTTTCCGGACAATACCAGTTGAACGCATTTTCTTTTCCTCCTGTTCATCCTTTCGACAGTAGATATACTTTCTCCATCGATATAGAACCGTTATTAAAATATCATACTATCGCCAATTGGTCAACTGTTGTATGACAAAACAAGAATATATGTATACCTAAAATAACCGTTCCGTCATATAAAATATAACCATGTTCCGTTGAGGGGTGGTGATAGGATGGCTATTGAAGTTGACGAGGATGCTTTTGATTTTGGCGCACGCCTGCAAAAGACAAGAAATTTGTCGGGGCTCACGCAAGAACAACTCGCGAAAAAGCTGGGTATTTCCAAACAAACGATCTCCAGTTATGAAAGTAATGTGAAAAAGCCATCCATCCTGACTGCGAGGAAACTCGCGCGGGCCTTAAACTGCTCCTTGGACTATCTCTTAGGTCTGGAAAATAGTGAAACCATTGCTATTCAGGATCTTCGCCCTGGTGAAAGAGAACTCATTTTACAATATATTCGGGTATTTCATACGGACAAAGAGCCGCCGCGATAGATTGGTATCGAAAAGCGCATGAGGGGGCGGCTGAAATGGATGTTTATGATTTCGGAATACGTTTAAAGAATTTACGGGAACAAAAAGGTTATACGCAGGCGGAACTAGCCAGTAAATTGCATGTTACGCCTCAATCGGTTTCCGGTTATGAAAACAATATTCAGTTGCCGCCATTGGACACCGCCTTGAAAATATGCACGATTTTAAATACGTCTTTGGATAGCTTGGTGAATTTGGATACGCGATTTCAGTTGAACATTTCGAATTTTTCACCGACAAAACGAGAGCTTATCGCACGGTTCATCCGCCTGATTGAGGAAACAGAGGAGATAAAGGATTCAAAGTAGGGGATAAACATGCGTTCTCATAGAATTAAGGAATTACGAGAGCTCAATAAATTCACGCAGGAGAGATTGGCAAATGAAATTGGTGTAAGCCCTTCCACGGTGGGCGGCTATGAAAATACCGGCCGGCTGCCTGACCTGGAAACCTTAAAAAAGATAGCGCAATTGTTTGATGTCTCTCTGGATTACCTAGCCGGGTACACGGATGTTCCGTATACCTTAACCAATGCGGAGAAATTTGCCGTATCTGAAGATGAAATAGAGTTTATGTCCGTCTATCGTGAACTTAGTGTCGCTGAAAGAAAGGCGTTGTATCAATTTGTCCGCCTAGTGGTCGAGAAGAAGTAGCAGCTCCGAAAAGGGGCTGCTTTTTAAATCACAAACAGCCTTTTCGATGAATTACGCTTAAAACATGCGAAAAGCGTATTTTTACCACAAAATATATGTTATCAAAATTCATTTACCATAATAACCCAAAAATGTAATTCAGTCAACATACATTTTCAAGAAAACAGTAGTTTATCATATTTTTGTAGCATATGGTCGACAAAATCCGAGGCGGGGAGAGTGACGGATGACACCGGAAGAAAAGGAACAAATTGAAAAAGAGGATTTAGCTCTGCCTTATACGGAAAATCTTGAAAAGCACCTGCAATTTATCAGAGAGAGAATAAGTGAATTGCGCTTGCAGGAGGGATTATCGGAAAGGGCTTTGAGCTTGGATATTGGAAAAGGCACATCCTATATCCAGCAGGTAACCAACGGGATTATGAAACCGACTTTGGTTCCTCTGTTTCAATTATGCGAACGCTTTCATGTGGAACCCGCGGAATTTTTTGATCCGGATTTTCATAATCCCACCTTGCTTCACGAAGCCATGGAAGCCCTAAAGGGGCTTGATGAAGAAGACCTGATCCAAATGACCGTCCTCATGCGTAAGCTGGGTAGAAAAGGATAAAAAAACAGCGCCGAAGACGTTCGGCGCTGTTTTCAACAAAAAGGGTATAAGGAAGCTATTTTACACCATCGCCGCTATCAGCCAGCACAGGCCAAACAGCACCGGCTGGTGCGCAACGTAAATAATCAGCGTGTGCCGCCCCAGCCAAGCCAGCCACCGCGCCCGGCTGACATACATGAACTGGGGGAACCGTCCCTCCTTGGCCCACCGCCCCAGGAAGCTGCCCGCCAGGAACACAAACAGCCAGGGCAGCAGTGGGAAATAATCGGCCCCCTCGCCCAGGCCCAGCCCCAGGGGATACAGCCACCCGCAGGCCTGCACGCTCTCCGGTATGTGGAAGGACAGCAGCCCCGGAATGCCGAACTGGCTCCCCCGATAGCCGGGAACCCACCAGGTGATCAGGGTCAGCACGGCGCAGGCCGCCACCCCCCAAGCCGGCGGAATTTTATCCAGCAGCGGCCGGCACAGAGCGAACAGCAGGATGGACACCGCCAGGAAGTGCAGGATGCCGAACCAGATCATTTCCTCCCGCATGAACACAAAGAGGAACGCGGACATCACGGCGGCCACCGCCAGCAGCAGCCCGCCCCGCTTCCAATTGCTGTGGGACAAGCGGCAGGAGATGCCGCAGATCAGGATGAACAGCCCGGCGAAAAACGGCTCCACCGGGTTAAAAAAGTTAAACAGCCAGGCCGCGGGTCGGAAGCCGAAAAGGTATCCAGCGGTGTAAAACCCGTGAAAAGCCACCATCAGCAGCAGATCGAAGCCCCGCACCTCGTCCATGAAATATATCCGGCCCGTCCGGCCGTTTGTTTCGGTCAACTGGCATCCCTCCGCACATCCGAGATGGTCATTAGTATACCACGATTTTCAAAAAACGCCAACAAAACCGAGAGGAGTCCTTCTATATGGAAGAAAAAGCCCTGGTGGGCATGACCCGCGCGGAAAGCCGCACGGTCACCGAGGAACAGCTGGCTTGCCGGGTGGGCAGCGGCACCGCCCGCGTGTTCGCCACCCCCTGCCTGGCCGCGCTGATGGAGGCGGTCTGTATGCATCTCGTGCAGCCCTGTCTCGAGGAGGGGATCGGCACCGTGGGCACCGCCCTGGATATCGTCCACACCGCCGCCACCCCGTTGGGGATGACCGTGACGGTGGAAGCCGTCCTGCTGGAAACCGATGGCCGCCGGTTCACCTTTCACGTCACCGCCCGGGATGAGGCCGGCCCCGTCGGGGAGGGCACGCACCAGCGCTGCACCGTCAAGACTGCCCGCTTCGAGGAAAAAGCCGCCGCCCGCCGCCCCGTCGGGGAATAAGCGAGAGGCGAAACAAGAAGCCCGGGCGTTTCCCCCTAGAGGAAACGCCCGGGCTTTTTTCAGGTGTTGTCCGCGTCGGCAGGCACCCAGTCCGGCCTAGGCACCGTCACCGGCTGCCCCGGCTTGTCGATGGTGATGGTGGAGTGCATGTTCAGGGAAAACCAGGACATGACCCCTTCCTGCTCTATGCCGATATCGCCGGTGATGATTTCGTCCATTTTCAGCAGATAGCCGTCGCTCGTAAAGGTTGCCGTTACGCTGGCGGCCAGGTTCTGACACTGGCAGCCCAGCGTCTGTTCCATGTCGGCCAGTTCATCCTCGCCGGGACGCATGGCAAACACATAGGCGTTGCCGCTTTTCTTCAAATCCAGGATATCGCTTTCCTTTATGTCCTCGGACAGAACCATATCAAACGCGTAATCAAAGGTGTCCTGATCAAAGGGCTGCACAGTGATTTCACCAGCGTTGTTGGCATACAGATGGACTCCGTCCATATAGGCCGCGCTCACCGGTATGGGATTGCCGAATGTGGAACCGCTTATGGAGTAGTTGAGAAAACGGTTGGATCCGCTGCCCTGCTTGTAGAGGACCGTAGCCATGTCGAAGATATCGGTTTTCTCACCCTCGATGGAGATGGAATATTGAATGCGGCTCTCGACATGATAGTCCTGCATCTGCGCATATTTATCCATGGCCCCATTATACAGCGTCAGGAACGCCTTGGCCTCGGCGGGCGGGATGGCGGCGGAGGTCGGCGTGGTGGTGGGCGGTGGCGTGGGGCTGCCGGTGGGCGCGTTGGTGGGCAGCGTCACCTTGGTGGGGGCGGCGGTTTTTCTGGGGGCGGTGGTTTTCGGCTTGGGCTTCTTGGTGGTGGTTTTCTTTTTCGTGGTCGTGGCGGCCGCTGTCTCGGTGGTGGTCGTGGTGCTTTCCGTGGTCGCCATGGTGGTGGACGGTACCGTCGCTTCCGTTGTGGCCGCCGCGGAGGACGCCGGCGGCGTGGCCGGCTTGTTGCAAGCGGTCAGCGAAACCGCCAGCAGCGCCGCGAGAAAACCAGCCGCTGCCTTTTTCCTGTTCATCTGTGTTACCCATCCTTTCAAATCCGGCCTCTGTCCGGTTCTGATGCGTCGGGATAAAAAGCCGCAGATTTCTCTCTTTATCCAACGCTTAGTCTAACTATACGCCAGATTTGCCATAAAATCAACTGCAATTTATACGAGAAAAGAAACAAAAAGAGACGTTGACAACCTCTTCCAAATATGATACAATGAGCGTTGCCGCATGTGCCGGGCTTTTATAAGCGATCCCAAATGGGATCCGCCTGAGGACAGCGAGACTGAAGGAAAGCAGGTCTCCCATCATGTACGCCATCATCGAAACCGGCGGCAAGCAGTACAAAGTGCAGAACGGCGACGTTCTGTTCGTGGAAAAGCTGGATGCTGCCGAGGAATCCTCCGTGACCTTTGATAAGGTCGTCGCCCTGCATAACGACAAAGAACTGAAAGTCGGCGCGCCGTACGTCAAGGGCGCCTCCGTGGAAGCGCGGGTCGTCAAGAACGGCAAGGGCAAGAAAATCGCCGTCTTCACCTATAAGCCCAAGAAGGGCTGCAAGCGCGCGCTGGGCCATCGCCAGCCCTACACCAAGGTGCAGGTTGAGGTCATCAACGCCAAAGCTCCCAAGGCCCCCAAAGCGGAACCGGAAGCTGCCGCGGAATAATGACGCGGGCCACCTTCGTCCGAAAGGACGGCCTTCTGTGCGGCTTTACCCTGCGGGGCCACGCCGGCGCGGGCGTGTCGGGGACCGACGTGGTCTGCGCGGCGATTTCCTCCGCCGCCTATCTGGCGGCCAACACCATCACCGAAATCTGCCGCTGCCCGGCCGATACCGAGGCGCGGGACGGGTTTCTCAGGGTGTCGGTGGAGGAACCGGCCGGCTGTCAGGATATTCTCCTGGGGCTGAGGCTGCACCTCGGGCAATTGCAGCAGCAATATCCCCGGCAGTTAGTGGTTGAAACGATAGAAGCGCGCTAGGCGCTTCATCAGGAAAGGAAGGGCATTATCATGTTGAAGATAAACATTCAGCTGTTCGCTCACAAAAAGGGCGTCGGCTCCACCAAAAATGGCCGCGATTCCGAGTCCAAGCGTCTCGGCGTCAAGCGGGCGGACGGGCAGTTTGTTCTGGCCGGCAACATCCTGGTGCGGCAGCGCGGCACCCACATCCATCCCGGCAACAACGTGGGCATCGGCTCGGACGATACCCTGTTCGCCCTGTCGGACGGTGTGGTGCGGTTCGAGCGGGTCGGCAAGGATCGCAAGCGCGTGAGCGTCTACGCGGCCGAAGAATAAGAACTGGAAAATCCCTGCCGCATCCGGCGGGGATTTTTTTATGGTTTTAAGAAACGCTAAGAAGAGCGAAATTGTGCGGTCCCGTGCGGGAATCCGAGCGGTTTTGTTCACTAAAATGCGGAGAAATGTGAAAAAATCGGCGCTGAAAGGCGGGAAAATCCATGTTCGTGGATAAAGCGACCATACGCATCAAGGCGGGAAACGGGGGGAACGGAGCGGTTTCCTTCCACCGGGAGAAATACGTGGCGGCCGGCGGCCCCGACGGCGGCGACGGCGGCCGCGGCGGCAGCGTGGTCTTCGTCCCCCAGGACGGAACCGGCACGCTGGTGGACTTCCGGTATAAACGGAAGTTTGCCGCCGAGGCGGGCCAGCCGGGCGGGGCCAAGCGCTGCTTTGGAAAATCGGGGGCCGACTGCGTCATCCCGGTGCCCCGGGGCACCCTGATTTATGACGACGAAACCGGTCGGCTGATGGCCGACATGTCGGGGGACGAGCCCTTTGTGGCGGCCAAGGGCGGCCGGGGCGGCTGGGGCAACAGCCATTTTGCCACCGCCACCCGCCAGGTGCCCCGCTTTGCCAAGCCCGGCGTGCCGGGGGAGGAGAGGACCGTCCGCCTGGAGCTAAAGCTGCTGGCCGACGTGGGGCTGGTGGGCTTCCCCAACGTGGGAAAATCCACCCTGATTTCCGTCGTCAGCGAGGCCAAGCCGGAAATCGCCAACTACCCCTTCACCACCATCACCCCGGTGCTGGGTGTGGTTCGGGTGGCGGAAGGCGTGTCCTTCGTCATGGCCGACATCCCCGGCGTGATCGAGGGGGCCAGCGAGGGCGTGGGCCTGGGCCACGAGTTCCTGCGGCACGTGGAACGGTGCCGGATGCTCATCCACGTGGTAGACGTGGCGGGAAGCGAGGGCCGGGATCCTCTGGAGGATTTCGACATCATCAACCGGGAGCTGCAGGCCTTCAACCCCGAGCTGGCCGCCCGGCCCATGATCGTGGCGGGCAACAAGTGCGATTTGGCCACCGACGAGCAGCTGGAGGCCTTTGCCAAGGCCATGGAAGAGAGAGGCTGCGCCTATTTCCCCATGATGGCGGCCATCGCCCACGGCACCAAAGAGGTGGTGGACTGCTGCGCCCGGATGCTGGCCGAGCTGCCGCCCATCCGGGCCTATGAGCCGGAGCCCGAGCCCCTGCCCGACGCGGAGGCCCTGTCCGGCCGGGAGGTGACGGTCACCTGCCATGACGGCGTGTTCTTTGTGGAAGGGGAGTGGCTGCTCCGCCTGATGCAGGGCATCAATTTCGACGATTATGAGAGCCTGCAGTATTTCCAGCGGGTGCTCCAGTCCGCCGGCGTCATCGACGCGCTGGTGAAGGCGGGAGTGGCCGAGGGGGATACCGTCAGCCTGTACGATTTTGAATTTGATTTTGTGTTTTAAAAGGAGGACGGGTTATGGGACGGCTGCTGCCGGAGGATGTGGAGCCCCGGAACCTGAGCCCGCTGGCCCTGGCGTTCGTGGGGGACGGCGTGTATGAGCTGATGGTGCGGGAGCGGCTGGTCTGCCAGGCCAACCGCCCGGTCAATGAGCTGCATAAGCAGGCGGTGGCCATGGTGCGCGCCGAGGCCCAGGCCGCGGCCATGGACGCCATTCTCCCCCGGCTGACCGAGGAGGAGGCAGCGGTTTTCCGCCGGGGGCGCAACGCTCACACCGCTCGCAGCGGCGGCGATTATCACCGGGCCACCGGCCTGGAGGCGCTGTTCGGCTATCTGTACCTCCGTGGGGAGACCGACCGGATCCGGGAGCTGTTCGAGGCGGCGTTTTGCGCCGGGGAACAGGAGAATCCACCGGTTTAGGGATAGAACGGGGCCGGAAGGGACATGCTAAGCCTGCAGAAAGGCGGGCTGTGGGATGAGCAAAAGCAAACGGGGAAATCCTTCGCATAGCAAGGCGGGGAGGGCGGTACTGGACGGCGGATTTTACCTGCTGGGCAGCGTTCTGTACGCCCTGTCGGTGAACATCTTCACCGCGCCCAACCAAATCGCCCCCGGTGGGGTCACCGGCGTGGCGACCCTGCTGAATTATGCCTTTCACCTGCCCATCGGCACCATGATTCTGGTCATCAACCTGCCGCTGCTGATTGCCGCCTGGTACAAGTGCGGGGCGGCGTTCACGGTGCGCACCCTGATCGTCACCGTGCTGTCCTCGGCCATCATCGACGGCACCGCCCGGTTTCTGCCCCCCTTCCGGGGAGATAAAATCCTGGTGGCCCTGTTCGGCGGGGTGCTGGCCGGGGCGGGCTTAGGCCTCATCTATCTGCGGGGCGCGACCACGGGGGGCAGCGAGGTGGTGGCCCGCCTGCTGGAGCGCCGCCTGCGCCATATCCCCATTGGCCGGCTGATCCTGCTGGTGGACGCGGTGGTGGTGGCGGCGTCGGCGCTGGTGTACAAGCAGCTGGAAAGCGCGCTGTACGCCATGGTGCTGATTTTCGTTTCCACCAGCATTATGGACGCCATCGTCTACGGCGGAGACACGGGCCGGATGCTGCTGGTCATGTCCCGCAAGGAGGAGCTGCTCTGTCGGAAAATCTTGGAAGAGATGGGGCGGGGGGTGACCTTGCTTAACGCCACCGGGGCCTATACCGGGGAGGACAAGCGGGTGCTGCTCTGCGCCGTGCGCCGCTCGGAGATGTACCAGCTGCGCACCCTGGTGCAGGACTGCGATCCCGATGCCTTTCTCATCGTGGTGTCCACGGAGGAGGTGCTGGGCGAAGGTTTTAAGCGCATCGAACAAAAGCATTGACATCCCGCTGAAAATCGCAGATACTTAAGAAACAGTCAGCATTGGTTGAGGCCGCCGCCGCGAGCAGTCGATGGGAAAGGCTGCTCCCTGCGGCTTTTTTCGTTATATTTGAAAAGGGTATGAGTGAAAGGGGAAAGACAAACCATGAAGCTGACCATACGGCTGGAGAGGCCGGAGGACTACCGGGAGGTGGAGGCGCTGACCCGGGAGGCGTTCTGGGGCGTGTTTCATCCCACCTGCGACGAGCATTACCTGGTGCACAAGCTGCGAAACAGCCGGGACTTTGTGCCCGCACTGGACATGGTGGCCGAGAGCGACGGCCGGATCGTGGGGCATATCCTGTACACCAAGGCCCGGGTGACCGACGCGGCGGGCCGAGAGAACGAGGTGCTGACCTTCGGGCCGCTGAGCGTCCTGCCCGCCTATTGGAAACGGGGGATCGGCACGGCGCTGATGCGGGCCACCATCGATCGGGCCCGAGAGCTGGGCTACCGAGGGATTGTGATTTTTGGCCATCCCGATTACTATTGCCGGGTAGGGTTCCGGCCTGCCGGTGAGTTCGGCATTGTTACGGGGCAGGGGGATGCCTATGACGCTTTTATGGCGCTGCCGCTGTATCCGGGGGCGCTGGACGGGATCGCCGGTGTTTACCGGGAATCGCCGGATTTCGAGATGGACGAGGCTGCGGCGAAGGCCTTCGACAACACTTTCCCGCCCAAGGCGCCGGCGGATATGGCGCCCATCGACACGCTCCTGAAACGGCTGGCGCCTCCCGCCCGGCGGGCGATCGAGACGCTTAAGCTGCCGGCGCTCAACTGGCTGAGCCGCTTCAGCGGACGGGAGATCCGCGCCCTTGAGGGCATGGACGACGCGGCCATGGAGCAGATAAACGCAGCGCTGCGGGAGCAGGGAATGCCGGAAAAAGAGGAGGGGCGTTCGCCTCTCGACTTCACAACTCGTATAAAAAACGAGAAATATACAAAATAGAAAAATCCCGCCGGAGAAAGTTCGCTTTCTCTGGCGGGATTATGCATTTACTGAGCGTGTTCGGCCTGCCATTTTTCCGCCGTGGCGGCGGAGGCGGGCTTGATGGTTTCTTTGGGATAGGGGGAGGCGTCCCCACCCAGGCCATAGAGGAAGTAGAATCCCTCGGGGGTCTGGTAAAGCCGTTCCTCATAGCCGGCGGGATCGCCGAACAGGCCGGAGGTAACGGTGCCCAGCAGGGCGGCAGTATCGGTATCGTAGACCTTTTTCCGAACGGTTTTCTGCATCGGTATCTCCTTTTCTCCGGCGAAACGGGGAAGGAGGGCTCCATGTTCGCCGGGGCACGGAGCCGGTTATGTATACAAAGAGGATGTCTCCTATTAGTATATCGTCCCCAAAAACAGAACGCAACCGAAACCCGTCGAATTCTCGGAGGTTGACAGTTTTTCCACCGATACGGTGGCATTTGTGGAAAAATCGGCCGGATAATTCCCGCGCCGGAGCCGCAGGATTTTCCAGGAATCAGGCGCGAATTTCCCGGTAGTTGCCCAGGAAGTGGAAAACCGGCAGTTCCTCCGACAGGGCGCAGAGCAGATCCACCGTGCCGCTGTTGTCCAGGCTGCCCTCGAAATCCAGGTAAAATACGTAGTCAAAATCCCCGTTGCGCAGGGGGCGGCTTTCCAGCTTGGTCAGGTTCAGCCCTTCCATGGCGAAGCGGGCCAGGGTTTTATACAGGGAGCCGGTGACGTTGGGCAGGGTGAAGATCAGGCTGATTTTATCCGCCGCGGGTGGTAGCAGCAGCTGAGAGGACAGGGCGATGAAGCGGGTGACATTGTTGGATACAGATTGTATATTCTCTGCAGCAATTTCCAATCCGTAAATCTCTGCCGCCTGCCGGGAGGAGATAGCGCAGGCGGTGGGATCGCCGCTTGCGGCCACCATACGGGCGGCAGCAGCGGTGTTGCTGTACTGCCGGGGCTCCAAGCCCCGGGCGGCGATGAAATCCGCGCACTGGGACAAGCCCTGGTGGTGGGAATAGACGGCCTTCAAGCGGCGGGGATCCGCGCCGGGCAGAGTGAGCAGGCAATGATGAACAGGCAGCTCCGCCGCCCCCACGATGGAGAGGCGATGCTGCATGAGCAGGTCATAGTTTTCATGCACGGATCCGGTGGAGGAATTCTCCACCGGCAGAATGCCGTAATCGGCCCGGCCCTCCCGCACAGCCTCCACCACGTCGGCGAAGGAGGGGACGAAGAGGGGGCGGCTGTCCGCGTCCTTGGTGAAGGGGAAAAGAATGCCGGCCGCCTCGTCGGCATAGGCACCGGCGCAGCCGGCGCAGGCCACCCGGGCGGGGATGTCGGTCACCGGACGGCGGGGGGCCTGCCCGATGGCGGCGCGCAGGGCTTTGCCGGCGGACAGCTTCCGATGCTGGAGGGCGCGGGAGGTGTCCATCATGGTGGAGAACACCACCGCCGCCGCCCCGGGGAAGCCGGCCCCCCGTTCGTCATACCGGGCGGCGGCGCGGCGCACCCCGTCCAGCACCTGCTTTTCCCTCTCCTCATTGAGCACGGGGAGGTGATGCGCCGCCTTATAGGCAGCCACCTGCAGGGAACAATCCATCCGGCGGCAGAGCAGGGCGACCAGCTCGTCGTCCAGACGGTCGATTTCGGCACGGATATCGGCGAGTTCCATGGGCGGATAATCCCCTTTCAATCAGTCGGCGCAATGAGCCGGGATGGCCTCGGTCTCCA
>ERZ856578.4914-NODE-4914-length-17129-cov-3.774924_pt1 | contig 17129 bp, 20 predicted proteins | sample MGYA00514384_ERZ856578 | MGnify/ENA primary metagenome ERZ856578 (study PRJEB29103, sample SAMN06111958) | human gut metagenome | biome: human gut; feature: ankylosing spondylitis patient; material: healthy_person | host: Homo sapiens | place: China:Hangzhou...
TTCCCGGAGATGACCAGCTCTCATATCAGCGGTAAGGCCGTGCTGCTCAAAAGCTTCCTTGATTTCGTAGCTCGCATCTTATGAATCTGCAGCAAACTGGTTCCGCACGATGCCGTAAGCTGCTACATAAGCCTCAGTAAATGCCTTACTGCTCTCCTCAGTGGTGGAGAACGGAGTTAAGAGCATCAGACCCTCTGCCAGGGAAGTATCAAAGTTCTCTACGGAAAGGATACCATCCATACCATCACAGCCGAAGAAGACCGGTGCGAATTCTTTGTCGCTTGCCTGCTTTAAGATGATGGAAGCCTCCTGATAGTAGATCGGAAGGAATACCAGCTCTGCGCCTGCGTCTTTTGCCTTGTCAAGCTGTACGGAGAAGTCGGTGTTGCTGTCTGCGGTAAATGCCTCGTCAGCTACGATCTCCAGACCCTGGTTTGCTGCCTCAGCAACAAATGCCTCACGAATACCAGAAGAATACTCGGTAGAGCTGTCATAGATGATAGCGATCTTGGTAGCCAGCTTGTTCTCTCCAATATACTTAGCGGAAGCGGTACCCTGATCCGGGTCTGCGAAGCATACGCGGAATGCGTTGTCAGTTGCTACGCACTCAACTGCGGAACCGGACGGAGTGATCAGGAACATGTTATCAGACTCAGCCTCTGCTCCTACAGCGATACACGGTTTGGAAGTGGTCGGACCGTCTAATACCTGCATACCCCAGTCTTTTAAGGTGTTGTATGCGTTGATGGATTTCTCTGGATCATTCTCATCATCCTCAGCCTTGGTCTCGATCATCATGCCGTTGATACCGCCAGCCTCGTTGATCTCCTTTGCTGCCAGCTCTGCGCCGTTTGCGACTGCGTTACCATAAGCTGCGCCTGCACCGGTTAACGGTCCGATTATGCCTACCTTTAATGTGCCGCCTTCTGCTGCTGCCTCAGTCTCTGCACCCTCTGCTGCAGTGGTCTCAGCATTATCTGCTGCTGCGGTAGTCTCTGCCGGCTTGCTGCCGCCACATGCTGCTAAGGATGCTGCCATCATAGCTGCCATACCAAAACTAACCAGTTTTTTCTTCATAATTGTTTCCTCCTCTTAAATGAAAACAGGCTCCCTGAACCTTCAGGAAGCCGTATCCTTAAAGCTGAGCTAATTATAGTAGCCAGAAAAACGCTTGTCAAGAACTTTCTTGCGTTAAAGCGAAGTTGAAGCAAAGTCATACAGAATTTTCAGTTCAGAAAATTCCTACCACGGTAGATTCGCGCTTTCTACTGTTTTATCCCGCAGCATCAGATCCGCAACTGCCTCTTTTGCGGACTTTCCGTCAAACAGTACTTCATTGACAGCCTCGATGATCGGCATGGATACCTGATACTTTTTTGCAAGAGCCAGACCGGCCTTGGCAGAATAGACACCCTCTACCACCATCTGCACCTCGTCCATAGCCTCCTTCATGGAATAGCCTTTTCCGATCAGGATTCCGGCACGGCGGTTGCGGCTGTGCATGCTGGCACAGGTCACGATCAGGTCTCCGATCCCGGTAAGGCCGGCAAAGGTTTCCAGCTTTCCGCCCATGGCCATGCCAAGCCGGCTGATCTCCGCCACGCCCCGGGTAATGAGGGCTGCCTTGGTGTTGTCGCCATACCCAAGTCCGTCTGCGATTCCCGCTGCCAGGGCAATGACATTTTTCAATGCCCCGCCAATCTCAATTCCCAGGATATCCGGGCTGATGTAAACCCGAAATACCGGGCTCATGAAAAGATTCTGGATCTTCTCCGCAGTTTTGCGTGTTCTTGCCCCGGCCACACAGGTGGTCGGAAGCCCCCGGCTCACCTCTTCTGCATGGCTCGGTCCGGAAAGAACGGCCACATCGGCAGCGGGAAGCTCTTCTTCCAGAATATCCGTCAGTGTCATGAGGGTTGCCTCCTCAATGCCCTTGGCCACATTGACCACCAGCTGTCCTTCTTTCAGGAAAGGCTTCATCTTCCGGGCAGTCTCCCGCACATAGATGGAAGGAACCGCCACCACAAGAAGATCTTTCTCCTTCATGGCACGTTCCAGGTCAGAGGTAAATTCCATATCGTCCGGAAGCACCAGATCCGGAAGAGTCTTTAAGCGATGCTCTGTTCTCAGACTTTCTGCCTCCTTTTCAAAGGCAGACCATTCCGTCACCTGATGGCCGTTCTCGTGAAGCAGGAATGCAAGGGCGGTGCCCCAGCTGCCTGCGCCGATTATACTCACATTTGCCATAGGTCTATTCCTTTCTGGCACCCAGCTTGTTTTCCGTGCCGCTTAACAGTCGTTTGATGTTGGTATGATGGCGCCAGATCCCCATAGCGGAGATCAGGCCTGCCAGCACATAGAATTCTGTCAGATGTGCCGCCGCAATGCCAAAATCACCACGGGCACCGAAAAACACCATACCGATAAAAAAGCAGATCATCACCAGGATGGATCCCAGGGATACATAGCGGGTAATGGCTACTGCAGCCACAAACACCACCAGGCAGACCAGCATCACACGCCAGTCTGTGGAGGCCAGAAGCCCAGCGGAGGCCGCAATGCCCTTGCCACCCTTAAATCCCATATAAAACGGGAAATTGTGTCCCAGGATCACGCCAAAGCCGGTGTAGAGCAGGTATACATACAGAAGCTCGGGCTGGCTGCGAAACAATACTCTTGTGATCAGGCATGCAGTAATCATCTTGCCTGCGTCACCCAGGAATACGATCAGTCCGGCCTTTTTGCCCATCACACGCAGGACATTGGTGCTGCCGGAGTTTCCACTTCCGTAATTGCGGATATCCATATGCTTGGATCTGCTGTAGAGATAGCCGGTCTGAAACAGACCAAACACATAACCCATTACCAGACAAAGTACTCGTTCCATTTACTCCTCCTTTCCATTCCTTTCGCGGATCAGGAATTTCAGAGCCGTACCCTTAAATCCGAAGGATTCGCGGATGCGGTTTTCCAGGTATCTCACATAGGAGAAATGCATCAGCTCTTTGTCATTTACGAAAATAACGAAGGTCGGCGGCTTTACCGCTACCTGGGTCATGTAATACAGCTTCAGACGCTTGCCCTTATCAGACGGCGGCTGCTGCATTGCAACAGCTTCAGTCATGATCTCATTGAGCACGCCGGTAGCGATACGCATGGTCTGGTTCTCGCGCACCATATCGATGAGCTCAAACATCTTGTTCATACGCTGTCCGGTTACGGCAGAGATAAATACCATCTCAGCATACTGCATGAAGGACAGGGTATCCTTGATCTTTTTGGTGAACTCGTAGATGGTCTTGTCGTTCTTCTCGATGGCATCCCACTTGTTGACGGCAACGATGATGCCCTTGCCCCTGTCATGGGCGATGCCTGCAATCTTTGCGTCCTGCTCCGTCACGCCCTCGGTCGCATCAATGACCAGAATGACCACATCCGCACGCTCCACGGCAGATACGGTACGAATGATGCTGTAGCGTTCCAGATCCTCTTTGATCTTGCTTTTACGGCGCAGTCCGGCGGTATCAATAAAGATATACTCCGTTCCGTTGTATACGACCTCGGTATCGACCGCATCACGGGTGGTACCTGCAATATTGGAAACGATCACACGGTTCTCACCCAGCAGCTTATTAATAATAGAAGACTTTCCTACGTTCGGCTTACCGATAATGGCTACCTTCGGACGGTCATCCTCCTCTTCCTCTAACTGCTCCAGAGTGAAATGCCTGGACACCTCGTCTAACAGGTCACCGATTCCCAGGCGGGAAGCCGCGGATACCGGAATCGGATCGCCGATTCCCAGGTTATAAAACTCGTAGACATCGTTTCCGAATTTCTGGATGCTGTCCACCTTGTTTACCGCGAGGACCACCGGCTTTCCGGATTTGCGGAGCATATCCGCAACCTTGGAGTCAGAATCCTGCAGACCCTGACGTACATCCACGATGAAGATAATGACATCTGCGGTGTCAATGGCAATCTGTGCCTGCTCCCTCATCTGGGACAAAATGATGTCACGGCTGTCCGGCTCAATACCACCGGTATCAACCAGGGTGAAGTTCATGTTCAGCCAGTTGCAGTCCGCATAAATACGGTCTCTGGTAACTCCCGGCGTATCCTTTACGATGGAGATGGTCTCCCCTGCCAGTACATTGAACAGGGTAGACTTTCCAACGTTCGGACGCCCTACAATGGCAACGATTGGTTTACTCATGTGTGATCTCCTTTAATTCATATCCGTCGTAGACGGTATCTTGTTCTTCTTCCAGGCCAAGAACGGCATCCACCAGATCCTGACCGCTTGATTTTACAATATTCACCGGAACTTGTAAAGCGTTTTGCACATCGGCGCGGGTGAGGTCATCCAGAAATACCTCCTCGCCACTCCGAAACATGCAGATTGGAAGCAGCAGACGCTCGCCAAGCGGCACCACCGACATCTGCTTCTTTAAATCCTGTCCAGTGATCAGACCGGCCACGGTGATGCTTTCTCCGAAAAAGTCATTGCGGATCGCGTACAGATGCACCTTTTTCTGAGGAAACTTTGCCTCGATCTTATCCAGCTGCTTTCTCAGATAAGGGTAAGCCAGCCGGCCCGTAGCAATGGACAACTCCTCCGGCTTCACCGGAAGATCCTCCGGCAGTGCCTCAAGCGCTTCTGTTACCTCGGTGTCAAGAAGACGCAGCATGCCCACGCCATTCTCCAGCTGCGGGTATCCGTCGTAACGCTCTGTCTCCGGCAGCTCTCGCTCTGCCAGAATATAGAATTCATCGCTGGCATGGATGAAGTGCATGCCATACTGCTCATATATGATCTTCTGCCATTTTTCAATGATATCAATGGCATTCTCTGCATCTTCCTTCTCAAAGGGCTTTAACGGATACAGACCGTCCCGGTATCTGGAGAGCCCTACCGGCACGACGGAAGCGCTCTGCATATAAGGAAGATACTTGGTCATGTCCCGGATGGTATGATCCAGCTCTTCCCGGTCATTCACGCCCTTGCACAGCACGATCTGTCCGTTCATGGGTATGCCGGCCTCACAAAGACGGTCGATCTTTTTTAATGCTTCTCCCGCAAAGCGGTTATGGAGCATCTCGCAGCGCAGCTTCGGATTGGTGGTGTGCACCGAAATGTTGATCGGCGCCAGCTTAAAATCAATGATACGCTGGATGTCATGCTCTTTCATGTTGGTCAGCGTCACATAGTTTCCCTGAAGGAAGGAAAGACGGGAATCATCGTCCTTAAAATAAAGGGTTTCGCGCATGCCCGGCGGCATCTGGTCAATGAAACAGAAAATGCATTTGTTGCTGCAGGACTTGTAATCGCTCATAAGTCCGTTCTCAAAGGTGATGCCAAGATCCTGGTACTCATTTTCTATTTCCAGCTCCCACTGCTCGCCGTCTGCCTTTTCCACCAGCATGACCATGCTTTCGCTGTCTACATAATATTCATAATCAAAGATATCTTCCACTTCATTTCCATTGATCGTAAGTAAACGGTCTCCCGGCTCCAGCTCCAGTTCCTCTGCAATGGAACCCGGGTCAACGGATTTTATCAGATGTCCTTTTTGTTTCTTCATAGATATTCCTTTCCAGCAGATGTTCAGGGCCTGCTCTGACCTGGGTCATCCGGCTGTCAATCTGCACTCTTTTCATCATAACAAGATTCCTGTTCTTTGTCAAAGCAATCGGCCTCCGGTTTTGGGTGGATTTACCTGTTTTTTTGTTTTTTTTTACAAAATTCCCCAAGGCTCTTGAAGCTTGCTTTTTTTAAGGATATAAATATGTTGGATTATAATGAACTATTTTACTTGAAGGAGTATGTACCAATGGCTAACAACTACGTGTTTAATGACATTTTACCGGTAGCGCCGTTAAAGCTCGCTGCCCTGGAAAGCTGCAAGGATCTGGCAACCAAGGTAAACGATCACATTGTCACCTTCCGCCGCAATGATACCGTGGAGCTGCTTCGCCGCCAGCAGGATTTAAACTACCGCGGCTACGATGTAGATTCCTATCTTCTTGACTGCAAATGCCCGCGTTTCGGTTCCGGTGAGGCAAAGGCCGTTATTAACGAATCTGTCCGCGGCGCGGATCTGTTTGCAATGGTAGATGTAACCAACTACAGCATCCCATACAGCGTATGCGGCTACACCAATCACATGTCCCCGGATGACCATTTCCAGGACTTAAAGCGCATCATCGGTGCTTCCGTAGCCACCGCACACCGCGTTAATGTTGTTATGCCTTTCTTATATGAAGGACGCCAGCACAAGCGTACCAAGCGCGAGTCCTTAGACTGTGCAATGGCACTGGAGGAGCTGATCTCCATGGGTGTTTCCAACATCATTACCTTCGATGCCCATGACCCGCGCGTTCAGAACGCCATTCCGTTAAGCGGCTTCGATAACTTCATGCCGACTTACCAGTTTGTAAAGGCTCTGTTCACCCACGACACCTCCTTAAAGATCGACAAGGACCATCTCATGATCATCAGCCCGGATGAGGGTGCCATGAACCGTGCCGTATACCTGGCCAACAACCTCGGAGTTGATATGGGTATGTTCTATAAGCGCCGTGACTACTCCAGAGTCATTGACGGCCGCAACCCGATCGTTGCCCACGAGTTTTTGGGTACTTCCGTAGAAGGAAAGACCGTTCTCATCATTGACGATATGATCGCATCCGGCGAGAGCATGTTAGACACCGCCAGAGAGTTAAAGGAGCGCAAGGCAGAGAAAGTTATCATCTGCTGCACCTTCGGCCTGTTCACCGCTGGTCTGGAAAAATTTGACCAGTACTATCAGAATGGCTACATCGACTATGTCATTACCACCAACTTAAACTACCGTCCGAAAGAACTGTTAGACCGCGAGTGGTATCTGGAAGCTGACATGAGTAAATATCTTGCAGCCATCATTAACTCCTTCAACCACGACGTTTCTATCGGAGCTGCCCTGTCTCCGACCGAAAAGATCCAGAAGCTGGTAAAACGCTACCAGGCAGGCGGATACGATTATTATCAGACCATCCAGTAAATTTTAATAGGGACGCAAAAAAGAGCTTCACGCAGCATATATAAGTGCTGTGCGAAGCTCTTTTTGTCTAATATGATTTTATCCCTGCTCTCTGAGAGCCAGAAACGCTGCCAGATTTCCCCGCTCCGTTCCCATGATCCGGTGAGAAAACAGATGTGACGGGTTGCACCGGGTACAGATATCCGTTGTATGGATCTGATTTGCCGGGATTCCTGCTTCCCGGAGCACGATCTGGTTTGCCCGCCACAGATCCACCTGATACTTTCCGTCTGGCTTTTGGTAAAACAGATCGTTATGGTACTGCTCTGCAAAGCCAGCGGCAAATTCCGCAGCCACCTCCGGTCCAACCTCAAAGCAGTCCTGGCAGATACTCGGCCCAATGCAGGCAATGACATTCGCCGGTTCTGTGCCGTATTCCCGGTTCATGGCCTCCAGTGTGGCTTTTCCCATGCGGTGCACCGTGCCCCTCCAGCCGGAATGGGACAGCCCGATAGCCCTGTGGACCGGATCCACAAAATACAGTGGCACACAGTCCGCGTAAAAAGTCACCAGCGTGATACCCGGAATATCCGTGATCAGGCCATCTACATCCTGATAATCCCGCTCTTTTACAATGCCCTTTCCCGCGTCTTCCTCCGTCACCTTGCGGACATTGGTGGTGTGGGTCTGGTAGGAAAGCACCATCTTCTCTGCATCGGTTCCGAGAACGGCTGCCATGCGGCGGTAATTTTCCATTACATGCTGCGGATCATCATTCCGGGTAAAGCTGAAGTTCATGCTAGAGAACACACCCTCGCTGACACCTCCGTGGCGGGTGGAAAAGGCATGGCTTACCAGACCGGTGGCATCCAGAGCCGGAAAGGACAGATAGGTAACGCCGTTTTTCTCACGGATTTCAATTTCCGATTTTTCCAAACTGCGCTCCATGCAGCAGCTTTCCGTCTGTCCTGCTGTTGTCATGCCGCTCTGCTTGCGGATCCATGCTTTCTGTTCCATCTGTACCCTCTCCTTTTCGTTCTGAATTTTCCATGTCTGCACTAAACTGCATATTCAGCACAATTGTCAATGTTCCTATGCGAACGCGTCCCGAATCCAGTTAATCTGATCTCCCAGTATACTCACCACATCAAAACGGCACGGCATGTCCTCGCGGTAATGTCGGCTATACAGATAGAACTGCGCCGTATAGCGTATCCGCTGCTGCTTGATATGGCCAACCGCCTCCGCAGGCATACCATTGCGTGCTGTTTTCCTGTATTTTACCTCGACAAATACCAGATACTGTCCGTCCATTCCGATCAGATCGATCTCACCCTGGCGGCAGCGGAAATTCCGTTCCAGGATCTTTACGCCCCGGCGGGTCAGAAAGTCTGCCGCCAGCTCTTCTTTCCGGGTTCCGGTCTCCCGTTTATTTTCTTTGTATTCCATTCACACCTGTGCCTTCTGACCACACTGTTTTCCAGAAACCTGCTCTGTTCGTTTTCTGCATCCATCCTGCTTTTACACAAAATTCTTGATAAAGCTTTTTCTATGGATCGAGGTCGGCCCATACTCTTTCAATGCCGCAATGTGCGCCGCCGTTCCATATCCCTTATGCTTCGCAAAACCATACCCTGGAAACAGGGTATCGTACTCAACCATCATGTGATCCCTGGTCACCTTGGCCAGAATACTGGCCGCTGCAATGGAAACACTCTTGGCATCTCCCTTAATGATCGGCACCTGATTGATCTCCACCCCCGGAATGGTTACAGCGTCATTGAGCAGCAGATCCGGCTGCACGGAAAGCCCGGCAATGGCCTGGCGCATGGCTTCATAGGTGGCCTGTAAAATATTGATCTCATCGATCAGATCCGGCCCCACGATGCCAACACTCCAGGCAACCGCCTTTTCCTTGATTTCTGTAAACAGGGCTTCCCTGCGCTTCTCGGAAAGCTTCTTGGAATCGTTTAAAAACAGGATCTCACAATCCACCGGCAGGATCGCTGCCCCGGCCACCACCGGACCTGCTAACGGGCCACGGCCTGCCTCATCAATGCCGCAGATGGCGGTGCAGGCTGCGTAGGTATCCTCGTACTCCCGCATCAGAGCCAGACGGGCGCGCTCTGCTTCCAGCTTCTCTCCGGTTAAGGTTCTCAGTGCCATGCTTACGCCTCCCCGCTCTCGCTGCCCTGATCTGCAGCGCCTGATTCCTGTACGGAATCCACTTTGTCCCCATCATTTTTCTTCACCGGAGGAAATTCCAGTGTAATGCGCCCCAGCTTTCCGCTGCGGTAATCGTCGATCACCAAAGCTGCAGCACGGCTGTAATCCGGCTCACCGCCCTTAGCCAGGCATCCCCGCACCTTTGCCACCTGGATCAGCAGGTTTTCCTCAGAAGACTCATCAATCTTATAGCGGTCCTTCAATACATCCGGATAATGCTCCTGAAGCAGTTTCAGAAGTTCCAGAGCCAGCTCGTCTTTATTTAGGATTTCGTCATTGATGGAACCGATAAAGGCTAACAGCAGTCCCACTCTCTGATCTTCAAATTTTGGCCAGAGGATACCCGGGGTATCCAGAAGCTCCAGAGTCTTGTTTAACCGGATCCACTGGTTTCCCTTGGTCACGCCCGGCTTGTTTCCGGTTTTGGCGCAGGCCTTTCCCGCGAAAGAGTTGATAAAAGTAGATTTACCAACATTCGGGATTCCCACCACCATGGCGCGCACCGGTCGGTTCATGATGCCTCTGCGGCGGTCGCGCTCAATTTTTTCTTTGCAGGCTTCCTGAACCACTCCATTGATCTGCTTGATGCCGGCGCCGCTGCGGGAATTGATCTTCACAACAAAATATCCCTTTTCCTTAAACCAGCTGGTCCATGCCTCATTGTAGCGTTCGCTGGACAGATCTGACTTATTTAACAGGATCAGTCTTGCCTTTCCCTTTCCAAGCTCATCAATATCCGGGTTGCGGCTTGCTAACGGCACACGGGCGTCAACTACTTCGATGATCAGGTCGATCAGCTTGATGTCTTCTTTCATGGCACGCTTTGCTTTGGTCATGTGCCCTGGATACCACTGTATATTCACGACATTTCCTCCTATATCTTCGTATTATTATCTATCATCTCAGGACCGGATCAGACTGATATGGATCAGCGGAAACATGCGCAGCCACACTTTTCCAATGATCTGGTCTTCCCGGACATTGCCGATGTTGGCAAACCGGCTGTCTTCACTGCTGTCCGGATTATCCCCCAGCAGAAAATATTCTTTATCTTCTAATTGAACCGGATTCTCCGCCAGTCCGGAAAGAGAAATCTTCCGGTTGCCCGGCAGGGAAATCTGTTCCTGATTTACATACAATTTCCCGTCTATGATCTGGACCACATCACCGGGGACGGCCACAACACGCTTCACGTTGGTTTTCTGATCCTCCCGCTCAAATACTACGACATCCATGCGGTCCGGCTTTCCGATCTCATAGGTCAGCCGATTCATCAAAACCACGTCACCAGAATTTAAAAGAGGATACATGGACTGCCCGTTCACCGTGATCTGTGTTCCAAAAAACACCAGACAGAACCAGGCAAAAGCCAGCGCCACTACCACATCCACAATCCAGCTGCAGATCTTCCGGATCATATTCTGTTCATCACTCAGATAAAAATCCACCTGTTTATGCTCCATTCTACCGTGTGTTCTCACGGACAAAAACACCTTCTGTAAATACCATTCCACATGGCAAAAAGGGGGAAGTTGCTTGCAACTCCCCCACTTTCCTGTTCTGCGCGTCCTGAGCGCATAATACGCAGAAAGGGACAATTTTCATTGTCCCCTGTTCCACGCAAAATTATTTTACTAACTCTTTAACCTTAGCAGCTTTACCTACTCTGTCTCTTAAGTAGTTCAGTTTTGCACGTCTTACTTTACCTCTTCTGACAACCTCAATGTTGTCTACGAACGGGGAATGAACCGGCCAGGTCTTCTCTACGCCGATGCCGTTGGAGTTCTTACGAACGGTGAAGGTCTCTCTTGCGCCGCCGTTCTGTCTCTTGATTACGGTACCCTCGAATACCTGGATTCTCTCGCGGTTACCCTCTTTGATCTTGTTGTAGACCTTAACGGTATCGCCTACGGAAAACTCCGGTACGGAAGCCTTTAACTGTGCTGCTTCAATGTTCTTAATAATTTCGTTCATTTGTGTGATCCTCCTTCATATGTTTGATGTTCTTTAATGCTTCTTCCGCAACAGAGGAACATCTCTTTTTCTAGTCACAACGGTATAATGATATCATAGGGACAAATAAATTGCAAGCACTATTTTGCTGAATTTACTCCCCTGAATTTACTTCTCCTGTGCCTCTTTCTCTGCCATCAGCTCTGCCAGATACTGGCGCTCTTTCTTCGACAGATTTGCCTCTTCCAGAAGATCCGGCCGTCTCTCCAGGGTCCGCCTGATAGACTGCTGACGTCTCCAGGTCTCAATGTTTTTGTGGTGTCCGGAAAGAAGCACCTCCGGCACGCGCATACCCTGGTAAACCTCCGGGCGGGTGTACTGCGGGTACTCAAGGAGATTGTCGTGGAAGGACTCGATCTCCGCGGAAACATCGTTATTTAAAACGCCCGGCACCAGGCGGGAAATACAGTCGATCATGACCATGGCCGGAAGCTCACCGCCGGTCAGGACATAATCGCCCACGGAAAGATAATCGGTCACGATGAGCTCTAACGCGCGCTCATCAATGCCCTCATAATGCCCGCAAAGGAAGACCAGATCTTCTTCCTGCGCCAGCTCCTCGGCAATCTTCTGGTTGAAGGTCTGTCCCTGCGGAGTCATGTAAAGGACGCGGGGACGCTTGCCGATACGCTCACAAAGCGCCTCGTAGGCATCACACACCGGAGCCGCCTGCATCACCATGCCTGCTCCGCCGCCATATGGGGTATCATCCACGTGGCCGTGCTTTTCTTTCGTGTAATCCCGGATATTGACCGCCTCAATGGAAAGCAGGCCTTTTCCGGCTGCCCGCCCGATGATGCTGGTATTCAAGCCGTCTAACACCATCTCCGGGAACAATGTTAAAATATGATAATTCATGCTTTTGCTTTCTCCTGATTTCAGCGTATTACAGGTCCAGAAGGCCATCCAGGATATGGACGGTCACCATCTGGCTCTCCAGGTTTACATCCAGAATGCACTGCAGGATAGCCGGGAACAGATACTCTTTGCCTTCCAGACTTTCGATAACGTAAACATCGTTGGCACCAGTCTGAAGGACATCAGTCAGGGTACCGAACTCTTTTCCCTCATCGGTCACGACTTTTAAACCGATCAGATCGGTGATAAAATTCTCGTTCGGAGCCAGCTTCACGGCCTGGTCGCGGCGGATCAGCAGATCCTTTCCCTTGTATTTTTCGATTTCGTTGATATTGTTAAACTCCTTGAATTTCAGGATGACCATGTTTTTGAAGAACTTGACGCTCTCAATGGACAGGGTCATCTGCTCTCTGCCAGTATCAAGGATGACGGTTTTCAGCTTTTTAAAACGGTTTACATCATCGGTCGTAGGGTATACTTTGACCTCACCGCGTACACCGTGGGTGGATGAGATCACGCCGACTCTTAAGGTATCCTCCATCTTCCATTCCTCCAGATTTTTATAAAAGAAAAACTGCCGCAGGAAAATCCGACGACAGTTTCTGATGGCTACTGTATATCTACAACAACCTTTTTTTCTTCTTTGGAAGCGGCTGCCTTGACAACGGAGCGGATCGCCTTCGCGATGCGTCCCTGCTTGCCAATCACCTTTCCCATATCAGATGGGGCAACCTTTAGCTCAATAAAGGTGCCGCTTTCCTTTTCGGTCTCGGTAACAACCACCTCGTCCGGATTGTCAACTAATGCTTTTGCAATAACCTCAACCAGTTCTTTCATAGCGATCACCTCTCAGATTACTGAATGCCAGCGGTCTTCAGAAGCTTTGCTACACGGTCGGTCGGCTGTGCGCCGTTTGCTAACCACTCCTTGGTAGCCTCCTCGTCAAACTTGATAACGCTCGGCTCCTGGTTCGGATCGTAAGTACCAACCTCAGCGATGAATCTGCCATCTCTCGGGGATCTGGAATCTGCAACAATGACTCTATAGAAAGGTTTTTTCTTAGCACCCATTCTTCTTAATCTCATCTTTACTGCCATGTCAATTTCACCTCCTTAAAATATACTGATAATGTATCAACAAATACAGAAAACTCTGTACTGTCACCATATAAGCTGCCCTAGAAAGGCATTTTCAGCTTTCCGAGCATACCGCCCAGTCCGCCGCGTCCGCGCTTACCGCCCATCATGCCAGGAAGCTGCTTCATCATTTTCTTCATCTGATCAAACTGCTTGGCAATACGGTTTACCTCGCTGATATCCACCCCCGCGCCCTTTGCGATACGCTGTTTGCGGGAAGGATTTAAGAGGCCCGGATTGGCGCGCTCTTCTTTTGTCATGGACAGGATGATGGCCTCCACACGGTCCATGGATTTCTCATCCACCTCCGGGATTCCGCCCTTCATCTGTGACATTCCCGGCATCATGCTCATAATGCTGGTCAGTCCGCCCATTTTTTTGATCTGACGCATCTGGTCCAGGAAATCGTTGTAGTCAAACTCTGCCTTGCGCAGCTTCTGACTCATTTCCTTCGCCTTTTCCTCGTCAACCTCCATCTCGGCTTTCTCGATCAGGGTAAGAATGTCTCCCATGCCCAGAATTCGGGATGCCATACGGTCCGGGTAAAACTGTTCCAGATCGGAAAGCTTCTCTCCCATACCTATATATAAAATCGGCTTTCCGGTTACGGCCCGGATGGAAAGGGCTGCACCGCCTCGGGTATCGCCATCCAGTTTGGTAAGGATGACACCGTCGATACCGACTTTATCCTGGAAATTCGATGCTACATTGACTGCGTCCTGACCGGTCATGGCGTCTACCACCAAAATGGTCTGGTCTACATTTACAGCCTCTTTGATGTTCTCGAGCTCTTCCATCATGCCTTCATCTACATGAAGACGTCCGGCGGTATCGAGGATCACCACATTGTAGCCATTCTTTGCCGCGTGCTCCATAGCGGCCTTTGCAATGTTGACCGGGCTCTGATTTTCTCCCATGGAGAAGACCGGAACGCCCTGTTTGTCTCCGTTGATCTGGAGCTGCTGGATTGCTGCCGGACGGTATACGTCACAGGCAACCAGAACCGGCTTGCGGCCCTTTGCCTTCAGCTTTCCTGCGATCTTCGCTGTCGTTGTCGTCTTACCTGCACCCTGAAGACCTGCCATCATGATGACGGTGATCTCGTTGGTGGGCTTTAATGCGATTTCCGTAGTATCGGAACCCATCAGGCGGATCAGCTCTTCGTTAACGATCTTGATCACCATCTGGCCCGGCTGCAGGGAACCCAGCACTTCTTCGCCAACGGCGCGTTCCTGAACGGAGCTTATGAACTGTTTTACAACCTTGAAGCTTACGTCTGCTTCCAGGAGAGCCATCTTGACTTCCTTGAGCGCAGTCTTGACATCCGCTTCGCTTAAACGGCCCTTGCCGCGCAGGTTTTTAAACACGTTCTGCAGTTTATCGGATAAGCTTTCAAACGCCATAGGTAACCTCCTGTTCAGAACCGATCACGGCATACGCCGAAATCAAAGTTCCATGATGTCGTTGGAAATCTGCTCAATCTCGTCGATCAGACTTTCATCTTTTGTTTCCTTGAAAACCCTGGTCTTTTTATGGATCTCCTCCACCATGCGGCGGGTAGTCTGGAACTTGCTGATCAGATGCAGCTTGTCCTCATACGCACTCAAGGTCTTGTCGCAGCGCTTGATGAGATCGTGAACACCCTGACGGCTGATCCCGTTCTCCTCGGCGATCTCACTTAAGGACATGTCGTTATATACCACATCCTCGTAGATGCTGCGCTGATGCTCTGTGAGCAACTCTCCATAAAAATCATAAAGCAAACTCTGTTTTACAATGCTTTCCATAACATCACCTTGGCTATCATACACGAAAGGCGCATTGCTGTCAAGTATTTTTTCTTGACACTTATAAAAATTTTTGTTTTTCTTTTTATACACCTGTTTTCGGGCAGATATCAGCCAGACAGCACCGGTCGCAATACGGCTTTGTTCGGGCCGTGCAGACCTCTCTTCCATGCCATACCAGCCGATGACAGAAATCGCTGCCCTCCTCCGGCGGCACCAGCTTCCAGAGTTCCATTTCAACCTTTTTCGGTTCCTTAATGCCGTCTACCAGTCCCATGCGGTTTACCAGGCGGATACAGTGGGTGTCTGTAACAATGGCCGGTTTGCCAAACACATCACCCATGATCAGATTGGCGCTTTTTCTTCCCACTCCGGGAAGCTTCAACAGAGCATCAAAATCCTCCGGCACCTTACTGCCGTACTCATCCCGCAGCATCTTCATACAGGCGCTGATGTCTCTGGCCTTACTCTTTCCCAGACCGCAGGGCCTGACGATTTCCTCAATTTCTTCCACCGGTGCCTCCGCCAGGGCATTCACATCCGGAAACTTTTTATAGAGTGCCGGAACCACCTGATTGACCCGCTCATCGGTGCACTGGGCCGCCAGACGCACGCTCACTAAAAGCTTCCAGGCTTCCTCGTAATCCAGGGTGCAGTCTGCGTCCGGGTAAGCCTCCTTCAGTCTCCGGATGATTTCCAGAGTCTTTTGTTTTTTTGTCATAGGATGAACCTCACTATTGCAGGAACAGGTGCCGGTATCGTTCCGATGCATACTGGCACCTGCAATATTTACTCGTTTGATTTTCGGTTAATGAATTCTGTCCGGATCTTGGAATAAACGAACTTCTGGCTGTGGTAGAGCCCATAATATCCAGACAGGGTAAAGCACACTGCCACGGCAATGGCATAATATGGCATTGCGGCAAATCCAAAAAGTTCAAATGCCATGAACATCGTGGACACCGGACAGTTTGTCACGCTTACGAACAGGCATGCCATTCCAACCGATGCGCACAGTCCGACCGGCAGTCCGGTCACCAGGCTCATCAAGTAGCCAAACGCGGCGCCGACCGTCAGCGTCGGCACGATCTCTCCGCCCTTAAAGCCTGCGCCAAGCGCTACTCCGGTAAACAGGATCTTCATCAAAAATGCATAAACCGGAATTCTTTCACCTTCAAATACCATTTCGATGATCTGCGCACCGCTTCCGTTGTAAAGCCGCGCCGGAAACAGGAGGGTCAGGACAATAAAGATCGCCGATCCCGCCAGCACGCGGATATAGGGATTCGGAAAAACCTTCCGGTAAGCATGACCACACTGATGCAGGCTGACACAAAGGAAGATTCCGACACAGGCACACAAAATTCCGATGAGCACTGTCAGAAGCGCAGATGAGGCGCCAAACTCCGGCACCAGGCCGATCTCATAATGCTCCGGAGCCAGACCCAGGAATTTTGCCACTGACACACCGACAAACGCCGAAAAAACGCATGGAACCAGAGCCGCATAGTACATAACGCCAATGCTGATGACCTCCATGGCAAACACGGCTGCCGCAAGCGGAGTTCCGAAGATAGCGGAGAACCCGGCACTCATGCCGCACATAATCATCAGTTTCTTATCTTTTTCATCAAAATGAAAGGTCTGAGCCAGAAAATCACCGAGACTTCCGCCAATCTGCAGGGCAGCACCTTCACGACCGGCCGAACCGCCGAACAGATGGGTGATCAGCGTTGATACTAAGATTAGAGGTGCTACTTTAACAGAAATATGGTTGTCTGACTGGATGGAGGACAGAACCAGATTGGTTCCGGTATTGTTGTACTGACCGCTTACCCTGTAGAGAAAAATAATCAGCAGACCGGCAAAGGGCAGCAGGTAAATGAGTATGGGGTGAGCGGTTCGGCAGCCGGTCACAAAACTCATGGCATAATAAAAAAGTGTTCCGACGGCTCCAACGAGAAGGCCTGTAAAGACGGCCGTAATCAGCCAGCGGATCAGTAAGATGACATTTTTTACAGATGGGGTAAAAAATGTTTTTAAATGTTCGATTTGGTCCTTGAAATTCATCGTTTTATCTCCTGTTA
>ERZ856578.4916-NODE-4916-length-17127-cov-4.509853_pt1 | contig 17127 bp, 17 predicted proteins | sample MGYA00514384_ERZ856578 | MGnify/ENA primary metagenome ERZ856578 (study PRJEB29103, sample SAMN06111958) | human gut metagenome | biome: human gut; feature: ankylosing spondylitis patient; material: healthy_person | host: Homo sapiens | place: China:Hangzhou...
CATACGGACCTGGTAGCAACGTTGTACTGCCAGCAGAAGAAGCGGAAGAACTGGCACGAATTGCTCTGGCATCGCTGGAAGCAGAGCCGATAGGTTTCCGTTGCAGGCGCAATGATAACCTTGGTGATTGGAGTTACGTATATCATCGAGAGCCAGATGATTTTGAGCGCAAACATTTAGTGATAGAGGGCATTTACGCCGCCCCTCCAGCACCGGTAGTGCCTGAAGAAGCAACTCCGGAAAACGTAGAAATGCTCTCTGGCTATGTTTCAACGTACAAATTAACCGATAGCGAGCGCGATATTGCTGCCGAAATATGGAACGCCTGCCGCGCCGCCATGCTTCAGTCCGGAAACTTTCGGGAAAACAAGAATTCGTCAACCAATAATTTTCGGGAAATCGCGGAAACGTCAACCAACTATCCGGCAATTCCTAGTGAGGTGTTGTCCGCAATCCTGAAGGTTGCCAGGATTCGTGCCGATTTCGATGATTTTGACGGTGACAGGCGAGGTATCGGTGATTGTCTGGATGAGGCTGAGCAAGAGCTTATCGTTACCATTAACAAATATGCCAGTCAGTTGGCAGCAGAACCTATAGCGCCTAATGACGTTCGAGAGCAGACAGCCATTCCACAAGTTCCGGTAACTCCGGATGGTTGGATAAGCTGTAGTGAGCGAATGCCGGACGACAGGCAGGAGGTGAATCAATGAGCTGGCCTGATGCAATCGTAACTCTGGGGGTGGTCTTCGCAGCAGCGTTTGTTGTGTTCTCGATTTGTCGATGGGGATAACCACATGTTCGCTTTGATTCAACGCGGTCAGATATACACGGACAGAGCTGGATACCCCGTGGTGATTACTCGCATCACTGAGCACTCAGTGTTCTTTCGACGGATGGACGGACGATCCGGGCGGGTACGCATTGGTGAGTTAAACTGCCTGTTCGAACATATTGACCACCAGGAGTACCGCAAAATTCTCGCGGACACTGAGCAGGAAAAGCACCTGAAAAAATTACGAGCCATGAAAAGGAAGTAAACAATGAATAAAGCATTTGAACGATGGGTCCACCAGCGTTACGGCAATCGCTATGATCTGACGCGAGATGTTGACGGTTTCTACTGTCGTGAAGTTGTGAAGCGAATGTTTGAAGTGTGGTGCCACTGCCGTGGATGAAAGTTTTATGAGGTTGGCATGCAGACAATCATCTATCAGATAACCCCCAGCAAATGGTGTACGGAGAGAGTCCTTATTGCATCAACAGGGCTAAAGCCTGGCACCATTGAGCGGGCAAGAAGAAAGTCATGGATGCAGGGAAAAGAATACCGCCATTACGCTGTAGAAGGTGATCCGGGGCACTACAGTGAATGCCTGTACAACATCGAAGAAATTATGCGATGGATCGAAAACCAGAAACAACCAGGTGCCAAAAATGCAAGTTCCGGTTAACCTGTTAATGCTCCTGGACGTCTGGGAGGTTTAATGAGTAACGCATCATACCCGACAGGCGTTGAAAACCATGGAGGATCACTCCGTATATGGTTTCACTATAATGGCAAACGTGTCAGAGAAAACCTCGGTGTTCCTGACACAGCCAAAAACCGGAAGATCGCTGGTGAACTTCGCACTTCCGTTTGTTTTGCAATCAGAATGGGGAGTTTCGACTACGCCGCGCAGTTCCCTAATTCCCCTAACCTGAAACACTTTGGTCTGGGAAAAAGAGAGATAACCGTTAAGGCACTTTCGGAAAAATGGTTGGACCTTAAGAAAATTGAGATTTGTGCGAATGCACTTAACCGTTACCAGTCAGTAATTAAAAACATGTTACCAATGTTAGGTGAAAAAAAACTGGTTTCATCCATAACAAAAGAGGATTTACTTTTCGTAAGGAGAGATTTGTTGACCGGTTACCAAAAGCTTTCTAATGGAAAGACTTCTTCCATAAAAGGGCGCTCAGTGGTCACGGTAAACTACTATATGACAACCATAGCTGGAATGTTTCAATTTGCAACAGATAATGGTTATACCTCAGGAAACCCATTTAACGGTCTGGCTCCCTTAAAAAAGTCCAAGGTAAAACCAGATCCTCTCACCCGTGACGAATTTATTCGTTTTATTGAGGCTTGCCGTCATCAACAAACAAAAAACCTGTGGATTCTCGCTGTATACACGGGTATTCGTCACGGGGAGTTGGTATCGCTGGCATGGGAAGATATAGACCTTAAAGCAAGGACTATAACCATCCGTAGAAATTATACAAAACTTGGCGAATTCACTCCACCAAAAACCGATGCAGGCACCGGAAGGACAATTCATCTGGTTCAACCAGCTATTGATGCTCTTAAAAGCCAGGCGGAAATGACCATGCTTGGAAAGCAACATTCTGTAGAGGTGAAGCAGAGGGAATATGGGAGAACTGCTGTGCATAAATGCACTTTTGTTTTTAGTCCTCAGGTAACAAAACAGCAGCAGTTGTCCGGACCTCACTACAAGGTTGACTCCATCAGGGAGTCATGGACAAGTATCTTAAAACGCGCAGGTCTGAGACACAGAAAATCGTACCAATCCAGGCATACTTATGCATGCTGGTCACTTGCCGCAGGAGCTAATCCTAGTTTTATCGCAAGCCAGATGGGCCACACAAACGCACAAATGGTATTCAATGTTTACGGAGCATGGATGAAAGACAACAATCACGAACAGATAGAACTCCTTAACAAAAGACTATCTGAAAGTGTCCCATGTATGCCCCATAAGAAAGTTGGGTAAAATAAAAACTTGCAAAATCAGTTAGTTTACCCTTAATCCCTGTCACGTTACGCGCGTGGCAGAGGCGTTACGGATTGCTGAAACCGCAACGGACAGACGGCGGTCATCGGCTGTTCAACGATGCCGATATTGACCGGATCCGCGAGATCAAACGCTGGATCGACAACGGCGTGCAGGTCAGCAAAGTTAAAATGCTGCTCAGTAATGAAAATGTTGATGTGCAGAACGGCTGGCGCGATCAGCAAGAAACATTACTGACTTACCTGCAAAGCGGCAATCTACATAGCCTGCGAACGTGGATCAAAGAGCGCGGTCAGGATTACCCCGCCCAGACACTCACCACACATCTGTTTATTCCTCTGCGCCGACGGCTTCAGTGCCAACAACCGACTCTCCAGGCGCTGCTGGCGATCCTCGACGGCGTACTGATCAACTACATCGCCATTTGTCTGGCTTCGGCACGTAAAAAACAGGGTAAAGATGCGCTGGTGGTTGGCTGGAATATTCAGGATACCACCCGTCTGTGGCTGGAGGGCTGGATTGCCAGTCAACAAGGATGGCGCATTGATGTCCTCGCCCACTCGCTCAATCAACTACGCCCTGAACTATTCGAAGGCCGTACATTGCTGGTGTGGTGCGGTGAAAATCGAACCTCCGCCCAACAGCAGCAACTCACCAGTTGGCAAGAACAAGGCCATGATATTTTCCCACTCGGCATTTAATGATTCGTTAACAAATGCGCTTTACTGTACAATCCTTTCGTTAACATAAGGAGTGCATTATGCGCATAGCTAAAATTGGGGTCATCGCCCTGTTCCTGTTTATGGCGTTAGGCGGAATTGGTGGCGTCATGCTCGCAGGTTATACCTTTATTTTGCGTGCTGGCTAAGCGCCTGCACCAGCCTTTCAAACAGGCGGTCTGCGATGATCGCCGCCAGTGCCACCAGTAACGCCCCCTGGATCACATACGCGGTATTAAATCCGCTAAGCCCGATGATGATGGGCGTACCCAGCGTGCTGGCCCCTACCGTTGAGGCGATCGTCGCCGTACCAATGTTGATAATCACCGAAGTTCGCACGCCCGCCAGAATCACCGGAGCCGCCAGCGGTAGCTCGACCTTACGCAGTCGCTGACCACGACTCATTCCCATACCTTTCGCAACTTCTGTCACGCTGGCATCAATCGCTCCCAGCCCGGCAAGTGTCGCCTGCAGGACGGGCAGCACACCGTAAAGGATCAAGGCGATAATCGCTGGTTGCAGACCAAAGCCGATCACCGGAACGGCGATCGCCAGCACTGCGACGGGCGGAAAAGTCTGTCCAACGGCGGCAATAGTTTCCACCAGTGGGCGAAATTCCGCGCCCCACGGGCGAGTGACAGCAATTCCGGCACCAGTGCCAATGATCACCGCAAACAAACTCGAAATTCCCACCAGCCAGAAATGAGCCAGTGCCAGAGCTGCAAAACTTTCTTGCTGATAAACGGGTCGTGGCAGTTGTGGGAACAAGGCAGCAAACAGCGGCTGGCTGTAAGGCAGCCAGAAAATCAGCGCCACAAACAGAGCAATGAGCCAGAACAGCGGATCGCGCAACATCTTCATACGCTTACGCCTCCACCAGCAGATCCTGAAAATGCAGCGTGCCGCAAGGCTGGCCCTGCATGTTCACCACCGGCAGCACCTCGCATCCCCGCGCAACAAACAGAGAGAGCGCATCGCGTAGCGTCATCTCTTCTGCCAGTGCCTCACCATCTGCTCGTTCTTCGCGACGCACGTAATCCGCCACACTACGTAACGAAAGCAGGCGCACACCCAGTTCACTACGTCCAAAAAACTGGCGGACAAAATCATTCGCCGGACGAGTCAGCATCGTCAGCGGATTGCCCTGCTGCACTACTTCACCGTGATCCATCAATACCAGATGTTCTGCCAGCCGTAGCGCCTCATCAATATCATGAGTGACCAGCACAATGGTACGCCCCAGCAAACGGTGAATGCGCGTCATCTCTTGTTGCAACGCGCCGCGCGTTACCGGGTCCAGTGCGCCAAAAGGTTCATCCATTAGTAAGACTTGCGGATCGGCAGCCAGTGCACGCGCCACTCCCACACGTTGCTGCTGACCACCGGAAAGCTGATGCGGATAACGCTCACGCAAATTTGACTCCAGCCCCAGTAGCGCCATTAATTCGTCGATACGATCGTCAATCCGCGCCCGCGACCATTTTTGTAATTGCGGCACGGTAGCGATGTTTTGCGCCACGCTCCAGTGGGGGAACAGGCCAATAGATTGAATGGCATAGCCCATCCGGCGGCGCAACTCCAGTACTGGCAGCGAGCGAATTTCTTCTCCGGCAAAGCGGATCTCTCCGCTGTCATGCTCCACCAGGCGGTTAATCATTTTCAGGGTGGTGGATTTGCCGGAGCCAGATGTGCCAATCAGCACCGAAAAACTCCCTTCCTGAAAATTGAGATTGAGATCGTTAACGGCTTTTTGTGCGCCGAACAGTTTGCTGACATGGCTAAATTCAATCATTACGTTTCACCTTCAGCAGTGCGATAAGCAAATCGAACAGCGCGTCGGTAAGCACCGCCAGAACAATTACCGGGATCACCCCCAGCAACACTAAATCAATGGCGCTGCTTAGCAGCCCCTGGAAAACCAGCGCACCAAAACCGCCTGCGCCGATTAACGCCGCAATCACCGCCATACCTACAGTTTGCACCATCACCACCCGCAGGCTGCGCAGAAATACCGGTAACGCCAGCGGTAACTGAACATGCAGGAAACGCTGCGCCCCGCTCATCCCCATCGCTCTGGCGCTTTCCAGCACATCGCGCGGGATCTGGTTCAAGCCGACTACCACGCCGCGCACCAGCGGCAGCAAGGCATAGAGCACCAGCGCAATCAGTGCGGGTGTCATTCCGGTTCCTGCTATGCCGAGCGTCCCCAGCCACGGAAAGGCCGTAACCAGCGCGGCAAGCGGCGCAATCAACAGGCCAAAGAGCGCCACCGAAGGCACGGTCTGAATCACATTGAGCAGAGAAAAAATTGCCCCCTGCCGAGCAGTGGAAAAGTAGCACCAGATGCCCAACGGCACACCAATCACTAACGCAGGCAGCACCGCACCAAACAGCAACGTCAGATGTTGTGCCAGCGCGTCGTCAAACACATCCTGACGGTTGGCGTATTCTTTCATTAGTGAGAGATCGTTAAGCGTGCCGGAGTACAGCAACCACAGCGGAATAATGGCAATCTGCATATGCAACAACCAGCGCCACAGCGGATGCGTGGAGATTCGGCGGATGGCATCGCTACAGGCCAGCAATGCCAGCGCCGCAGCCAGCCAGAAACCACTGCCGAGGCTGGTACGCGCCAGCGCACTGCCATTTTGCGCCAGTTGTGTCGCCGCCTTTCCAGCTCCCCACACCAGCAATACGAAGACGAATTGCGCCAGAATGAGTGCACAAATGCTGCCTTTTTTACCGGGAATAAAACAGGCCGTCAGCCAGGCGCAACCAACGCCCACCAGCATCCAGATCGTTTGCGGCCACAGCTGCCAGAGATGACGCCCCTCACCCGAAACTAAACGATTAGGCGCGTAACTGATAAACGGCAGCGCCGCTGCGATTGCCGTCAGCAACAGCAGCAGCGCCAGAACAGGATTAATACGGAAATAAGTCACGGGAAATTACTTCGTCCACCCTTTTTGTTTCAGGTAGTCGGCAGCCACTTTTTTGGCATCCAGTCCTTCCACAGCAATGCTGGCATTCAGTTGCTGCAATGTTTTTGCATCGAGGCTGGCGAAGACTGGCTGTAGCCACTGTGCCATTTGCGGATACTCCCTCAACACCGACTCACGCACCACTGGTGCAGGCGCGTAGATAGGTTGCACACCTTGCGGATCGCTTAAGGTTTGCAGCCCCAGCGCCGCTACCGGGCCGTCAGTGCCGTAAGCCATTGCAGCATTAACGCCAGAGGTTTGCTGGGCAGCGGCTTTGATCGTCACCGCCGTGTCGCCACCAGCCAGTGACAGCAACTGATCCTGACCGAGCTTAAAGCCATAGGCTTTTTCAAACGCGGGTAACGCATCGGCGCGTTCGATAAACTCTGCCGAGGCTGCCAGTTTGAAGGTGCCGCCCTCTTGCAGATAACGACTCAGGTCGGCAAGCGAAGTGAGTTTATTTTTCTCTGCCACATCCTGACGCACGGCGATAGTCCAGGTGTTATTTGCAGGCGCGGGCGTCAGCCAGATTAACTTGTTGTGCTCCGAATCGAGCTTTTTGACTTTCTCGTAACCTTGCTGCGCGTTTTTCCACGCTGCATCGTTTTCATCTTTAAAGAAGAAAGCGCCATTGCCGGTATATTCCGGATAGATATCCAGTTCACCGGAAGTAATCGCCCCGCGCACCACAGGAGTCGTTCCGAGTTGCACTTTATTCACCGTCGGTACGCCGTGGCTTTCCAGCACCTGCAAAATGATATTGCCGAGTAGCGCACCTTCGGTATCGATTTTTGAACCGACTTTAACGGGGGAAGCCGCCTGTAGCGGCAGGCTCACGGCTGCCAACATAACCAGTGAACCTGCCCAGAGCTTTAAGAGTGGCATGATGCTTTCCTCATTCTTTTACTGTTGTTTTCAGCGAATTAAGAGAAAAGCATAGTTGATAATGGCGGGGTTAGCTTGAGCGGAAGGATTCAGTTGCAGAATCAGATAAATACTTAAGAGGCATATTCGGTCCGGCGTTTCCTGCCGGATGCGGCGCGAGCGCCTTATCCGGCCTACAAAGGGCGCAAACGTCGCGCCCTTACTAAAGCATTACAGCAACTCAAACTCGCCTTTCTTAACGCGTGCGGAATCAGTGCCGATAAAGACATTGAACTTGTCAGGCTCGGCGTCATATTTCATCTGTTGATTCCAGAACTTCAGCGCCTCAATATCGATCGGGAAGCTGACAGTCTGAGTTTCGCCCGGTTTCAGGGTGATTTTCTCAAAGCCTTTCAGCTGTTTCACAGGGCGACTCATGGAAGCCGTCACATCCTGCAAGTACATCTGCACTACCGTGGCACCCTCGCGCTTACCGGTGTTCGTCACCTGCACGCTGGCAGTCACTTTGCCGTCACGCTTCATGGTCGGCGCAGAAAGTTTCACATCAGAGACGGTGAAAGTGGTGTAGCTCAGCCCATAGCCGAACGGATACAACGCCCCGTTAGCTTCATCAAAATAACGCGAAGTGTATTTGTTCGGCTTGTCGGCATTATACGGGCGACCGGTATTCAGATGGCTGTAGTACACCGGGATCTGCCCGACAGAACGCGGGAAGGACATTGGCAGCTTGCCGGACGGGTTGTAATCGCCAAACAATACATCGGCAATTGCATTACCGCCTTCAGTCCCCGCAAACCAGGTTTCCAGAATCGCATCAGCCTGCTGATCTTCTTTCACCAGCGCCAGCGGACGCCCGTTCATCAGCACCAGCACCAGCGGTTTACCGGTGGCTTTCAGCGCCGCAATCAAGTCACGTTGGCTTTGCGGAATAGTGATATCGGTCCGGCTGGAGGCTTCGTGCGCCATCCCCTGTGCTTCACCGACTACAGCCACCACCACATCAGATTGTTTCGCCGTCTGCACCGCTTCATCAATCATCTCTTGCGGCGAACGCGGATCGACTTTGACCGCTTCTTCATACTGATTCAGGAAATCGATAATGCCTTTGTCACTGGTAACGTTCGCCCCTTTGGCATACAGCACTTTACCGTTTTCACCGACGGCATTTTTAATCCCGGTCAGTACGGTCACGGATTGATCGGCAACACCGGCTGCGGACCAGCTGCCCATCACGTCACGTTTACTGTCCGCCAGTGGCCCAACCACCGCAATGGTGGCCGATTTTTTCAGCGGTAACGTTTCGAGACGGTTTTTCAGCAACACCAAGCTTTCGCGCGCCACTTCACGCGCTTCTTTACGGTGCAGGCGGCTTTCGGCATTGGTATCCACCGGGTCAGACTCTTTCGGCCCCAAATGGCTGTATGGGTCGTTAAACAACCCCATATCATATTTAACGTTCAGTACATGGCGGGCAGCATCGTCCAGCTCTGCCATCGTCACTTTGCCGGATTTAATCAACCCAGGCAGATACTTCGAGTAGTACTCGTCGCTCATGCTCATGTTGATTCCGGATTTCAGCGCCACGCGCACCGCATCTTCCGGGTCTGCCGCCGTGCCATGTTTAATCAGCTCTTTGATTGCACCGTGATCGGAAACGGTGATGCCTTTAAAGCCCCACTGGTCGCGCAGAACATCTTTCAGCAGCCAGGAATCGGAGGTGGCTGGCGTGCCGTTCAGCGAGTTCAGCGCCACCATCACCGCGCCGCTGCCTGCGTCCAGCCCCGCTTTGTACGGCGGCATATAATCATTAAACAGGCGCTGCGGACTCATATCGACGGTGTTGTACTCTTTACCGCCTTCTACCGCGCCGTATGCGGCAAAGTGTTTGACGCTGGTCATCACCGAGTAGCGATCTGCCGGGCTTTTACCCTGCATCGCTTCCACCATGGTTTTACCCATTGTTGAGGTGAGATACGTATCTTCGCCAAAACCTTCGGAAGCACGTCCCCAGCGCGGATCGCGCGAGACATCGACCATCGGTGCCCAGGTCATATTCAGGCCATCATCTGCCGCTTCATAAGCAGAGACACGTCCGACCGTTTTCACTGCATCGAGGTTAAAAGACGAGGCCAGACCGAGGCTAATCGGGAACACCGTGCGCTGACCGTGCAGCACGTCGTAAGCAAAGAAAAGAGGAATTTTCAGGCGGCTTAATTCCATCACCTGATCCTGCATGGCGCGGATATCCTGACGGGTTACGGTGTTGAAAATCGCCCCAACCTGACCGTCTTTGATCATCTCGCGGATCGCCTCTTTCGGGTTATCCGGGCCGACGCTGATTAAGCGCAGCTGACCAATTTTCTCATCAACTGTCATTTTCTTAAGCAGTTCGGTGACGAACGCATCCCGCGCTTCGGGCGTTAATGGATGGTTGCCGAATAAATCATCCGCCAGTGCTGGCTGCAGGGCCAGACTCACCGCGATTCCTACTGAACATAGCCATTTCATATGGATTTTTCTTCCTTTGTTGCCCGACGTGGCAGCGAAAATGGTGCAAAAACCGTAGTTTGCCATAAGCATGATGGAGAGAGAAAAAGAATGCTCAGTTTATTGTCTGAATTTTCAAAATATTCACTCGCTGAATTGTTATACAAGGCGCTATTCTAGTTTGTGATATTTTTTCGCCACCACAAGGAGTGGAAAATGTCTTCCATGACAACAACTGATAATAAAGCCTTTTTGAATGAACTTGCTCGTCTGGTGGGTTCTTCACACCTGCTCACCGATCCCGCAAAAACGGCCCGCTATCGCAAGGGCTTCCGTTCTGGTCAGGGCGACGCGCTGGCTGTCGTTTTCCCTGGCTCACTACTAGAATTGTGGCGGGTGCTGAAAGCCTGCGTCACCGCCGACAAAATTATTCTGATGCAGGCCGCCAATACAGGCCTGACCGAAGGATCGACGCCAAACGGTAACGATTATGATCGCGATGTCGTTATCATCAGCACCCTGCGTCTCGACAAGCTGCACGTTCTTGGCAAGGGCGAACAGGTGCTGGCCTATCCGGGCACCACGCTCTATTCGCTGGAAAAAGCCCTCAAACCGCTGGGACGCGAACCGCACTCAGTGATTGGATCATCGTGTATAGGCGCATCGGTCATCGGCGGTATTTGTAACAACTCCGGCGGCTCGCTGGTGCAACGTGGCCCGGCGTATACCGAAATGTCGTTATTCGCGCGTATAAATGAAGACGGCAAACTGACGCTGGTGAACCATCTGGGGATTGATCTGGGCGAAACGCCGGAGCAGATCCTTAGCAAGCTGGATGATGATCGCATCAAAGATGACGATGTGCGTCACGATGGTCGTCACGCCCACGATTATGACTATGTCCACCGCGTTCGTGATATTGAAGCCGACACGCCCGCACGTTATAACGCCGATCCTGATCGGTTATTTGAATCTTCTGGTTGCGCCGGGAAGCTGGCGGTCTTTGCAGTACGTCTTGATACCTTCGAAGCGGAAAAAAATCAGCAGGTGTTTTATATCGGCACCAACCAGCCGGAAGTGCTGACCGAAATCCGCCGTCATATTCTGGCTAACTTCGAAAATCTGCCGGTTGCCGGGGAATATATGCACCGGGATATCTACGATATTGCGGAAAAATACGGCAAAGACACCTTCCTGATGATTGATAAGTTAGGCACCGACAAGATGCCGTTCTTCTTTAATCTCAAGGGACGCACCGATGCGATGCTGGAGAAAGTGAAATTCTTCCGTCCGCATTTTACTGACCGTGCGATGCAAAAATTCGGTCACCTGTTCCCCAGCCATTTACCGCCGCGCATGAAAAACTGGCGCGATAAATACGAGCATCATCTGCTGTTAAAAATGGCGGGCGATGGCGTGGGCGAAGCCAAATCGTGGCTGGTGGATTATTTCAAACAGGCCGAAGGCGATTTCTTTGTCTGTACGCCGGAGGAAGGCAGCAAAGCGTTTTTACACCGTTTCGCCGCTGCGGGCGCAGCAATTCGTTATCAGGCGGTGCATTCCGATGAAGTCGAAGACATTCTGGCGTTGGATATCGCTCTGCGGCGTAACGACACCGAGTGGTATGAGCATTTACCGCCGGAGATCGACAGCCAGCTGGTGCACAAGCTCTATTACGGCCATTTTATGTGCTATGTCTTCCATCAGGATTACATAGTGAAAAAAGGCGTGGATGTGCATGCGTTAAAAGAACAGATGCTGGAACTGCTACAGCAGCGCGGCGCGCAGTACCCTGCCGAGCATAACGTCGGTCATTTGTATAAAGCACCGGAGACGTTGCAGAAGTTCTATCGCGAGAACGATCCGACCAACAGCATGAATCCGGGGATCGGTAAAACCAGTAAACGGAAAAACTGGCAGGAAGTGGAGTAAAAATTACGGATGGCAGAGTATCGCCATCCGAATTCACTTAATCGTTCTGTGCCGTCTGCCCCGCCGCCGCCATTTGGGCGGCTTTTTGTTTTTTATAGCTCAACGCTGCTGCCGGCACAGGCATCACTTTACCGGTTTCAATCCAGGTACGCAGGCGGCTGGCATCGGCAAAATGGGTATATTTGCCAAACGCGTCCATCACTACCAGCGCCACCGGTTTATTATTGATAACCGTACGCATCACCAGACAATGGCCCGCCGCATTGGTAAAGCCGGTTTTGGTTAACTGAATATTCCAGTTATCGCGATACACCAGATGATTAGTATTGCGGAACGGCAGCGTATACGTCGGATTAGAGAAGGTTGCCATATCTTCCCGGGTAGTACTTAACTGCCCGATCAACGGATATTGTTTGCTGGCAATGAGCAGTTTGGTTAAGTCACGGGCAGTTGAAACGTTATGCACCGACAATCCGGTAGGTTCAACAAAGCGCGTGTTGTTCATTCCGAGCGATTTCGCTTTCGCATTCATTGCCTTAATAAAGGCTTTGTAACCACCGGGATAATGGTGCGCAAGGCTTGCCGCCGCGCGGTTTTCTGAAGACATCAGCGCCAGCAACAGCATATCTTTACGGCTGATTTCGCTGTTCAGTCGTACGCGCGAATAGACCCCTTTCATCTCCGGCGTCTGGCTGATATCCACTTTTAGTTTTTCATCCAGCGGCAGTCGTGCATCCAGCACAACCATCGCGGTCATTAATTTGCTGATAGACGCAATCGGACGCACCAGATCCGGGTGGTTCGAATAGATCACTTTGTTGGTATTCAGATCAACAATCATCGCGCTACCGGAGGCAATTTCCGGTTGTGAAGCGGTGGTAGCGGCTGCCGTTTTCGCAACGGCCTGCGGTGCAAAAGGCACAGCCAGCATCAGGGCCAGGCTAAATAAAGAAACTCGAAATTTCGGCATGATGAGCATTCAGATAGTGGTTCACGCGCACGGGTTGCGCACCGCCGGAGTAAGGATTTACTGAGGCTAGCGACGCCATCATAACGAGCAAAAAGTGCGATCGTCAAAGGAGAATCGTGAGGAAATGCTGCATTGCTGACATTTACGCCAGCAATGCAACGTCAAAGAACTTTCTAGAACAAACGATAACCGTAGCCCCATAGTATAACGGTTAGGGCGAGCAGCACTTCCAGTACCAGCACGCCAATCGCCAGCGTCGAACTAGAGAAGCTAAGGCCTTCCTCTTTGTTGATATTCAGGAAGCTCGGAATACCAAGGTAAAGCAGGTAGCCGGTGTAAAACAGCGCCACCGTGCCGACCAGCGCACACAACCAGACCAGTGGATAAAGCGCCACCAGACCGCTTAAAAACAGCGGAGTTGCAACGTAGCCCGCGAAGACCATGCAGTGCGCAAGTGACGGACGCTGCGGATAATTACGCGCCATCCACCAGATGACCCGCCCCATCACCGCAACCCCAGCCAGCATAACGCCGTAAAACAAGACAGCCAGCGCCAGTCCGGTAAACCAGGATAACTTCAGGATAGTGCCATCGCCAAAATTCCAGCCAATCTGTGTAGTGCCAATGAAGGCGCAAATCACCGGAATCGCCGCCATCAGCAAAACGTGGTGGGTGTAATGGTGAGAAATCGTTTCGTTTTCGCGATTAATCACCTGCATTTCACGATCGGGATGGGAAAACAGTCCCCAGACATGGCTCATACCGCCCCCTTGTTGTGAGTTCATGAACCTGACAGTTCAAGTATAAGTCAGCTTGTGATTATTTTTTGTTCGCCCATGTAATTTTCACTGTCTGATGAACGTCCTTTTTCAGCGTGAATGATTCACAGGGTGTATGCTTACTGGCAACCAAAGGGAGACAGACTGGCCTATGGATCTCAATACACTTATCTCACAATATGGTTATGCCGCGCTGGTGATCGGTAGCCTGGCGGAAGGTGAAACCGTGACTTTGCTGGGAGGCGTTGCGGCGCATCAGGGGCTATTAAAGTTCCCGCTGGTGGTACTTTCTGTGGCGCTTGGCGGCATGATTGGCGACCAGGTGCTTTATCTGTGCGGGCGGCGGTTTGGCGGCAAGCTGTTACGCCGTTTCTCGAAACATCAGGATAAAATTGAGCGGGCGCAGAAACTTATCCAACGCCATCCGTATCTGTTTGTCATTGGTACGCGCTTTATGTATGGCTTTCGGGTGATTGGCCCGACGCTGATTGGTGCCAGCCAGCTGCCGCCGAAAATCTTTCTGCCGCTGAATATTCTCGGCGCATTTGCCTGGGCGTTGATTTTTACCACTATTGGTTACGCTGGTGGTCAGGTGATTGCGCCGTGGTTGCACAATCTCGACCAGCATTTGAAGCACTGGGTCTGGTTGATTCTGGTCGTGGTTCTGGTGGTGGGCGTGCGCTGGTGGCTGAAACGACGCGGGAAGAAAAAGCCGGATCATCAGGCGTAAAACCATTGCCCTGGATAAGGCGTTCGCGCCGCATCCGACATCCGGAGTACCATGCCTGATACGACGCTTGTGCGTCTTTTCATGCCGACCAAAATATTACCCAATGAAATATCCACGCACCTCACTGCGCTATTCTGGGTTGAACTGTGGATTCGCCAACATAAAGCCGCCATCCACTATCAACGACTGCCCGGTGGTGTAATTTGCGCCCTCCGAACAAAGCCACACCACCAGGCTGGCAATCTCATGCGTTGCGCCAAAACGCCGCAAGGGAATCGAAGGCTCCGCGTCGGGCTTCACGTCGCTGTCATCCATGCCATTCATTGGCGTGGCGATCGCCCCAGGCGCGACTGCGTTCACCAAAATCTTATGCCTGACCAGCTCCAGCGCCATCGCTTTGGTTAACCCACCGAGCGCATGTTTAGCGGCTGTGTAGGCGCTGGCATCCGGCAGCGGCGTATGTTCATGTACCGACGTAATGTTGATGATGCGACCGCCCTGCCCTTGTTTCACCATCTGACGAGCCGCAATTTGCGAGCATAAGAATGCACCATCGACATCAACGGTAAAAATCTTGCGCCACTCATCAAAAGCCATATCAAGAAACGGCGCTTTGGTCATTGCACCCGCATTATTCACCAGCACATCAATGCGCCCCAGCCGTTGAATGAGTTTCTCCAGCGCCAGTGCCCCTTCTGGTAGATTGCCGAGATCCAGCTGCACGATCTCCGCACGTACGCCGTGGCTAACTACCTCACGCGCGGTATCTTTTGCCCCTTCTTCATCTGAGTGCCAGGTAATACCAATATCAAACCCCTGCTGCGCCAGTAATAACGCGCACTCTTTGCCGATCCCCGAATCGGAGGCGGTAATAATCGCAACCTGTGCCATCGAGTTCTCCACTTAACGCTGAATAAACGTTAAGTATAGAAGGCGCATATCATCAGCGTTTGTAACCCCCGCCCAACGCACCAGTGAGTTGAATGGAGGCATCCAGCCACTGCCCTTGCAATAACAGGCCATTGGCCCGCTCACGCAGCGCGGGGATTCTGGCTTCGCTGACGCGGGAACCAGCAATGATGCCCGCGTTAAAGCGCGCCTGCGCAAGACCTACCACACGCAAGGCATCGCGCTCAATTTGCGCCTGATGCTGGTTTTTCTCCGCCAGTGTCTGAACCTGACTGGCTGCCCGCGCCACGTCATTCACCGCTTCAACCACCGCTTTGTTGTAGCTGGCGATAGACAAGTTGCTTTCGGCTTTTGCGATATCGAGATTGGCGTTAAGACGACCACTATCGAAAATGGGTAGCGTCAGGCCTGCCGTAACGCCCATTTGCTGCGCGGAATGACGGAACAGATCGCTTAAGTGCAACGCATCCTGTTGCAGGAAGGCCATCAGGTTGATGTCAGGATAAAATGCCGCTTTTGCCGCATCAATAGTGCTTAACGATGACTCAACGTACCAGTGCGCCGCCTGCAAATCTGCCCGCCGCGCCAGTAAGGAGTACCCCAGTTCATCAGGAAGCTGGCTTGCCACTTTCGGCAACGCGACCGGTTTAAGCTTCAATGACTTTGTCTGGTTATTTGTAAGTGCGCTTAACCGTGCCTCAATAATTTTCATTTTCCCCGCGACATCGTTGAGCTGCTGCCGGGTTTTGCTGGCATTAATATCGGTTTCCACACCTTCAACTGAAGAAGTAATCCCGTTCTGATATAGCTGGCGATCGGTCGCGATAATGGTGTTCTGCTCTTTTTCTATTTGCTGCAAGACCGTGTTTAACGCCGCCTGGGTTTGCCACTCCCAGTACAGGCGGGCTACGCTGCCAGCCAGCAATTGGCGGGTTTGCTCGCGTTCCGCCGCCCGTGCTTTAACCGTACCCAGGCGAGCAGTAACCTCCGCCCGATTCTTTCCCCAGATATCGAGATGCCAGCCCGCCGTTAAGCCAAAAGTACCGTTGGTGTACCACGGGCCGGTCGTACCTGCGGCCGGATCGTTCAGAGCAAACGGCCCCATTAAGCCTTCTGCCGACATTTTTTGCCGCTCCATATCCGCCGAAAAGTCGATCTGCGGACCATCCTGAGTGGCAACTGCCTTCGCCTGGGCTTCAGCTAGCTGAATGCGCTGTTCAGCCACCTGCATTTCCGGTGCGTTCTGTAGTGCATTGTTAATTAAGGAAGTGAGTTGATTATCGTGATACTCCAGCCACCATTGGCTGTCTGGCCAACCATTTTTCAGCGCCGTGGGTAATACGGTGTCAACTTGTGCAGCGGGCGTTTGCTGGCTTAACGCCTGGCGGGTTTCATGCATAGGCGCACACCCGGCCAGCATCAGTAACAGCGGAAAACAGGCGATGGCTGGATAAAAGGAATCACGATTCATGGGGGAATAATCAGGTAAGAAAAGGTGCGCGGAGATTACCGTGTGTTGCGATATATTTTTTAGTTTCGCGTGGCAATACATCAGTGGCAATAAAACGACATATCCAGAAAAATATACACTAAGTGAATGATATCTTCCGATTTATCTTAATCGTTTATGGATAACGGCAAAGGGCTTCGTTTTTTCCTATACTTATTCAGCACTCACAAATAAAGGAACGCCAATGAAAATTATACTCTGGGCTGTATTGATTATTTTCCTGATTGGGCTACTGGTGGTGACTGGCGTATTTAAGATGATATTTTAAAATTAATTAATGTCATCAGGTCCGAAAATAACGAGAATATTTCAGTCTCTCATCCTGTTGCGCTCCTGTCATGTGCATTGCTTCATATAATCACTGGCGCAAGGAGCGCGCAGGGGGCGGCCAATCGCCGCCGCCCCCTGCACCCCCGGGCTCTGGCGAACAAAATCG
>ERZ856578.4921-NODE-4921-length-17119-cov-3.562082_pt1 | contig 17119 bp, 15 predicted proteins | sample MGYA00514384_ERZ856578 | MGnify/ENA primary metagenome ERZ856578 (study PRJEB29103, sample SAMN06111958) | human gut metagenome | biome: human gut; feature: ankylosing spondylitis patient; material: healthy_person | host: Homo sapiens | place: China:Hangzhou...
GTGATCATGTTGCCCAGCTGCGGATAAAGCGTGTAGCGCGTCGCCAGGAAAATGCCGCCTACCGCCGCCAGCGCGCCGGCGACGAAGAAGACGATGGCGATCAGCAAGTTGACGTTGACGCCCATCAGCCCCGCCGTGCGCAGGTCGCAGGCTGCGGCGCGGATCGCCAGCCCCCAGCGCGTGCGCATCAGGAACATCTGCAGCAGCAGCAGGAAGACGACCGTCACGCCCAGCGAAACCAGGTCGAAGGCGCTGATCGTCAGCAGCGGCGTCAGCCCCTCGGCCGCTCCGGGGAAGAAGCGCAGCGCCGCTTCGCCCGCCTCGCCGACGGCGCGCGCCGCGAGGACGATCGGCTGGGCGGGGAACACCTCCGGCAGGGCGCGGTAACGGCCGCCGATGGTGACGACGAAAATGTTCTCGATGACGATGGAAACGCCCATCGAGGCGATCAATAAATACAGCGTGGCCGACGTGCGCTCGCGGATCGGGCGGTAGGCCATGCGCTCGGTGACGATGGCGACGACTCCCGCGGCGAGGATCGCGCCCGCGCCGGCGGCCCAGACGTTCATGCCCATCGCGTTGAGCATGCCGTAGGCCGCGTAGCCGCCCACGACGAGAAAACCGCCGTGAGCGAAATTGGAAAACAGCAGGATCGAGTACACCAGCGAGTACCCGACCGCGATCAGCGCGTAAACGGAGCCCAGCGAGAGCCCGTTGACGACTTGTTGCAGAAAGGTTGCCACAACGACTCCTCCCTTTCATGACGAAAGGGCGGCGGCACGTGTGCCGCCGCCCCTCGCAGTGAACCCGTCGGATTTGAAAAAACGCTTTTTACATCTCGGGCTTGATCGTGGCAAAGTAGCTCGTCTTGCCGCCCTCGGCCTTGAGCATGATGCCTTCCTTGCCCTTGGGATTGTGGAACTCGTCCATGGTCAGCGTGCAGTGCATCAGCTTCAGGTCCTTGGTCTGCTCGAGAGCGTCGCGGACCTTTTCGGGATCGAGGCTGCCGGCGCGCTCGATGGCGTCCTTGAGCCAGTACAGGCAGTCGTAAGCCATCATCGCGTTCATGAATTCCTTGCACTCGGTGCCGGTCTTCTGCTCGAACTTGTCGAAGAACCCCTTCAGCTTCGGGTCGCCCTTGTCCACGTGGCTGACCCAGTAGGTGTTTTCCATGGTGTCGCCGGCGATCTCCCACCAGAAATCGCCGTAGCCGTCGCCGCCGATGATCGGGCAGGTGAAGCCCATCTCGCGCGCCTGCTTGATCGCCAGCGGCGTGCACTTGCCCATGGTCGGGAACACGAGGATGTCGGGCTTGGCTTCCTTGAACTTGGTCAGCTGGGCGCGGAAATCGACGTCTTCGCCGCGGTGCCCTTCGTCGGCCACGACCTGGCCGCCCATCTTCCCGTACCCGTTGACGAAGAATTCGCGCAGCCCCTGCGAGTAGTCGCTGGATACGTCGTACAGCACGGCCGCTTTCATGAGGTTCAGATTCTTGACCGCGAACGTGGCCAGGATGGCGCCCTGATACGGGTCGAGGAAGCAGATGCGGAAATTGTAGGGACGCACCTTGCCGCGCTCGTCCATGGTCACCATCGGGTTCGTCGGCAGCGTGCCGAGGTGAGGCACGTGCCCGCGGTTGAACACGGCGGCGGCGGAAATGCACAGCCCGGAGCCGCTCGGGCCGATGACGGCGACGACCTTGTCCTGATTGACGAGGCGGCGCGCCGCGTTGACCATGTCTTCGTTGCGCGTGCGGCAGTCGTACTGAATGACGCGCATCGGCAGCATCGCGTCGCCGACTTTGACGCCGCCGGCGGCGTTGATCTCTTCAAGGGCGATCTTCACCGACTCGACTTCGGCGAAGCCGTACGCGGCGAAATCGCCCGTCGAAGTCGAAATCTCGCCGACCAGCACTTCCTCCGCGGCGAACGCCGGGAACGCGAACATCGCAACCGCCACAACAATCGATAGGAACTTTTTCACGCTGGCACCTCCATTTTTAAATATAAAGTTTGTTACGTGAAAATCTTAACATAATTTACCTTTCGAAGCAAGTTATTTTTATGCAGCTAATATTATAGAAACAGGCTGCGTTTACCGCTCTTTTACTTCCGAATAAACCATTTGCGTTTTGCCGGAAGCGCAACTCAAGGCATGATGTTTCGGCAATATGCGCGGCGACGGAAGCCCCCGAAATGGCGAACGGCCGTCCGCCTCCGCCGCGGACATTTGACAAAGCGCCGCCGATAATTTATCGTCGAAAACGCAAAAGCCCCTGATTTTTTCTCATCGCAAAGGAGACGCCATGGACACGAAAAAATGCGCCGTGCTGCTGCACGCCGTCGAAAGCGGTTCGCTGACCACCGCCGCCGAAGAACTTGACTACACGCCGTCGGGCGTGAGCCGCATCATCGCTTCGCTGGAAAAAGAGGCCGGCTTCCCGCTGCTGCACCGCAACCATGCCGGCGTCAGCCTGACGCGCGAAGGCAAGCTGCTGCTGCCCGTTCTGCGCGAGCTGGTGCGCGCCGCCGGACAGTTCGCCGAAACGTCCGCCCAAATTCGCGGCGTCGAATGCGGCAGCGTCACCGTCGGGGCGGCGTACGGCGTTTATTATCCGCTGCTGGCCCGCCTTGTCGCCGAGTTCGGGCGGCTCCACCCCGGCATCGCCGTCTCCATCGCCGAGGGGTTGAGCAGCGATCTGGCCGCCATGGTCGAAGAAGGGCGCGCCGACTTCTGCGTCATCAGCCGGCGCGAGGGCGGCTTCCAGTGGACGCCGCTTGGCAACGACAAGCTGGTCGTCTGGGTGCCCGCCGGGCACTGGGCCGTCGCCCGCGGCGCCTTTCCCGCCGAGGCGTTCGCCAGCGAACCGTATATCGAAATGTATCCCGGGCGCGAGAGCGACAACTCGCGCTATTTCGCCGCCCACGGCATCACGGCCGCGGCGCGCTGTTCCACCTCCGAAGTCAGCGCCGCCTTCGCCATGGTCGAAGCCGGCCTCGGCGTGGCGCTGATGAACGGCATTTTGCAGCGGCCGGCCAGTCCGCGCGTGGTCAGCGTGCCGATCGATCCGCCCGAAAACGTCAAGATCGGCCTGGCCTGGCCGAAGGAAGAGTTTCTCTCGCCGGCGGCGCGCACGTTCGTCGGTTTTGCCCGCGGCGAATTCCTCAAAAACAAACGCCTGCCGTAACAAGCCGCCCGGCGCAAAAAAATCCGGCCCTGAAAAACAGGGGCCGGATTTTTTGTCGGCGACCGAAGCGCTTCTTTCTCTAATGACTGCACGAGCCGTTTCCGCAGGAATGTTCTTCGCCGTGACCGTGATGATGGCAGTTCGCCTCGGCGTTGGCGGCGAGCTGCCCGGCGGCGAACTTCGCGGCGGCTTCGTCCGCGCTGCCCTGATTGCCGGCGTAGATGGAGATCCCCGCCTCCTGCAGCGCCGCGATCGCGCCGCCGCCAAGGCCGCCGCAGATCAGCGCCGCGACGCCCTTTTCCTTCAGAAAGGCAGCCAGCGCGCCGTGCCCGTGACCTTCGGTGCCGATCACTTCAGAGGCGCCCACTTTGCCGTTCTCGACCGTATAGATCTTCACCGTTTCGGTGTGCCCGAAATGCTGAAAGATCGCGCCGTTCTCGTACGTTACCGCTAATTTCATGTCTTTTCCCTCCAATATGTTTTACGCGGCTGAAAAAAATGAATGGCTCCGCCCTCCGCGGAAGTCCGGTCCGCCCAGGGGCCCGACCGCTGCGCGGCGTGCCTGTCTTGTCCCCGCTTGACCGCCGGCGCCGCAAAAGGTAATATCTTTCCATCTTCTCCGACACAGGAGGACCGCTGATGAACTATTCTCGACGTATCGCCCGGGCGCTGTTCGGGCTGCTGCTTGTCGGCACGGGCTCGTGCTGCAACATCCAGGCCAACGTGGGGCTCGCCCCTTGGGAAGCCTTCAGCATGGGCGTGGGAGCCCGGCTGGGGTTGAGTTTTGGGACCGTGCTGGCCGGCTCGGGTCTGGTCATCCTCGCCGTCGATCTGCTGCTGCGCGAAAAAATCGGCCTCGGCACGCTGCTCGACATCGCCTGCATCGGCCCCATTGCCGATCTGCTGCGCGCCGCCGGCGCCATTCCCGTGATGACCGGCTTCCCCTCGGGCATCGCCACGCTTTTGGCGGGACAGCTTTTGATCGCCGTGGGCAGCTATTTCTACATCGGCGCGGGATTGAGCTGCGGCCCTCGCGACGCGCTGATGGTCGCCCTGTGCAAGCGCTTCCCGCACACTCCCGTAGGCGTGATCCGGTTTTTCATCGAAGGCGGCGCGCTGCTCACCGGCTGGCTCTGCGGCGCCAAGATCGGCGTCGGTACCGTCGTCGCCGTCTTCGGCATCAGCTTCATCCTGCAGGCCGTATTTTCGCTGCTGCGTTTCGACGTCGGCACGGTCGAACACGAAGATCTGCTCACCACCGCCAGGAACCTTTGGAGCAGGAGAACGCTTTCCTGACGCTCCTCAAAACGAGATGCTCTCCCGAACGTCCCCGCGTTTTTTCCGCGGGCTGCGTTCAAGAGAGCATCTCGTTTTCAAGGCAACGCTTTTCAGCTTAGAAGCCGTTTCGAAGGTCGATATGCTTAATACAGTCCGGGATAAAGCGGCTTGGCCGCGCAGAGCTCGGTGATCTCGGCGCGGACTTTCCCGATCTCCGCTTCGTCGTCGATGTGGGTGACGACGCGGTCGATCCAGCCGGCGATCTTGTCCATCTCCCCGTGCCCGAAGCCGCGCGTGGTCGCCGCCGCCGTGCCGATGCGCACGCCGCTGGTGACCATCGGGCTGAGGGTCTCAAACGGGATGGTGTTGCGATTGACGGTGATGCCGGCCTGGTCGAGCGCGATCTGCGCCTGTTTGCCGGTCACGCCTTTGCTGGTCAGGTCGACGAGGATCAGGTGGTTGTCGGTGCCGCCGGAGACGAGGCGGAAGCCTTTCTCCATCATCTTCTCGGCAAGGTGCTTGCTGTTGCTGACGATGTTCTGCTGGTAAACTTTGAACTCGGGCTTGAGGGCTTCGGCGAAGGCGACGGCTTTGGCCGCGATGATGTGCATGAGGGGGCCGCCCTGCATGCCGGGGAACACGGCGGAGTCGAGTTTCTTGGCGTACTGTTCTTTGCACATGACCATGCCGCCGCGGGGGCCGCGCAGGGTCTTGTGGGTGGTGGTGGTGACGAAGTCGCAGTAGGGCACGGGGTTGGGATGGACTCCGGCGGCGACGAGGCCGGCGATGTGGGCGATGTCGAACATGACGAGGGCGCCGACTTCGTCGGCGATCTCGCGGAATTTCGCCGCGTCGATGATGCGGGGATAGGCGCTGGCGCCGCAGACGATCATCTTGGGATGGTGCTTGCGGGCAAGTTCGCGTACCTGGTCGAAGTCGATGGTCTCGGTTTCGCGGCTGACGCCGTAGGGGACGATATTGTAGAGTTTGCCGGAGAAGTTGACGGGGGAGCCGTGGGTGAGGTGTCCGCCGTCGGTGAGGTTCATGGCCAGGATGGTGTCGCCGGGCTGGAGCTGGGAGAAGTAGACGGCCATGTTGGCCTGGCTGCCGGCGTGGGGCTGGACGTTGACGTGGTCGCAGCCGAAGATCTGTTTGGCGCGGTCGCGGGCGAGGTTCTCGGCCTTGTCGACGACTTCGCAGCCGCCGTAGTAGCGTTTGGCGGGGTAGCCTTCGGCGTACTTGTTGGTGAGCACGGAGCCCATGGCGGCCATGACGGCGCGCGAGGTGAAGTTCTCGGAGGCGATCAGCTCGATCTGGCGGTTCTGGCGCCGATACTCTTCGACGATGATGTCGGCGATCTCGGCGTCAACGTCCCGGATGTACTTGTCGCTGTTCTTGTCCATTGATATCTACCTGCCCTTTCATTTAAAAACTGTCAGTTTATTATAGTAAAAACATCAGCGCCGCCCTCTTAAACAAAGTAACAATACATCATTTTACTCCATCTGTCAAAAGGATATACCACCTTTCGTAAAAATATAAGTTATTCGCCGTTTCAGTTTCGAAAAGCTTCCGCACGATTCGGGCGCGACACGCGGCGCCTTCGGCTGGGAAAACGCGAGAAGGCAAAATTTTCCTGCCTTTCTGATAAAATGAAAATGGAATCCGTTTTTTGTTTATGAAGATCGTTTTTCGAATACATCGTTTCATTTTCGTCCACGAGAGAAGGCTTCGATTATGAGAGATCAATCCACGCTGCTCACGCAGGGCCCCATCGCCAAAACGCTGGCCGCGTTTGCGCTGCCGCTCTTTCTCGGCAACCTGTTCCAGCAGATGTACAACACGGTCGATTCGCTGGTGGTCGGCAACTTCATCGGCAGCGACGCCCTCGCCGCCGTCGCCTCGTCGGGACACACGGCCTTTCTGCTGATCGGCTGCCTGCAAGGCGTGTTCGTCGGCGCCGGCGTGATTATCGCCCGTTATTACGGCGCGCGCGATGCCGAACGGCTGCGCATTTCCGTGCACACCACGGTGTTCTTCGCGCTCCTGGGCGGCGGGCTGCTGTCGGCGCTTGGAGTCGTCTTCTCGCCCGTCATCCTCAAGCTGATGGGCACGCCGGAGACCGTGTTGCCCAACTCGCTGGTCTACTTTCGCATCTACTTCGGCGGCTTGCTCTCCGCGGTGCTTTACAACTGCGTCAACGGCATCCTCCAGGCGCTCGGCGACAGTCGGCATCCGTTGTATTACCTGATTTTCTCCTCGCTGGTCAACGTGGCGCTGGACCTGGTTTTCGTGGTCGTTTTCCGCTGGGGCGTGGCCGGAGTGGCGGTCGCCACGGTGGTCTCGCAGGCGGCCAGCGCCGTGCTGGGGTTTTATCATCTGAGCCGTCACGGCGGCGAAGCGCGCGTATCGTGGCGCGATCTGCGCCCCGACTGGCCGATGCTGAAACAGATTCTGCGCATGGGCGTTCCCTCGGGGCTGCAGAACTCCATCATCTCTTTTGCAAACATGGTCGTCCAGTCGCACATCAACTCTTTCGGCGCCATGGCCATGGCCGGCAGCGGCACGTTTCTGAAACTGGAGGGTTTCGCCTTCCTGCCCATTTCCAGTTTTGCCCTGTCGATCACGACCTTTATCGGTCAGAACATGGGAGCGTGCCAGCATGAGCGGGCACGCCGCGGCGCCGTCTTCGCGCTCTGCGCCGGAGCGGTCATGGCACAGCTGCTGGCGCTGCTGATCCTCTTCAACATCCGCCCGCTGATGATGGCTTTCGGCGCCGAACCGGAGGTCGTCGCGTTCGGCGTCGCGCAGGCGCGCATCGCCACGCCGTTTTACTTTCTGCCGGCGATGTCTCATTGCATGGCGGGCATTCTGCGCGGTTTGGGCAAGGCCGTCGTACCGATGCTGGTCATGCTGGTGTGCTGGTGTCTGATCCGCGTCGGCTATCTGTCGGTCGCGCTGCGCATCAACCACGACATCCGCCTGCTCTACGCCGCCTATCCCATCACCTAGGCGCTGAGCGCGGCAACGCTGCTGATCTGCTGCCTGCGAGTCCGATGGGACGGGCAGGAACCGGACTGATACCGCTTCTTGATCAAAAAGCCGAACACGGGGGCGCTTTCTTCGTGCCGCGGGGACGGAGCCAAATAATCCGACTGACGATAATATATTTCGCGTGGATAATTTGTATTTTCTGTTTTTCTACTTGAAAACCTCTATTCAATAACTTATAATCTTTTAAGCGTCGTTATCCACATAATACACGAAAGGAGAAATAAAGTAATGAGGAAATTTTGCGCTTTTGCGGTAGCTTTCTGCATGATGGCTTCAACGGCCCTGGCGGCGAATAAGGTCGTCCGTATCGGCATTTTCCAGCCGGCGTCCGGCGACAGCGGCGCGGGCGGCAAACAGGAGACGCTCGGGTCGCAGTTCGGCTTTCACGAGACGCCGACGGTCGTGATCAACGGCGAGACGTATAAAGTCGAGCTGGTTTACGCCGACAACGGCTCTTCGCCCGACAAGGCGCCTTCCGCGGCTCAGAAGCTGGTCAGCGCCGGCGTTTCCGTCGTGCTTGGCTCCTACGGTTCGGCGGTTTCCATCGCCGGTTCGCGTTACTTCGCCGACGCGGGGATCCCCGCCATCGGCGTTTCCTGCACCAACCCGCAAGTGACGGCGGGCAACACGCACTACTTCCGCGTCTGCTTCCTCGACCCGTTCCAGGGGACGGTTCTCGCCAACTACGCCTACAACGCCCTCGGCGCGCGCACGGCGTACTGCCTCGGCGAGCTGGGCAACGATTACGACATCGGTCTGTGCCATTATTTCAAGCTGGCTTTCGAGGAGCTGGGCGGCAAGGTCGTTACCGACACGTTCCCGACGGGCAATTCGGACTTCACGTCCTATCTGACCAACGCCAGCATGTACGGCGCGGACGTGTTCTTCTGCCCCACCTCGCTCGCCTATTCGACGCAGATCATCGCCCAGGCCGGCGCCCAGGGCGCGACGTTCCCGATCCTCGGCAGCGACACGCTCGACAGCAACAAGACGGCCGAGGCGGCCAAGAACGCCAAGGTTCGCCTGATCGTCTCCACGTTCTACCAGGAGGGCGGCTCGCCCAAGTTCGACAAGGACTTCAAACAATGGCTGCACGACGACCCCGAGGCGATGATGAACAACGGCGGCAACGACATGATCTCCGCCATCTCCGTGATGGGCTACGACGCCTACTACACGGCGCTCGAGGCGCTCAAGGCTTCCGCCTCGCCCGATCCCCGCGACGTCAACAAGGCGCTGTGGGGCGTCAAGTACAAGGGCGTCAGCGGCATGATCTCGTTCGACAAAAACGGCGACGCTATCCGCGACTCGGCCTTCCTCAAGACCGTCAATCCCGAAACGGGCGACTGGGACTTCCTGGCCGAGCACAAGATCTCCAAATAACGTGGGCTTCCGTTTGAAATTCCAGCAGTGATTGAGGGCGCGGCGAGGATATTTTACGTCCCCGCCGCGCCTTTCTCGTTGAATTTTAATCTGAAAGGGAGTCGTTCCCTCATGTGGAAAACCGTTTTTCCCTATCTGCTGTCGGGCATTTCCGTGGGAGGGCAGTACGCGCTGATCGCCATCGGCTACACGATGGTGTACGGTATCCTGCGTCTCATCAACTTTGCCCACGGCGATGTGTTTATGGTGGCCGGTATCCTGATGGTGTACATTTCTGCCGCGGTGCCGCTCTACATCTCGGTGCCGGTCGTGCTGATCCTCACGGCCGTGATCGGCTTCTTCATCGAACGCATCGCCTACCGCCCGCTGCGCTCGGCGCCCAGAATGAGCGCCATGATTTCGGCCATCGGCGTCAGCTACACGCTCCAGAACCTCGTGCTCTACATCACGGGCGGTCTGAACCAGTTCTATCCCAAGGTCCCGTTTATCTCCGATTCGATCCGCCTCAGCGGCGCGACAACGACGATGGTGACGGTGATCACGCCGTTTCTGACGATCTTCCTGACGGCGCTTCTGGTCATGCTGATCAACCGCACCAAGCTGGGCATGGCGATGCGCGCGGTCAGCAAGGATTTCGAGACGAGTCTGCTGATGGGCATCAAGATCGACCGGGTCATCTCGGCCACGTTCGTGATCGGCTCGTTTCTGGCCGCCGTCGGCTCGGTGCTGTACTTCACCAACTACTCGACGGTCATCCAGACTTCGGGCGCCATGCCGGGACTGAAGGCGTTCGTCGCGGCGGTGTTCGGCGGCATCGGCTCCATTCCCGGAGCGGTCATCGGGGCTTTCATCATCGGCATCTGCGAGAATCTTATCAAGGGACTGGACGTTATTCTGTTCCGACTCGGCTTTATCGCCAAACCGCTCGGGCTGGCCACGTTCTCCGACGCCTTCACGTTTGCGCTGCTGATCGTCATTCTTCTCGTCAAGCCCACGGGGCTGTTCGGCGAAGAAAACACGGACAAGGTGTAGGTGATAGCCATGATCGACAGAAGACAAGAACGCAGCGCCAACATCATCAGCGCGCTGATCATCGTGGCGATCTACGTGGCGGTGTTCGTGGCGGAGCAATGCCTGCCGCCGCGTTCGATGCTCTTTACGGTGCTGAAAAAGGGCGCCGTCTACGCGCTCGTCGCCGTGTCCATGAATCTGCTCAACGGCTTCACGGGCATCTTTTCGCTCGGGCAGGCGGGGTTCATGCTCATCGGCGCCTACGTGTACTGCATCTTCACGATCCCCATCGTCTCGCGTCCCATCGTGTACCAGTATTTCGGCGGCGGCATCATCCAGTTCACGCTGCCGTGGTTCGTCGCCATGTTCCTGGCGGGGCTGGCCGCGGCGCTGTTCGCCTGGCTGATCGGCCTGCCGGTGCTGCGGCTGAAGAGCGACTATCTGGCCATCGCCACGCTGGGATTCGCCGAAATCATCCGCGCCATCTTCCAGTGGAACCAGCTGGGACCGATCACCAACGGCTCCAACATGTTGCGGCTGTTCACGATTTTCACCGACTTCAACATCATGAACCCCGACGGCACGGTGTCGGTCTATCTGGCCACGACGGTGCCGATGCTGATCGCGGGCTTCTGCATCGCGCTGCTGGTGCTGTTGATCAACTCCACCTACGGTCGCGCGCTGCGGGCCATCAAGGACAACGAGATCGCCGCCGAGGCCATGGGCATCAACCTGGCCAGCCACAAGCAGCTCGCTTTCTGCATCTCGTCGTTCTTCACGGGCATCTCCGGCGCCATGCTGGCCATGTACCAGACGTCGGTGCAGGCCAAAAGCTTCACCTCGGCGATGACTTACGAGATCCTGCTGATCGTCGTCATCGGCGGCGTCGGCTCGGTGACGGGCTCGTGCCTGAGTTCGTTCCTGTTCGTGGCCTGCTCCGAATGGTGGCTGCGCTTTCTCGACGAGAAACAGGTCGTCAACGGCTTCGAGGTGCCGCTGCTGCGCAACGGCTTCCGCCTCGTCGTGTTCTCGATCATCATCATGATCGTGGTGCTGTTCTTCCGCCGCGGCATCATGGGCACCAAAGAGCTGCCCGACCTGTTCAGGCGGCGCAGGGCAAAGGAGGCGACGCCCCATGACTGATCCGAAAAACGTGCTGCACCTCGATCACCTTACCATGCAGTTCGGCGGCGTCGTCGCCGTCAACGACCTGACGATGGACGTCAACGAGGGCGAGATCGTCGCCCTGATCGGCCCCAACGGCGCCGGCAAGACCACGGCCTTCAATGCCGTCACGGGCATCTACGCGCCCACGAACGGCGAGATCTCCTTCCACGGCGTGCCGATCGTGCGCAACCATCCCTCCGGCAAGATGAAAAACCTTTACGCCGGCAGCAACGCCGATCTTTACAAAACGCACGTGCTGCGCCCGACGCCCGACCAGATCACCAAGCTCGGCATCGCCCGCACGTTCCAGAACATCCGCTTGTTTTCGGGCATGACCGTGTTCGAAAACGTGCTCACGGCGCGCCATCTGCGCCGTACCAGCAACTTCATCACCGCGACGCTGCGCTTCAACGGCCGGGAGGAAACGACGATGCGCGAGCGCTCGCTGGAACTGCTCGATATCGTCGGCCTAGCGGGCGAGCGCGACGAAATGGCCGTCAGCCTGCCTTACGGCAAACAGCGTCTGCTCGAGATCGTCCGCGCGCTGGCCACCGATCCGACGCTGCTGCTGCTCGACGAACCGGCGGCCGGCATGAATCCGCAGGAAACGCTGGCGCTGGGGCAGTTCATCCGGCAGATCAAAAAAGATTTCAACCTGACCGTTTTCATCATCGAGCATCACATGGATCTCGTCATGAACATTTCCGACCGCATTTACGTGATCGAATTCGGGCGCCAGATCGCCGAAGGCACGCCCGCGCAAGTTCAGAACGACCCCGTTGTCATCAAGGCCTATCTGGGAGGTGACGAAGAATGAGCCTGCTCACGATCATGGATCTGAAAGTCAGCTACGGCGGCATCGAAGCGCTGAAAGGCGTTTCCTTCTCCGTCGACAAAGGCCAGATCGTCACCCTCATCGGCGCCAACGGCGCCGGCAAATCCACCACGCTGCGCGCCATCAGCGGGCTCGTACCGATCAAGGAAGGCACGATCACTTACGACGGCAACGTCATCAGTGGTCAGGACCCGCAGACCATCGTCTCGGAAGGCATCTGCATGGTTCCCGAAGGACGCCGCGTCTTCCCCAACCTGACCGTGCAGGAAAATCTGCAGATCGGCGCTTATCTGCGCAGCGACGATCTGACAGCCGACCTCGAACACGTGTACGAGCTCTTCCCCCGCCTTGAAGAACGCTCGTGGCAGATGGCCGGGACGCTCTCCGGCGGCGAACAGCAGATGCTGGCCGTCGGCCGCGCCCTGATGATGCGCCCCAAACTGCTGATGATGGACGAGCCCTCGCTGGGACTGGCCCCGATCGTCATCCGCGACATCTTCAAGATCATCGAGACGCTGCACCACGAAGGCATCACGATCCTGCTCGTCGAACAGAACGCCAACGTGGCGCTGAAGATCGCCGACTACGCCTTCGTCCTCGAGACCGGTTCGCTCGGCGTGCAGGGCAAGGGCAGCGACCTGCTCAACGACCCCGCCATCAAGGCCGCGTACCTCGGCAAGGCGCGGTAACCTCCGCGCCAGGGACAGGGGCGGCCGCGGGAATACGCTCGACATAACGCCGCCCATGGCGTCGAAAATCGAAAGCGGCGGCCGGATGATTGCGAAATTCTCGATCATCCGGCCGCCGCTTTCGATTCATACTAATTCTTGATAAAAAGTGTTAAGTTTTCTGGGCGCCGCGGAGGACAAACGCCCGCCTCGAAGCCCCCGCCGACGCGCATATTTTTTCGCCGTTTTTCGCGGCGACAACAAAAAAGCCGGCCCGCGAACGATCGCTCGTCCACGAACCGGTTTATTCGACAGACTGTAAAAAAACTACAGCTTGTACTGGGAATACTGATCGCGGATGCCTTTGACGGCAGCTGCGAGCGCTTCGGGATCGAGCACCATCTCCATCATGGAAATCTGCTCCTCCCACGCCTTGGGATCAGCTTCAGCACGAATTTCTTCATCGAAGATGTCATAAACGGCGAGTCCCAACGGGACGCCGGCCAGGGGACCTGCAAAGGTGGGATCTCCGTTGGTCACGGTTTCGGCGTAAATCTCGGCGCCTTCGGCGTCGGACGAACCGAAAATGACCACGCAGTTCTCAGCACCGTACTTCTCAGCGCAATCCTTGACGCGCTGCTGGTTCTGCAAGTCCATGGCTCCGGCAGCCGTTCAGACGAAGCACTCCGTTGCTTCGAAGACGACTTCGGCTCCACTGTTCTCGAAACAAGCCTTCATAGCGGGCGCCGGCACGCCGTCGCGCTCGCCAAGGAGGATCAGTTTCTTGCCTGCGAGTTTGCCCATAAGTCGCACCTCCTTCTCTTGATGATCTACGGCCATTATAACCAAATTTTTCTTCCATGCAAGAGCTCTATAACATTTTCAGATAAAGTGCTCGAAGCCACATTCTCGATTTGTGCGTTTGATACATTCACCGGCGCCGATCGGCTGAATTTTCCGGTCATAACAAATAAGACGCCGCCCTCTCGGGGATTCCGCCCGCCGTCGCTCCCCTTGTCCGGCACGGCGTCGACTTTCGAGCCTTCTCCCCGCATTGTTCCCATTTCGCCTTGGCCGGGCTCCCTTGGATTTTGAGAGATCCGTGTTATAATGGGCGGCAGCGTGCCGCGCACCATTCTCCACCCCAAACTTTTCCCCAAAGGAGCCTGTGTTTATGAACGAGATCCGCCTTGCCGATTTCCGCGCCGAGAGCCTGCAGTTCGACATCAATCACCACTTCCAGCCCAAGAAGGACGAGAACCTCGCCCTTTCCATCAAACTGGATCAGCGCGTGCGCATGAGCGCCACGCCCAAGGACCCGACGTTCCTCAACATCCGCGTCACCGTGTTCGACGACGCCGAGAACAACAACTATCCATTCGAGATCATCGCCGACGTGACCGGCGTGTTCTTCATCGAGGCCGAAGGCGCCGACCGCGAGGCGATCCTCAAGGACAACGGCATGATCATGCTGCTGCCCTACGTGCGCGCCATGATCAGCCAGCTCGTGTCGCTGGCCAACCTGCCCACGCCCGTCATCCTGCCGCCCATGGATCCTTCGCAGATGAAGCCCATGGAGCAGCCCGCCGCGAACAGCTAAACGCCGGTACCCGAAAAAAAGAGGCTACGCCCCGCCGACCGTAGTAATAACGGCCGGCGGGGCGGCGCTTTGTTTTGTTCAAAGAAAGGCGGCGATCTTCGGATCGGCGCCGGCTTCGAACAGCGTCCGCACGGCGTTACATTTTCGACTTCAGGAACTCGGGAACTCCCGGCACGCCCCCAGCTCTCGGCCAGGGACAGCGCCGTCGTGCCGTCGGGCGCGGCGATCTTCGGATCGGCGCCGGCTTCGACCAGCGTCCGCACGGCCTTCAGCGGCTGACCACGCACCAACCGAAAATTCCCGCGGCGCGGAGCGCCGCCCTGCCAACTGAAAATTTTAATCGACAAAGGCATGGATTTTACGTCTTATTTCTATTTTATAGGTTGTTTTATCATAAAAACAAGATCATACAAGCGCGTCCATAAAACAAAAAGCCGCCGCGAGGATACGAAGACGCGGAGAAAGAGCTGGAAGCGAAATGCCGCGGGGCGGCCGTTCGTCTTTCGCTTTTCTTCGCGTCTTTGCGTTTTCGCGGCGGCTTTTGTTTGCCCTTGTTTCTTACGCACGACTCTGCGCCCAAGCGGCGATCAGCGCCGCGCCGACGGGCAGGCAGCCCTCGTCGGGATAAAAGCGCGGGCTGTGCAGCGGCTCTTCGACCCCGCCGGGGCGGCGCGCGCCGAGATCGACGTAGCAGCCGGGCACGCGCTCGGCGATGCAGGCGAAGTCGTCCACGCCCAGCTGCGGGCAGAGCGGCGTGATCACGTTCTCCGCGCCCAGCTCGCGCGCGCCGACGCGGCGCACGGCGGCGGGGACTTCGGCGTCGAGGATAAGCGCCGGATAATCGTCGATGGACGCCACTTTGGCGCTCAGCAGCAGGGCCGCGGCCCCGCCCTCGACCAGTTCGCGCACGCGCGCCGTCGTGCGAGCGCGTGAGGCGGGGTCCAGCGTGCGCACGATGCCCTCGAATCTGGCGCTGTCGGGGATGATATTGCGCGCCGTGCCGGCGGCGAACGTGCCCACGGTCAGCACGGCGGGATCGAGCGGGCTGGTCTCGCGGCTGACCAGCAGCTGCAGGGCCGAGATGATCTGCGCGCCGCCGGCGACGACGTCGGCGCCTAGGTGGGGATAGGCGCCGTGGCAGCCGCGCCCGCGCAGCGTGACGTTGAACATATCGCTGGCGCCGCGCGCCGGGCCGGAGATGACGCCGATCTGCCCGACCGCGAGGGACGGGGCCACGTGCAGGCACAGCGCCGACGAAACGCCGTCGAGCGCGCCGGCCTCGATCATCTTCGCCGCGCCGCCGTCGGTCTCCTCGGCGGGCTGGAAGAGCACGCGCAGGGTCGCCGCGCGTTCGCCCTCGCCGCGCAGCAGCCGCAGCGCCCCCAGCGCGCAGGCCATGTGCGCGTCGTGCCCGCAGGCGTGCATTTTACCGGCGTGGCATGACGCCTGCGGCAGGCCGGTGGCTTCCTCGACGGGCAGCGCGTCCATGTCGGCGCGCAGCGCCACGACGGGAGCGCCCGGCTCGCCCGCCAGCTCGGCGACGAGGCCGCCGGCGCAGGGGCAATGCGGCACGCTCATCTCGTCGAGGCGCTCCGCCACGTAGGCGGTCGTCTCGGGCAGGTCGCGCCCCAGCTCGGGAATGCGGTGCAGCGCCTGATGCACTTCCGTCAGCCAGGGCTGGATGGTTTGCGCTTTTTTATACATCGTCACACACCTCGTCGCGTTCGATCTGAATATTCGTCCGTATTTTCTCATGGCGCGGGAACAAAAGCTACCGCGGAGACATGGAGAAGACCAAAAAAAACTCTTGAATATTTCACTCGGAAAATTTTTACAAAAAATACGCGGTATGTTGAACGCCCGTGCTGAAATTCCGCTTTTGACTTTCGCCGCGCAGCGGCGGCCTTTGTTTCAAAAAAGCCCCGCGGCGGGCGCGGGGCGAAGGCGGATCACTTTTCGACCTTGCGGTCGAACTCGGTCATCAGCGCGTCGGCGGCGCTCTGCGCTTGGGCGCGCGGCACGAGCACGGCGATCTTGATCTCCGAGGTGGTGGCGCCGAGCACGTCGATACGGGCGCGCTCGAGCGCGCCGAAGAAACGTCCGGCCACGCCGGAGGCCGCCTGCATGCCGACGCCGATGGCCGACACTTTGGCGACGTCGCCGTCCACGTTCATCGACCAGCCGCTCAGCCCCTGCAGGGCCGCTTCCAGCGCCGGGCGGACCATGCCCACGTCGCCGCGGATCACGGAGAAGGTGACGGCCGCCTCGCCGCCCTCGGAGACGATGGTGATCATGTCGAGGTTGATGCAGCGCACCGCCAGCTCGTTGAAGACGCGCGTGTAGAGGTGCACGTCCTCGGGCAGGCCGCGCAGGTTGACCTTGATCTGGTCGGTATCGACGGCCACGCCGGTGACGACGGGATGTTCAAGCCATTCGGGAAGGTTTTTCACGATTCTCGTGCCTCTTTCGTCGGAAAAAGTGGAACCGCAGTAAAGTTCCACCTGCTGCTTGTCGGCGATCTCGACGCCGCGCGAGTGCAGTACCTTGGCGCCGGAGGAAGCCATTTCGAGCATCTCCTCGTAGGTGACGTACTCCAGTTTTTTGGCGTCGGGGATGATGCGCGGGTCGCAGGCGTACACGCCGTCCACGTCGCTGTAAATTTCGCACGGACAGCGCAGCGCCGCGGCGACGGCGATGGCGGACGTGTCGCTGCCGCCGCGCCCGAGCGTGGTCAGGTCGCCGTTCTCGGCGACGCCCTGAAAGCCCGTCGCCACGACGACGCCGCGCGCGTCAAGTTCCCTGCGGATCCGTCCGACGTCGATGTCGCGGATGCGCGCGCCGCCGTACGCGTCGGTGGTCAGCATGCCGATCTGATAGGCGTTCATGGACAAGGCGTCGCAGCCGAGGTCGCGCAGAGCCATGGCCATCAAGCTTTG
>ERZ856578.4927-NODE-4927-length-17095-cov-3.962687_pt1 | contig 17095 bp, 18 predicted proteins | sample MGYA00514384_ERZ856578 | MGnify/ENA primary metagenome ERZ856578 (study PRJEB29103, sample SAMN06111958) | human gut metagenome | biome: human gut; feature: ankylosing spondylitis patient; material: healthy_person | host: Homo sapiens | place: China:Hangzhou...
ACGGAGCGCCGAAGGACTTATCCAGGACAACGTTGCGTCCCTTCGGTCCAAGGGTCACACGAACAGTATCTGCTAACTGATTTACGCCTGCTTCCAGAGCTTTTCTGGCTTCAACGCCATATTTAATCTGCTTTGCCATGATTCAAAATCCTCCAGTTTCTATCAATAATATATAGATATATCTTACTCGATTACTGCCAGAATATCATTCTGCTTTACAACAACGTACTTCTCATCATCAACCTCTACTTCGGTTCCGGAGTACTTGGAGTAGATAACCTTGTCACCTGCTTTTACCTGCATGGTGATCTCTTTTCCGTCAACCACACCGCCAGGTCCTACTGCTACAACTTCTGCCTGCTGCGGTTTCTCTTTTGCCTGGCCCGGAAGCACGATACCAGATTTGGTAGTCTCCTCTGCCACAAGCTGTTTTAATACAACCCGATCAAATAACGGTACTAATTTCATGGATAACTCCTCCTTACATCGAATCTATTTTTGTTGCGATCCACGTATTGTGAACGAACGCTTTTCTTTTCGGGGACTCTTAAAACCCCCTCTCTAATGTACATTACCATTTATAGCACGTGTTGTTAGCACTGTCAATAGGCGAGTGCTAATTTTATCGAATTTTTATAACTTTCCCCTTTCTTTTTTATTCTCTTCGTATTAGAATTACTTTTATAAAGAATATTCGTAACTGCAAAGAAATGGAACCGGAACGAATGTTCAAAGAAAGGAGTACAGGGGTATGGCAAAAAAAGCTTTTGGAAAACTGGCAGCCCTCTTAACCATTGCAGGAGCTGCTGCAGCCGGCATTTCTTACCTGACGAAATACCGGTCTTTTAACAAGGAGCTGGATGAAGATTTCCACGATTTTGAGGATGAGGACGAGACCGAAGTGCCGGACAGTACCATGAGCCGCAACTATGTTTCCCTCCATGCAGATAAGGACGAGTTTCTGGTAGCCGCAGGCGACATGATGAACGCCGCCAAGGATGCTGCCAGTGCCGCAAAAAATATGGTAAAGGATGCTGCTGCTATCGTGGCCGATAACACCCGCGAGGCCGTCAGTGTTGCCAGAGACGGTGCGCAGAAAGCTGCCGCTTCAGCAGAAGATACCGTAGAAAAGGCTGAAAGCGCTGCTGAGGACGCTGTGATCAAAACTGCTGACGCCATGGAAAGTGCAGTGGAAACCGTCTCCGATACCATGGAAGAAACCGCTGCAAAGCTGGAAGCTGCTGCTGATCAGGCAGAAGAGATTACTGTTGATGAGGAACCGGCTGAGAAACAGCCTGTTTCCGGCGAAGAGGTCTCTGCCACAACAGTCAGCGAAGACACAGAGGCATAACATCATGTATAACGCAGAAAGCAGGACATGGAGTTTTCTTACTCTCCATATCCTGCTTCTTTATTTCATAGGAAATTGCATCCTACGAAGCAAAAAAGCGCTCCGCAGGAATGCGCCAAGGTACATTCTTTTTCATGTTTCTGAAAAATCTGCGTTCTGAATCCCCCAGCATGTTTTGAGAAGGTGTATGCCGTCTACGATCTGCTCCTCGCTCAGGCTTGCATACCCAAGCACCACAGTCGACGGGCGGTGGTTGTGTTCCGGGTGAATGAAATAGCTGTTCAGACCATAGACCCTGACTCCTGCTTCTGCCGCTTTCCGGATCAGTGCTTCCTCCGGCACGCCGTTTCTGGATGTCAGCAGAATATGAAGACCTGCATGCTCTCCACGTATCTCAAACTGTTTTCGCAGCGGTTCCACCTGCTCCAGCAAAAGATCATGCTTGGTTTTGTAGATCGCACGCATCCGGTTTAAATGCCGTTCAAAATGTCCTCCTGATAAAAACTGATACAAAATGTTCTGATCAATGCGTGACACCGTAGAAGCATAGAAAGAAGTCTGGCTGCGGTAACGGACTAAAAGTGAAAGCGGCAGTACCAGATAGCTGACACGGATAGCCGGCGCAATGCATTTGGAAAACGTGCCAAGATAAATCACCCTGCCATTCCGGTCCATGCCCTGAAGCGCCGGAATCGGCTTTCCGCGATACCGGAATTCACTGTCGTAATCATCCTCTATAATATAACGGTCCGGCGCCTCCTGGGCCCACTTTAAGAGCTACTGTCTCCGCCCGACCGGCATAACGATTCCCGTCGGGAAATGATGAGATGGCATCACATAGGCCACATTTGCCCCGCATTCAGCCAAAAGCTCCGGCTCCATGCCATTTGCGTCCATCTCCACCGGGCAGACCTCATAGCCCAGGCTCTGGAAGACCCGGTAGGCCTGTTTGTAGGTCGGGTTTTCCATGGCGATCACGTGTCTTCCTTCGAGGATCTGGGACAGCAGCATCAGCAGATACTCACTTCCCGCACCTACAATAATCTGCTCCGGGCTGCAGTTGACACCGCGTGCCGAATGCAGATAGCTGCGTATTGCCTCCCGAAAGCCAGGTTCTCCCTGGTGATTTCCGGAATGAAACATCTCTTTGTTGTCATCTACCAGAGTATTCCGGCTCAGCTTTCTCCACACATGGTATGGAAAGCTGTCCAGGTCAATGCCCCGCGGCGAAAAATCGACGCGCCAACCGGCATCCGGCTCTACGGTAGTCTCCATCTCGCCGGTGCCGGTTGCTCCGGTCTCCACCAGTTCCTCCAGATGACTGACAAAATAGCCGCGGCACGGCCGGGCTTCCATGTATCCCTCGGCAAGCAGCTGGTCATAGGCCATCTGCGTTGTGCTGCGGCTGACTTTCAAATGCTCCGCCAGCACCCGCGTGGATGGAAGCCGTTCCCCTGCTTTTAAGGAACCGTTTCGGATCTCCGCGCGGATGTGGGAGTATATCTGTTCATACAGTGGTTTTTTTGACCGGGAATCAAGCGGAATCAACAGTTCCATAATCCTATCCCCTAATCCAATCGATTATTTCTGAATCTTAAAGGAGCTCTTTAAGGAAACGATACGGTTAAACACCGGCTCGCCCGGCTTGCTGTCCTTGCAGTCCGCACAGAAGAAGCCATTGCGGACAAACTGGAAACTGTCATAAGCCTTTGCCTCTGCAAGAGCCGGCTCAACATAACAATTCTTTAAGATAGTCAGAGAGTTCGGGTTTAAGTTGAGGCTTCCATCCTCGTTTAACTTGCCCTTTTCCTCATCTACAATATTCTCATACAGGCGCACCTCAACCTGCTTTGCAGTCTCGGCTGCAACCCAGTGGATGGTGCCCTTTACCTTACGCTCACAGAAGCCGGAACCGCTCTTGGTAGCCGGATCGTAGGTTGCGTGTACGACCGTGATATTGCCGTTCTCATCCTTCTCAAAGCCTGTACAGGTTACAAAGTACGCACTCATAAGACGAACCTCATTGCCCGGGAACAGACGGAAGTATTTGCGCGGCGGTTCCTCCATAAAGTCCTCACGCTCAATATAGAGCTCTCTGCCGAACGGAACCATGCGGGAGCCAAGCTCCGGATTCTCCAGATTGTTCGGAACCTCGAGCATCTCTGTCTGGCCTTCCGGATAGTTGTCGATGACCAGCTTCACCGGATCCAGGATTGCCATCATGCGGGCCTTCTTTAATTTCAGATCCTCACGGATACAGTACTCAAGCATAGCATAGTCAACTGAGCTGTTTGCCTTGGATACGCCAACCAGGTCTACAAATTTGCGGATCGCTTCCGGAGTGTAGCCCCGTCTGCGCAGCGCAGCAATGGAAACCAGACGCGGATCATCCCAGCCGTCTACAATGCCGTCTTCAACAAGCTTCTTGATGTATCGCTTACCAGTGATCACGTTTGTCAGATACAGCTTTGCAAACTCAATCTGACGCGGCGGATTCTCAAACTCACACTCGCGTACCACCCAGTCGTACAGCGGACGGTGGTCCTCAAACTCCAGGGTACAGATGGAATGGGTAATATGCTCAATGGCATCCTCGATCGGATGGGCAAAGTCATACATCGGGTAAATGCACCATGCATCGCCGGTGTTGTGGTGTGTCATACGGGCTACACGGTAGATGACCGGGTCTCTCATGTTGATGTTCGGTGATGCCATATCAATCTTGGCACGAAGCACCTTCTCACCATCCTGATACTTGCCCTCTTTCATTTCCTCAAAGAGCTTTAAGTTCTCCTCGATGCTGCGGTTGCGGTACGGGCTTTCCTTACCCGGGGTGGTGAAATCACCGCGATATTCCCGGATCTGATCCGCAGTCAGGTCACAGACGAAGGCTTTTCCTTTCTTTATAAGAAGAACCGCGCACTCGTACATCTGCTGGAAGTAGTTGGATGCGAAGAACAGTCTGTCTTCAAAGTCTGCGCCCAGCCACTTGACATCCGCCATGATAGACTCGACAAACTCGGTTTTTTCCTTGGTCGGGTTGGTATCATCAAATCTTAAGTTGAACTTGCCGCCGTATTTCTGGGCAAGACCGTAGTTTAATAAAATGGACTTTGCATGTCCGATATGCAGGTAACCGTTCGGCTCCGGCGGGAAACGGGTCTGAACGTGATCGTAAACACCCTCCGCCAGATCTTTATCGATCTCCTGCTCAATAAAGTTCTTGGAAACAACATCTTTCTCTTCCGCTGTCTCTAAAACTTCTTTTTCTTTTTCCATCGTGAAGTCCTCCATACTGTTTGCGGGCGTCTTGCTTTATGCCGCATGATAATAACTTATCATAACACATTTCCCTGAAATGGGAAAGGGGGTAAATGGGTTCCAAATTTTTTTCATTTTTTTCAAAAATACTGTTGACATTCCGCAAATCCCATGCTATATTATACGAGGTTCGCTGCTGTGGCTCAGTCGGTAGAGCGTCGCATTGGTAGTGCGGAGGTCACGGGTCCGATTCCCGTCAGCAGCTCTCATGAAGTCGAAGATCTTTGAAGTCAAAGATTTTCGGCTTTTTTGTTTCTAAAAAAGGCTCTTATGCTGATTTTTATAAAATCTTTTTGCAGAAGAGTCTTTTTCTCTTCCCTATTCCAGGATCTCATCCATCGTCAGGATTTCCATATCTGATTTTCCCTTCAGCTTAATACTGGTTCCCAGTGATGTTACACGGATACGCCCTTCCAGACAGTCTGCTACCTCGCGGGATATAAAAATCGTGCGGGCCGGGGCATTTGCCTCCAGACGTGCCGAGGTATTGACCGTATCTCCGATGGCCGTGTAATCCATGCGCTGCGGAGAACCGATATTTCCAACCACCGCATCTCCTACATGAACCCCGATGCCAAAGGATACGGTTCGCCCATATTTTTCCATCAGGACTTTAGAAAGCTCATCGGAGCCCTGGCGCATATCTTCCGCTGCCCGGACAGCCTTCATCACATAGTCTTCCTGCGGAAGCGGAGCTCCCCAGAATGCCATGGCTGCATCGCCGATGAATTTGTCCAGCGTGCCTCCGTTTCGCATAATACAGTCCGCAATCAGAGTCAGGTACTGGTTTAAGATCTCTACCACCTCGGAAGGTGTTAGTTTCTCAGACATGGTCGTAAAGCCGCGGATATCTACAAATAACACGGCAATGTTTACGACTCTCCCGCCTACCATCAGAGCCTCCGGATTGCCGCTGTCTAAAATCTCCTGCACGATCTGCGGTGCCACATACTTTTTGAACGTACTGGTCACCCGGTGCTTTTCGAGAGCTGCTGTGATATAGCTACAGGTTTTCTATTTTTTTCGCGACAGATAATCCTCTATCTGCCCAACTATTGATATTAGCATAAAACAGCTGTAACATCAAATTATATTTTTCATTTTAAGTAACACTATCAGTCCTTTTCCCAACAGCGGCTTTTCCTAAACAGCCGGGTCAGCTCCGGATCCAGCTTTCCTTCTTTGTCTGCCATAATATCCAGGATTCCAAGTGCCTTTTCCACGGGCATGCCCGGCTTGTACGGCCGGTCATCTGCCACCAGCGCATCAAATATATCCAGGATTGTGATGATGCGCACCTCCATCGGGATCTGCTCTGCCATCAGATGCTCTGGATAACCGCTTCCGTTTAAAAGCTCGTGATGACCGGCCGCCCATTCCCTTACATGGGACAGCTCTTTGGAGAAACGGATCTCAGAAAGCAGCTTGTCGGTGATGACCACATGACTTTCCATGACAGCACGTTCTTTCTCCGACAAAGTTCCCTTGCGGATCATAAGCATCTGAAATTCTTCCTCCTCAAGCCACGGCTTTTCGCTGCCATCCTCTTCCGTATAGGTTTTCTCACGGATTCGGCAGATCTCCTCCCGCAGATCGTCCGGGCAAAATCCGGCTGTATTGGCACGAAGAATGGTGTCCCCGGCCTGTTTTAATTCTTCCAGCCGCTTTTCCAGGGTTTCTCCGGAAATAGCTCCTTTTAAGCATGCAATCTGTGCCAGCAGGCGCATCTTCTCAAAGCGGTGCAGGATTTCGGACTTCTGCTCCGGCAGCAGTCTCGCCTCTTTATTCATGACCTCCAGCGGGATTACCAGCTTTCCGATATCGTGCAGCCAGACACTCATAAGAAGCTCGTGCCTGTGTTCCGCGTCAAACCATGGTTCCCTGCCCTCTGCTTTCGCCGTTTCATTGAGATAATCAATAAAATGACGTCCGTATTCCACCATATGGCGTGTATGACTTGCATTGTAAGGGGTTCTTTCGTCAACCGCGGAGGACATGACGCGTACGAAAGACTCGAACAGTTCCTTGATATTCTCAATATAAAGAACATTCTGAATGGTAATGGCTGCCTGAGAAGCTACGGATTCCACCGCCGGAATGATATCTGCCGGAAAAGCGCAGATATTCCCCGCTGCATCCATAGCGTTGATGAGCTGGATCACACCAAGGCGCTCTCCCTGCCGGTTATGCATGGGAACTAGCAGCATGGACTGGGTGTGATATCCGGTCATGGCATCATAACGGACCGGACCGGAGAAATCGTACTCCGTTGAAGTCCGCACATTTTCAATGCAGACAGTCCTGTTTTCCAGATAACACATGACACAGACATTTTCCCTGCTCATCCTGACCGGAGGAAGATTTGGTTCCTTTCCATCTCCTCCCTCACAGGTGTGCATGGTATTGTTGCACATGATTTTGAATCGCAGCAGATCCCCGTCTGCCAGATAAAGAGTTCCGGCATCGGCGTGAGTCAGTTCCATGATCCGGTTTAAGATCATCTCCAGCAGCCGGTTATAATCCTTTTCCGAAGAAATGGCTGTGCCGATCTCAAGAATGCTTTGCATTTCCTTTTGCGTCATAAGTAACTCCTCCAGATTTTCAGTTCAGGCTATTCTCCAAACCGTATTTTTGTCTTTCTGTTGGCAGTCATCCTTGCCCATGTACTTTGAGAGCCATACCCTCCCGCGCAAACAGACAGGCCGGATCCTGCGCCAGTGATATTTTCTCCTGCTCTCGCAGAAACGTATCCTGATAGCTCCGTTCATAATGCATGAAAAGCGCCTGCTGCGCTCCGCTTGCCTGCCGCAGCTTCCGGCACCGTTCGATGGAACCATGTCCCCATCCCTGCCTGAGCAAAAGCTCCGCCTCCGTATAACAGGCATCACAGATCAGCAGGCCACAGGCTCCGGCAAACTCTTTCAGTTTCTGAAACATCGCATCGGTCAGCTCGCAGTCAAGCCCGTACACGATGCTGGCTGGCTCAGACCCTTGCGTTGCCTCCTCCAGCCGGTATAAAATGCTTCCGCCCGGATGTTCGCCGCTAAGTGTTTGCACCCGGATCTGATCCTCCAGCAAAAACACATCTCCCGCCTGAATCTCATGAAACCGGATAAGGGCCGGAAGCTGATCTAACGGAAGCGGCCAGTAAGGCGGTCCAAACATCTGGCACAGGCATTCCTTCAGACTTTTTTCTCCCGGACGCTCCCCATAAATATGGACTTCCATCTGCGGATCAAAAAGAAAGGAACTACCGTACAGTCCCATCAGATGATCCATATGGAAATGACTGAGCAGAAGATCCAGACGTCTGCGCTTTCCATCCATCTGCCGCTTAAAGCTCCGACAAAAATTTCCAATCCCGGTTCCGGCATCCAGGATCACCGTTTTGTCTTTTGTATGGACGGTCACGCAGGAGGTATTTCCCCCATATTCCTGATATTCCGGACCACATTCCGGCCCGGACCCGCGAACTCCCCAGACTCTCACCTGAAGTCCCATATCCATTCTCCCTTCTGCCTTCCATACCGGCTTTCCATCCATATTGTTTCATTATAATCCATGATCTGTCCCAATGGAAGCCCGAAAACTTTATATTTTCCGGCACCGTGCGGCCTGTCGTTTCATACAGTACAGTAAAAAGCAATGAGGCGCAATATGGCTGAAAATGATACACATTACAATGGAACTTCTGATATAAGTGACAACGATGCAGCGGCTCCGCTCCCGGAGCTGGAAGAAGAAAAGGCAGTCTATCCGGACGATGCAGCAAACATCCCTGTGGCTCCGCTGCCGGACCCCGGCGAGGGCGGACCGGTCTATCCGGGAAACAGCACAAGCGGAGCCATCGGCGGAAACTGGGACTGGGGCAATAACAGCAACAACCACTGGGGACATCATGGAAACAGCTGGGGCAACAGCTTCCTGCCTCTTACTCCCACGAACCCCGCAATTTCCCCGCGTTATTACGGACAGGTGCGGTTCTTAAATGCCTCCACCAACAGCTTTGCCGTCAACATCAGCATTGATGGCACTGCGTATGCCATCAATTCCCGCTTTGGCACCATTTCGAACTATGACTGGATCTCGGATGGTTTCCATACGGTTACCGTCCGCCGTGCCTCCGGCATGCGTTCCGTGCTTTTTCGGCAGAACTTTCCGTTTACCGCCAGCAAAAAGGTAACTATGGTTCTGGTAGATTCTGCCTCCGGCGGTCTGGAAATGGTTCAGATTTCCGACACCGGCTGTAATACCCGCGCCTATAATACCGGCTGCTACCGCTTTGCCAACATGACCTACAGCGGCTCCCGGTATGATCTGCTGCTTTACGGCGGTGAAACCATATTCCGGAACGTGGCCTTCCAGACCGTCACCCCATATAAGCAGGCTATGGCCGGTACCTACCAGTTCTACGTAACAAGCTCAGGCAATTACTCCTTCCTGCGCGAGATTCCGATCATAGTCATTGGCTTTGGCGGCTCCGGCACCATTACCGGAAACAATCAGGCAGAGGCACTGCTCTCCGCGCAGATTGAAATTACCGCCGGACAGAATTATACCTCTTATCTGATCGGGAACACCTGGTCCGATATCGGTCTGCGGCTGCTGACCGTAGAGGATTCCTGATTTTGTTCACAAAAGAATGTGCCTTGGCACATCCTCGCGGAGCGTTTTTATATGATAGGACGTAATTTCCTATCATATGAAAAAGGCGCTCTGGCAGCAAATCACACTGCCAGAACGCCTTTTTCGCATTCTGTCTTCTATTATAGCCTTGCCAGCTTCTTTTCCATCAGCTCACCGTTGCTGCTGTAAATAACAGCATTTTCCCTGCTGATCTTTCCATCCTTAAACAGCTTTATGAGGCTGTTGTCCATGGTGATCATGCCTTCCTCCTGGGAGGTAGCGATGATATTGTCGATCTGGTGGATCTTGGACTCACGGATCAGGTTTCGGATCGCATTGTTAAAGAACATAACCTCAAAGGCAGGGACCACACCGCCCTCCACCTTCGGGATCAGCTGCTGGGAAACCACGGCCTGCATGACCATGGAGAGCTGTGCCCGCACCTGTTCCTGCTGTGCCGGCGGGAAACTGTCAATGATTCGGTCTATGGTGTTGGCCGCGCCGACTGTGTGCAGGGTAGAAATGACCAGATGACCGGTCTCTGCCGCAGTCAGTGCTGTCTTGATCGTTTCTTCATCGCGCATCTCACCAACCAGAATAACATCCGGTGCCTGACGGAGCGCTGCGCGAAGACCCGTCACGTAGCTTTCGGTATCCAGGCCGATCTCTCGCTGGGTAACAACACTCTGATTATGCCGGTGCAGGTACTCGATCGGATCCTCCAGCGTGATCACATGCACGTTGCGTGTCTTATTGATCTGGTCAATGATACAGGCCAACGTGGTACTCTTACCGCTTCCCGCAGGTCCCGTTACCAGAACAAAGCCCTTCGTCATACGGGAAATATCGATCACCACCTGAGGGATGTTCAGATTGCGAAAATCCGGCAAGTCAAATGTGATCACACGGATGATTGCAGCCAGAGAACCTCTCTGACGGAATACATTGACACGGAAACGAGAAACGCCCGGAAGTGCCATTGCAAAGTCATCGTCACCGCATTCCACAACATGATCCATGCTGCGGTTATTTGCCAGTGCGTAAATTTCCCGCACCATCTCTTCAATTTCTTTCGGAAAAATCTTTTCGTCACTCTGATACATGATCTTTCCGCCCACCTTCCAGGAAAGCGGCATGCCTGGGATCAGGAATATATCTGCCGCACCCTGTTCTACTGCATTGCGCAGTACATCTTCTGTAAACAAAGGCACTCCCTCCTGCTTTAATTGCCACTCCATACCGGAATGGACTGATCGATCTCATAGTCTTCCTGGTGATATACCTTCCAGGAAAGCACCTGATACGTTTTCTGTTCCCAGTCCAGCGCCAGTTCTACCCGGAGCGCCTGGCCTGCATTCATGGCCACATCGGTACAATAGGTGCCGGAAGCACTCTGCAGATATGGCATAAGACTGTCTTTGTCGCCCTTTAAGAGCGCCTGGTCTGCCAGCTGTAAAAATGCCTCTCCCGCTGCATCCGCGCGGTAGTATTCCTGCACCGAATCTGCGCTTCTGCGGGAAAGTGCGTCCTCCCGCTTTGCGTTGCCAAGGGACAATACACTGAATGTCACCAGGCAAAGCACAATAAAGATCAGGATCAGACTGGAACTTCCGATATTCGCTTTTCTTCTGATTTCCTGTTTTGCCATCTGTCTCATCCTCCGGATGTTTCCTGTGATCCTCCACCTGCTGTCCGGCCCGGTTCCTTGTTTTTCCCATTTGGCGTCCGCCTGGCTATGGTCTCACATATTTCGCTGCTTCCAGCACAAACAGTTCTTCGCCGCGTTCTCCGGCTTCCCGGATCACAATCTGAAGCTTTTGCATGCCGGTATCCTGCACGGACTCTGTCAGGACACCCGTATAGACCGCCGCAGCAGGGTCTTGTGTCTCTTCCCAGTCTGCATTCCAGTAGCGGTCCTGCTTCCCATCCATGCGCTCATCTGAAAGCTTCCAGAGCTCTGTCTCCGACTGTGCCGCGCTGACAGCATGGTCACGCTCCCAGGCCAGACGGCTCATCCGGTCTGATTTTGCAAATGCAAGAATGCAGGTAGATGCGCAGAGCATAAAGAAAAATACGACTACCATCATTTCCATCAGGAAAATGCCGGAGCCGGAACCACTTCGTCTGTTCATTGCCCTGTCACCATCCTTCCGCTGCGCAGTGACAGCGTCAGGCTTGCGCCCCCTGTCCCAAGCGTTGTCACATGAAGCAGCCTGCCCTCCTGCGTTATCGTAAGGCCATCGCACTCGAGGATCTCAAGTCCGTCCGCCAGCCCAAGCCCGCTGTCTTCACAGGTAAACAGTTCCCGGATACTGCCTTCATAATAGTAGATCCAGGTAATGTAATCACCGCCCTCTATGGTTTCACGGATTTCAAGAACCGGCTGTCCGTCTTCCGTCCTTACAGCCACTGCCTTATCCGCATCACCCTGGCGTACTTTGTTGGCCACATACTGGAGTGCTACACTGCCCGTGTAGGTCTGATCCATGCGGCTGCTGATATTTTCGTATACCTTGCTGCCTGCAAGCACCGTAAACAGCGCACACATAATGAAGACCAGAAACAGCAGCATGGTAAAGAGCACACTCATGGTCTGCCCGTCATTCCGATTACGGCTGCCATTCACTGTCTTCACCTCCTTTAGCAGGGATCACGGTGATATCCGGCATGATATTGGAAGCAAAACCGCTGTAGAACACATTGTAGCGTTCCCGGTCGATCTGGATTCCATAATGCTCCTCCAGGTATTCCACGCTCGGCGGATAACGTCCTTCAATCGCATAACACTGTACAGAAGCCTGGCGGATCGCCTTGATCAGGGTATCAGAGCCCTCTGACCTTGCACGGCCCAGGAAAGAAAACACGCCGTTCACAAACAGGCCCATGACCGCGCCGAACACAATCACCGAGGCAATGCATCCGGCCAGGAACCGCTTATCCCATTTTTTTTTCATGTTCATCCCTCCGTCAGTCTCAGCCTACCCCCGCCAGGATTCCTGCCAGCGGAAGCATAACAGAAAGAAGGATCAGCCCGACTGCCACTGCCAGGACTGCCACCAGAGTAGGTTCCAGTCTTGCCACCATAGCATCAATGGAAGCATCTGCCTGCTGTTCATAGTCATCTGAAATTTCCTGCAGCACTTCGTCCATCTTACCGCTTCGCACACCTACTTTGATAAGCTGGATATGAAAGCTGCTGAACAGTCCGGATTCCTTCATGGCCTCATAATAGCCCTCACCCAGCTGCAGCTTTTCGCTGCAGACATCGATTTTTTCTGCCACCTTGCCATTGTCTACCAGCTCTCTTGCCAGCTCCATACCTTTATCCAGTTCCATACCGCTGCGAATGGTCAGTGCAAGCACTGCGGTGAAACGGCGGCCTGCAGCTGCCAGCGCTGTCTTGCTGTTTCGTTTCAGCCGTTCCATAAGCTTGTGGGCAATCGTCAATTCTTTTCCTGCGCCGGCCGCGATTGCCGCGATCAGGACTGCCACTACCAGAAGTACAAACACCACCAGAGCTGCACCGCTTAAAATACCGCCAAGCCTGGAGGCCGCCTGGGAAAGCGGAGACATCTGTACACCAAGCTGTGCGTATACCTGCTCAAAAACCGGCATTACGCGGGTGAACAGGACAAACAGTACAATCAGAAGCATGCCGACCATCATCACCGGATAGGTAATGGCATTGCGGATATTTTTCATCATGTAATATTCTTTTTCATAATAATCTGCCAGGGACTCCATCATCTGGTCCAGGGTACCACTCTGCTGTCCCAGCTTTGCCATGCGCACCACGTAGGGCGGAAATGCGCCGGTACGTTCCAGGGATTCAAAGAACGGATCCCCCAGCTCCACATCCTCACCCATGGTGTGAAGAAGCTTCTTTTCCTCTTCCGTCGGGGCATCCTCTGCCATCAGATAGAGCCCCTCATCTAACGGAACCGCGGCCTTCAGCAGAATAGATATCTGAAGACAGAATGCCGACAGTTCCCGTCCGGAATAAACTTTCGCTGCCATCGTTCACTCCCCCTCTGTGTATCTTAATAGGTATATTTCGCCTGATAATTGGATCCGTTTCCAATGTACTGCCGGATAGACTCACTCTGTCCTCCTGAGGAAGCAAAGGTCGGGTCCATCAGAGACCAGTTGTGTCCGTCAAAGTAAATGAAGTTATCGACCCAGCCGATATTATCGATGTAAACATTGACCCATGCGTGATACAGCCCGCCGCTGTAGCCGATAACCAGTTTCGTCGGGATATCCTGAGAACGCAGCATTGCTGTCATCAGAGCTGCATAGTCAAAGCATATGCCTGTTTTCTGCGCCAGCACCTGGTCCACATTCGGAAGATAACCACTCTGTACCGAAGCAGCCTTGGCAGTGTCGTAGGTAATGTTGTTGATCACATAATTGTATACATTGGTGACCACGCCGATCGCATCTGCCGCAGAAGCCGCCAGCTCCGCGCCCTTGTTTACCGCAGCGCTTCCGTTTGAAAAGTTTACATACTGGTTCGGAGTTAAGAACGGTGCGAACTCATCCGCCAGACTGACCGATATATCCTGACTCATGACCTGGGCGTACTGGTTTCCGCTGACATTCTCAAAAATCTTGATCCTGTAGGTTCCGTTACCCTCTGTGAACGGGAACACCTCATAAGCATCCCGGGCATTCAGATCATAAGTATATGTGGTAGACTTGGCAATCTGGATCTTGATGCGGCTCTGTCCGCCGGTATACTTGATCATGACATAGCCATTGGAGGTATTGGAAGCATCGATCGTGGCACGGCCATTGCCATATGTCACACTGCCGCTTGCCACCGGAGTACGAACATCACTGCCGGCCGGCTTCTGATAAAGCGGTACTGCCTCGTCCTCAATGACTGCCAGTGTCTCTGCCGAATCCTCCACTCCCAAAGTTTCTGCTGCTTCCGAAGCGGAAGTTTCCTGCACCTTATCAGAATGCTCTGTGCCTGCCGGGGCACTGTTTCCTGCGCACCCGTAAAGCACTGTCGCAGTCAGAAGCACTGCAGTGCTGGTCCTGATGCTTTTTTTCTTCATCACAAACGCCTTCCTTTCCGGACTCCGTTTCTCAGTTCAGGCGCTGTCTCACGATTTCGTAAGCCAGCACACCGGCTGCCACCGAAGCATTTAAGGAGTCAATATCGCCTTTCATCGGAATGGATGCGATCATGTCACATTTTTCCCGGATCAGTTTGCCGACTCCGTTTCCTTCGTTTCCAATAACCAAACCGATCGGTCCCTTCAGATTCAGACGGTACATGACTTCACCGCCCATATCCGCGCAGACAAACCAGAGGCCGCGTTTCTTTAAATCTTCCATGGTCTTGACCAGGTTCGTAACCTTTGCCACAGGTGTATAATTCAAAGCACCTGCGGAGGTCTTTGCTACTGTAGCGGTAAGACCTGCTGCCCGATGCTTCGGGATGATGACACCATGTGCGCCTGCCAGGTTCGCCGTACGGATGATCGCCCCCAGGTTATGCGGATCCTCAATGCCATCCAGCAGGAAGATAAACGGCGGTTCGCCCTTCTCCTCTGCTGCCTTTAAGATATCCTCCACCTCTGCGTACTCATAAGCCGCGGCATGGGCAATGACACCCTGATGCTTTCCGGTCTCGGACATCTGGTCCAGACGCTCTCTCGGCACAAAGCTGATGATGGTGTCTGCTTTTCTTGCTTCGCGGACAATGCTCTGGATGGGGCCATCCTTGCAGCCGTCCTGCACAAACAGCTTGTCAATGGTCTTTCCGGAACGGAATGCCTCCAGTACGGCATTCCTTCCTTCTATAGTCAGTTCTTCATATCTCATGAAAGTTCTCCAATCTTTTCGAGTCCGTCCCGGATCAGCTCCAGAAGACGGTTATGCTGTGCCTGCAGGTACAGATACCCTATCAGAGCTTCAAAGCCGGTAGCCATGCGGTAATCGATCATGGTAGCATGCTTGGCCGTAGTCGCGGACTTTGCGTTTCTTCCGCGTTTGTATACAGCCAGTTCCTCCTCCGTCAGATCATCCTGGATTGCTTTGATGATGTTGGCCTGGGTCTCTGCCTTGACAAGGCTGGCACTCTTTTTATGCATCTTGTTGACCTGCATGCTGCCATGGTTGATGACCTTCGTGCGGATCAGCAATTCGTAAACCGCGTCTCCGATGTAGGCAAGTACTAACGGCGAGTAGGTCCGCGGATCCACCGCTTCCAGCTTCAGCGCCTTTGCGATGGCCTCCTCGATTTTTATGCTCTCTTCCATTTTACACCCTCTCTGGTATCTTCCAGCACGATGCCCATATCCAGAAGTTTCTGGCGGATCTCGTCGGCCAGGGCAAAATTCTTTTCTTTTCTCGCCTGCTGTCTTGCAGCGATCAGCTCCTCAACCTCGCTGTCAAGCACCTCCGCCTTGCGCTCTGTGATGATGCCAAGAACATCGGAAAGTTTTTCGATGGTTCCTGCAAGCAGTTCTGCGTATGCCCTGGTGCTCTCCTCATTTGCTGTGCTGTTGGCCAGCTTTACCAGCTCAAAGATCGCGGAAACAGCATCTGCGGTATTGAAGTCATCATCCATAGCTGCCTCGAATTTTGCGACCAGCTCGTCCACGTTCTTCTTATTCTCCTGCTCTTCCTCAGTCAGCGCGTCGCCGGACACCTTGTTAAGAAGCTCTTTTAAGCGTTCTGCACAGGTGATGATGCGCTCCAGTCCGTTTGTGTAAGCCTCCATAAGCTCTGCGCTGAAGTTGATCGGGCTGCGGTAATGCGCACTCAGCATGAAGAAGCGCAGCACCTGCAGATCATATTTCTCACCGATTTCACGGACGGTAAAGAAATTTCCGAGGGATTTGGACATCTTCTTGTTGTCGATATTTAAGAAGCCGTTGTGCATCCAGTAATTTGCGAAGGTCTTGCCGTTGGCTGCCTCAGACTGCGCGATCTCATTCTCGTGATGCGGGAAGATAAGGTCCTCACCGCCTGCATGGATATCGATCTGCTCACCCAGATACTTCTTGGACATGACGGAGCACTCGATATGCCAGCCCGGACGTCCCTCGCCCCAGGGTGACTCCCAGGCGGGCTCGCCCTCCTTCCTGGGCTTCCAGAGCACAAAATCCAGCGGATCCTCTTTCTCATTTTCACCGGACACCAGAAGGGAACGGTTGCCGCTTCTTAAATCGTCCAGGTTCTTGTGGGACAGCTTGCCGTAGGGGCCGAACTTCCTGGTACGGAAGTATACGGTTCCGTTGACCGCGTAAGCGTATCCTTTGTCAATCAGAGTCTGAATCATATCGATCATGCCCGGAATCTCCTGGGTGGCCATGGGATGGGTGGTGGCCGGTTTTACATTCATGTCGGCCATATCCTTCTTGCATTCAGCGATATAGCGCTCGGATACCTCGCTGGCGGGTACGCCCTCCTCGTTTGCTTTTTTGATAATCTTGTCATCCACGTCGGTGAAATTGGATACATAATTCACCTCATAGCCCTTGTACTCCAGGTAACGACGCACGGTATCGAATACGATCATAGGACGGGCGTTGCCGATATGGATAAAGTTATATACCGTGGGACCGCAGACATACATTTTTACCTTGCCCTCCTCCAGGGGGACGAACTCTTCCTTGCTCTTTGTCAGCGTATTATACAGCTTCATCTTTTTTCTCCTTCTTTTTTTCTTCTTTATTTTGTTTCTTTTCAGCCTTTCTGGCTGCTTTCTGTCTCGCTTTTTCCTCAAGCTTATAGACCTGACGGTTCATTTCCGCGTTTTCCTTACGCAGCGCGTCCAGC
>ERZ856578.4944-NODE-4944-length-17019-cov-8.082930_pt1 | contig 17019 bp, 16 predicted proteins | sample MGYA00514384_ERZ856578 | MGnify/ENA primary metagenome ERZ856578 (study PRJEB29103, sample SAMN06111958) | human gut metagenome | biome: human gut; feature: ankylosing spondylitis patient; material: healthy_person | host: Homo sapiens | place: China:Hangzhou...
AACTTAATTATAACTGAAAGATGAGCATTTGGCTCTTTTTAATTATATCGAATTTACACCATTATACAGACTTTATCGAAATAGTAGGTTTATTGAGGGAAAAATATGATGAGAATTAAGGTGGTTAAAGAAAATTGCCTACTAAATTTATGAGTTATGCAAGAATAGTAGGTTTTTTAGCCAGCAAAAAGCATCTAGCATTATAGACATATAAGAAAAAGACCTACTAATATTGTGAAATGTGATGAATTAGTAGGCATTTAAGTAGAAAAGAAGCATTATAAACCAACTAACGATGTAAAAAAGACCTACTAAATTGTGAAAATTAATGAAATAGTGGGTTTAAAGGACAAGTTTATAGAAGAGGAAATAATAATGGAGATTTTAAGGACTGCCTATGTGTATGCAGTCATTATTGCCAGAACATTTAAAGAATGATTTTGTAGAATTGTTAGAAAAGAATTGTTAGAAAAGAATTGTTAGAAAAAAGAATAAGTGTGTTAGAAAAATAATAGTCAGGGACTTAATGAAACTTAAGTCCCTGACATTTTCATTATATATTAAGTAAATCACTATATACCTTTAAAGCACCGTCTGTATCATGGGCGAGTACTTTCTTTGCAAGTACTTTACCGAGCTGTACGCCTTCCTGGTCAAAGCTGTTGATGTTCCATACGAAGCCCTGGAACATAATCTTGTTCTCGAAGTGAGCAAGTAAAGCACCAAGTGTCTTAGGAGTAAGCTTGTCTCCGATAATAATGCTTGAAGGTCTTCCACCTTTGAAGTTCTTGTTAAGGTTCTCATCTGACTTTCCACATGCAAATGCGACAATCTGAGCAGCAACATTTGCACAAAGCTTCTGCTGGCTTGTGCTGTCCTGAATTGTAACATCGGTTTCTAACTGGTTATTCTTAAATCCGATGAACTGTAAAGGTACAATATCAGTTCCCTGATGAAGAAGCTGATAGAATGAATGCTGGCCATTAGTTCCCGGTTCACCAAAGATTACAGGACCTGTAGGGTAAGTAACAGGTTCACCAAATCTGTTTACAGACTTACCGTTAGATTCCATATCAAGCTGCTGAAGATGAGCAGGGAAACGGCTTAAAGCCTGTGAATATGGAAGAACGGCTGTACAAGGATAACCTAATACATTTCTTTCGTATACACCAATAAGGGCATCTAACATCTCAGGGTTCTTGTGCATATCAGGATTAGCTGATAACTTGTCCTCCTCTGCAGCACCATCAAGGAATTCTGCAAATACTTCAGGTCCGAAAGCAAGTGATAATACTGCACCGCCAACTGATGAAGTAGAAGAAAAACGTCCGCCGATATAATCGTCCATGAAAAATGCGTCAAGATAGTCATCACTCTTGGCAAGTGGTGAAGTCTCGCTTGTTACGGCAATCATGTGCTTAGAAGGATCAAGTCCTGCCTTCTTTAGAGCGTCCTTAACAAATGATTCGTTAGTAAGAGTCTCAAGTGTTGTACCTGACTTGGAAACAAGTACGAATATAGAATGTGCAACATCAGTAGAAGCAAGCACTGCGGCAGCATCATCAGGATCAACATTGCTTATGAACTTAGCTTCCATCTTGAATGCATTGTTCTTCTTAGCCCAGTTCTCAAGTGCTATGTACATTGCACGGGGACCGAGGTCGCTTCCGCCGATACCAATCTGGACAACAGTTGTAAACTTCTCGCCGGCTGCATTAGTAATCTCACCGTTATGCACCTTGTTAGCAAATTCTGCAATTCTTTCCTGCTGTGTCTTGTAAAATGTTCTCTTATCAACGCCATCAGCTTCAACTGCGTCACCTAACTGTCCTCTTGTCATATGATGGAGAACAAGTCTCTTCTCGCCAGTGTTAACAACTTCTCCGTTATATAAAGCCTTAAACTTGTCTGCAAGCTGAGCCTCATCAGCGAGCTTTTCAAGTGCATCAAGCACATTTTCATTAACCTGCTTAGATGCGTAGTTATATGAAAGTCCGGCAGCCATAGGTACGCTGTAATTCTTAACGCGTTCTGCACCATTATCACCAGACATAACCTCTGTAAGACAGGCTGGCTTAACATCTGCTAACTCCTTGTAAGATGAAAGTGTGTCTAAATTGTTCCATGAAACCATAATCCATATCTCCTTCTCTACAAATATTTAATTACACAATAAATCATAACAAAATTATACTATTTAAGATTGTCGAATTCAAGGAAAAGGAGAAATTAAAAAGAGGAATAAGTTCAAAAACTTATTCCTCTTTGAATCCTTATATTATGCGATTCAATTGGTTTTACAATTAACCAAAGTATCTCTTAAGAAGTCCCTCGAATGCCTTACCATGTCTAGCCTCGTCACGAGCCATCTCATGAACTGTATCATGGATTGCGTCAAGGTTAGCAGCCTTAGCTCTCTTAGCAAGGTCAGTCTTACCTGCTGTTGCGCCGTTCTCAGCTTCAACTCTCATCTCAAGATTCTTCTTAGTGCTGTCTGTTACAACTTCGCCGAGAAGTTCAGCGAACTTAGCAGCATGCTCAGCTTCTTCCCAGGCAGCCTTCTCATAGTAAAGACCGATTTCTGGATAACCCTCTCTGTGAGCAACTCTTGCCATAGCAAGGTACATACCAACTTCTGAACATTCACCTTCAAAGTTAGCTCTTAAATCAGCAACGATATCCTCGCTTACACCCTTAGCTACGCCAACAACATGCTCAGCAGCCCATTCTCTCTCACCTGTCTGTGCAGCAAACTTACTTGCTGGAGCCTTACATACTGGACAGACGAAATCTGCTGGAAGAGATTCTCCTTCATAAACATAACCACAAACTGTACATACATACTTCATAATAATAATCTCCTTTCGTTTATAAACATAACAGGCATAAGCCTGAACTCTACTTATCGGAACTTCTGAAAATGTTTCATCAGTTCGTAACTAGAATATAACAGAAATAAATCAGTTTGTCAACAAAAATAGGAATGATTCCTATTTTTGCTTTGTTGACTTATAAAAATATTAATTTTCTGAAGCACATTTTTCACACAAACCATAGAAGCAGACTGAACCCGCCTCGATTTTGCCCGGAAAATGTGATGCCACATTAGCCCCGAGATTTTCAAGGATTTCATTATCAGATGGATTGGTGATATCAATTAAACATTTGCACTTTCTGCACTGAAAATGCAGATGCGGTGCAGTGTTGGCATCATAATGCACAAATCCGTCCTCACATGGAACAGTGACGGCTTCGCCATGCTCCACAAGAAAAGAAAGGTTTCTATAAACTGTGCCAAGACTTATGCTTGGAAAATCATTTTTGACAAATGTGTATACAACATCGGCAGTTGGGTGGTCTTTGCGTGACATAAGAAATGTTTTGATAGCGTCACGCTGACGGCTATGTTTAACAGCGCCCATAAAATCACCTCCGGATTATTATTTACTATTATCTTTAATTAAATTCATAATTTTGTCAATAGAATCCTGCTGCTCACTTTTTTCCATATTAATGATGTACTGGTGTCTGTCAGCGTAAAGCTTGCGGACAGCGGCAAGTAAAGTATCTTTATTCATATCCTCTTCTGTAAGAACCATGGAATAACCATGCTCCTTGAAAGAATTGGCATTAAGAATCTGGTCGCCGCGGCTTGCATTAGCAGATAGCGGAATCAGAAGATTAGGCTTCTTGAGAGCAAGCAGCTCGCATATCGCATTAGCACCTGCTCGCGAGATAACGATAGAACTGATTGCGAAAAGGTCACGCATCTGCTCGCTTATGTACTCGAACTGGACATAGCCGGGAGTTCCATTGAGTGATTCGTCCATCTTGCCTTTTCCACACAGGTGAACAACCTGAAAATCCTTAAGAAGCTCAGGTAAAATGCTTCTTACAGCCTCATTTACATGGACAGCGCCAGTACTTCCGCCGACAACAAGAATAATAGGTTTGTCAGTTGTGAAGTTGCAAAGGTCAAGTCCGGCTGCTTTATTGCCAAGCAAAAGCTCCTGTCTGATAGGAGAACCTGTAAGAACAGCTTTTCCTTCAGGAAGGTACTTGAGTGTCTCTGGGAAATTGCAGCATATTTTAGTTGCTTTTCTCATAGCAATCTTGTTGGCAAGGCCGGGTGTCATATCAGATTCGTGGATAATTACTGGAATATGACGGCTTCCGGCGGCAAGAACAACAGGTACAGACACGAAGCCTCCCTTAGAAAATACGATATCAGGTTTGATTTTTTTCATAAGTCTCTTAGCCTGAAAAAGTCCATGAAGCACACGGAATGGATCAGACAGATTCTTAAGACTTCTGTATCTTCTTAATTTGCCGGATGAAATACCATAATAAGGAATTCCAAGATCTTCAATAAGAGTTTTCTCAATACCGGTATATGAACCGATATAGAAAACCTCGTAGCCGGCTTCCTTAAGGCTTGGAAGCAGGGCAATATTAGGTGTTACATGTCCGGCAGTACCACCACCGGTAAGTACTATTTTTTTCATAGGTCATTCTCCTGAAAATATAATAAAATGTCCGATTTGTTCAAATGTATCATTACATTTTATGAGCAAATCTTTCCTTAAAGCTGCAATGCATACAGAGCGGTTCGACCGCAGTCTTTTTCTTGAATCCTTCCATAAATGCAACGCTTCGTGGGCTTGAAAGGATTTCCTCAAGTGTTGAATCAAGAATATTGCCAAGAGCCATCACTCCATTACCGTCAAGACAGCACGGAACGACAGTGCCGTCACACAGAATAGCCATATGCTGGCGGAGTCCTTGACAGAATCCGCGCTCATTATAATAAGTGCTGTTCACATCAGGCCATTCAAACGGAGACTGAACATTAATATAAAGATGTCTCTTGATTGTGCAGTTCTTCTCACCAAACAGAAATGGCTCTTTCTTAGTATTCCAGAGTCTTAGTGAAATCTCAGTGTCAGTCTTATCAAGAAGCATTTCGCAGGATTCAAAAAGATTATGAATATAAGAATCCATGTCAATGCAGTCGTTATCGTCAGCACTGTGAAGCGACACATTAATCTGATGCACAGGATACTCCAGTAAAACGGGAAGCTTCTCTTTAATAAGAGTGGCATTGGTAGTAAGATTTACTGTCATATCAGCGTCCTGACATATCTTAAGAATTTCACCAAGCTGTGGATGCAGAAGCGGCTCACCTTTAACATGAAGATAAATGTAATTAGTATAATGTCCGATTCTTTCAATCACTGTGCGGAATTCGTTCACACTCATAAAATGTGGTTTTCTCAGAGTTTCCTGACAGAAAGAACAGTGCAGGTTGCAGCTGCTTGTTATCTCGACATAAACTCTTTTAAATCGCGCGACACTATTCATTATCTTTCTTATATTCCTTTAAGGCTTTAGCAAGCTGATCAGGACATGATGTGTCCTTATAGCCACATTTGATACCGTCCATTCTTTTGATAGCTTCGTCAATGTCCATGCCCTCGATAAGAGCAGCAACGCCCTGAGTATTGCCGGCACATCCGCCAGTGAAATGCACATTAACAACCTTTCCATCAACAACATCAAAATCTATTGCACGTGAACATACGCCTGATGTCTTGAATTTCATATTAATCCTCCATTCTTGTGCTGTTTTAGGCACATAGTGTAAAAATATATTATTTACACTAATCTTTCTGCTTATATATAATTGGGTGAGGGATGTATGTGTCTGTGTGAGCAAATGATAAAGTGGCACAGAGTGCTTTGGAGTCGTCGGCACTTAGCGCGCTGTAAGCAGATATCGCAGATATGTGCTTATAGCAAGCTTAGTACCGCTGCGAACGACAAGCAGCGCAAGCGTGCTCTGTGCTAATTTATCATTTGCTCACACAGCTTCTGATACATACCTGACTATATTATAACACCTTTGGAAGATATGAAAAAGCATAAGTTGTTTTATTGCAAATGTTCTATTATAATGTATGCAGTTTGAAATGGATATATAAGGAGGATTTATGATAGGCATTATTGGCGCAATGGACGAAGAAGTAGAACAGCTTGTTGAGGTAATGGAGATTACCCGCGAGGAAACTAAGGCATGCATGACATTTAAAGCAGGAAAGCTTGCCGGGAAAGATGTTGTTATTGTAAGAAGCGGAATTGGTAAGGTTAATGCTGCGGCATGCACACAGATTCTTGTCGATGACTTTAAGGCTGACTATATTATTAATACAGGAATTGCAGGTTCACTTAAGGCAGAGATTGATATTGCAGATGTTGTTATTTCATCAGATGTTCTTCATCATGACATGGATGCGACAGGATTTGGATATCCTTTAGGACAGATTCCAAGAATGGATACACTTTCATTTGCAGCAGACGAAAGACTTATTAAACTTGCTGGCGAGGCTTGTAAAAATGCAGTTCCGGAAATCGGAGTTCATGTCGGCAGAGTTGTAAGCGGCGACCAGTTCATATCAGACAAGGCTGTTAAGGAGAGAATCAGCAGCAATTTCGATGGCTTCTGTACAGAGATGGAGGGAGCAGCGATAGCACAGGTTTCTTACCTTAATAAAGTTCCATTTGTAATATTAAGAACTATATCAGATAAGGCTGATGACAGTGCAACAATGGATTACCCGGCATTTGAAAAGCTCGCAATTGCTAACAATGTCAAGGTTATGAAGGAACTTGTTGCAAATATTTAATCAGACGGTGGTTCGACAATATCTGCTTTAATTAAGATGTATAATGCGGTAGTATTCAATGTCATTTGGGAGGTTTGTATGCAGACTGTATTAATAGCAATCAGAAATTATGCAGATGATGACAGCGGAAATGTCGATATACATAGCAGGCTGACTGTAAAACCATTTAAGAAAATGAAAGGTGCAGGACGACTTTTTTTACTAAAAAATGTAGACAGGGAGCTTGTGAAACTAAATAAACAGTACAGGGAAATTATTAAAAATGTACGATAATTATGCAAAAATGTGCAGAAACGGAGGATTATTATGAAGATACTTATGTTGGAAACTATGACATACGGAGATGATATTTCGCTTGAGCAGTTTAACAGGCTTGGCGAAGTTGTGACATACAGCTTAAGTTCTTATGAGGAAGCTGTTGCAAGAATGAAAGAGCATAATCCTGATGTCGTTATTATTAATAAAACTAACATGAACGCAGAGTGCATGGCAGCTGCGCCTAATCTTAAGATGGTGGCAGAGGCAGCTACAGGCTACAACAATATTGATATAGAATATGCCAAAGCGCATGGAATAAGGGTTGCCAATGTTGCTGGATATTCAACACAGTCAGTTATACAGCACACATTTGCACTTGCATTTTATCTTGTCGAGAAGATGAGATATTATGATGATTTCGTAAAGAGCGGCGAGTATGCAGAGTGGCCTTGCTTCTCACATTTTGCAAATGTGTTTCACGAACTGGCAGGAAAGACATGGGGAATTGTCGGACTTGGCAATATAGGAAGAGGCGTTGCTAAGATTGCGGCAGACTTTGGCTGTAATGTAATATACTATTCAGCAAGCGGTCACAGCTATGATGTGCCATACGAAAGATATGAGCTTGATGAATTTTTGAAGAAATCGGACATTGTGTCAATTCATGCACCGCTTAACAAATATACAGAAAATCTGTTTAATTATGAGACATTTAAGAAGATGAAGAGTAGCGCAGTTCTTCTGAATCTTGGACGTGGCCCGATTGTTAATGACGCAGACCTTGTAAGAGCGCTTAACGAAGGCGTGATTGCAGCAGCAGGACTTGATGTAATAACCACTGAGCCGGTTGCTAAGGACAATCCTCTTCTTACAATTAAGGACAGCAACAAGCTTATCGTTACCCCTCATGTTGCATGGGCGACATATGAGGCGAGAACCCGCCTGATGGACGAGATATATCTTAATATCAAGGCATTTATGGCTGGGGAAGAGCGAAATGTTATTGTATAATATATATTTTTTGAATATGTGGAGTGCGCGGATTCTGGTTATTGCCAGAGTCCGTTTTTTAAAATAAAGAGGTTGACATTTGTAAAACAAAGTGATATCTTTAGGTTGACAGATGTAGAACGACAGGAGAGGCAGAGATGACTTTAAATAACAGTGAATGGACAATTATGGAGAAGCTATGGGAACAGCCATATACTATGATGCAGTTGTATCATATACTTGAAGAGGAGACTGGCTGGAGCAAAAGTACGGTTGTTACAATGCTTGGAAGAATGGTAGACAAAGGACTGGCTGCCTACCATGAAGGCGGCAGGGCAAGGGAATATTATCCGTTAGTAAGGAAAGAGGATGTGGCATTGTCAGAGACAAAGAGTCTGATTGACAGAGTGTTTAAGGGCTCGGTTAACATGATGATGAGTGCGCTTGTCAGGTCTGATGAACTTAGCAAAGATGAAATTAGTGAGTTGCAGGCTATATTGAAGAAGGCAGGTGAGAAAGCTGATTAATGTAGTTATAACATCAAGCATAATGATTGTTGTGGTAATGATTTTGCGAAAATTTTTTGGCAGCAGAGTAAAGAGCGGAGCAATCTGTGTACTGTGGGCGTTAGTTGCTATTCGGCTTCTTATACCAGTGCAGTTATTTGGAAATGTTGTAAATGTAACTGATTATCTGACTGAAAATGTAATGAATCTTCAAGGCAGAGACATAACAACCGAAGTACAGGAAAAATCGGGCAGTGTATCGGATTCACAGATTGGTGATGATTCGCAGGCAGGAAGCGGTGCACAGTCGGACAGTAATCTGCAGGCAGCAAATAATGCACAGGCGGATGGTAATATACAGACAGGAAGCAGCGTGATGTCAGATGGCAATGCACAGTCAGCAAGTCATGAGCAGTCAGATAAGAATATGCAACTTGTAAATTATATCCGAATTATATGGCTGACTGGTATGGTAGTTATGTTTGCTGTTGTAATTGTGAGCAATCTCATATTTACAGGCAGACTTATGTCAACAAGAAAGTTAGCAGGCAAAAGAGGTAGAATTAACATTTATAATACTGATGCTGTGAATTCAGCATGCCTGTATGGTGTAGTTCATCCGGCTGTTTATGTTAATGATAATGCAGGGTATAATGAATTTATTATAAGCCATGAATTGACTCACTACAGACACAGAGACAACTGGTGGGCGTTAGTGAGAATGTTGTGTGTATGTATATACTGGTTTAATCCGCTTGTGTGGCTGGCAGCACATTTTCACAAAGAGGACTGCGAGTTATTCTGTGATGAAGCGGTTGTAAGAAATTGCAGTGCAAGCGAGAGACAGAAATATGGTGAGGTGCTGTTAAATGCTGCCGCCAGACGTTCAGGCAGATTATCGGATATATATCTTTTATCAGGAGCGTCCTCTGGTTTTCGTGAACTTAAGAAAAGGATTGAGAGAATCGCTGGCAATAAGAAAACATACAAAAGCGTAGCATTTGTAATGATAGTGACGGTGGCAGCAATTACAGTTTTTGCGTTTGGCGGGTCTAATGTTAAAGGCAGTGCTGAAAAATCGACAGATAGCATGTTTGAGACAGATACTGACAATCAGAATGATGATAAAATGAAGAATTATCTCATAGCAGAATATAGGTACGACCTTACGCATGATGGTGTTGATGATGATGTGGCAATGGAGATATACGGATATGCCGGGGATATCAGTGATGTTAAAGAGGCACTCAATGATACAAGAAAATATGTCACTGTAACTGTCAAAGATGGCATTACAGGTCAGATTTTGTATACAAAAGAGGTTGGAAACAGCCACTCACAAAATGGATTTGTTTCGATAGTTTCAGCGAATGGTAATTATTATATTATGGACGGAATAAAAGGCGTATGGCAGGGGGATGGACTTGAAAGGTTCACAGTTTATGATTTCTCTTCAGGCACGAAAAATGTTGTAGATGAATGCAAGGTTGATTATTATGCTTCTGAAGAGTCAGCGGAAAGGTCAGCAAACCGCGGTCAGTCGCTCGTTTCACAGCAGGAAGCTGATGAAATATATAATGGCAGGATTGCAAGGTGGAATGATGGAGTGGTTGTGCTGATTGAATGTATGATTTATTAGTTTTAATATAAAAATGCGGATTCCGGGAGGAGTCCGCATTTTTACTATAATTAGATGTTAAAAAGAAAAAATGCTTTTTCATAACGCAATATATCAAATTAAATTGATATTCTTCGCACTAAAATTGATATATTGCGGACGAAAGTTGATATTCTTCGCGCAAAAAGTCAATGTATTTCTAATCTTCCTCAATAACCTCAATTTCCATATAAGCAAATTCGATATCTTCAACAAAGTTGTCTTTGGTAAAGCGGACTTTTGAGTGACGCTGGAATTCGGTGACATTGGAATCAAGCCAGATTGGCTCGGCAAGGTCGAATTCATAGCATGCATCGTGGATGGCAGCGAATATTTTGCGGGTTCTGTTTAAATCAGAATCCGCATTTTTAATTACAGTGTCTTTGATAAGATGCCCTCTGTCGTCAAAGAGCTTACACCACATTCTAAACATATCAGAAATCCTCACTATCTATCAGTATTGTGAATGGTCCGTCGTTCTCAAGGCTGACCTTCATATCAGCACCGAATCTGCCGGTTTCAACTTTAGGAACACGTTCACGGCACATTGCGACGAATTTTTCATAGAGGGCGTTAGCCATATCAGGCGCTCCGGCATTAGTAAAGCTTGGGCGGTTGCCTTTGCGGCAGTCCGCGTAAAGTGTAAACTGGCTTACAATAAGCAGCTCGCCACCGACATCTGCCAGAGACAGATTGGTTTTTCCATTCTCGTCTTCAAAAATACGCATTTTGCATATCTTGTCTACATATTTTGGAAGCATTTCTTCTGTATCGTCCTGACCAGCCCCGAAAAGAATCAAAAGACCATGTCCGATATTTCCAACAACTTCGTCATCTATCTTAACATTTGCATGATTAACACGCTGTATTACGAATCTCATATTAATCTCCTTAAATGTGTGAATAACTGAATATTATACGCTTAGTGGAAATGTGTCAACTTGTTAAGGAACATTATTATTATATGAGTTTTATCTTCTGCCTGCCGATTTAGCCGCCGTTTCCTATAAAATTTAAAAATAAGTTAACTTTATAGGTAGAATTTGAGAAAAATAGGTGTATTTTAAAAAAATCATTGTGAAAATGCAGAAAAAGACCTATAAGATGACTTCAAAAACAGAATTTATAGGAACATTTTGCTGTGTAGACAGCTTAAATGATAGAAAATGGCTGAAATGTTCCTATAAGAGAATTAAAAATACGACTATCTATAGGTATCATGTTGCAATCAATAATCAACAGATGATACAATCTAAGCAACAGCAACAGCAACAGCAACAGCAACAGCAACAGCAACAGCAACAGCAACAGCAACAGCAACAGCAACAAGGTATAGGAGGCATGAGTATGTTAAAGAATATTATGGTAGGTCAGTCAGGCGGACCAACAGCGGTTATTAATTCATCATTATATGGAGTGATTGATGAAGGACTTAGAAATAAGGAAAAGATTGGCACTGTGTATGGCATGGTGCATGGAATTGAGGGATTTCTGGCAGGCAATTTTATTAATCTTTCTGAAGTGGCAGATAATGAGCCGATTGACAGATTAAAGATAACACCGGCTTCTTTTCTTGGAAGCTGCAGGTATATGCTTCCAGAAGATTTAGGGGATAAGGTGTATGATAAATTGTTTGATACATTTGCACAGATGAACATTGGATATGTGTTCTATATTGGTGGCAATGATTCAATGGATACAGTTTCAAAATTATCAAGAGTGGCATTGTTGAAGAAATCGGACATCAGATTTATAGGTGTACCTAAGACAATTGATAATGATCTTGTAATGACAGATCATACTCCAGGGTATGGTTCAACTGCAAAATATGTTGCTTCAACATTAAAAGAAATTATACTTGACGCAACATGTTATGCACATCCGTCTGTGACAATTGTTGAACTTATGGGAAGGCATGCAGGCTGGGTTACAGCGGCCTCAGTACTTGCTAGAACAGAGTATAGCAGAAATCCTTATCTTATATATATGCCAGAGCATGCATTTGATATGGAAGAATTCAAGAAGTCACTTAAGGCGGCACTTGAACAGGAAACTGCAGTTGTTGTGTGCGTATCAGAAGGAATTGCGGACAAAGACGGCAGATTCATATGTGAATATGCAGATGCAGCATCGGTTGATGGTTTTGGACATAAGATGCTTACAGGCTGTGGAAAGTATCTTGAAAATTATGTTAAAGCAGAATTTGGAATTAAATGCAGAAGTATTGAGCTTAATCTTCCACAGAGATGTTCATCACTTCTTGCTTCAGCAACAGATATTGATGAAGCTGAAAAAGCAGGAAAGGCAGCGGTTGTAGCAGCTCTTGATGGTGAAACTGGAAAAATGATTACATTTGTAAGAGATGATACTAACGGATATGAGGTTAATTACGGACTTGCAGATGTGAACGATATATGCAATAAGGAAAAGAAGTTCCCAGCAGAGTGGATAACCGCAGATGGAACAGATATTTCTGATGAGTATATTAAGTATGTAAGACCACTTATTCAGGGAACTAATATTGCGGAGTATTCAGATGGGGTGCCGGTTCATCTGAAGCCTGCTTATTACAGATAACATTAAATATTAAATAAAAATAAAAATGACAGCACGCTATTGACAGCGTGCTGTCATTTTTGTAATATATCAAAGCTACTTAAGATTTTTATTAAAAGAATGGCAGGTTCGTATGTCGTTTTGTTACGAAGGGAGCAGATATGCAGCGAGAGTCACTCCATTGTGGAGAACTTATAAAGCGTCTTAATGATATTCTTGGAAGATGTGCCAATGAGGAGTTAAGAGCAGATGACATGACATCTTCACAGGTTAAGATGCTTATGATAATTAATGAAACTAAAGATGAATGTATTACGCTTAAGGAGCTAGAGAAGCACTTTGGCGTAGCCCAGGCGACAATAGCGGGAACAGCAGCAAGGCTTGAAAAGAAGGGGATGATAGAAAGCTTCTATGACCCTTCAGATAAGAGAGTCAAGCATGTGAGAATAACAGACAAGGGCAGAGCCATGTGCGTTCATGCAGGCAAGGCAATGCATGACAAAGAAAAATGGTTTCTTTCAGCGCTTTCTGCTGATGAAAAAGAAGAATTACACCGTCTGTTACAAAAAGTATACGATGATGTGAATAACTGTGAAAGGAAGTGTAAGAAATGTTAAAAACTTTATCGGCATATATTGGTGAGTATAAAAGAGTCTCGATAAAGACGCCAATATATATAATTGTTGAAGTTCTTATGGAGATACTTATTCCGTTTGTTACGGCAAGTATTATCGATAAGGGTATTCAGGCGGGAGACATGAGCAAGGTGTTAATGTATGGCGGACTTATGCTTGTGCTTGCATTTATAAGTCTGTTTGCTGGAATTCAGGCAGGAAAATATGCGGCTTTGGCCTCTACCGGATTTGCATGTAACTTAAGAGAGGGAATCTATTCGAATATCCAGAACTTCGCATTTTCTAATATAGACAAATACAGCACAGCAGGTCTTATTACCCGTATGACTACTGATGTTACAAATGTGCAGAATGCATATCAGATGATTTTAAGAATTGCAGTAAGAGCACCACTTATGATGATATGTAGTATGGTTATGTGTTTTGTTATCAATCCTACATTAAGTCTTATATTCTTAGGTGCGCTTATTTTTCTTGGGTTTGTACTTTTCTTTATTATATATAAGGTGACTCCAATATTCACAGAAGGTTTTGCCAAATATGATGATTTAAATGCAAGTGTCCAGGAGAATGTCACAGGAATCAGAGTTGTCAAAGCATTTGTAAGAGAAGACCATGAGAATAAGAAATTCAGTAAGGCTGCCGAGAATCTTTATAATACATTTGTTAAGGCGGAATCATGGCTTGCATTCAACAATCCTATTATGATGTTTGTTATATATGGAAGTATTATTGCACTTTCGTGGTTTGCGGCACATTTTATTACAGATGGAACTATGACAACGGGTAATCTGACATCAATGTTCAGCTATGTAATGAGCATGATGATGGCACTTATGATGCTTTCTATGATATTTGTTATGGTATCAATGAGTGCAGCGAGTGCAAGACGAATTGCTGAGGTTCTTAACGAGAAGGCAGATATAACTAATCCTGAGAATCCGGTGATGGAAGTACCTGATGGAAGAATTGATTTCAACCATGTGAACTTCACATACAAGAAAGACAGCGACAAGGATGCTCTTGAAGACATAGATATCCATATAAATGCGGGTGAGACAATCGGTATTATCGGCGGAACGGGCTGCGGTAAGTCAAGCTTCGTTAATCTGATAAGCCGACTGTACGATGTTAAGGATGGTTCTGTATGCGTAGGCGGAATTGATGTAAGAGACTACGACCTCGAAACTCTTCGTAATGAGGTTTCAGTTGTTCTTCAGAAAAATGTGCTTTTCTCAGGAACTATTCTTGATAATTTGAGATGGGGCGATGAAAATGCGTCTGAGGAGGATTGCATTGAGGCATGCCGTCAGGCCTGTGCAGATGAATTCATTGAGAGAATGCCTGATAAATACAATACATGGATTGAGCAGGGTGGAAGCAATGTTTCCGGTGGTCAGAGACAGAGACTCTGTATCGCAAGAGCGCTGCTTAAGCACCCGAAGGTTCTTATTCTTGATGATTCAACAAGTGCTGTTGATACAGCCACAGACGCTAAGATTAAGAAAGCATTTGCAACAAAGATACCAGGAACTACCAAGATTATCGTATCACAGAGAATTTCAAGTATTCAGGACGCAGACAGAATATTGGTGCTTGAGAATGGCTGTGTGAGTGGTTTTGATACTCATGAAAATCTTGTTGAGAACAATAAGGTTTACCGCGAAATCTACGAGGTCCAGACACAGGGCAGCGGTGATTTTGACGAGGCAGGAGAATAGGAGGCAGCATATGGATAAGAATATTGATATGAAGAATAAGAAGAATAAAGAAAATCCACTTCCTCTTATGAAGAGGCTGCTTGGATATATTTTAAAGAATTACAAGTTTTCGTGTATAGCAGTGCTTGTGTGCATTCTTGTTTCAGCGCTTACAACACTGATAGCAACGCTGTTTATCCAGAAACTTATTGACAGTTATATTATTCCGCTGACACAGTCAGCAGTACATGATTATGCACCGCTTGCAGGCGCACTTATCAAGCTCGCTGCAGTTCTTATGGTCGGTGTATTATGTTCATATTGCTACAACAGAATTATGGTAAATGTTGGTCAGGGAACTTTAAAGAAGTTGAGATTAGAGCTGTTTACTAATATGGAGTCACTTCCTATTAAGTATTTTGATACTCATGCACACGGCGATATCATGTCAGTATATACTAACGATATCGACACATTAAGACAGCTTATAAGTCAGAGTATACCTCAGGTTATCAATTCATGCATTACACTTGTATCTACATTTGTAAGTATGATTGTGCTTGATATTCCGCTTACAATCGTATCGGTTGTGATGGTTGTTATTATGCTTTATGTAACTTCTAAGCTGAGTGCACTTTCCGGAAAATATTTCGTTGAGCAGCAGAAGGATATCGGTAAGGTTAATGCTTATATCGAGGAAATGATGGAAGGACAGAAGGTTGTCAAGGTGTTCTGCCACGAGGATAAGAGTATTGAGCAGTTTAAGGAGATTAACAACAGGCTTCGTGAGAGTGCCAATAACGCTAACAAGGTTGCTAATATCACAATGCCTGTTAATGGTAATATAGGTAATATCAGCTATGTATTATGTGCAATAGTTGGTGGTATTCTTGCTCTGAGTGATTTTTCAGGACTTACTATTGGTACACTTGTTGCTTTCTTAAGTCTTAACAAGAGCTTTACACAGCCTGTAACCCAGATAAGCCAGCAGGTGAGCAGTATCGTTATGGCGATGGCTGGTGCCGGAAGAGTATTTGAGTTATGTGATGAGAAGCCGGAGGTTGACGAAGGTTTCGTTGAGCTTGTAAATGTAAGATACAACAAGAACAATGAGCTTATCGAGACAGAGGAAAATACTGAGATGTGGGCATGGAAGAAGCCTGCAAAGGACGGCAGTAGTGCAGAGTACACAAGACTTGCTGGTGATGTAACATTTGACGGAGTTGACTTTGGCTATAATCCGGACAAAATGGTACTTCATGATATTAAAATGTATGCTACACCGGGACAGAAGATTGCATTTGTCGGAAGTACCGGAGCAGGAAAAACTACAATTACTAATCTTATCAACAGGTTCTATGATATTCAGGATGGTAAGATCAGATATGATGGAATTAACATCAACAATATTAAGAAAAATGATTTAAGACGAAGCCTTGGTATCGTTCTTCAGGATACTAACCTATTTACGGGTACAATCATGGATAATATCAGATACGGAAGACTTGAGGCGAGTGATGAGGAATGCATCGCAGCAGCAAGACTTGCCAATGCTGACGGATTCATCAAGAGACTTCCTGATGGCTATAACACTGTGCTTCATGGCGGAGGTGCTAATTTAAGCCAGGGACAGAGACAGCTTCTTGCAATTGCAAGAGCAGCGGTAGCAGACCCACCTGTACTTATTCTTGATGAAGCTACTTCATCTATTGATACAAGAACAGAGCGACTTGTCCAGAAGGGTATGGATGCGCTTATGTCAGGAAGAACATCATTTGTTATTGCACACAGACTTTCTACAGTCCGCAATGCAGACTGTATCATGGTTATGGAACAGGGAAGAATTATCGAGCGTGGAACACACGACCAGCTCATGGAAGAGAAGGGCAGATATTATCAGTTGTATACTGGTAAGAGTATATCAGCGTAGAGACAGAAACAAAAAAGCAGGTTAGGAATGATATGATACCTCTTAAGTAGACATGGTAAATAACCAAAATCTATTTAAGGGGTATTTTTATGTCCAGAAAATCT
>ERZ856578.4950-NODE-4950-length-17003-cov-5.219603_pt1 | contig 17003 bp, 19 predicted proteins | sample MGYA00514384_ERZ856578 | MGnify/ENA primary metagenome ERZ856578 (study PRJEB29103, sample SAMN06111958) | human gut metagenome | biome: human gut; feature: ankylosing spondylitis patient; material: healthy_person | host: Homo sapiens | place: China:Hangzhou...
AATCTGCATTGGGATTTAACCATCGCCGGGAAACGTATTTCTTTCGAAACATACAGAAATAACTATTCGAAAACGGAGCCCTTCGGGAACTCGCTGAGCTTCTCCGGGAGTGATAACTGCATTGATTTCCGAGAGATCTGTGATGCCAGGTTCGTAAGGAATCAGATCCAGATGGTTGATACCGAGGCGATGCAGCATGACGATTGTATCCGCAGTAGTCTCAGGCATATCGTTTACCACGAGAACACGGCTGCCTTTGGGGATATCATAGATCCTGAAGATCATTTCTTCGGTGATGGTACGGGTAACAATGATCAGTTTTTGTGGATCGCGGACATGGTTTTTTAAAAGTTCGACTGCGGAATGGCGCATGAGGAGAATCGCGTCGGCGTCGATGATTTCATCTTCCTTCAGAGCCTGAAGGTCGATTTTGGAGACTTCAATATCATCCTGAAAAACGAGTTTCAGGTCGCGGGAAAGATTATTGAAAAGCGTGCTGCTCACCCTGCGTTTGAATACAAGGACGATGCGTTTTTTTCTCGTATTTAGCATGAAAATTCTCCTTTTCAAGAATTGCCGGATTTTATTTTACTATACCTTTATATAAAAAACAAGAAAAGGAATTGGTGGGCATAATTACGGGGGGAGAATATTTTAGAACTATTTGGGCAATAAGGGCGGTGTGGAATTCGAAGTGGAAATTCCGGGGGAGCTCCCCGTGAGAGATGCTTATTTTAACATAATAGTATGTTTGAACAAGTATTGGAAAAATAATAGCATGTTATTGTATAATATGTACATCAAAAGACAATAAATGACATAAAAATAGTCATTTTAACGAAAACGCGTTTCGTAAGTGCTTATTAACAAAAAGACAATATGACAGATAGGAGAGTTGATTATGCAGAACGAACATGCAAAAGAATTAAGAAAAATTTTAAGTGAGACATCTTTTTTGACACTTCCGGGTGTATATGATTGCCTTTCTGCTAAGATTGCAGAGGAAGCAGGATTTCAGGCATTATTTCTTTCCGGTGGAGCACTTGCCTACAGCGTATTAGGACGCCCGGATTTTGGATTTTTGAGTCTGGCAGAATTTGGAACAGCGATCCAACATATTGTGTCATCTGTTCATGCTCCACTGATTGCAGATGCGGACAATGGATTTGGAAATGCAATTCAGGCGGCAAACACCGGAGCTATGTATGAGCAGTTTGGAGCGGCAGGACTTCAGATTGATGATAAAGTTCTTCCAGCCAATCATCCGGCTAAAAATGAGATCATCGATTGGGAGTTAATGGGACCAAAGATCAAAGCTGTGAGAACTGCAGTTTCTGATGACTTTGTGATTATCTACCGTACGTGCGCAGAGTTGTATGATTTTGGTGTCGATGAAGCAATCAGAAGAATCAATCTTGCGAAGGAGTGCGGCGCCGATTATGCATATGTGGATGGAATCAAGTCCGTGGAGAATCTGGAAAAGATTTCCAGAGAAGCCAAAATTCCGCTTATGGTAAATCTGAATGAGAAAGGATTTGTCGGCGGACTTCCTACAGAGCAGGTCAAGGCATTAAATTACTGTATTGGTTTATTTCCAATCTCCGCCATGCTGGCAGCAGCGCAGGGAATGATTGATGTTCTTGGGGCATTGGCAGAACAGGGAACAACGCTTGCAGTGAGAGACAAAATGACAAATCCGCCAACGAAGATTCATCGCATGATGGGACAGTTTTCACTGGTAGAAAAGTATACACCATATTATAACGAATGAGGAGATATACAGGAGAAAAGCTGATTGCTCAGAAAGGAGTGTCTGAATGACATACCGAAACATCCAATACGCCCAAATGACAATCCAAAAAGATTGATGTAGTATTTGTGCATTATAGAGAAAAAATTTCCACTGTTTCACCGATGAAAAAGCGTTCGTTTCGTTTTACTGCATTTATCCACAGCATCCGATCCTCAAAAATCGAACCACACGATTTTTCGAAAAAATATACACTGGATTTGTGGATAGCAGTACAGAGCATCTGGAATTTCATGGAAATATCCCAGATGTTCTGTATTGTTATCCACCGTCATAATGACGAAAGGGAAACAGCCGCCAGGTGGCAGAAACTGTAAAAATCTGGTACAATGAACTCATGAAGAAAAGGAGTTCCTGCCATGGCGATCAAGTACACAGAAGAACAACTAAATAGCGTTGACAAGTCTATGCTGATCCAGATGTTTTTGAACCAGCAGGAGCAATTGGAAAAAGTCAGTGCCGATTCGTTCCTGATCATAAAGCAGATCCAGGCGATCTACCGGGAGGAAGGAAAACTCAAAGAACTTTCATCAAAAGAAAGACTTGTTCAGCGTCAGGTGGTTGTAAAACCACTGGTAGATGCTTTATTTGTGTACCTGAAACAACACGAAAGTGAAGTCGGTACGGAAAAACTGAGGGAAGCTTTCACTTATGCATTAAATCAGGAAAAATACCTCCGGGTTTTCCTGACCGATGGGGATGTTCCAATGGACAATAATGCATCCGAGCGTGCGATCCGCGGATTCTGTGTCGGTAAGAAAAACTGGCAGATGATCGATACCATCAATGGTGCAAAATCATCCGATATCATTTACAGCATTGCAGAAACAGCAAAAGCGAATAATTTAAAGCCATATGAGTACTTTGAATATCTTCTGACAGAGATTCCGAAACATATGGATGATACAGACCGATCTTTCTTAGATGATCTGATCCCGTGGTCAAAAAATTTGCCGGAGAGTATTCGAAAACCAAAGAAGATCAATTAAGCCAAGCCGCAAAAGCGGCTTTTGACTGGTTCAGTACTTGCTATGGAGCGTTTAATTTTCGATATCATTTTGACATAAAGCAGGGCTGCCGTATTAGCAAATATTGCTAGGCGACAGCCCTCTTTTGGATGAAACTTATTTTCTATATATAATATGGAACAGGAGCAGCTTTGGGGGTGTTATTACCAAAACCAATTACACACCATAGCAAAAAAGTAAAAAATAGTAAGCAAATGATAACATATGTATACATTAGATATCGAAAGAATGATGTCCCTTTTCTTGTCATTAATAAAACACAACAAATGAAAAAGAAGAGACTTACAAGTCCAATAAAAACTGAATTAAAAAGGAGTGGTACTATTATGCTAATTAACCCTGTAATCATTTTGACTATACTCCTGTTTATTCAAAATAAATTACACCCTTATAAAGACTTCCCCCGTTAACCCACGTTGGAAAATCGTAGATTTCTTTTCCAGCCCAGTTAGAAGTTACCATTTTAGTCCCACTACCAGCGTCGTAAATACGTGTTACAGTAACCCAATGTTGTTCCAAATCAGGTATAGGCGAGTTCCATGTAAGCAACAGAACTGGCGATTCTTTATTTAAGCCCGTAGCAATATATTTTCTCACATTAACTTCTGACCATGCTGAAGAACTTCTAGTTGCCTTTAAATCCACCTTATGATTGGAAGCAAATTCCTCAGCTCTACTAATGAGCGAATCTACTGTAGGAATCCCCCAGACTGCTGGTGAAATAGTGTCATAGACCTCTTTTTGAAAAGCATTAAATTCTGATTTCGTAATACCAGATTTCGTATATAACCCTTTTGCATGTTATAAAAATTTCAAAGTAACTTCTACTTACTTTGTTACTAATAAGATAACACTCATTTTTATATTTTGACGACGGATGTAAGAAATACGAGTCTACAAGATATTTTCACTGAATCATCATCTTGCCACTTCCATTGTCATGCGAAAGGCTTTTCCAGAACGAGCCTTATTACATCATCTTCTATCTGAAAGAAAAACGGCATCCCCGGAGTCGCATTCTCATATGTTTCAATATACTTTTTGAACTCCTGCACATCTGTTGTGGTATATTCCTCCGGATACTCAGAATCGGAAAAGTCCCCGTTCCAATCAATAAAAGTATATACTGTCTGTGCATCCAGTTTCCATACAATAGTTTCCGTATCGGGATTGTATATATAATAGCCATCCGGCATATCATCTTCCGTAAGGTTCAACTCTCTTATCTTTTCCTCATTGTCATCTGTAATAAACTCTATCACATCAACCATTAAATTGTTTTCTGTCATCTCTTTCAGAAAAGCAGCAACATAGACCTTGCCATCCTCATCAGTAAATGTTGGATTGGAAACTTCGCCACTTTGCGGAACCTTTTTCCCTGTTGCAATTACTGAAATTGCAATGATGATTACAAGCAAGATAATTCCTGCCAATATGTAGATGCCTATTTTCTTATTTACATTTTTACTCATAATGTGATTTCTCCCTATTTTTTCATCAATTTCTTCTTTAATCCTATCTGGTGCATTTATATTTTCTGCCTCCTCTTTCACCGCTTTCCTTATCAACGCATCTACTTTTTCATCTTCATAATCACTAATCAACTTTTTCATGGTATCTCCTTCATATCACAAAGTGTAATTTTTTCTTCAAGATCTACACTTCCATCAATAGAAAGGATATTGGTATCTGATTCAACAACATTTTTCATCAGTACTGATGAATCGCTATCGTTTTGTGACGTCGCCATAGCTACAAATGTTGACATTACAGACAAAGAAATAATACTTAGTGCGGCAATAGAAGATTTAAAACACTTGTTTTTTATCATAGAATCACCTCATTTAGAATTTTTATTTAATATGTTACAATGATTTATGTATTCAATGGCATCATCTCCTCTTGTTAAATATAATTATCTAAAAACAATGGCGTTATTTTTAAATTATTCGTTTTATGTCTTGATATTATCATGGGGCGAGTGAATACACAATGCATTTTATCGATATGTAAGAAATCGTAAGAAAATATAAAACATATAAGCTACAAGATTTATAATTGAACTGGGTTATTTTTGATAGTCTGTTTATTTTTTTCTTTAAAGTATAGTAATAAACGTAATCTCGATTTCTTTTGTCCAAACTGGGCTTAAATAATTTTCTAATCAATGCGGAACAGCTTCTAGCAGACTTAGAGAAAGATGTCATTTCTACCTGTTGAATCCTCCACTGATTTTTCTGGCAAATCGGACGGAAAATAGCACCGTCATTTTGACGATAAGTCACAATGCTGAAGTTGAAGCGAAAATAGAAAAATCAGAGCTATTTGCGATTACTTATCCACATCCACGTAAACATCAAACCAGAATTACACGAATAAGTTTTTGCATCCACGAAAGCTTGTGGATAATTGCAAAAAGCCACATTTTTTCTAGTAAAAAAGTTTTTTAATTTCGGCTTTTTAGACAAAAATCAGAAATCCTTCTTTTCTTTAGAAGGACGGATGACTTTTGGCTGGTCGATTGCAAGGCCTTCCATCAGCCAGCGGAATTCCTGCCTGGTTAAAAGCCTTGCTTCCGAAGCATTGCGTGGCCATTGGAAACGACCATTCTCATCCAGACGTTTCTGGTAGAGAACAAATCCATCTTTGTCATAATGGAGTGCTTTTAACTTCCGACTGTCCCTGCCGCAAAACAGATAGAGCGCGTTGGCATAAGGATCCAGCTTATAAGTATCGCGAATAATGGCCATCAATCCATCAAAGCTTTTTCGCATATCTGTCCGGCCGGTAATGATAAAAATCTTTGCTACGCCGGACAGTTCGCCTAACACAGTTGCTGCAGCGCTGCGATTGTGTTTCGAATCGTTTCGCAGGCTGCCGAATTCTGGATTTCCACAGAAAAACCAGAAAAGACCAAACGAATGGCCGGGGCGGAAACAGTGGTACGATCAGGAAGTTGCTCACCTACTGCAACCGTATCAGCACCAGAAAAATCAATTGCCACAACTTCATGCTGTTCCGGGCAGGAAGACATCGGATTATCTGGTATTTCACAAGCCATGCTTCGAAATCTCCGGATATGATAGTAAAAGTTGCTGCGTTGTATGTGATGTTGCTCACACCATGCTTTATCTGTAAGACCACTGGTGCGGCATTCCTGAATCAGCGCCATCCATTCCTGATCCGTACGTCTTGGGTGTCTTTGAACCATTCTTGCCCAACTCCATTCCTGTGTATTATGAGTGTGTTAGACAGGATGTGTCCAGATTTGAACCAAACTTGTCCACTGTCCAAACTCATTAGAATGATTGTTACACAGATCTTGGCTGATGAAAAGACGGCAGGTTATTCATCGCTTACAATCCAGGTAAAGATTTTATCCGCAAACGCAAACTTGATTTTAAGAAAATGATGCGTCTGATTATTTCCATGGAAAGCGGAAGTCTAAATCATGAACTTCTTAAATTTTTTGAGTATGATTCCTCGGTTCCTACCGGATCTGCTTTTTATCAACAACGTTCCAAACTTTCCGTTTCTGCATTCCGTCATCTTCTCAAGGAATTTAACCTTAAATTCCCCTTAGAAAAATTTCGCGATAATTACTATGATATCTGGGCTGCTGTCCAGTCATGATCCTCCGACCAGATTCTGTAAACAGATCGCACGGACACGGCTGTGAGGACGATAACGGCACCGACGATAGCCATTTTTTCCGGAATTTCCAAGCACGAAGCGGATCCCAATAAGCGCGGACAGGAGAGCTGAGGCAGAAGGATCTCCGAAAGGCCGTAAGCAGGTCGGCGAAGCGGTGAATCGGAAAACTACGAAAAAATATCCTGGCGGGGAATTGAGACCACAAGAAAAAGCTGCCCGCGAGGGACAGCTTTTTCTTGTGTGATGGGTTTTCTATTTTCAGGTTTGTTGATGGGCTGTTTTACTGCGCTTTCCGCTGCAGTTTCGCAACGAGGGCGCTGGTCCTCTGACGGTAGTCGTCGAGTTCGGTGACGATTCCCATGAAAGAGGAGATAAGATCTAAGGAGGCGCGCAGAGAACTCTGCTCACCCTGTACGACTGCGCGTTTTGTGAGGCGCATAGCCTGCTGCGGCGCTGCCAGAAGCTTCTCCATATACTGCTCCACAAATGCGTCAAGCTCTGCATCCGGGACGCAGTGGGTAACGAGACCCATATCTGCGGCTTCTTTTCCCTTTAATGTGCGGGCTGTCCAGAACAGGTCTAAAGCTTTGTCCCGGCCGACGAGACGGGGCAGGAAATATGCTCCGCCGTCACCAGGTACAATTCCGGCATTAAAATAGCTTTCCGACATGGAAGCACTCTCCCCGGCGATCCGCACATCGCACATGAGAGCCATGTCAAGACCGGCACCGACTGCGGCACCATGGATCTTGGCAACCACCGGTTTATCGATTTCTTCTAAAAGAAGCGGAATTCTTTGGATTCCCTTCCAGAGTGAATTCTTTCTTGCGAGGGCTGTGGAGGAGATATCTTCATGACTTTCGAAGAATCCGTCACCGGCTGCCATTGCCTTGACGTCACCGCCTGCGCAGAACGCTTTTCCGTTTCCGGAAAGCAGAAGTGCATATACATCATCGTTGTCACGGACATCTTCCAACGCTTCTGTCCAGAGACGGATCATCTCCTCGCTGAAACAGTTGAGCTGCTTCGGACGATTCAGTGTGATGCGTGCAAGGTGGTTGTGTACTTCGTAGATCAAGTCTGCCATAGAATATCTCCTCCTCTATTTACTCTCTCAATATACCATATTGTGGAACTGATTTCATTATATGGAATTTCACACAGAATGTCAAGCCCTTGAAACTGGTTTTAACGTAAAATTTGCAAAAAAATATTGTCCAGAATCGAAAAATCCTGGACAATATCACAAAGCGAAAAAGTATTGCATTCTATATCACAATATGAAATTCTGTTACAGACGTAATGATTGAACCATCCGCACACTTGATTTACAGAGAGAGCAGCATCCACCCCGCCGCGCACATAATTATGAGAAATATGAGATTGTAAAGGGTGAATACCATCATGTACGTTCCTGACTTTGCTTCCGGAATCTCAGCGTAGGCCCGGTAGGAGATCACGCTTGCCATGGATGCGATCAGGGTTCCAAGACCGCCGACATTCACACCAAAAAGCAGAGGACGCACTGCACCGGTAAAGCCGGAGAGCAGGATCGCTGCGGGGACATTGCTGATGCACTGGCTTAAGAGAACACCTGCCGGAAATTCATGACCGGAGATCAGCTTCGTGAGGAGTCCGGAGATCGCAGGGATCCGTTCCATATTGCCGATAAAGATAAAAAAGCAGACGAATGTCAGGAGCAGAAAGTAGTCGACCCGGATAAACAACGAGCGGTCCTTTATGAGAACAGCGGCCAGGATGATGAAAAACATGATCGGCCAGGAATAGATCCGAACGACGCAGCCCAGACAGACGAGAAAAAGCGCCAGATAGAAGATCAGAGAAGTCTTCGTGGGACAGCCGTCCTGGTGAAGGGAGGTCCGGCTGAGGGTGATGGCTTTATTTTTCAGCAGAAAAACGGCAGCTACAAGCAGCAGGGCTGAGAGTACCGTTAATGGCAGCATGTATCCCACAAGCTCACCGGCAGAGAGGCCAAAGGAAGAGTAGAGATACAGGTTCTGTGGATTCCCGATGGGTGTTGCCATACTGCCGAGGTTCGCGGCGATGGTCTGAAGGACGATCACGGGGATCATGAGTTCCGGAAGTCCAGCCATATTGAGGATCAGGATGGAAAACGGGACAAATGTGATCAGGGACACGTCGTTCGTGATCAGCATGCTGGAGAAAAAGCAGAGTGCTGTCAGGGTGAAGGCAAGCCGGCGTGTGGAATGCATTCCGGCGAGCAGGGATGATCCGAGATAACGGAACAGACCGATCTCCTTCAGCCCGGCGACCACCGTCATCAGGGAGAAGAGGAGTGCCAGAGTGCGGAAGTCAATGTAAGTCAGATACTCCGGTGACGGAGCGACAAAAAACATGGAGAGGACCGCCAGAACCGCTGCCGCGGAAAGGACTGGTTCTTTTTTTATGAATGACATGGATCGATTTCCTTCCTTATATAAATATTGTGCATGCGGCAGAAGACAGAAAAACTGTATACAAAGTGCCGCCCTACAATTCAAGTCGAACATCCGAGAGACTTGGTGCGTGATTCTGGTCAGCGAAGCTGACAAATCCTATCAGAGTCACTGCGTATCCTCGCGGGATAGGAACAACCGTGTTACTGTACACGGGTAGGAATTTTCTGAACTGAAAATTCCGTACAATACAGTGGTGGTAGTGGATTTTGCCGATTTGGAATGCGAAGCATCGGCAAAATCAGTTACTGTTTGCGCAAGGCGTGAACAGTAACCAACCGCAAAACTTCTGTAATTATTATAAACAGTGGCTTTACGAATGTAAAGAAGAAGAGTATACTGTACATGTTTGGTCATTGCACACAGGTAGGAATTTTCTGACCTGAAAATTCCGTACAATACAGTGGTGGCAGTGGATTTTGCCGATTTGGAATGCGAAGCATCGGCAAAATCAGTTACTGTTTGGGCTTCTTTCATGCCCGTATCGACAATGATGTCAGAATAATGGAAAGCGGCAGCTCTGGATGAAAATTCCTGGGTGCCGCTAATTTACGCGGAATGGCAGCGCATAAACAGGACAGGATGTCTGCTGTTTCTGTTTGAGGGAGGAATATTATGGGGAACAACAAGTTTTCAATCGCCAGTGTTGGAAACCGGCGGGCATTCCGGGATGGAGCCCGGGATGGGGTGCCGATCGCGCTCGGGTATTTTGCGGTATCTTTTTCACTGGGAATCGTGGCGCGGAATGTCGGGATGACACCGATTCAGGGAATGATCACAAGCGCACTCTGCAACGCGTCCGCAGGGGAATACGCGGGCTTTACGATGATCGCCGCGGGGGCAGCGTATATTGAGATGGCGATCGTGACACTGATCGCGAACGCGAGATATTTACTGATGAGCTGTGCCATGAGCCAGAGAATGGATCCGGATATGCCGTTTTTCCACAGGCTTCTCATGGCATTTGATATTACCGATGAGCTGTTCGGAATTACGATTGCAAGACCGGGCTGCTTAAATCCCTGGTATATGTACGGGGCAATCGCATTAGCGCTTCCCGGCTGGGCTGTCGGAACAGCCCTCGGTGCGCTGGCAGGTAATCTGATGCCGTGGCGTCTTGTGAGCGCCTTCAGCGTGGCACTCTACGGAATGTTCCTTGCGATCATAATTCCACCGGCGAGAAAGAGCCGCATCCTTGCAGGGCTCATCGCCATCAGCTTCGCGGCAAGCTACCTTGCGGAGCATCTGCCGGGGATCTCATCGATCTCCAGCGGCACGAGAACGATCATTCTGACTGTTGTGCTCTCATCCGCAGCAGCGATTCTCTTCCCGCATCCGGCAGAGGACAGCGCGGCTGATACTTCCAAGGAAACAACGGAAGAAACTCATGTCCATTCTGCAGACGCGGCAAAACAGGGCGCTTAAAAGAAAAAGAAGTTTTTGAAAATTGTCTTGTTAAATTAAGAAGGAACACAGAAAAAACATGGAAAAGAATATTTATCTCTATATTGCGGTGATGGCGGGTGTCTCTTACATGATCCGTGTCCTGCCGCTCACATTGATCCGGAAACCGATCAAAAATCAGTTTATCCAGTCATTCTTATATTACGTCCCATATGTGACGTTAGCTGTTATGACGTTTCCGGCGATCCTCTCCGCCACAAACAGTACGGTGTCGGCGGCGCTGGCGCTGGTCATCGGAATCATCGCGGCATGGTGCGGAAGAAGTCTCCTGTCCGTTGCGGTGATCTGCTGCGCGATGGTATTCATTACGGAATTTTTCTTAGTGTAGTAAAAATACATAAAACACATATATTAAATAAAACAAAAGCAGTTTCGGTATCTGATCATCCATCAATCAAATGACCGTGCTGCTTTTTTACTTTATAGAAGACCGATTACGGCATTCTCGCAGGGCGTGAAAAACCAAGAAAAAAAGCAGTACATGGCGCAGAAAAACGGAATGCGGCGGTATCCCAGACCAATGCTTTAACGTTGTAAAATAAATGAGATAAAATCCCATTGTCTGAAATTTCACAATACGAAATATATTCCATTTTGGCAAAAATGCTGATTTTCTACGCGGAAATTTGGCAATTATTTGGAAGAATCGTACTTGTATTTGTGCGGGAAAGTTGTTATAATCAGTAGCCGTGTTGAGCGAAAAAAAAGAGTAATGGCTCATAAAAGCTGATTACATGGAGGTTTACCCATGAAGAAATTATTTGCATTCTGCGCAGGACTTCTGGCGGTCTTAAACCAGACTGCAGTTACAGCGCTTGCGGCAGAACCAGAGGCTGCCGGGGCGGCAGCACAGACGCCGTTATGGCTTTGTATTCCATTTGCAGGACTCCTGCTCTGCATCGCGGTCCTTCCGCTTGTGAAAGCAGAGTGGTGGGAGGCGCACCAGCCGCATGCGGTCGTGTTCTGGTCCCTGCTGTTCCTGATCCCGTTCGCCGTGAAGTACGGTGTGCCGAAGGCAGCGGAGACGACACTGGAATGTATCATAAACGACTACCTGACATTCATCGTCCTTCTTTTTGGATTGTTCTGTGTGTCCGGTAATATTACCCTGTCAGGTGATCTCGCTGGTTCCCCGAGGATCAATGTGGGACTTCTGGCACTCGGAACCCTGTTATCCAGCTGGATCGGAACCACCGGTGCCAGTATGCTGATGATCCGTCCGATCATCAAGATGAACGCGTGGAGAAAGAGAAGACGCCACATCGTGATCTTCTTTATCTTTATGGTGTCCAACATGGGCGGCTGCCTGACTCCGATCGGAGATCCGCCTCTGCTCATGGGATTCATGCGGGGCGTCCCGTTCTTCTGGAGCTTAAAGCTTTTACCGATCCTGATCTTCAATATGATCATCCTGCTGTTCATCTTCTATCATTTTGATATGAAGGCATATAGAAAAGATATCGCGGCAGGCTTAAAGCCGGATATCAGCAAACCTGGTACTGAGGTGAAGATCCGCGGCAGCCACAACCTGATCTTTATCATTATGATCGTGATCGCCGTTATCTTAAGCGGTACCCTGCCGTCCATGCCGATGTTTCAGGATGCCGCAGGAAATGTCCTCGGGATTCATGTATTCGGAGAAGTTACATTATCCTATCCGGCGATCATTGAGTGTGTGATCATCCTTGTATCCGCATTTCTGTCCTTTAAGACGACGGATGGATCGATCCGCCGAGAGAACCACTTTACCTGGGGCGCGATCCACGAGGTCGCAGTTCTCTTCGTCGGTATCTTTATTACGATGCAGCCGGCGCTTATGATCTTAAAGGCAAACGGAGCGGAGCTTGGGATCACAGAACCGTTTGAGATGTTCTGGGCGACCGGTCTGTTATCCAGCTTCCTCGACAATACGCCGACCTATCTGGTATTCCTGACAACAGCAGGCGCCTTAGGATTGTCACAGGGCATGGTGACGGCCCTCGGAACCGTTCCGGTCAAGATGCTGGAAGCGATCTCCTGTGGTGCTGTATTTATGGGCGCGAATACATATATCGGTAACGCGCCGAACTTCATGGTCAAATCCATTGCGGATGAGAACGGTATCCGGATGCCTTCATTCTTCGGATATCTGATCTGGTCCTTTGGAATTCTTGTTCCGGTATTCATTGTGGATACTCTGGTATTCTTTTTATAGGAAGGGGGAGGAAATATGGCTGCAACGAAAGAAGAAATCAAAGAACTGGCAGAACATATCTACGATCTGGACGCGGAGGTCTATGTCCACCTGGGTTCCTCCCTGGGACGTGTTTTCAACCGTGACAGAGAGCGCTGTGTGAATGAGCTCACAGAGCTTCTGACCACAAGACCGCAGGGACATTTAGTCCGCAGCGAGCTTGGATTGATCGCGAACATGGCCCGTACCATCGAGGATAAAGAAGAACGCGCGATGTGTATGACCGAGTACAACCGCATCCTCAATGAGGTCATGAGCCTTCCGACAAGCTTCGCCAGCGGCGATGTGATCGACCCGATCCTCGCGAAGTTAAACAGCTTCAACGTAGCGAACCGTTTCTCCAACGACGACCATCTGATTATCTGCATCAGCTGGACATACGGAAGCGGCGGAATCGATGTCGGCTTCAAGCTTGCGGATAAGCTTCATATTAACTACTACGATGCCGATATTTTCGCGGCAGTATTAAAACGCCTCGACGCGGAGAAAGATAAGACGATCCGTGACGCGGCGGGATATGCCCACGTCTCTGAGGAACTGCAGCAGAGTCCGGCGAGCGAGTTTGAGGCAGTGACCCATATGTCCCTGAAGGATCATATCAAATATTTCAGCCGTTACCACGGCCTGAACCGTCAGGATGCCGTCTTCTTCAACCAGAGCGATCTGATCTGTGATATGGCGAAAAAGGAAGACTTTATTATCATGGGCCGCTGTGCCGATGCGATCTTAACGAACAACGGTATTCCGCATATCAGTATCTATATCACTGCACCGATCGAGCAGAGGATCCAGCGCGCGATCGAGGTAAACTCCGGATTAGACCGGAAAAAAGCGCGCCATTTCCTGAAAAAACTTGACAAAAAACATGCGCATTATTACAATTTTTATACCGGAAGAAGCTGGGGAAACGCGAATAACTATGATCTATGCATCAACAGCGCAAGCTACGGAATTGACGGTACTGTCGATTTTATTCTGAGAATGATCGGTCGCGATAAGGATAAGAAAAAATCGGAATGATCCCCAAATGAAATGTGCTGCCGGCCTGTTTGCCGGACATGACAAATTATGATTTTGATGCCTGGCTGATATCAGTCAGGCATTTTTATGTAAAAAGAAAGGATCAACAGCATGCAGCTCGATATGACAAAAGGAAAACCGCTGCCGGTGATTTTGCAATTTACGATTCCATTGGTGATCGGAAATATCTTTCAGCAGCTTTATAATATGGCGGACACGATCATCGTCGGCCGCTACGTCGGTGCCGGGGCGCTGGCGGCGGTCGGCTCCACCGGAACGATCATGTTTCTGGCGACCGGCTTTGCTCAGGGAATCACTGCCGGTTTTTCGATCCTTACCGCCCAACGGTATGGGGCAGGGGATGAAAAAGGTGTGAAACGCAGCGTGGCAAACGGAATGATCCTGGCGGTGATCGCAGCGGTCATCCTGACACTGGTCTGTGTGGCGATCATGAACCCGCTTTTGCACCTGATGAATACGCCGTCAGATATCTTTCAGGATGCCTACACGTATATCATGGGAATCAGCGTCGGACTCACGGCAAATATCTTCTACAACCTGTTTTCCTCCTATCTGCGGGCGGTGGGAAACAGTCAGATCCCACTCTTTTTCCTGATATTTTCCGCCTGCCTGAACGTGGGTCTGGATCTGCTTTTTATCATCCGCGGCGGCATGGGTGTGGCAGGAGCAGCCTGGGCGACAAATCTGTCCCAGGCGATCTCGGCGGTGCTCTGCGCGGGATATATCTGGGTGAAGGTTCCATCCTTAAAGCCGGAGAGGGAACACTGGAAGATCCACGGAAGCGACACGAGAAACCAGCTTGCGGCCGGGATTCCCATGGCGTTTCAGTTCGCGATCACAGCGTCGGGAACCATGATCATGCAGTCCGCTATCAACCTCTTCGGTTCCGTGGCAGTTGCGGCTTACACAGCTGCGGCGAAGCTCCAGAGTCTCGTGATCCAGGGCATGATCGCCATGGGACAGACGATGGCGACCTACGGCGGACAGAACTACGGATGCGGGGATGTAAAGCGGATCAAGGCAGGGGTAAAGGCAGCGCTTCTTGCGGAGTTTGTGTATTCCGTCGCAGTAGCATTACTCATGTGTGCGCTGCTCAGACCATGTCTCGGACTTTTCTTTACCGGGGACGTGGATATTTCAGCGATGATGCCGTGGGCGGAGACTTACTGCTATATGACTGCGATGTTTTTCCTGCCGCTCTGCACGATCTTTATTTTCCGCAATATCATGCAGGGCTGCGGATATGGCTTCCTGCCGATGATGGGAGGTGTATCGGAACTCATCGCGAGACTGATTGTCTCCATGGCGGCGATGAAGCTTTTGAGCTATCCGCTCGCCTGTTTCGCCGATCCGGCGGCATGGATCGCAGCGGCGGTATTTACGGGTGTCTCGTATCTCTTTGTGATAAAAAAGATCGGGAGAGAGCTTAAGGAAAAGACAACTTAGGTTCCTGAGACTGGTGATGTGACACATGGCTATCTGTGGTTTTTACTTGCGGGAATTTCCCTCACTGGTCTTCTGGCACGGATACTCGGAAAGGAGCACTCTGACAGAAGGAGAAAGAGCTGATGGCAGAAGGAAAGAAGAAACAGAAAAAAAGCCCATGGTGGTACAAATTAGGAATCCTGGTGTTCGGCGCGGTGTTTTGCGTCTCCGCCTTTATGGCGGGCCGGGATTACCTGGCGGCCAAAAAGGAAGCGGACGCGTTCGACAGCCTGAGTAAGCTGGCGGCGGATTACGCGGAGGAAAAAGCTCCGGCAGATCTGACGGAGAGTGCCGGGGAGACAACGGATCAGGAGAAAGCGGCGGAGTGGGCAGAACTCTTAAAGGAGGCTGCCGGATACGCGGCGCTTAAGAATGAGAATCCCGATTACGTCGGCTGGATCAGGATCCCGGATACAAGGATCGATTACCCGGTGGTGGACCGGGAGTCTGATCCGGAATATTACCTCCACAGGGTCTTTGATGGTTCCAAGTCATTTGGCGGAACCCCGTTTCTCGGCGAGGCATCCGGCGTGGACACGAAGTGTCTGATCATCTATGGGCACAACATGAAAAACGGGTCCATATTCGGAACCCTTGATTCCTACAAAAAGGCTGATTACTGGAAAGAACATCCGCTCGTCCGTTTTTACGTCGACGGAGAACCGCGGACTTATGAGGTCTTTGCGGCGGTGGAGACGCAGGTGCTCTATGAAGATGAGGATGGATTCCGGTATTACCGCTACGACGGGGATATTCCGGAGGAGGAATACGATGAGCTGGTGAACTGGCTCAGAGGACATTCCGACTACGACACGGAGATCGTCCCGGAGTATGAGGATCAGATCCTGATGCTGTCCACATGCAGCTACCATACGAAAAATGGACGGTTTGTGGTGGCGGCGAGACGGGTTGCGGAGCCGTAAATATAAGCTGCTATCGCGCAGGTCCGCGATCAATGGGATGCGGGCCGTGCAGGGAAAAGAAAAATGCCTTCTGGGTGGAAACTCAGGGGCATTTTGCTGCTGATCCGGAAAAACGCTTGACAGGGCAGGTGGCCTGGGGTATCCTCGACCTAAGACAGATCCGGATTCGGAGAAAGGAAGATGAGCTATGGCAGAGAAGATTTTGATCGTTGTGGATATGCAGAAGGATTTTGTGAACGGAAGTCTCGGCAGCAAGGACGCGGAGGCGATCGTCCCGGCTGTTGTAAAGAAGGCAAAAGAGTTTGATGGGGACCTGATCTTTACGAAGGACACACATTTCGAGAATTATATGGACACCCAGGAGGGACATTTCCTTCCGGTTCCCCACTGTATGAAAGGAACCGACGGATGGAACCTGATCCCGGAGCTTGAGAAGATTTTCGTGGAGCGCGACGCGGCGATGTATGAGAAGATCACCTTCGGATGTCCGGAGTTAGCGGAAGACCTTCTTGAGAGAAATAAGAAGACACCGATCAAGTCCATCGAGCTTGTGGGACTCTGTACGGATATCTGTGTGGTTTCAAACGCACTCCTCATCAAAGCGTTCCTCCCGGAGACCCCGGTCTTCGTGGATTCCGCATGTGCGGCAGGCGTGACGAGGGAAAGACATGAGGCGGCTTTAGAGACCATGAGAAGCTGTCAGATCGTGGTGAAGTAAGAAAATTAAAGATTTAGAGTGAAATGATGTGCAGATGTGGGAGATCTATATCTGCACTTTTTTTATGTAACAGGAGGTTCCGAGGAATTCCCCGTTACATAAAAAGGCACTAACGTGCCAAAGATGCGCACTCGCGCGAAGATGTAGATTGTCGCAAGCGACCGCGCGAG
>ERZ856578.4959-NODE-4959-length-16976-cov-5.343275_pt1 | contig 16976 bp, 17 predicted proteins | sample MGYA00514384_ERZ856578 | MGnify/ENA primary metagenome ERZ856578 (study PRJEB29103, sample SAMN06111958) | human gut metagenome | biome: human gut; feature: ankylosing spondylitis patient; material: healthy_person | host: Homo sapiens | place: China:Hangzhou...
GACGAGCTGCGATCAGTACCAGGTCGGAAGGCTGCATACCGGTTGTCTTGTAATCCAGATCAATAAATCCGGTCGGGATTCCGGTCACGCTTCCTTTGTTTCTCGATGCCGCTTCAATCCGGTCGAGTGCCCGCAACACGACATCTTTGATCGGCACAAAGTCTCCGGAATTTCGTTTTTGAACAATATCAAAAATCCGCTTTTCTGCTGATTCCAGAATATCTTCCAGTTTTTCTTTTTCGCTGTAGCAGTCATTTGCGATCTGTTCATTGACTTTGATCAGTTTTCGCAGAACTGCCTTTTCATGTACAATCTGTGCATAGGCATCTGCATTTGTGGAGGTCAGTGCAGAAGTCAGCAGATCTTTGACAAACTCCAGACTGCTGATCTCAGGCGGTACGTCTTTTTCACGCAGAAGATTCTGCAGCGTGATCAGATCTACCGGTTTGCCGTCATTATAAAGCTCTACGATCGCATCAAAAACAATGCCGTACTGATGCTGATAGAAATCGTCTCCGCTTATGATCTCGGAGGCTTTGATAATGGCTTCCTGATCCATGAGCATAGCACCGATTACAGACTGCTCTGCCTCAACACTGTGGGGCAATACCCGCTTGATCAGTGCTTCTTCCATTTTTATGCCCCCTGTTAAATACCTTCTACTACGACTTTCAGCTCTGCTGTTACCTTCGGATGCAGCTTAATCGCAACGCTTGTTGTGCCGACTGCCTTGATCGGATCTTTCATCTGGATCTTCTTCTTATCGATATCATATCCAAGCTGTGCTTTTGCAGCTTCTGCAATTTCTTTGCTGGAAACAGAACCGAATACTTTTCCGCCTTCGCCTACTTTTACAGAAACTTTTACCTGTGCCTTTGCCAGTTCTTCTGCAAATGCTCTTGCGTCTGCCAGCTGTTCTTTTGCAACTTTTTCATCGTGTGCTTTTTTCAGTTTCAGATCATTGATGTTCTTTGCACTTGCTTCCAGTGCAAGTTTTTTCGGGAACAGCATATTTCTTGCATATCCATCGCTTACATTTACCATTTCACCTTTTTTTCCAAGTGCTTTTACATCTTCTACAAGAATAACTTTCATTTAAATCGCTCCTTCTTCTATCATCGTTCTTATCGTACTTTTCAGCTTATCTTTTGCTTCTTCAAGTGTCACTCCGTCCAGCTGTGCCCCGGCGATATTCAGATGACCGCCTCCGCCGAGACGCTCCATAATGATCTGCACATTGACCTCATCGATGGCTCGTGCACTGATATAAATACGCTCTTTGTATTCTGTCAATACAAAAGAAGCCTTGATACCGACAATGTTCAGCAGTTCATTTGCGGCCTGAGCACCGACTACAGTCGGGCTTTCCAGATCCTCGCTCGGACAGCAGCTGATCGCATAATACTGCTCAAATACTTCTGCGTGGCGAACCGCTTCTGCTCTCGCCTTATAGGAACTCATGTCATTCCGGAACATCTTGCGGACACGCGTCACATCTGCTCCACATCTGCGTAAGAATGCTGCCGCTTCAAAGGTGCGGACCCCTGTTTTCGCCATAAAATTATTGGTATCAATAATAATACCTGCATAAATACAGTCTGCTTCTTTTCCTTTCAGACGGATATCATCTGCAAAGTACTGCAAAATCTCTGCAATCATCTCACATGCGGATGATGCATACGGCTCGATATAGGACAGAACCGCATTTTTGATCACTTCGCTGCTCTGGCGGTGATGGTCAAGCACAACGATCGTCCTGGTCTGATTCAGGATCTCGGAACACTCTGTCATGCTTGGACGGTTCGTGTCAACAACCACCACAACAGTGTCGTGATCCACGATCTTTCTCGCCTGCTCATGTGTCACAAACATATCTTCCGGATATTCTTTGTCATTTAGGAACAGATTCACCCACTGACGGATCGATCCATTGATATCTCCGAGCACAATATGGGCTTTTTTGTCAAGAATCCTTGCCGCACGCCATACGCCGACGGCTGCTCCGAAAGAATCGATATCCGTGATCTTGTGTCCCATGATGACCACATCTTCGTGGCTTCCGATAAATTCGCGAAGTGCATGTGCCTTTACTCTTGCTTTTACACGCGTGCTCTTTTCCATCTGCTGGGATTTGCCGCCGTAGTAAGAAATTTTATCGTTATCTTTTACGACTGCCTGATCACCGCCGCGTCCAAGAGCAAGCTCAATGGCAATTCTTGAAAACTCATAATTCTGTGCATAAGTACTGCCGTTCACTCCGATACCGATACTTAAAGTGACCTTCATTTCGTTTCCGATGTTGACCGTCTTTACCTCTTCCAGAAGGGAAAAACGGTTTGCTTCCAGTTCTTCCAGTGACTTATATTTCAGAACTACAAAATACTTGTCCTTCTCAAGTTTTTTTGTGATACCGTCCAAATTCGCCACATATTTGCTGATCTTACGGTCGATCAGGGCAAGCAGAAGGGAACGTCTTACCTCCTCCACACTCTCAAGCACTTCATCGTAATTGTCCAGGTAAATCAGTCCGGCAACCATTTTCTGTTCCTGATTCTGACGGATGTAATAATTCAGCTCCGTATTGTCAAACAGATACAGTGCGATCAGATAATTCCCTTCCTGCGGAATATCCACAATCGATACTTCCTCGTTGAGATCTCCCATTGAAAGCTTCTGCAGATGTGCCTGATAATCGTTTTCATTATAAAAAATCTGCACATCTGTTTCTTCCTTTTTGCACGGAAGTGCAGACGCATCAATCTCCGGAAACAGGTTTGAAATATTTTTCCGATACCTGGAATCCTTTCCTGTCACATCACAGAATGCATCATTCATCCAGAGTACTCTTCCATCCGTATCGAGTACCGCATACGGAATGGAAAAATTTTTCAGCATCCCTTTCTGGATCTGGGAATACTGGGATGCAAACGCAATCATCTCACGGAGAACAAACGGACGGTAACGCAGCATCAGAACAGACATCAGAACCCAATAAACGGCAGTAAAACAAAATACCAGAAATCCTGCTTTCACATCGATCGCAAAAACCAGGATATCCAGCATCACAAGTAAAACCGCCACGACTGCCGGCCACTGCATATAGGATTTTAATTTTCCGCTGTGCCTTACCTTCTTTTTCTTATTCATTGCATCTTCTCCAAACCCTCAGTTACTATCAAATCCTATCATACCATTTTTTCTGGAAATAGAAAAGGTTTTTTTACGCTTCCAGCCATTCCCTGACCACCTCTCTGATAACAAGCAGCATCAGCGGACCAAGCAAAACTCCCGCCGGTCCGAAGATGCAGATCCCCACATATACTACAACTGCGATAACAATGGGATATACGCCCAGCTTTTCCCCTAAAAGCCGTGGCTCCAGGAAATCCCGCGTGCTGTTGGTAATGAGAAAGAAAGTCAGGTAAGCTGCGGCATGAAAGAAGTCCCCGCGAAACAGTTCCAGTGCCGCCCACGGAAGCAGGATCGTCCCTGTCCCGATAAACGGAAGTGCATCCAGAAAACCAATCAGGATCCCGACCAGCAGGGCATAGGAATTCTGCAAAACCCACAGACCTGCCACGCACTCTGCCATCACTGCCGCCATGATCAGAAGCTGTGCCCGAAGCCACAGACCCGCCATCTGCCACAGACGTTCTCCAATCCGCACCAGATGACGAAACGTGCTGTATTTCTGCAATTTCTGACAGATTTCATCATAATCTTTGATGATCAGCAGGACAGCCACAAAGATCACAAAGAGCACACTGAACCATTCTGCGGCAACGACCGCATACCGCACGGAATATCGAAAAACCTGCGTGATATTGACTGCCTGTATTTTTTCCGACATTTTTTCAATGTTCTGATAAACAACCTCCCTGACTGCTTCGCTTTTTATCCCGAATTTCTGATTGAGCAGCACACAGCATCCTTCGATCATCGCTTCCATCTTTGCCTCGTACTGATCAATATGCAGAAAAATGCTGCGAATCTGTGCAAACAGCCGCACACCGAGGAACCACATGCATACGCCTGTTATTCCAAGGATCAGGCTCATCATGCAGAACAAAAGACTCCCTTTTCCTACTTTCCGAAAACACGGATATTTTTGCAGACGGATGGCAGCCGGATTTAAAATCCTTACAATCAAAAAAGCCACCAGAAATGGGGCCACATAGACGAATATATATTTAAAAATGATATATACCGCCATTATGATTCCCACAATTCCGATTGCTTTTCTGATTTTTGTATTCATCTTCGCCGCACCTTCCTTATCCGCTTTTATCGGATTTAGTATGTACGACATAATCTTTTTCATTCTGTTATCCTGTTTTTACCGGATATTGCTATTCTTTGCGGAATTTTTCAAACGCTCCTCCTTCCGGAAGAACGGTGAAATCCATCTGTTTTCCGGTTTTCGGATGCAGGAAACTTAAGCTGTAAGCACAGAGTGCCGGAGTTTCTTTTTCGCGTGTTCCTGTCGTTTTTGCGGATTTTTCGTCGTATTTTTTATCACCCGCAATCGGCATGCCCGCTCCGGAAAGCTGTACACGGATCTGATGATGCCGACCGGTCAGAAGTTCAATATCTACCAGGCTGAGATCCTCTGTTTCTTCCAGGATCGCATAACGCAGTTTGCTTTCTTTTGCACCTTTCGTTCCCTTTGGCACAATATAAGAAGTGTTTGTTCTGCGGTCTCTCTGAAGATAATCAGTCAGTTCCTGATATTCTGCTGCTGTTTCTGTTTCTTTGTATATATCGGCATTTCTACGCACAACTGCACAATATCGTTTCACGACCTGACCGCTGCCCTTCCGGTCTGCAATCTGACTGCTTAAATTGGCTGCTGCCTGTTTTGTCTTGGCAAATACGATCACGCCCTGGACCGGCTGATCTAAGCGATGCACAATTCCAAGATATGGCTCTCCCGTTTTCCCGGACTCTTCCAGCAGATACAGTTTCAGAATGCTGACCATATCTTTGACTCTGGCATTTGCACTCTGAACCGGAACTCCTGCCGGTTTGCGACATACGAGAATATAGGGATCCTCATACAGAATCCCTATATTCCCTACCATTTTGATACATTGTTTCTGATTGCTGTTTTCCGTTTTCATTTCTCCACACATAATTCTGTCTGCCTCAGTCAGATTACAGATATTTTTTCAGTGCATCCACCTTGTCCAGTTTTTCCCATGGCAGATCCAGGTCGTTGCGTCCAAAGTGTCCGTAAGCTGCTGTCTGTTTGTAGATCGGTCTTCTCAGATCCAGCATTTTGATGATGCCGGCCGGTCTTAAATCAAAGTTCTCACGAACGATCTCTGTGATCTTTTCGTCAGAAAGTTTGCCTGTTCCGAAGGTATCTACCATAACAGAAGTCGGCTGTGCCACACCGATCGCATAAGAGAGCTGGATCTCGCATTTGTCTGCCAGTCCTGCTGCTACGATGTTCTTTGCTGCGTAACGTGCTGCATAAGCTGCAGAACGGTCTACTTTTGTGCAGTCTTTTCCGGAGAATGCTCCGCCGCCGTGACGTGCATATCCGCCGTAGGTGTCTACGATGATCTTACGTCCGGTCAGTCCGCTGTCTCCGTGAGGTCCGCCGATCACGAAACGTCCGGTCGGATTTACAAAGAATTTGGTGTTCTCATCTACCAGTTCCTGTGGCAGGATCGCATCAAATACATGTTTTTTGATATCTTCGTGGATCTGTTCCTGTGTTACGTCCGGATCATGCTGCGTAGACAGAACAACTGCATCCAGTCTTGCCGGTTTTCCGTTTTCATCATATTCTACGGTAACCTGAGTTTTTCCGTCCGGTCTTAAGTAAGGCAGTGTTCCATCTTTGCGGATCTTGGTCAGCTGGCGTGCCAGTTTGTGTGCCAGTGCGATCGGATAAGGCATGTATTCTTCGGTTTCGTTTGTTGCAAAACCGAACATCATACCCTGGTCACCTGCACCGATTGCCTCAATCTGATCATCGGTCATCTTGTGTTCTTTTGCTTCCAGTGCTTTGTCTACGCCCATAGCGATATCGCCGGACTGCTCATCGATTGCTGTGATCACACCGCAGGTATCAGCATCAAAGCCATATTTTCCTCTGGTGTATCCGATCTCACGGATCGTATCTCTTACGATTTTCTGGATATCAACGTATGCTTTTGTGGTGATCTCACCCATAACCAGTACCAAACCGGTTGTTGTTGCTGTCTCGCATGCTACACGGCTCATCGGATCCTGCTCAAGCAGTGCGTCCAGAATCGCATCAGAAATCGCGTCGCACATTTTGTCCGGATGTCCTTCTGTTACAGACTCGGATGTAAATAATAATTTCTCCATTTGTCTCTCCTTTTTTAATAAATGAATGTATGATGCCTTTGAACTGTATGGAATTTTTACGATTCTGACATCGGTAATTTTATAGTTCCTGATAATATGAAACTACATGGTTTCTTTTTATAATCCCACAGAATGGTTTTCTGTAGAACGAAAAAAGATCCACAAAAAGCGGACCTCTTATTCCAATGATAAGTTCAATCCTCTTATTGTTCGAATACTCGCTCAGGTTGGCACCTTCCTTTAAGGGGTTGCCGTGACTTCACAGATCCTATGTATCTCCATCACTCTGAATAAGAGAAGCTATTTAATTTTCAACCAACTCTCAGTTTGAATTTCTGAATTTCCTTTTCGGTGCTAACTCGTTCAATCTCAGCACCAAGGCTGCGGAGCTTGTCTTCAAAACACTCATATCCACGCTGAATATAAACAATATCATCGACAACGGTGACACCTTCTGCTGCCAGTCCGGCGATCACCAGTGCTGCTCCGGCTCTCAGATCCGGTGCGCTGACTCTTGCTCCTGTAAACCCATCGGTTCCATAGATAATAGCAGAATTGCCTTCTACTTTAATCGTCGCACCCATTCTGGTAAGCTCGTCCACATATTTGAAACGATTCTCAAAAATGCTCTCGGTCACGATACTGGTACCGTGTGCCAGAGCCAGGGCAACTACGATCTGCGGCTGCATGTCGGTCGGATACCCCGGATACGGCAGTGTTTTGACGTTTGTGCTATTTAAACGTTTAGATGCTACCACACGCACAGCATCGTCAAATTCTTCTACCTCACAGCCGATCTCGACAAGCTTTGCTGTCGTTGCTTCCAGATGTTTCGGGATGACATTTTTAACCATGACATCGCCTCTGGTCGCTGCTGCTGCAAACATAAAGGTTCCGGCTTCGATCTGGTCAGGAATAATGGAATACTCTGCCCTGTGAAGCTTCTGAACACCGCGGATACGGATCACATCGGTACCGGCACCTTTGATATTGGCACCCATGCTGTTCAGGAAGTTCGCCACATCGACAACGTGCGGCTCACGTGCTGAATTCTCGATGATCGTGTATCCCTCTGCCATAGATGCTGCCATCATGATGTTGATCGTCGCACCTACGGAAACCATATCTAAATAAATATGTGTTCCTTTCAGCTTTTCTGCCTCTGCAACGATGGAACCGTTTCGGATACTCGTTGTCGCTCCCAGTGCTTTGAATCCTTTCAGATGCAGGTCGATCGGTCTGCTGCCGATGTTGCATCCGCCCGGAAGCGGTACTTCTGCTCTTTTATATTTTCCAAGAAGTGCTCCCAACAGATAGTAGGAAGCTCTGATTTTCTTAATAAACTCGTAATCTACACTTACCTGACCGATCATAGAACCATTGATAGCCACTTTATGGCGGCTGATCCTGTCAACTCTGGCTCCGATCACACTGATCGCTTCGAGCAGGACATTGATATCCTGGACATCCGGAAGATTATCGATCACCACGGTCTCATCTGTCATAATCGCCGCTGCCAAAATACCAAGTGCCGCATTTTTCGCTCCGCCGATTTCAACTTCGCCCACCAGGGGATTGCCGCCTTTAATTACATACTGTTCCATAGACACCTCTATTATTAAAATATACTCTCTATCTCTGATGCATCCGTTATCGCTCTGCATCATTATCATCATTTTTCAAATTGCTTTTTTTACTTTTTAACGAAATTCTGTAAACGTCCGGAAATGACGTAAACACCTGCGAATATGTGCCGAGGACAAAAAGCGATTCCCCTAACATCATAATTTTTATTATACCACAAACTTGGTGTTTGTAAACAAAAATTAAGATTTCAGTAAAAAGCAACGAAGATACATTTCAGGAACCGTGGATTTTAGCTATATTCTCCGTAACATTCTTGTAACAACCGCTATTTTCTGCTCCTATATCGCAAAACCACCTGTTCCATCGTCTCTTCCACGCTCATGTTCGTTTCATCGACGGTGATATCAGCATATTTTTCATAAAGTGGAATGCGTTCTTCATAAAGGCTCTGCAAGGTCTGGCCTTCCTGAAGTGCGACACCTCTGCACCGCAGGTCACCGAGTCGCTCCTCCAGCTCCTCGCAGGTCAGTTTCAGATAAACGACCGTTCCGATCTCTTTTAAATGCTGCATCGCAGAATCTCTGTATACAACACTTCCGCCGGTTGCGATCACGCATCTTTCTGCCTCAATGGAAGCATTGACGCGTGCTTCAATATCAAGAAATCCTTCCGTACCAAATTCTTCGATCAGTTCCGGAAGCCTCTTTCCTTCCTGACTCTGGATCTCCAGGTCGGAATCAATAAAACGATATCCCAGTACTTTTGCAAGCACAACACCAACGGTGCTTTTTCCTGAACCCGGCATGCCGATCAGGATGACATTTTTTGAACTCTTCATTTCTTACCACCTGCCTGTTTTTTCATAACTGTATCACAGCAGATATGGTTTGTAAAGATTGCTTCTTAATGGCACATATTTTTTCCCTTCTGCACGTACATTGTAAAAAACAGTTCAGGTATCTGCCTATGTCCTCCTTTCTTTCCAGACTTCGCAGGCACAAACTTCTGCTTGCTTTTCTTCCTGCTCTTATCTTTCTCTTTTGTTCTGTTTTTTATTATGAAATCAATCATTCTTTTGTCGCTTTCTGTGATACAGTCTTTCGAAATGAAATTACAGAAAATACTTTAAATCTGCACTATACACTGGAAAACCCGGAAATTTTAAATCTTTCTGATCCGGATGTTTCGTTTGGTTCCATGAACCCGGAAGTTCTCGCAGATTCTTTTTCACAGCAGAATATTTATCTGGAAAAACTTTTCAAGTTTCCCAAAGATTGGCTTTCCACAAAAAACCGTCTCACTTATGATATTTTAACAAGTGCTTTTTCGTTACAGGCAGAGGGTGAAAAATACCTGCTTTACGATGAGCCGCTCGGTCCGTCTCTCGGCACACAGGCACAGCTGCCGGTTCTGCTTGCAGAATACAGTTTTCATAATAAAAAAGATATTGAAACGTATCTGGCTCTTCTTTCCGGGCTTCCGGAATACTATGACAGCATTCTGCAGTTTGAACGTACCAAATCAGCTGCCGGACTTTTCATGGATGCTTCTGTCGCTCAGGGCGTGATCGACCAGTGCGATGCTTTTCTTAAGACCGGCGATCAGAATATTCTGTTTACCACTTTTGACAGCCGCATCGCCTCTCTTAATTTTTTAAATGAAACCGAAAAAGAGAAATACTGCTCTTTGAATCGGAAAGCCCTTGCCTCCTATGTTATCCCGACTTACCGGAAACTTTCCAAAGGGATTTCTGCGTTAAAAGACAGCAGCAAAAACACTCTCGGTCTTTGTTATCTTCCGGATGGCAAAAATTATTATGCTTATCTTGTCAAAGACACGACCGGCTGTTATGACAGCGTGGAAACGATTTTTAAAAGAATCCAGTCACAGCTCGTAAAAGATATCCACACGCTGCGTCAGATCGCACAGAAAAATCCACAATTATTTTCCGATTCCGGGGATGAAACGCTGAAAACGGTGAATGATCAGATTTCTTCTGATCCAAAGGCGATTCTGAATGATCTGAAACGGAAAATGGCAGAGGATTTTCCGGAAATCGCGGACGTGACATACGAAGTCAAATACGTTGAAAAAGCTCTGGAAGATTATTTAAGCCCGGCTTTTTATCTGACCGCACCGCTCGACAACCGCAACCAGAATGTCATCTACATAAATCCGAAAATCGGTTACCGTGGACTGGATCTCTATTCGACACTTGCACACGAAGGTTATCCTGGCCATCTGTACCAGACGATTTTCTCGAACGACTCCGGTATCCGCCCTGTCCGCAGTCTGACAAATTTCGGTGGTTATGTGGAAGGCTGGGCAACCTACGTGGAAATGCAGTCATTTTCTTACGGATGTTCTGATACTATCATTGCCGAAATCTATCGCCTGAACCGTTCTTTAAACCTCGGCATCTCTTCTTTTCTTGATATTCTGATCCATTATTATGGATATGACCGCTCGCAGACGGCAAAGGTTCTTTCGCAGTTTGGCTTAAATGGAGAAGGGACTGCCGATGCCTTTTTCAACACCATTTTGGAGGCTCCTGCAAACTATCTGAAATACTATGTTGGCTATCTTTGTTTTGAAGATTTAAAACAGGCAGCCCTGAAAAAAGAAGGTGCTTCTTTTTCTTTGAAAAATTTCCATAAAAAAATACTGGAAACAGGTCCGTGCCTATTTCCAGTATTGTATAAATACGTTCTGCAAAAATCATAATGAATTTTGCGGTTATTTCCATGATGCCAGGGTCTAAAGGTCAAAATGTCGTTTACTGCTGATACTGCTCAAAAAAGCCGATCAGATTGGTGAGTGCCTGTGCCAGCACTTCTTCTTCCTGTTCACTCATATTTGCAATCGTCGCCTTGATCATTTTGTCGTGAAAGAGGCGATGATGCTCATATGCTCTCCGGCCTTTTTCGGTAAGAGAAATCAGCACGACCCTTCGGTCTTTTTCGCTGCGTGTACGATTTACATAACCTTTTTTTACAAGATTGTTAACCGCAATCGTCAGCGTTCCGACCGTAACAGAAAGTTTTTTGGCTACGAAAGACATATTTCGCGGTTCATCAATGCCGATTGCCTCGATGATATGCATATCGTTATTGGAGATCTCGCTGAATTCCCCCGTCCGGATCGCTTTCTCTTCCAGTGTCATAATATCATGGAATAATCGAACCAGAACATTATTTAACGTGTCGTATGTCGTACTCACAGCTTTCCTCCTTCTGCTTTTCAGGCTTTGTCTCTGTCAACTAATTCCCGGTAGACATCTCTTTTTCCGACTCCGCGGTCTTTTGCTACCTGTTTCATCGCTTCTTTTTTATCCATGCCCTGATCCAGGTATTTCTGCATATGTTCTTCGATGTCCATCTCTTTCCAGGCTGCCTGACTTTCCTCTTTCATCTGCTGCCGGCTTCTGCCCTCGAGCACCAGTACACATTCGCCTCGCGGTGCTTCCGCTTCATAGTACGCCACTGCCTCTGAAAGTGTCGTGGTAAATGCTGTCTCATGCTTTTTCGTCAGTTCCCGCAGAACCGTCATTCTGCGGTCGCCAAGTGTTTCCAGAAGTTCTTTTAAGGTACGCACCAGCCTGTGCGGTGCTTCGTAAATGATGATCGTCCTGGTCTCATCTTTTAATTCTTCCAGAACTTCCTGTTTTTCTTTTTTATCCGATGGAAGAAATGCCTCAAAACAGAAACGTCTGGTGGATAATCCGGAAAGTGTCAGTGCCGTCACGCAGGCACAGGCTCCCGGAAGGGAAGTCACCTCAACACCGTTTTCATAGCACAGACGCACTAGATCTTCACCCGGATCGGAAATGCCCGGCGTACCGGCATCGGTGATCAGGGCGATGTCTTTCCCTTTTTTCATTTCTTCTATTAAAACATAGGCTTTTTCGATTTTATTGTATTCGTGGTAACTCGTCAGCGGAGTATGGATATCAAAATGATTTAAAAGCCGGATGCTGTTTCTGGTATCCTCCGCCGCGATCAGATCGACCTCCTGAAGCACTCGCAGAACACGCATCGTAATGTCTTCCAGATTTCCGATCGGAGTTGCACACAGATACAGTTTTCCCTGATTTTCGCTCATATATTTCTCACCTTTCCGAATGCTCTTTGACCCTGGCATCATTGTATCCGTAAATATCATAAATCTGCTTTGTATACACACCCGGTTTCTCATACACGATCAGCGGCGGCTCACAGGTGATCCTTGATTTTGCACCTTTCATGGCTTCGATCAGGACCATGTTCGGTTCTTTATCGATATACGGATGCACCATCTGCATTCTCTTTGGCTCAAGTCCGTACTTCACAAGCAGATAAAAAATCTCCGCCAGCCGGAACGGTCGATGTACCAGATAAAACTTTCCGCTGTTTTTCAGAAGTTTTGCTGTCTGGACGATGATGTCCTCCAGCGTGCAGTAAACTTCATGCCTTGCGATCATTTTTGCATTATCCGGATTGACCAGACCGTGATGCTCGATCATATACGGCGGATTACTTGTGACTACATGAAAAGAAGCCGAAGCAAACAATGTCCCGGCCTCCTTGATATCGCCTTCTACAATAGAGATTCGCTCTTCCAGATGATTATACCGAATGCTTCGCATCGCCATATCCGCACTCTCATGCTGTATCTCAAGACCGGTAAAATGTCCGGCTTTTGTCTTTGCCGCCATCAGGATCGGGATAACTCCAGTCCCGGTACCAATATCCAGAACGTTATCTCCCGGCTTTGCCTTTGCGAATCCGGAAAGCAAAACCGCATCCATTCCAAAACAGAATTTTTTCGGATTCTGGATGATATGGTACCCGCTTCTCTGCAGATCATCCAGTCTCTCATCCGGATACAGTTTAATTGTCATTTAGTTTTGATTTTCCTTCCTTTTTCTCCATTGCTTCAAGTTTCTTCAGCTCTTTTTCTTCCTGTTTCCCTGCCCCGCCGTTTTTTTCTTTTCTTCTGCGAGGTTTGAACTTGAGCTGTTTGACATCGTATTCACGGATCTCTTTTTCGTCCCCGACTTCCACAACCACTTTTACGGTCTGACGAAGCACATTGACACTGTGTACTTCTCCTTTTAAACCGTCCTCAGTCGTCACCGTATCATTGACCGCCGGCAGACGGCTGTTCAGATACTCGTAAGTCTCCTCTTCATTTTTCAGGCAGCACATCAGTCTTCCGCAGACACCGGAGATCTTGGTCGGATTCAGTGAAAGATTCTGCTCTTTTGCCATCTTGATTGAAACCGGTGCGAACTCAGATAAGAATGTATGGCAGCAAAGCGGTCTTCCGCAGATGCCGATACCTCCAAGCAGTTTTGTCTCATCCCGCACACCGATCTGACGAAGCTCGATACGTGTCTTAAATACGGATGCCAGATCTTTTACCAGATCACGGAAATCGATTCTGCCGTCCGCCGTGAAATAAAACAGGACTTTGTTGTTATCAAACGTATATTCTGCATCGATCAGCTTCATATCCAGCTTATGTTTGCGGATCTTCTCGGCACAGATACGCATAGCATCCTTTTCCTTTGCCAAATTGCGTTCTACTCTTGCATCGTCATCCGGTGTTGCGATACGCATAACGGCTTTCAGCGGCTGAACTACTTCGTCATCCGGAATCTCCTTTGGATTGGCTACGACGCTGCCGTATTCGATTCCTCTTGCTGTCTCAACGATCACATGGTCTCCCTTTTTGATCGGCAGTTTTTTCGGATCAAAGTAATAAATCTTCCCGGCCGTGCGAAAACGGACACCAACAATTTTTATCATTATACCAAATTCTCCTTTATAAGAAGAAACAGCAGTTCCATGGTCAGATCAAAATTAACGTTTGCATTCAGACGCGTTTTCGCTGTCTGGAGTCCCCGCAGAATATTTTCGATACCTTCGTAGGAACTTTTATTGATCTGATCGGTGATCACATTCAGCTCATCTTTAAAAATGAGCCCATTGCTGTCTCTTGTCGCTTTAAAATACAGGATGTCACGATACCACACCGCCAGAAAATCCAGATAATCCTGAATATCAATCTTAAATTCGGATACGGATTTCACCGTTGCGATAATATCGTTGATCTCCATCTTAGATACATTTTTCAGCAGATGAAGTGCTGAATTTTTGATTTCATTAAAGCTGTCCGATGTTGCCAGCTGTACGGCTTTTCCGATATTGCCCTGTGCAAATGCCACGCAGACATCCGCCTCATAATCCGGCACCTGTACATGCTCCATCAGATACTGCTTGACTTTATCGTCTGCGACCGGTTTCAAAGAAAGCATAACGCATCTTGATAAGATGGTCGGCAGAAGTGCTGATGCATTGTTTGCAAGCAGCAGAATCACTGCATATGCAGGTGGCTCCTCGATTGTCTTCAGAAGTGCATTCTGTGCAGCCGCTGTCATTTTCTCCGCATCCGGCACAATATAAATTTTATATTTTCCACTGTATGGCTTGATCAATACATCGTTCACAATCTGTGTTCTCACATCATCCACGCTGATGCTGTTTGGCTTTTCGTGCATCAGATGTATGATGTCAGGATGGTTGCCGCTCTGTGCCTGTACACAAGAATGGCAGCTGCCACAAGGCTCTGTGCCTCCCTTTTCACACTGCAGTGTTTCCGCAAAAACATCTGCCAACAGCTTTTTGCCGCATCCCTTTTCTCCACTCAATATATACGCATGGGACACCTTCCCAAGTTTCATCGCACTTTTCAGATGCGTAACAATCTGCTCATGTCCTACGATTTCCTCAAATCCAGGCATATGCTCACCCCTCTCTGATTTTATCATTCGTATACCCAATGATTTTCTATTATATCATAAATAGGCGGCTTTACCTAGAGTTTTCTGAAATAAATACTGCAATTTCCTCCACGCACTTCTGCAATTCTTTATTTTGAAAACGCTTTTTTATTCCTGCTCTGGTCAGATTTTCTTCGGAAAAATCGGCATTATCCGCAAGAAATCTCCGGCAGAGTTCATCATAATTTGGCTGATTCTGTCTTCGTTCCCGCTCAAGTGCCCGTGCAAGCCGTTCTCCGTTTTCCACTTCAATATAGATCGCTACAAGTTTCTCCTCTCCGTAATAATCCCTCAGTTTTTCATAAGATACCAGCGTTCCGATCGCCAGATAATTTTTATTCTTTAAATCCGTCTGTTCATCATCCACCGTAAAATATTTCCAGACTCCGCCAACAACCTGATAAGCTCTCAGTTCGATTACTTTGCCTGCCTTTTGCAGTTCAAGAAGCCTTGCCTCATCTACAAAATGATACTGTACACCATCCGTCTCATTTGCCCTTGCCGGTCTTGTTGTATACAGCACGATCTGATGTAGTTCCAGTTCTTTTTTCTGTATGATCTTTTCAAAAATTGTATCTTTGCCAGATGAGCTTTTCCCCATCATATAAAATATTTTTCCCATTGTCTGCTCTGTTCCTTTTTCTTTTGTATTTATTTTAACCGCTGACGGATTTTTTCACAAGCAAAATCTTGAACTTCTGGATCTCTGAACTGACTCCGACAAGCCAGACACTCCATAGCCGAAACCGGACACAAAACCAAAGAAAGTTTACAGAAACTTGAGTAAAGCAAAGAAAACCTCTGCTGTAAGATAATTTTCAAAACATTATCTTTTCTCTTCTCTATGGAAATGCAAAAAGCAGATCAGGGATATCGTTTTCCTGATCCGCTCTCCTGATAAAGCAATCCTATTTCATCATCGAATCCATTTATTTCTCTATCATCAACTTTCAGTGCAAAAAATTTTACTGTTCCAAACTCACATCTTCTGGTAACTCTGCAAGTTTCCTGGCTTTTTTCTCATCAAAACCTTCTCGGCACAAATTCCTGTATACCAGTATTTTGCCTTCGATCTTGCCTTCGATTTTTCCCTCTGTTCTTCCTTCACTCCTGCCAATTTCGATTCCCTTGGCAATACCCATTTGCTCTAACCTTTCTGCCACATCACACATACTGTGCACCCCTTCCTTCTTTTTCCTGAAAATTTCCTCATAACGTCTATCTCCTGTCATGACCTGCAAAAGCTTCAGCACTTCATCCACATGCCGGATCTCTGTTGGATCATCCGGTATATAATCTTTGTTTTTTCTTTTCTGTACAAAAAAATTTGCCACCACTTTGAAGTCACTGCGGAAGTGACTGATCTGCTCTTCTGTCAGCCATGCAACCTCAAAGACATGCATCTGGTAATCATTCACATACATATCCAGACATCTTGGGATTTCCATCAGTTCTTTGATCTTTTTCCTGCTGTTCCAATGTCTGTCCGTCCCAAAATATAACACAATTGTCACCACCGGCAGCATCTTTTTTCTTTCTTGCTGCAACTGACTTCGGTATGTTGCCCCATCGTATCCAATGATGCGAAACGGCATGTTCTTCTCTACCTTGCTCTGATTTTCGATTCCACAGATTGCCAGTTCTACCTTTTCCTCTTTCCAGTATTTTGCAATATCACGCTCCAGTTCGTGAACCTTGTCATTCTCTGCTTTGTACTGTGCATGAACGCTTGTATTTTCCAGAGCTTCCGGTTTGATCTCCTGAACTCCATCAAATAATAATCCATTTATGATATCTGCAAAAACATCATTATAATCTTCCAATACCTTTTCTGTAATATCTTTTTGTCCCATAGGCCTCGTTCCTTTTCCTCTGTTTTTGGCACGAAGCTGCCAGGACTGAATTACTGCTGTTTATTGCCGCTTCGTGCAGGTCTTTAATGTTTGGATTTTCCTGCCGAATGGCATAGAATATCGAATAAGATTTGATGTGTTGAATTTGTTTGTGTTTATTATACTTGGATATGTGATGCATGTCAACCTTTTTGTTTCTTTTCTTAAAAACATCCAAATAAAAATTTACCGTTGGTTTCCCGGCAGGTGTAAAGAATGGAAATGCCGCACATTTTAAAATAGTGTTTGCAAAAGAATAGTATTGCATGTGCAAATGAACGAATTCCCCGAAGGGCACGTAAAAGTGCCTTCTTGGGAATTGTTCATTTTGC